>Ga0307516_10006273_pt1 | contig 13978 bp, 13 predicted proteins | sample 19_EM_MG_FD_203310 | JGI IMG/M metagenome (GOLD analysis project Ga0307516, IMG submission 203310) | Populus trichocarpa ectomycorrhiza microbial communities from riparian zone in the Pacific Northwest, United States - 19_EM | ecosystem: Host-associated > Plants > Roots > Unclassified | place... | reverse complement strand
GCCCTCCAGTTAAACTACCACAACCCACTATCAAAAACAGCTGTAATAGGAATGATTAACCGTTATGGATAGCATCAGCAACCGGCGCATCGCTGCTCATCCTCCCCTGTCTCACGCTTTCGACCCGTAAGTAAACTTCTCAACAAGATCCTTTATCCTTTCTACGACCTCTGGACACACATGAGGGAAGTCACCAATCATCTGGAGTGAAATTGCCTGGTTGTCCGATGTTTGGTGGGCCAGGTATGTTGTAAGGTGACCCCAATCATCGTCACCCGTGAGTAGGACATGTTCCAGACGCAGTGTCCGAAGTGAGGGGAGGAGTTTCGTGTTGGCGTATGGTCCGTTCGGGTTTGGCTGGAGGAACCCTTCAGACAACTTCACTTCGGAGATGCTCAACGCTGCAATGTTCGGCATCATGGAAAGTAGTTCTTCTGGCAGTTTTGTGCCGTGGCCAGCAAAGAAGGATACAATATGCTCCAGGGGTAGGAATGGAATAAGGTTGGTGAGAGCCTGTTCGGCGTGGACCAAAAGCGATACCTGTGGCAGCACCCGTCTCGACATGATCGTCCGAGTGCGTATGACGCCGATTGAGATTGAGGCGGCTGTGGAAAAGGAGGTGGAATACATCCACAGTCTATCTTGAAACCTGGCGTCACGTCGGAAGTGGTCTCGTATGTACGGTCCAAGGGTTTGCGAAATGTCCTCCGTCGTGGAACCAAATAGATCTAAATCTATCTCATCCAACGCCTCCGGAAGTATCAAATGGTGCAGCAACCCGAAGATGCCACGAAACTTCCCCATCAAAGAGAGAGTTTTCAGGTTGCGCAGCTGCACTTTAGGCGTGGACCGACCGGCGTCTTTGGGGAGGGCGGCATCATGCAGGCGGAGTTTTCGAATATTGGGATTTGAGGCAAGGACCGAACACAACTGAGATGCGGTCGGGGTCGGTGATGGCAGGGACGTCATAATTCTGAGCGACAGGGTGGTTAGAAGTGTGGTTCGGGGTGCCAGGCAGTCCCATGATGAAATCCGAAAATCCCCGAATAGGTCGAGCGAACGCAACCTCGAGAGGCGGGACCGAGCGAAGAAATCCGAGACATCCGCAGAAGGGTGCCTCATGTTATGCCAAACAATCGATTCGATATTGTCGTTCTGGCCGCCTTCGTTGTCGGGGGTCAACAAAGAGATTATGGGGGTTAGGGTGCCGCTGTTGCCGGACCGTAGGTGAACTTGCCGTATGGAGCCTTGGATGGCGCGACTCCTGACTGCATCCCGGAGGGATTTATCGAAGAGGACACTGGGGTTAGGTTTGTCCCCGTCGAGCACCAGGTCGATGGGAGCTGCTCCGGGATGGTGGTGGCATTTCTTCCAATCCCGCAGAGTGTTTCCCCAAAAACTCCAAATTTCCGGGGTGCGAGACGCGACCTCAAACCAATGGTGGCAAACGAGGAGGAAGTTGTAAGAGCCCTGCTGTAACCCCCCAAAGTCGCCGGCATCCTCGGGCCGGACGAGGCTCCAGGCGAATATGGGTCCGAGGATTTCGGGCGGTACGCGCGTGGATATGTTCAACAACGAGTTTCGGTCGCGTTTGAGTTGGATTATGTCCCCTTTGCCATCTTCGATCTGTTCTTCCAATGCTCGTAACAAAAGGATGTTGGTCTCACGACCCATACTGGTGCCCAGTTTGCGTCAGCACCGTAAAATGCCTGAGAGTGTGTCCACATACATTGATACCAATTCGTTCTCCTGCCAGTCTTCGGGGATTGACGGTACGCCCTTGTGGGTGTTTGGAAAAAGTGACGTGGAAGACGGTGATGGCGGCAGGGGGGGTCCGTGTGTCGGCTGAAGACTGATCCTCTTGGTATGTTGCAGGTTGTGGACGCCCTGCGCCTTCGGCAAACGCTGAGGCCGATACTCCCAAAGGAGTTGAGGAGAAACGAGGTGGGAAGGGGAAGGAGGGGAAGGATGAAAGACGTGGCGGGCGCTGGCACCGGGACCAGTTGTGCGGTCGCCCCCATCACGCCCACGAAGAGCGTAAAATCGTGAAAAGGTGAGAAATGCAAACACTGTGTGGGTGGGAACAAAACCTCCCAGCACGCGTTCAATAAATGTTGGTAATCCGTGGGGTGAAAGCCGGCTACTGCTTGTTTGCACTTCTGGGTCGGAGCCGCCTCCCATCCTCCCCTCACCTTGTGGAGGTGGTAAGTTGGAAGGGTTTTCAGATAACAACCAAGCGTACCAGAAGCAACCCAAGGTGGCTGGGGCACTTTATCTGCGGATGCGCAAGCTATGGAATCGTACCGCTAGGAAAACTACCCGGACCAACTCAGCCACAGTCCATGGGCGACCGGCGAACGTCGACGCCGGTGTGTTGGCGGCCCCAGACAACCCCACGCGTTATGGGAAAGTTCGGCCCCACCATGACGATTCTGGAAACCAGTTTACATTTGACAACATACAGCGACCACAAGTCATTACAGAGAACGGCTGCGATAGGGATGATTAACGACTATAGATAGCACCAGAAACCAGTGTATCCCTGCTCATCCTCGCCTGTGCCTGAGTTTCTGGGTGTAAGTAAACTCTTCGACCAGATCCTTTATCCCTTCCGCGGCCTTTGGGAACCCATGACGGAAATCGCCGATCACCTGGAGTGAAATGGCTTGGTTGTCCGATGTCTGGTGGGCTAAGTATGTCGCGAGGTAACCCCAATCGTCGTAGTCGTCGTCGTAGTCGTCATCATCGTCCACATATAGGATATCTTCCAGACATAGTGACTGAAGCAAGGGGAGGAGTTTCGTGTTAGCGTATGGTCCGGTCGGGTTTGGCTGGAGGAACCCTTCGGACAACTCGAACTGGGAGATGCGTAACGTTTCTATGTTTGGAATCATTAAAAATAGTTCTTCTGACAATTGTGTCCCACGGCCGGCATGGAAGGATACGACATGCTCTAGGGGAACAAGTGTAATGAGACTGAAAAGCGATGGCTCCATTGCGCCCGGAGGAGCCAATGGAGCTTGGACCACAAGCGACACCTGCGGCAGCACCTCTATCAGCGCGGTGGTCTGTGCGCGTTTGATGCCGACCGAGATTGTCGCGGACGAGGTGAAGGAGCTGCAATAGACCCACAGTTTATCTTGGAACCTTGCATCACGTCGGAAGTGGTCCCGCATGTATGGTCCAAGGGTTTGCGAAATGTCCTCCGTCGTGGAATCGGATGCATCCAGGTGCATTTCGTCCAACACCCTCGGGAGTGTCAATCGGCGCAGCAACCCGAAAATGTTACGAAACTCTCCCACCAAAGTGAGAAATTTCAGGTTGTGCAACTGCACCTTAGACGTGGACCTATCGACGTCTTTGGGGAGGGTTGCATCATACAGGCAGAGTGTTCGAAGATCGGGATTTGAGGTGAGGATTGAAAACAGCTGGGATGCGGTTGGGATCGGGGACGGTGGGGGCGTGGTGATTTTGAGTGATAGGGTGGTCAGAAGTGTGGTCCGTGGTGTCAGGTAGTCCCATGACGAAATCCAAAAATCCCCGTATAGGTCGAGTACACGCAACCTCGACAGGCGGGACCGGGCGAAGAAATCTGAGACATCCACAGGAGTGAACCCCTCGCCATGCCAAACAATCGATTCGATATTGTCGTTCTGGCCGCCTTCGTCGTCAGGGATCAATGAAGAGATTATGGAGGTTAGGGTGACGGCACCGTCAGACAGCAGGTGGACCTGTCGTATGGTATCTTGCATGACGCGACTCCTGACCGCATCCCGGAGGGATTCATCAAAGAGGACGCCAGGGTCGGAGTCATACCCGTACAACACCAGGTCGAGGGGAGTGGCTCCGGAACGGTGATGGCGTTTCTTCCAATCCTGCAGAGTGTTCCCCCAGAAACTCCAAATTTCCGGGGTGCGAGACGCGACCTCGAACCAATGGTGGCAAACAAGGAGGAAATTGTAAGAACCCTTCTGTAACCCTTCGTATTCCCAAACGTCCTCGGGCCGGACAAGACTCCAGGAGAATATGGATCCGAGGATTTCTGGCGGTACGCGCGTGGTTATGTTCAACAACGAGTTTCGGTGGCGTTTGAGTTTGATTACGTCCCCCTTGCCATCTTCGATCTGTTTCTCCAAGGCTCGTATCGAGTGGGTGTTGGTCTCACGACCCATGCTGGTGCCCAGTTTGCGTCAGCACCGTGAAATGCCTGAGAATGTGTCCACATACATCGATTCTAGTGCGTTTTCCTGGTTTTTGGGGACTGACGGCACGCCCATGTGGGTGTTTGGAGAAAGTGACATTGCGGGGTAGAAGACGATGACGGCGGAAGGAGGGGTCTGTGTGTGGGCTAAAGACTGATGCTCTTGGTATGTTGCAGATTGTGGACGCCCTGCGTCTTCGGCAAACACTGAGCCCAACACTCCCAAAGGATTTGAGGAGAGACGAGGTGGCGAGGGATCTGTGAAAGACCGATCCGGGCGTTTGCGAGTGATCGTCAAATGTGGCGGCCGGGATGACGCAATCGTCTTTCACCACACCCACGAGTAGATCGTGAAAAAATGAGAAAGTGCGGGGTGGGAATTCGGTAAGTCCTACGTTAACTACGAACTGAACTAGGGCTTGGCGGCGGCGGCAACCTTGAGGTCGTTCAGAACGTAGAGGCTTTGGGGGAAGGCCAGCTGAGCTCAGGTTTCGAATCTCTGCGCCCGTCGTTTCGAGCTCGACTGCTAGTTCGGGGGGAATACGAGTTCCCATCTATGTGACGTTCGGCAGGTCAGTTTTTTGACGAGAGCGCGGACACGGGAGAGAGTTTCCCGATGACCAGATTGCACGTCAGCCCCTGTCAGCCCCCTCTCCGTCCAATCCATCGACGAGGATAACACCCTCCTCCTGGAGAACTTCATCCTCTATCAACTCAATCCTGGCTGCGAGGTCTTGGTCCCGATAGAGGTAGGCTGCCAACATCGATGTGGATCGTAGGGGTACTCGCCTTGTTATCGATAGAGGAGTGGGCGAACGTTTGAGGTGAGCCAAGCCGGGGGCCTGGCGATCTGGAACCTGCATTTCGTTCCAGAGTAGAACCCCCCTAAAGTGAGAGGGAGTGGAAAGATTAATCCGATGTCACTGGGTTGGGTTCGCTGCGAGTTTGGTCAACGTGTGCGTCCTCATCTTGGTGTGCAATTCAGTGATGGGCTTGACCATCGGTCTTGCAAAGTGGGAGATTTTCGTCGCTCGACGGCCACAACTCAAGTACCCATGTGGTATCAATTCGGTAAAAATCGACAAACAGGAATGATTGGCCACTATGGACAGCACCGGATGACCAGGGTACTGCTATTCACCTCCCCCCATCCCTAGGTCTCCTTGGTAAGTAAACTCTTTAACCAGACCCTTTATATCGTCCATCAGTTCTGGATACATATAAGGAAGATCGCCGAACATCTCGAGTGAAATGATTTGGCCACCAGAAGTTTGGTGGGCCAGGTACGTCATCAACGGTCTCCAATCGTCGTCGCCGTCGCCGTCATCGTCCAGGATGACATCCTGCAGACACAACACTTTGAGTGAGGGGAGGAGTTTCTTGTCGGCGTGCGGTCCGTCCGGGTCTGGCTGAAGGAATCCTTCAGACAACTCGGCGTCGGAGATACGGAATCCTTCGATGTTCGGCATCATGAAAAATAGTTCTTCTGGCACCCCCACCTCGAGGTCAGCATCGAGATGCACAACGCGTTCTCGGGGAATGAGCGCGATAAGATTGAGGAATAATGGTTCCAGTGCGTCTGGGGGAAGTAGGTCGGTGAGGGCGGTGAGCGACACATGTGGTGGCTCAGGCATCAATGTGGTAGCCTGGGGGTCTATGACATCGACCGAGATTGCGATAGAATCGTCACAGTAGGAGGAAGAAAGTCCCAGCCTATCTTGAAACTTGACATCACGTCTGAAGTAGTCTTGCATGTACAGTTCGAGGGTTTGTGGCATATCCTCCACCGTGGGACCGGATCCAGTCAGTTCCATTTCGTCCAACACCCCCGGGAATATCAATCGGCGCAACAGACCAACAAGGTGATGAGGCTCTCCGGTCAGGGAGAGCGTTTTCAAGTGGGGGAGCCGCACCCGAAATGTTGAATTGTCAACGTCATTGGGGAGGGTGGTATCAGACAGGCTGAGTTCCTGGAGATTGGGATTTGATGTAAGGATCGATAACAGTTGAGTCGTGGTTAGGGTGGGCGATGGTGAGGGCGTGATGTCGAGCGACAGGGCGGTCAGGAGTGTTGTTCGGGTCACAAGGTGGTCCCATGACGAAAGTTGAATCTGTCCAAAGAGGTCGAGGAAACGCAACTTTGGGAGGCAGGACTGGGCGAAGAAATTTGATATATCCACGGGAATGGGCCCCCTATTTCGCAAACCGATCAACTCGATATTCTTGTTCCGACCACCTTCATCGTGGGGGGTCAATGAAGAGATGATGCTGGTTAGGGTGTCACTGTCATCAGACATCAGATGAACTTTGCGTATGGTGTCTTGCTTGACTCGACTCTTGATCGCATCCTGGAGGGATTCGTCGAATTGACCACAAGGGTTAAGTTTGCTTCGGTCCAGTACCAGGTCGAGGGGGGCAGCTCTGCAACGATGGTAACGTTTCTTCCAATCCTGCAAAGTTTTCCCCCAGAAGTTCCAAAGCTCCGGGGTGCGAGACGCGACCTCGAACCAGTGGTGGCAAACGAGGAGGAAATCGTAGGAGCCCTTCCGTAATCCTACTATGCGCCAAGAGTCCACCAGACGCAGCGCCCCCATAACGTGGCTCCAAACGAATATACGTCCGAGGATTTCTGGAGGTACGCGGGTGGATATGTTCAACAACGAGTTTCGGGTGCGTTTGAGCTTGATTATGTCTCCCTTGTCCTCTTCAATCTGCTTCTCCAAGGCTCGTATCGAGTCGATGTTGGTCTCATGTCCCATGCTAGTGTGTACCTTGCGAGTCAGCGCCGTGAAGTGCCCTGGAATATGCGGACGTACATCGATACCAATTCTTTCTCCTGACTTTGTGGTACTGACGTTTCCTCACGGGTATTCGGGGGAAGTGACATGGTGAGGTAGCAGCCGACGGTGGTGGTAGAAGGCGAGGTCCGCGTAAGTTGGCGCTCCAGGCGCGTCGCGGGTTGCCAACACGCGCCTGAGGCTGCTCTTGTGGGGGTGGACGTTACCGTCCCAGACTATCGTCTTCCATCTTGCGATGACACTTCCTCCTTACATCCGCAGCGACGAAACATCAGTCTCACACGGTTGGAGGCAAACATTGGTATCGATGTACGTGGATCCTTCCCTGGGCATTTCACGGCGCTGACTCGCAAGGTACACACTAGCATGGGACATGAGACCAACATCGACTCGATACGAGCCTTGGAGAAGCAGATTGAAGAGGACAAGGGAGACATAATCAAGCTCAAACGCACCCGAAACTCGTTGTTGAACATATCCACCCGCGTACCTCCAGAAATCCTCGGACGTATATTCGTTTGGATCCTCGTTCGGGGGATACTCCATTCGCTGGACCCTTTTGGTTGCGACCATTTGCGAGAGGGACCTTACGACTTCCTCCTCGTTTGCCATCACTGGTTCGAGGTTGCGTGTCTCACCCCGGAACTTTGGAGTTTCTGGGGAAACACTTTGCGAGATTGGAAGAGACGCTATCGCCGCTCCACAGCCACCCCCATCGACCTGGTGCTGGACGGAGGCGGACCCGATCCTGGCATCTCCTTCGATGAATCCCTCAAAGATGCAGTCAGGACTCGTGTTATACAAGGCACCATACGACGAGTTCACCTTACGTCCAACTACGGCCGCAACCTAACTCCCATCATCTCGTCATTGACCCCAAACGGCGAAGGCTCTCAGAATGAGAATATCGAATCGATCGTTTGGCGAAACTGGGGGTCCACTTCTGTGGATGTCTCAGATTTCTTCGCTCGGTCCCGCCTCTCGAAGTTGCGTTTACTTGATCTCTCCGGGAGGCTTCGGATTTCATCATGGGATCGCCTGGCATCCCAGGCCACACTTCTGACTGCTCTGTCGCTCAAGGTCTACAAGGGGCCGTCACCCACCCCAACCACACCCCGTCTACTTTCCATCCTCGCCTCAAATCCGAACCTCCAGCAACTCAATCTCTCCGGTGCAGCTATCCCCAACGATGCCGATGGGACCACATTCCAAGTGCCCCTGCACAGCTTGAAAGTGCTCGCCTTAGCGGGGGAGCTTCGTCGCCTTTTCGGCTTATTGCACCGATTGATACTCCCAGACACGTTGGATGAGGTGTCCCTGACCGGATTCGAATCCACAGCGGATGACATTTCACAAACCCTTGCACCATACATGCGAGACTACTTCCGACGTGATGCCAGGTTTCAAAATACACTCAGGATTTCCTCCTCCTTTTCTGCTACTTTCATCTCAATCATGGTCACCGTTTGCACCCAGACCGGTGTGCCAGCGCAAAGGCTACCACGGGCAATGTTTGCGGTTGTCTCAGTCACCCTACCCCCTCGAGATGTACGAGAGCAATTGTCCATCAATCTCATTGCGCCTCTTCCCCGAGAGCGCATTGTATCCTTCGAAGATAGGAGCGGCGAGAAACTGCCGGAAGTGCTCTTTTTCATGATGCCAAACATCAAAACGCTGTGCATCCACGACGTGAAGTTGTCGAAAGGGTTCCTCCAGCCAAACCCGGATGGACCGCGTTCCAACACGAAACTCCTCCCCTCACTCCGATCATTGTCATTGGAGCGTGTTATCAGAGTGAACGACGGTGATTTGGGTCACCTAACAACATACTTGGCCCATCAGACCTCGGAAAACCAACCCATCTCGCTCAGATTGACGGGTTATTCTCGTTACCTGCACCCAAAGACGGTGGATGAGATAGAGGGTCTAGTTGAAACGTTTACTTATGATTAGTATTGGCACATGTAAATGTCTCATCATATCCAAGGCTCACTTAAACTCGTCCACCCGTCGACACGCGATTCTTAAAACATAAGGCCGAGACAGCGCGGTGTCGAGTGTGGAGCAGTTCCGCGGAAAAGCAACGCCGCCAAATGTGATCGTGATGGTAGCTCTGGGCGCCCTGGGATCACATTCTTCGCTAGCTAGATCTGTGGTTGGAGTCTTCACAAAGACCAGGATCGGCTCCTGGGGGTCCTCGAATGCCCGTGCGGGTGAGCGAGTATGTCACTTGGTGGGTAAACATACGTGGAGGGTGGAATGGGGTTGCGGAAAGGTCGAGGGCGAGCGAGGTTGGTGGTTGCCAAGTCGAACGATAACATAGTGTCCTCGTGTCATCCAGGGAGGCCCACGGTAGGAACGGCGACTTCCCCGCCCCACCTGTGGTCTCCGATGTTTGGTTGTGGTCGCGTTACATTGGCTGCGTTGAAGTTTATCGTACCCAGGCGGAGGATCGAGAGTGAACGGAACTTCTTGAGGTAGTTCACGTATGATTCCTATGTAGCGATATCAGTTAGTGTTGTAACGAGATCACGTACGATCAGGAGTTGTCACACGTGGAACGGGGAGCCGTGGGGGGCTGGGGCCTATTTCCAATGCGCCTCTACTGTAGGCATGACCAATGCGAATGCATTAATCTGGAACAGGTGTACTTACCGTTTTGAGGTCACTTCGTGGGGACCGTTCCTAAATTGATGACGAAACCCGTGAACAGGAAACTTGTATCAATGAAAGCTCAGCAAACCTGATGCCCGCAGCTAAACTCCGGCTTTCTCGTTTGTCTGCTTTCCTGCGGTTAGTAAACTGGCAAATTCAGTGCGCTTGAAACCCACCCAAGATATTCAATTGGACGTCTTCTGGTATTTGCAGACGGCGTGAGAGTTCCTGTTACAATGTCGTTTTCGCCGGTAACGCTGCATGGGTGACCGCTTGCCGACAGCAAATATTGTTGAAGCTGTTTCCGTAAAGCGGCGATGGGCCGACGCTGCTGGTCGGTGGAGCCCGATGTCAGGCGAGAGTTCAGAGAGTTCGGCAAACTGCCTGGCGGCCGTTGCGTCGCCTTGCTACCCCTTCCTGCTTTGAGTATATCTCTGATGATGGGCTGTGCATACTGGTTACCGTCCGGGTTTCGATGTTCGTGTATCCGTTCCTTAGGCTTCGGAACACTATCCAATGGCTTACGGCGACCACCCAACACCGGCCCTCTAGTGGCGTCGCGCAGTTTTCCCCCTTTATCTCGAGTTCGAAGTTGAGGGTCCATCTTCGGCTCAATAGGGGACCCGGTGTGTTGAGTGAATATCTTGCGGCGCTTTTCCTCTCTGCATTCAACCCGGTCAGCCAACCAGTCCTAAGAAACCGTGTATGTTGATCCGCACTTTGGACATTGCTCAATAACCCCCCTGTGGATACGGCCAAGGGCCTCGTGTTATTTTGTCAGGGAGAACGACCCAGTGGTAACCTTTGGGCTCCGGCGTCGAGACCTAAGTCCGGAGGTGGATATCAACGGATCAACCGGACGGCGACAGGAGTCTTCCTTAGTATTCCGCTGAGAGACGGTGAGGCAGTTGGAACCGTACGTAGTCGCGAGATTTGTGAAATAGTTGTTGATCCAGAGGGAAACCTCGTTCACGAGGGGGAGTACAATGAGGTGGATGATGGCATGAAGCCGCGATCGTGACCCTCATGGTTCCTAACTTCCAACCACCTCTCACACTCTTTCTTCGATTGACACCATTATTAACCATCTCGACGAACCCCAGAACACCCGGATTGACTACACTCAACCATCAGAATACACAAAACTCGGGAAGGGCGACCGGTGAAGCTTGAAGCTTGAAGAACGAGCCCACCGACCACATGCATCGTGTCTCGCACCTTTCCCTCCTTTCCGGTTTTCAGTCCCACAAACCTTGTTCAGTGTTCCTCCCTTCTCTCAACCCCGCCTCCCACGTCTCCACCCCAACCCCACACCACATTTCCGGCCGTTTATACACGTAACGCGAGCTACGTAACCGTTAGCATGCGGCTGGAATCTGGCCCATAGCTCTTGCATCGGTGGCACCGGCCTTTGCTGAAGGCGCGATCCCTCAGCATCTTGCGACGCAAGGACCTGGTGAAGCTGGGGACAGCCCCGATGCACGCACGGACTTCTCGCGGGTAGTTTTTGGATCTGGCGCCCGATATACGTGGTACAGATACCACGGTCAGGTCACCCACGGTCCATTCCACGGTCTGATTTGACCACCCGCCGTTTCTTATGTGGGGCCAGAGACACGGCGGCCTCTTGTCCAGCCAGAATAAAAGGCGACGGTTGTTCAGGTCTTACCCCCCACATCGCGATGACACCGTCTCCTTACGTCCACAGTGACGGACCGCCAACCCCCCGTGACCGGGAACAAACGTTGGTATCGATGTACGTGGATCATTTCTGGGGCATTTCGCGGCACTGACATAGAATGGCTACCAGTATGGGCCGCGAGGCCAACATCGACTCCATACAAGCCTTGGATAAACAAATCGAAGAGGGAAAAGGGGACTTGATCAAGCTCAAACGCACCCGAAATTCGTTGCTCAACATATCCACGCGTGTACCTCCAGAAATCCTCGGAGAAATATTTGGCTGGAGCCTCGTTCTGGAGGCAGACCCTCCCCCTGACCCGTTTGGCTTCGGCCACCTGGGAGAGGGACCTCACAACTTCCTCCTAGTTTGCCATCACTGGTTCGAGATCGCGTGTCTCACCCCGGAACTCTGGAGTTTCTGGGGAAAAACATTGCGAGATTGGAAGAGATGCCATCGCCGTTCCAGAGTCGCCCCCATTGATCTGGTGCTGGGCGGATGCGAACGCAACCCTTGGGCCTCCTTTGATGAATCCCTCCGGGATGCGGTCAGGGCTCGTGTTACGCAGGGCACCATACGACGAGTTCATCTTATGTCTAATTATGGCCATGACCTGACCTCCATCATCTCGTCATTGTCCCCAAACTGCGAAGGCTCTCAGAACGAAAATATCGAATCGATCTCATGGCGAGAAGGGGGACCTACTCCTGTGGATGTCTCGGATTTCTTCGCTCGGTCCCGTCTCACGAAGTTGCGTTTGCTTGGTCTCTCCGGGAGGTTTCGGATTTCATCGTGGGATCGCCTGGCCCCTCAAACCACACTCCTCACCGTCCTGTCGCTCAGAGTTTACAAGCCGTCACCCACCCCAACCACATCTCAACTACTTTCCCTCCTCGCCTCAAATCCCAACCTTCAGCGGCTCACCCTCTCCAACGCGGCCATCCCTAACGACGCCGATGGGTCCACATTTCAAGTGTCCCTGCCCAACCTTAAAGTTCTTACTTTGGCAGGGGAATTCCACCACCTTTTTGGATTATTGCGTCGATTGATACTCCCAGAAGCGTTGGATGAGGCGTCCCTGACTGGATTCGAATCCACAACGGATGACGTTTCGCGAACCCTCGCACCGTACATGCGAGACTACTTCCAACGCGATACCAGGTTTCAAGATAGACTGGAGATTTCCCCTTCCTCTTCCACCACCACCGTCTCGATCTCGGTCGGTGTTGTTTGCGCCCAGGCTGCCCCGCCAACACGGAAACCACCACGGGTGACGTTTACAGCGCATTTAGCCGACTCTCCTCCTCCACACGTGCTGAAACAGTTATTCATCGATTTCACCGCGCCCCTTCCCCGAGAACGCGTTGTGTTCCTCAAAGTCGAAGATATGCGCATCAAGAATTTGCCGGAAGAGCTGTTTTTTATGATGCCGAATATCGAAATGTTGCATCTCTCCTGCGCGGAGTTATCGAAATGGTTCCTACGACCAAACCCAAATGGACCGCACGCCGATAGGAAACTCCTCCCCTCACTCCGATCAGTGTCTTTGCATAAAGTTAGCCTGAACGACCACAATTTGGATCGCCTGGTAAAATACTTGACCTATCTGACCTTGGGCGGGCAAACCATCTCCCTCGAGGTCGTGGGTTACTTTTGTGGCCCGCACATGCGTAAAAAGGCGGTGGACAAGATAAAGAACCTAGTTGACGAGTTCACGCTGGACCCAGCGCCTAGAAGGTGGGTGGCCTTGCAACACCAGATATAAAGGAGACCGGACTCCGTTCGTACCCCGATGTACCTAGTCCAACACCTAGCTTATATTCTGAATACTAGAGCCTGTGAGACCATAGGCGGTCGTCTGAAAGAGCTGTGGCTGGTTTGCGCGGGACCAGTTTGCTGTGTTACGCTGATCGGAGTCCCTGGGTCCAATCCCGCACGGAATCGGGTCGTTTTTAGCAGGCTGGATCGCGGTTGCCTCAGACTATCGGGTTGTGCTTTTTTTGTGTTACTGTTCGTGCTGCCGACACTGGAACCTGCCGGGGATGGTTTCCCACGGACGGCAATCCTCGATTCACTGTTTAATGGAGTGCCCGGTAGGAGGGGGGATGCCGTGTGGTTCACGCACTCGAGACGGCCGAATACGATAGGATCGTGTTCGAGTCGGGGGTGGTGTTCGGGAGAACCGGCAAGTGTAACGGTGACGTCGTCCACGAGTACCTGGTTCCTGAGACAACTTCAGCGCCGTTACGCATTCGGTGGGCGACTGGGTAAACTGAAGGAACCAAGCGGAAAGGGGTGAAAGGTGGTCACAGCGCCACGGTCGCAGGCCTGATATTTACGGTCTAGACGTACACACTAGTCGACGTTCGATACGTACGTGGGTGATGCAAAGTCTGAATCTGCAGGATGCAAAAATGTGGAGACAAGAGAGGAATACAAGGGAAACCAACGATGTCCAAGCAATGAGGCGAATTATGATATTCAGTGGGATCGCTTACCACCGCTGAGTGGCCAAAGCTTCCAAGGTCACCCACCCAGTCTTCGGAACATGCTCCTTAGCGAGCTTCCCAACGAGGGTCCATGCGACCCCCTCGTCCTGCAAGAACCCCCGTTTCGTACAGATCATCATACTCTTCTTGCATC
>Ga0307516_10006272_pt1 | contig 13979 bp, 13 predicted proteins | sample 19_EM_MG_FD_203310 | JGI IMG/M metagenome (GOLD analysis project Ga0307516, IMG submission 203310) | Populus trichocarpa ectomycorrhiza microbial communities from riparian zone in the Pacific Northwest, United States - 19_EM | ecosystem: Host-associated > Plants > Roots > Unclassified | place... | reverse complement strand
TTCATGCCTCATGGTTGTTTGATGAAAGAGTATTGCAATTCAGAGTAACTGAGGTATTGGTCGAACCGAATAAGGGACGTGCTGCGCGGATTGGGAGCGCGGCAGAAGGGAATTTTGTCATGGACGATGTCGTCAAAGGATTGGGTGACGAGGCACTGGCGAATGCGGTGTTCGAACGAGTGCGCGCGGATCTCGCGACGCTGAACAAAGATGAGCTGCTGCAGGTGAATTTAGACATTTCGGCGGCGGTGGCGACGGTGCTGGGGGTGCTGCCAGAAGTGCGCGCGCTGCGCGACCAGATGGTGAAAGAGCTGCCGACTTTCAACATCGTGCAGTTCGACAAGCTCGAGGACTATGCGGTGGCGCTGTCGTTCGCGCAGGCGCGGTTTCTCGCGGCCACGCAACCGCCGGACGATTTCGTCGAAATCGCCGACCAAGCCGCCAAGGCTCGCGAGCGTCTGCTGGCGGAGGCAAGGGCGCTAGTGCACCACAATCTAGTGAGCGAGGCGGAGCTGGCGCAGCTGAAGGGCGCCAACGGTTACAAGAACGTGGCGACGGACGTGATGGTGCTGACCACCCTCATGCAAGCAAAGTGGCAGCAAATTCAGGGCAAGACACCGACTACCGTAGAAGATCTGGATCAAGCGTCGCGCGTGGCCACGCGCCTGCTCCGCATCGTGGGTCTGCGCGAGCAGGGCCCGGCCCAGGTAGCCGAGGTGACGGACCTGCGGCTGCGAGCGTTCACGCTCTTGATCCGCACGTATGACGACGCGCGCCGCGCCATTACTTACCTGCGCGCCGAAGAAGATGACGTGGACAGCATCGCACCGAGCCTGCATCCCGGCCGCCCGCGCCGGCGATCGCCCGACGACGGCGGCACCGACGTGCCGGGTGCGCCCCCACCGGTGGTTGCAGCGCCCGGCACGCCGCCCGGTTCCGCGGGTGGGCCGCCACCTGGAGGGGCGCCGTTGGTGGCGGCGGCGTCCAAAGCAACGTCGCTAGACAACAAAGGTCCGTTTGTCTGAGCCGAGCGTGAGCTCGACGAATCAGGCATGAAACCGGCCTTGAACCTGGGAGCGTGGCGCCATTTGGATGGCGCTGAAGGCGGCCACGCTCTCTGGTTGCCGGCCGAGCACCTCGTGACGCACGGCGTGGTCGTGGGCATGACGGGCAGCGGCAAGACGGGGCTCGTGACCGTGCTCATTGAAGAGGCCGCACGCGCCAAGGTGCCGGTCGTCGTCATCGACGTGAAGGGCGACTTGCCGAATCTGCTGCTCGCCTTTCCAGATTTCGATCCGACGCGGCTCGAGCCGTGGGTCGAGCTAGATGGAGAGAGCAGCCCAGAAGCGGTCGCGGCGCGCGCGGCGGAGCTGGCGGAAGAGCGCCGTGCCGCCCTGGAAGAGTGGACCATCGGCCAGCCTGAGCTCAGCGCCTACACGAAGGCCACGCACGTCCGGGTGCTCACGCCGGGCGGCACCGCCGGCGAGCCACTCCACATGCTCTCGTCGCTCGAGCGACGCTCGGGGCGCTGGGATTCCGATCCCGAAGCGGCACGCGACGCGCTGTCGGCGGCGGTTTCGCTCGTGCTACGGCTGCTGGGGCGCGAGCCAGACCCGGCCAAGAGCCGCGAGCATGTGCTGTTGAGCGTGTTGGCGGAGCGGCGGCTTGCGGCGGGGCAAACCGCGGAGCTGGGCTCGTTGATGCAAGACGTGCTCGAGCCGCCGATCGACCGCATCGGCGCGCTAGCGGTCGACACCTTCATGAAGAAGACGGAGCGGCGCAGCCTGGCGGCAGCGTTGAATTCGCTGCTTGCCTCACCAACTTTCGCCGCCTGGCGCCAGGGCGCGACGCTCGATGTCGCCGCATGGGTCGCGCGGCGTGAGGGCAAGACACCCATCGTCGTCGTGAGCGTCGCTCATTTAGACGACGAAGAGCGCGCCCTGGTGCTCGGCGTACTTCTGGAAGAAGTGCTGTCGTGGGTGCGCACCTTGTCCGGCTCGCAGCGCCTGCGCGCGCTCGTGCTGTTCGACGAAGTGTACGGATTTCTGCCGCCGCACCCCGCGAATCCTCCGACGAAGCGACCGTTGGTCGCGCTCATGAAGCAGGCTCGCGGCTTCGGCGTCGGCGTGGTGGTCGCGACGCAAAATCCCATGGATTTGGACTACCGTGCGCTTTCCAATGCAGGACTATGGTTCCTGGGGCGACTTCAGACGGATGCGGACCGCGCCAGGGTGATTGACGGGCTCATCGGGGCCCACACCACGGACACCGAGGCAGAGGCGCAGCTTAGCACTACGCTCCAGCGCCTCGCGCCGCGCTGGTTCGTGGTCCGCAATAGCCACGCCACCTCGCCGCCGATCTTGGTGAACCCGCGGCACGCCATGTCGCTGATGCGGGGGCCCATGACGAGGGTCGAGATTCAGCAGGCGAGGGGAGTAACGAGAGCGACGAGCCTGGCAAGGGACCCGCAGGTCGCCTCCGACGCCGCCGTCTTCGAACAAGTCGCGACTGATAGCCAATAGAACCAACTGGCCGGGTTGGGTGGAAAGGGAGACCGTCGCATGTCCAAGGGATTGCTCGAGGTTCACGGGACACTTTCAGTTCAACAGTTTTGGCCACGCGGGACCTACGACGCCGACACCGCCCACGTCGGCGTTAGCAAGTTCCTCTTCGGTCCGAGCGCTGCGAAGCTCAAAGAAACCAGGGTCTTCAGGTCGGCGGTAGTTAAGCGAAGCCAGGGCGCTAAGGCTGGCCAGGCACCCATCAGCAAGAAAGGCGAAATCATTGTTCGGCTTCAACGCATCGACGCGCCCGAGCTCCACTTTCGGCCCACGTACGAGCACACCAGCGTGAAGCAAAAGGCCGCCATCAAGAACCACAATGGCGACTTCCGACAACCGCTCGGTGAAGGAGCGGCAAACGCCTTGTATCGGCTGGTTCAGGGCCTGGGGTCCGACCCCGTTCCGTGCATCGTCCGCACGCGCGTGAACAAGCCGAACGACGTGTTCGACATGTTCGGGCGCCTGGTCGGCGACATCTACGTCAAGCTGGGCGCCCGCGAGGTCGACCTCAACCACTGGGTGCTACAGCACGGCTGGGCGTTTCCGACGTTCTACACGTCCATGCAAGACGACGAGATCGAAGAGATTCTTAGCATCGCTGCCGCTGCCGAGAAAGCCGGCAAGGGCGTGTGGGCGAGCTACACGGCGAAGCCTACTAACCTCAACCTGAGGCTACTGAATCCCGGCGCCAACGCGACGTTCGCGGGCGCGAAGGACAAGGGGCAAGTTACCATGCCCAAGCTGTTTCGCCGCGCGTCAACGTGGAGCGTCGGCACGTCCGCGAAGCTCTTCACGGGAACCTTCGGCGACTACCTGCGGGCGCACTCCGACGAGTGCTGGACCACCAAGAGCTTCCTCAGCGGCGGCGCCGCCGAGACGACGAAAAAGCACCTCCACGACTTCATCAGCTCGAGCAACGTCTTCACCAGCACGCCCGGCGGCTTAGTCTTCGGCGAAGGAAATAGCTTCGTGGTGGACAAGAATGGCAAAGCGATCACCGGCTTCTAGCCGGCCGCGATTTCGGTCATAGCGCCGCGAGGGACATCCAAACCGCACCGTTCACCAACAATTCGAGCAACTCGAAATCCGCAGGCCTCAAGGGCATGGGACGCACCATAGAAACCTCAGCCGGCGAACGCCAGTCGCCAAACCCGGTCTCGGCCAAGACTATTGACTATTGAGTGACGACACCAAGGCGAATGCCTCGCCGCCTCCCGGGTCCGGGGCCAAGTTCGTGATCGTTCACCTTCCCCAATGCCGCTTCAAGCGACACGGCGACTAAAACAAAGCCGCGACGGGGGTTGCGGAGTTTTTGGTGCTGCCGTTTCCGATATCGCCGTAGAGACCAAAGCCCCAACACTTGACTGTGCCGCTGGCCGAGAGCGCACAATTCACAGAAGCGCTTGCGGCGATCGCCGTGACGTCTGACAACCCAGTCACCGTCGTCGGCGTAGCTGATGGCTTGGCAGGATCTGCACCCCAGCATTGGACCGCGCCGCCGGTCTGCAGAGCGCATCCGCTCTCGTACGAGGGGGCAATGGCCTTCACCATCGACAAGCCGGGATACGCCTTGGGCGAGGCACCGCATCCCGCATACTGAGTAAATCCCCAGCACTTTGTGGTGCCGTCAGCGAAGATGGACCAGGTATCGTAGGTACTGCTGCTGACGAGATCGAGTGCACCGCCGACGTCAGGGACGAGCACTGGGTTCGCCGCCCCGGCACTGGGCGACGAACCTCCGAGCTCGCCATAGTTTGGATAGCCGCCCCAACATTCGACGCTCCCGCTCGTGAGCAGGGCGCAGCTAAATTCGGTGCCAGCCGTGATCTTGGTGACGCCGGACAGCTCGGTATTTCCGGACGCGATGACTGGCGCGGGTGAAGGACTGCTCATTTTCGTCCCCGAGCCCAATTCCCCATAGGTATTGCCACCCCAGCACATGACCTTGCCGCCCGATAGGAGAGCGCAGGTATGGGTCGCTCCCGCCGCAAGTCCGGTGACTCCCGACAGTCCGGGTACGGGCAGCGGTACGCTCGAGCTCTTCTTTTCTGGCATGCTCCCCAGTTGTCCGGAGCTGTTGTCTCCCCAACAGGCTACGGTCCCATCCGCAAGGAGGCCGCAAGTATGCGCCTGTCCTGCCGCGATTGCCGTGACAGACGACAGGCCAGCTACGTTCACCGGACGCGTCGAGCAGGGATTGACCTGACATTGGTCGCCGTTGGGCGCGCTATTGCCGAGCTGACCTGAGCCGTTTGCGCCCCAGCACCTCACGCTACCGCCGTCCAAGATGGCGCACAGGTGCGAGTTGCCTCCGGCTATCGCGAGCACCTTTGTGCTCATCGAGAGGCCGCCCCCTGCGCCGCCCTGTGAGCTTCCCGAACCGGACGCTCCGCCCGAGCCAGCACCAGCGAGAGCGCGGCTTCCTGCGGAGCTGGGCGTCCCGGCACCGCTTTCCCCACCGGCGGTCGTCATCGCGCCGCCCTTCGGCTCATCGCCGTCAGCGCCGGAGGCGCCCGCGCTGCCGACGCTTCCCGCGTTGCCGGTCGCCTCACCCCCGTCACCCGCCTGCGCAGATGGTGTGGTGCCTCCCGATGGCATTTCGTAGGACCGCGTTCCACCTGCTCCAGCGCTACCCATACTGGTAGCGTTGCTAGTTGGACTGCACGCGCTAACGGCACACGCCACCATTGAGATCGCCGTACTGAATCCATGTTTCATCGCTGGGTCCGTTGTCGAGTTGATGCGCGCCGGCTGCGCTGAACTCGTCTAAGCGTAAACGGGTTACCGTACAAGCACCCACCCACTCATTCACTAGAATGTTTCGCAGCCCTCGGGGCAGGCACCGAGACCAGCGGCTGAACGAGAAGTCTTCGCGCAACGCGCGCCTAGCCACGGCGATTTGCAGGCGCTCAGCTCGACTAGCGACTCTCACCATGTTCGTAGTCATGTGGGTGCGAGATGTTGATCTCGATGACCTTGTCGCCTTGGCGGCGCCTCCGAGAAGGCGTCCCATCCCAGGATGGCGCGCACCATCCTTTCGCTCGTCGCTGCGGGACGGGCTGCACGGGATCCCGTGCGGTGGGTCTGGGCGCGCTTGAAAGAGTCACACGCGGCAAGCGCGACTTGAGACGGGTGTTGGCGGTGGCTCGCGCGCGACGCCTCCAGCGTTAGGCTCGGAATTTCGGCATTTCTCGGAAAATTGATGCGAATTGACTCAGCCGAATACGACGAACCGATTTCGTACGACTGCTGGCCCCGCTCAAGTATTCGCAACGCGGACCGTTCGATGGCCAAAAGGGCGGCACGCGGCGGCGCGTTTCTGCTGGCCCTGAAAGTCTGGACAGGCATGATCGCCAGGAGCCGTTTCCAAATGACACACCGTCCTGCCTCGACGGCGGAAGCGCGCGCCTCCATCTTGGTGGTCGATGACGACGCGGCTGTGCTGAAAGTCACTCGCCGACGGCTGGAGCGCGGGGGCCACCGTGTCGTCGCCTGCAGCAGTGGCCGCGAGGCCTTGGAAAAACTCACACGAGAAACGTTCGACGCCATGGTGAGCGACGTCCGCATGCCCGGCATGAACGGGATGGAGCTGCTGCGCGCCGTGCGAGAGCACGACCTGGATCTGCCGGTGCTCTTGGTCACGGGCGACCCGGCGCTCGACAGCGCCACCGCAGCGGTGGCCTACGGCGCTTTTCAGTACCTGACCAAGCCGGTTTCGAGCGGACAGCTCGAAGAGAGCGTCGCGCGCGCCGCCAACCTGGGACAGCTGGCTCGCCTCAAACGCCAATGCATGGATGAAGCGACGAGCGGGGTCTTTCGGGTGGCCGATCGGGCGGGCGCCGATGCGACAATCGACAAGGCCCTGGAGAGCATGTGGCTGGCCTTCCAGCCGATCGTCTCGTGCGCTGACCAGACCATCGTCGGCTACGAGGGATTCGTGCGCGCCACCGACCCGGCCGCGGCGTCACCCGACGCGATTGTTCGTGCCGCCGAGCGCGCCGGCCGTCTCGTCGATTTGGGCAGGCGTCTGCGCGCCATGACCGCTCAGGCGATGGCCTCGGCTCGACAGGACTGGCTCATCTTCGTCAACCTGCATCCTAGTGACCTGCTTGATGACGAGCTCTACGCGGCCGAAGCGCCCCTCTCCAAGCTGGCCGGCAGGGTGGTGCTCGCGATCACGGAGCGTGCCGCGCTCGAGACCGTGACCTCGGTTCGCGAGCGGGTACGCGCACTTCGCCAATTGGGCTACCGCATCGGCTTGGACGACTTGGGCGCCGGCCACTCGGGCCTCAACACCTTCGTCTCTCTTGAGCCCGAGTTCGTGAAGCTCGACGCCTCGCTCGTACGCGACGTGCACCGCGATCCGGCCAGGCGCAAGATCGTCGGCTCCCTCGCGACGCTCTGCCACGAGCTGAATGCCCAAATCATCGCCGAAGGCGTCGAATCTTTCCGGGAGCGCGACGCGCTTTCCGCTCTCGGTTGCGACCATATTCAGGGCCCCCTGTATGCCGCTCCAGGCCCCAACTTCCCACAGCTTGGCGGCCAGAGCCTCACGTCAGTTCGCGCCCGGTAAGGGGCGACTCAGCCAAGCTCGCCATGCCTGGGGTCGCCTGCGCTTCAAGCGGCAACGGGCAGCGTGTTGACATGAGTTGTGAATCGCCGTCTCCTGAAGGGTGATGGCACATCAATGCAAGCCGAGGTTGGGGGCCTAGAATGTCGTTGGGGGCCCGAATTTTGGTGGTCGAGGACGACGCCTCGCTCCAACAGCTCCTCAAGCGGAACTTCGAACGCGCCGGCTACGTCGTGGCGCAAGCGTTCAATGGTGCCGAGCTCGATCGGGAGATCAGGGCAGCCGCGCCGGACGTGATTGTTCTCGATGTGACGCTGCCAGATGCAGACGGCCGTGACTTGCTCTCGAAGCTCAAGCAGGATCCGAAGACCATGGGCATTCCGGTGATCATGTGGTCAGGTGGCGACGCCGAGTCCGAGCGACGTATCGCACTAGACCTCGGCGCCGAGGACTACGTGGAGAAGGGACCGGCCTCGGAGCTCGTCCTGAAGATCGAGCGGCTGCTATTCCGACTGCGCATGCCGGCCTGAGGCGAAGAATGGCTCGGGTTGCGTCGGAGGGCCTGGATGGCCTCGTCGAGGGGAAGCGGCCGGCTCAGGTTGTTTTGGCCACGAAGCAATCGCCTTCCCGGCGCGCTCTCGTTTCTGGCTCCTCGGCCTCCAAGCAAGTGCTCGTTCGCGCGCGTACGACGGCAAGTGGCATCCATCCGCGGGTCTTTCACGAACAACCACGAGAGGTGCACGAGCCCCGCGCGTGGAGCGCCGTCGTCCTACTGGAATCCGGGGGATAGCCACTGCGCCCAGGTCCGTTGCGAGCGCCGCTCAAACCGTCCAGGCGGGACGGTTCTCGACGCTGCGCATCCCGGGCATCGTGATCACTCAAATCGCCGCAGGTTTGCGCGGACTGGAACGTTCGCTCGAGAGGATCGAGAACCGCGAACACGCGAGCGCGCTGAGTCAACGATCGTGCGAGGCCTTTGGATCGGCGTGTTCCGTCAACACCAGCTCCAAATCGTCCGCAAACGCGCTGGCAGACCGGTCGTGTCCGCGATCGAGGTCGAGGTCGACGACCAAGTAGGCGGTACCCTTGGGGAGGTAGTCGTCGTCGCTGGCAGCGATGAACCCGCTCGCGCCGCCACGTTCCCTACCGCTAACAGCGGGCAAGGCCAACGCGCCAAGCGGCTGCTGCCGCACGTCGACATAGCTAACTTGGACGGCGGCGGCACCGAGACCGGCGCCTGCGCCGCCAAGCAATGCGGACAACCGCGCTCTTACCCGGCCTGCGTTGATACCTTCACGCCATTCCGCTGGGATGGCGATGATCTGCCGTAGTCCGCTACGGTCAGCCTGAGGCGCCGATGCGAAGAGCTGAGCTCCGCCTCGCATGTTCGCGCCTCCGGGCACGCGCTTGGAGCCGAGCTCTTGATACGCCCGTGCCAGGGCCGGGCTCACGCCGTCACGCGTTTTCCAATGCGGGATCGGGGCTTCCGCAGCTGTCACGAGGGTTTCGACGTTCCCGTTCTCAATCAGGTTGTTGCTGGTGCGAACGGGCGCTCCACCTTGCCAGGCAAGGTGGAGCGAGGCGGGCGGTCCGACGAATCCCCGCCTGTTGACCTCGACGAGCCGTTCGGCGTCCTGACTGGCGCGGCCCAAGCTTAGCCGTTCACCGAAGCCGCTCGGCGCGCCTTCTTGCATGACCTTGCCCATCGCGTCGAGGAGTCTGAGGTGAACGCGCGGATCGTCACTCAACAAGGCATCGAATGCCGGATCGGCAGGGAGCACATAGTATTGCGTGGTAGCGATCGTGCCTTCGACTGGTTGGCCCGGATGAAGGACCTCGTACAGGCGATCGCGCTGCTTGATCGCATGTCGCCTGCTCGATGTATCGACGCCATTGTACAGGCTGTAGTGGCCCGGGCTGCCAGACACACGCACTAGGTAATATGCGTTGGAGTCCAGCGCCACGACCATCGGATCGAGCGGGCATGCGCTCGCCGTCAGGTGTGCCACTGGCGTGCCGGCCGTGTTGTCTGGCTTGAGGCGAAAAACTTGCAGATCGATGTTCGACTCGTTTCCGTAGAGCGTTAACGCGGGCCGGTTGAACACGATGGAAGTGCCGGTCAGATCGAGCTTTTTGCCGCCGAGATCGACACCGCGAACGATGTAGAAGTCGATGTCCCCGGGATGGTGGAGCGTCACGTCGATGGTGAAGCGCGGGCCAATCCGGTTGATGATCGAGCCGAGGCTCGTAGTCGCCGTGGTCGAGCCAAATTCGAACGAGTAGGGGGACTTGGCTTTGGCTTCGACGTCGTTGTTCTCGAAGCTATCGGCGTCAATTGCCGCTGGCGTGAACGTGATGCCAAGATCGTAGCCGATGATCGAGTTAGCGCGGGTTTCCAGCACATGCGGTCCACCCGCGAGCCGGTAAAGGAAGTCTGCGCCCGTGCTGTCGGGACGCAATCCGGATTTGATGGGTGCAGGTTGGGGGCACACGCCGCCGTCGCCGACCAAGCTGAAGATGGACACCGCACCGAGTCCGTTCGCGTAGCGCAAGCTGACTGTAGCCGTGGACTCATTCGGCACTTCGAAGCGAAATCGGTCGCGATCGCGTGGGTCGAGGTTGAGATCCTTTTCGAGATATTGCGGTGCGGTGGCGAGCGTCGTGACCGTCGAGTCGATGCTGTTCGGCTCGCGACGATCATTCTTCATTGGAAAGGGTTGTGCTGCGCGGCGCACGGCTTCCAAGGCGTCCACTACGCGAGTCACACCGGCGCCACCGGGCCTCGCCGTCTGCCGCATGATTTCGGCTGCACCATCGACGTCCAGCAAGGGGCTGATGGCTTTCATCATGGCTGCGATGCCCGCCACGTAGGGGGCGGACGCGCTGGTGCCACCGAACGTCTGCGTGGTGACGATGCCTTTGGCGTTGGGGTAGGAGATGACCGGAATGTTGGTCGGTGCGAACACGTCCACGCGCGCGCCAAAGTTCGAAAATTGAATACGATCGATGGAATCGGGCTGGCCGGTGTTCAGCGCCCCAACGCAAATGACGTGGTCTTGGATGCACGGATGCTGGAATTTCGGGGCACCCACCTCGTAGCCGATGCCGTTCTCGCCGTTGCCCGCCGAGGCCACAAACACCGGACGGTTTCCCTGCAGTGCGAGATCGCTGAAGGGCTGATCCTGGCGATCGCTCGTACGGCAGGCCACGCTATCGCACTCGCTACCCCAACTCATCACCACCACGTCTGCACCGGCAACCACCGCGGCGCGAATCGCCTGGTACTTGCTGGACCGCGTCTTCCCCGATTTGACCAGAATCGGCACTCCGACGATCGCCCCTGTTCCCGCCGTTCCTTGGGCATTGTTTAGGGCACCCACAGCCACTGCAGCCACACCCGTGCCGTGCCACGGGCACGGCGTTGTGCCGCAGATCCCGGCACCGGGCCCACCGACGAAGCGGGTGCCTCCCACGAGATCGATTTGCAGCGGTGTGCCGAGGAAATCACTATCGGGACCGATCGGTTGGCCCGTGGCGCTCAAGAAGTACCCGTCGTCGATGATCGCGACACGCACTTGGCGCTGGATGCCGTGCGCAGCCAGAAACTGCCAGGCCAGAATCACGTCGGCCGGACTGCCTTTGGCGGACGCGCCATACAGTGGCTCTTGGAAAGCGTCCGTCGCTGGCGCGGGACGTTCGCTCGAGCTGAACAAGGTCAACGGCAAGGCGTTGGGAGCTGCCGGAAACGTTTGGTATTTCTCGTAGACGAAATTCGCATCGGTCATGAAGCCCCGATCTCGCGCGTCCAGAGCTGCAATGAACGTGCGCAGCGCCGCGTCTGACGAGAAATCCACGTTGCCAACCCAGCCGGCCCGCCCCGCTAGCACCCCGAAGCGGGAGACGTCCACGCGACTGAGATCAATCGCCACCACGTATTCGGTGGCGGCGCGCTGCGCGTCTGTCAGCGCAACGCGAAACTCCGGCGACAACTGCGGTAGCTTGTCGTCGTGCACCACGTGACCGCCGTAGCGGGTCAGAAAACTCTGTAGATCGGCCGGCGATCTGGGCCTAATCAGCAGATCCCCCACCACGAACGAGCTCGCCTGCCCGCTCCTGTCGCGCACGGCTGCTAGGGGCTGCGCGTGGTCATCGAGCGGCGCGAGTACTGCCAGGCTCGGGTGAAGGTCAGGGGCGACGCGGGCCAGAGCAGGAACCGTGGGCGCGGTGGGTTGACTTGCCTGCCGTGCGGGGGTGCAGGCGGTCGCCAGCGCCACACCCAAGAGGGTGCTAGCGAGCGAACCCACAAGACGACTGCTGAGCATGCCCATCAATGGGCCTCTCGCGTTCGTTTTGCCATAGGGATTTCTTGGAGATGACCGAGTTCCAGGCGGACGCACCGGACGCGTGGACGCCGTCACGTCTGGGCGTCGAGCCTTGGAGGTTCCTTCTCCCGGGGTCGGGGGCGACGAATCTCCTGGGTCGGATAGAGCTCGGCCCGTCAGATGTGCGGCCGTCCTGCACATTCGACGTGCGCTGCACGACGGGCAGACGCCCCACAGTTTTGCGCGAAAACTCCAGCATTTCATTGCGACAGGTGGAGCACCGAGCGCGCAGAAAGCCGTGCGTGTGGATGCCGCAAGCCATGTAGGCGCACAGCTCGCGTTCGGCGTCGCGCGGCACACTGTGAGCGGGGCGGGTCTCGGCCAGAAACACTTCGAGGTGAGTTGCGATCAGCCAGTAGACGGGAGTCGTCTCCCGTCGGCGGTGTTCGTAGTCAACTCGGTACGTGCGCGGCGGTCCCTAGGGCCAGGCGGTACGCCTACGTCGCCAAGGTCGAGAGTGCCGTTGATGCGGCGACCGGCCCGGTGGTGCTCATCCGTCATAGCCTTGGCGGCGTGATCATTTCTCAGGTTGCCGAGCAAGAGCCAGACAAGATTGCCAAGTTGGTATTCGTTGCAGGCTTCGTCCCCAAAGACGGGGACAGCGCGCTGGCACTAGCGATGACCGACGCGGATTCACACCTCGGCCCTGCTCTCATAGTCAACAAGGACCAAGGAACAGCCGACGTCGATCCCACGAAGCTCATTGACGTCTTTTGCGCGGATTGCTCGGCGGCTGAGCAAACCAAGCTGCAAGCGCACTACCGAACCGAGCCTGTCGCGCCGCTCGGGACGCCGGTCCACATCACGGCTGCGAACTGGGGGTCCGTGGCGAAGTACTACGTTTACACGAAGCAAGACCACGCCATCTCGTACCCGTCACAGCAGGCCCAAACGGCCACCGCCACATTCGTGAAAACCGCGCTGCTCGATAGCAGCCATTCGCCATTCCAATCGCAGCCGGACGAGCTGGTCGTTGCGTTACTCGGCTTCTGAAGCCTGGGCACCGGATTCACGGCGATCGTCAAAACCAAGGACCAGGCCAGGGGCTCGCGCGGAGCAGAGGTGCGCCGATATTGGTCCGCCAGCAGCGCGAGAACTATGCGACGATGCTTCGAGAAGGAGAGGAAGATATGCCTGTGAAGCTGGACCACACGATCCTCACGGCTCGGAACAAGACGGAGTCTGCGACCTTCCTCGCCGACATCCTGGGACTGGGAACCCCTATCACCGTGGGCCAGTTCCTCGCGGTCGCCTTGGACAACGGTGTCTCACTCGACTTCAGCAGCGTCGAAGAAGGCGCCATCCGCCCGCAGCACCTCGCCTTCGAGGTGAGCGCGGCCGAGTTCGACTCGGTCCTCGGCCGCGTCAAAGAGCGCGGTGTGTCGTACTGGGCAGACCCGCGCCAGACACGTCCGGGTGAGGTGGATCAGCGTGGCAATGGGCGCGCCATCTACTTCGCAGACCCGAGTGGGCATTGGCTCGAGGTGCTAACGCGGGACTAGTACACTGGCCGAGCAAAGCTCTTCGCCTCCTGCGCGTCAGCGGCACGTTGAGTGCCGGTCACGAGCCAGTGCCTCGCGTACGTGCGCTCCGTCGGCCTCGCTCACCGGGTTGAACACGACGAGGCTGAGGTCCCCAGGTTCGGCGAGGCGCAGCGTCGACGTTTCGAAGGTGATTGCGCCGAGCTCGGGGTGGACGATGGTCTTCGCGGCGTCCATCGGAACCTCGATGTCGTGTCGCTCCCACAGCGAGCGAAACTCGGGGCTGCGCTCGCTCAGCGCCGAGGCCACGGTGGCCGCTTCAGCCACCGCACCGGAGCGCGTCATCTCCGCGCGGAACGCGGCGACGAGCGCGGCGGCGACTTCCGTCCATTGCGGATTGCGCTCGCGCAGACTGGGCTCGAGGAAGTACATCGTCAGCAGGTTTCGCTCCTGGTCGGGCGTGCCGGCGTAGGCCGCCTAGGCAGAACGTTTGCGGGCCGGGAGTTGATCGTCAGGCACGAGCCGTCCTCTCTGCGCAAAGCTCTCGATGCACGCCAGGCGTCCCTACAAGCAGGCATAGGCTAGCGCAGACTGGCGCCTTCGATGCCCGCAGGCTGCACGGAGGGCGTGAGTCGCAGCTGCGCGAGCAGGTCGTCGAGATCGCTGCCCGAGGCGGGCAAGCACGACAGCAGCCGCCCCAGGTGACGCCAGGCCCAATCTGGAGAGCGGCTGCCGAGTGATGCGCGCTCTTCGAGCCCCAAGAGTTGGCGCCATTGCTGCCTGCGCTTGCGATCGTAGTGCTCACCGAACGGCGGGCAAGACGGATGCCGCAACGCTTCGCCCATGCGCAGCGCAAGCTCGCTCGCTTCGTCCAAGCCGATGTTGAGGCTCTGGACGCCAAGCGGGCCCGTCAAGTGAGCGGCTTCGCCCGCCAGCCAAACTCGGCCCGCACCGAAGCGCTCCGCCAGGGCATGCCTGAATTCCA
>Ga0307516_10006271_pt1 | contig 13980 bp, 20 predicted proteins | sample 19_EM_MG_FD_203310 | JGI IMG/M metagenome (GOLD analysis project Ga0307516, IMG submission 203310) | Populus trichocarpa ectomycorrhiza microbial communities from riparian zone in the Pacific Northwest, United States - 19_EM | ecosystem: Host-associated > Plants > Roots > Unclassified | place... | reverse complement strand
ACAAGCGCTTATGACCGCACAGAAACCAATGTACCGTCTTCCGCACCTGGCAAGGTTGGACTTCGCTTTCTGCAACAAAGGCAACCGAGGGCACTCTTCGTGTGGTCCCCTTCCTCAAACTTTCCACTGCGTACCTCATGTTACTTCCCTTCTTTAAACCCAAGCCGGGTCGCGAGGCCTCGCTGGAAGCCGAAGATTGGGAGCCCAATCTTGAGTGCGGGGATTTCCCAGGATCGTTCCCTGGAAAGTCCCAGGGGCTTTCCACATGGAGCCATCCTCATCTTCAGTTCGACAAAACTGTCATCTCGATTGATTTTGTTGAGCCTGGTGACCAAGTTTACTGTGCGTTTACCTTGGACCCGTGGTGCTAGCGGCTAACGTGGATACTCCAGGGCATTGTGATTTGATCCACGCGGTCGAGCCAGAACATACCGGCGCTGGGGATTCGTCCGTTCTATACATCCCTGCCGCTCCTCTTACGCTCAAGAAGTAACACTTATCCATTGGCCAATTCTTCCGCACTGACATATCCAAACTCGACCCATTTAGTGCTCAGTATCTCAAAGTTCAGCGCGCGCACTTCGAGGCTGGACTGCCTGCTCCGTAAGTCTGATAAGATGACCAAGGGTTGAACCCGGGTCTAACCTTCTGGCAGAGATTTCCCTCAAGGCAAAGGGGAAGGCAAATTCTCAAATCGCTTCACCCCCGCTGATATCGCTCAAGACGACATTGCCGGCCTGAGGATGCTTGGCTTGGCGCCTTTCGAAGTTCTCCCTCAAGACACGGCAGGAGCTGCAAAGGTCATTGAAGAAGCGAACAAGATACTGGCTGTCGCTGGTTGAGGTACCCTGCTTCCGCGTGCGAATTGGCGATCTGACCAAGAAAAGTTGAAGATTGAGGGACGTGTAAGCGATAGCATTTCCTGGATCTCAGTATGGAGTCTGAGCAATCGAATTGGCGCCTGAGTCTGCAACCCCAGTGCGAACCCCTCAGCCTACTACAAGAGATATATGCCAGAAGCACTTGCGAGGTTGACTGGCGTTGCTTCCAGAACCGAAGCATTTCACGGTACGCTTGGCCTCGCGGCGTTGCACCATTACGTGCGTTGACTCTCTCCGTTCCCACTTCCCCCGTTTGTCCTCCCAACCTCATTTGGGCGTGGCTATTGCTTTTTCGGCGCGAAGGTGCACCGGACAAGATTTGTTATCTGTAGCACCGTGGCATATTGACGTTCCGCCGATACTGGTCGCAGTCTAGGCAAATACCTGCTCACGTCCTCACCAAACCCGCAGACCTTCCAAAACCACTCTCCCTGAACAACATCAATGCAAACCCGCCGATTCCCCTCTCCACACGCGTCAGACGACGAATACGAGGGTGACAGGGACTACGGTAGTGTTGTAGTAAGTTCTACGTTGTGGGTTCCCCAGGCTACCCCAAACGAGTTCACCACGGTTCGTCCGCTCAACCGCCCCCCAAACTACGGTCGTGGTAGAGCTGAACTCACGCATTCCGTTATCTTCTTGAGCGAAGATTCAGTGAGGGTGTTTTACATCGACGGGGACGTGATGGACGGAGGAAACGCCTGGGTCGCAACTGGGCCGGCTGGGACTGGTCATTGGAGGGGCTGCACGAACGAGTTTGTCCCGACCCTGCTCCGGTATTTCCATGTTCAGGATCGAAAGGTGCGTAATCGAGGTGGACAACTATGTCCCTGGGTGTGTGATTTGCTAGTTGGGGGGGATGCCAATAAACAATAAGTTATCAACTGTACAAACTTTTGCAGGTATGGGATGGCCAGCACACTAAATATCTCCCATAGGGTAACGTACAGTTGAAACCAAGAGCCACCACCTCTCCAAACCAATACCCTGCAACCAGATGGTGACCATCCCATTGTACATCAACAGGGTTTGAATATCTGCCAGAAAGTTGGAAGATACTATTGCCAGTTGCTCTATCCTTGGTTCTGTGTGGGTTTGTATGGTTCCACTCAATATTGAGTTCTGGTTGAGAGTCATCCAGGACCATGCTGTATAATGAATCCGGACTCTTGAACTATCCACAGTGAGGAGGTGATAGCATGGTGGTTCCCCACTCACAAACCCTACCTCATCTAATTCCACCTCATCCACAACCTCTCCTGTTTGGACAGAAAAAACCTGAATGGATTTGTCAACAAGGAGAACATTGACCCATCCCATGGTATCTTAAATGCTACAATCCAGAACCCCCATGGTGCATCTACTACTTGGGGGAGCCCTCCTTTCTTGGAATCCCAGATGTGGAGATGTCGACTTGCACCCATTAACCTTGGTGTGGAAAGAATGGAATACAAAGGAGTTACCCAGCACATAGGAACAGTGTCTAAAACAGGCCCCTCCCAATTGTCACATTGTACTCTTGCTCATCAATGGAGAATATCAAATTAGTGATTGCAAGATTATGAATTGTTTATCAACAGTCTGTAAGTCATTCACAACTGTTAGAATCCGGTGGATTAATGGTGTTCTGGTGTCTTATATCTGACTAGTGGTGGAAAGAGTGGAAATATAGAATAGGTTATTACTTGCGCCAGTAATAGCAGCGGTGGGATGGCCAGCATACTACATACTTCCCCTGAGGTAACATGTGACTGAAACTAAGCACTAGTACCTCCCCAGACCAATAACCTGCAACCAGATACTGACCATCCCACTGTGCATCAGTAGGATTTGCATATCTACCAGAAAGTTGGAAGATGTCATTGCCAGTCACACTGTCCTTGATCCTGTATGGATTAGTGTGCTTCCATTGGATGTTGAGTTCCAGGTGAGAGTGATCTGGGGCTGTGTTGGATAATGGAATGGGAGCAATGTCTGTGGTTCCAAAATCCCACCCCTTAATTTGTGAATCCTTGAAATGAACCCAGACCCTTGAATCATCCACAGTGAGGGGGTGACAGCATAACTCTCCCCTACCCTCCAACCCTACATCACCCTCCAACTCTACCTTACCCACAGCTTCTCCTGTCCAGATTGACCAGACTTGAATGGAGTCATCAATCAAGAGAAAAACCTTTGACCCATCCCCTGAGATTCTGGGTGCTGCAACCCAAGACTCCCATTGTGCATTTATTACATGAGGGGGGCCTTTCTTGGTGTCCCATATGTGGAGATGTAGGTCTACATGCCAAGCAAAGATCCACCTGCCATCAATCAGTCGCATGTCTCCCCACAAGCTTCCCACCCTGAGCTCTTGGGCTGGGACCTGGAAGGATGCATTGCAGAGCCCAGTTGAGATATTCCAGCTCCTCACTACTCCAGCTGAATCAATTGAGATAACAATCCCATCACTTATCTGCAGGCTAACATACATGGCTGGAGCCAAAGCAAGTGGTGTATACTCTGAACCAGTTGTGATTGGATCCATTGATGAGGGACTGAACTGCCAGACCTTGATTGATTTATCATCAGATGATGAGATAAGGGAGGGGGAAAATGTGATGGATCTTATAGGACCAGCATGCCCAATGAAGGTTCCAACAGGGTGAGGGGCTGAGTTGGTAATATCCCAGATATAGATGATCTCCCCAACACAACCAACCACAAATTTGCCATCAGGGGAAAAACAACAATGATTAGGGTTGCTACCAGAGACCTGGAGATTGGCAACAACTATACCAGACCCAGTGTTTTGGACCATAGTCACTGACCTCCCCCAGGAAACAAAATTGATCCCATCTGGGGAGAAAGTGACATAATGACCCTTGTAAGCAGGTCCAATTTGGTGACCATCAATATCCCACTGCTGAACAGTGCCACCATTGGATGCAGATATTAGGAGGAGGGGGTTTGTAGGAGAAAAGCTGACAGAGTTGATAATTTGCTTATCCCCATATATGATATGACAACACTCCCCTGTCCAAGTGTTCCACAGATGAATTGTCTTGTCCCATGATCCTGAAGCAATAATGGAGTGGTCCAGTGAAATAGAAACAGAGTTAACTGCATCAGTGTGACCAGCCAGGGTCCTGATAGCCCCACCAGTCTGGATATCCCAGAGCTTGATAATCCCACTCCAGTCTCCAGATATAAGGAGTGTCCCATCTGTTGAAAAGATGATACATCTCATATCATCAGTGTGTCCAGAAAGAACAGATAAGTGGACTCCAGTGATTGCATCCACAGTAATTATGTCACGGGAGTACAAACTAACTGCAACAATGTCATTCAAGGATGTGTGGGCACGTGACATGCTACTCAGACTGACTGTGCGGAAGCATGTTCCCCATCCAGCTGGGAGCCCTTTGACCACCTTAACCTCTTTTGTGAGTCCTGCACTGTAGTATTTACAGAGCCAAGAGGAGGCAGGACAGATTGGAAGGGCAGAGTGGTAAATATGAGAAGGAGAATTCTGGATTGCATCAAAGTGTTCCAGGAGGAAACGCTGACTGTCATCTATCCACTTGCAGGAAACCTCTGCCTGAATAAGTGTGAAAATGGATTTTTTGAGCAGATGCTCCATGGGTGACTCACCGACAAATACCACTGCTGTATATTCTTAAGGGCATATACACCAACATCAAGGATTCCCATGAGGCTGAGGACCTCAATCCAATACAGTAGATGGGTTATGAAGAACTCATTGATTGCTTTATGTACCTCCCCAACCCCAGGACCATTGCTAGGAACTTCCACAAGGTGCTTTGCCCAGAACTGGCATGCATATCCCAATGCATCCCCAATCTGTGTCTGACAACAAACATGGAGACCCTCAACTTTGTTAAGGGAAGCATAATCATCCAGATCACAGATGTTCTTCTTTAACCTCTCCTTCATCAAGTTGAGGCATGAAAGCAAAATCTCCTGATGGTGAACTGATGGGTCAATGAAAAATCTTTCAACCTTGCATCGTTCTGGATCCATAAGGAAGTCAGGAAAGGATTTATGGAAGGTCTGGACTGGATATTCCATGCTCTCTGGGATGAGGAGGAGTGAGTGGAGAGCACGTAAAGCATTGTACATTCTAGATGGTGTGCCACAGTTCCCAAGGAGGTGTGATAGTGTATTTATTGAAAGTGGATTGAAGATGAGGAGCACTGCCCCCAACACAGATTTGAAATGTGAGTAAAACTCTTGATCTATGCTGTAGAAAGCCTCCTCCAGGACTTGAGTGTAGAGTAGATCAACCCCTGACTGTCCCTCATGCAATGTATTTTGTGGAAGTGAGGTAATGAGGGCAAGCCTCTCATCAGGTGGGTGGTGCTGGGATGCAACAAACTTGATGACTGTTGAAGCATAGATGAAGAGGCCAGAGGCTTTCTGGCAAAGGATTTCAATATCCTGTAGACTTGGCCAGTCATCCAGGAAATTGCAGTTACTTCGATCCTTGACAACATTGGTTAACTGAGCTTTCAAGAATAGCTTGATGTCGCTGTTCACCAAATCAGGTTCAACTTCATGGAGTCTTAGCACTTCTGTGTGGGGCCGAAGTGACTTCAAACGGAATCCAGAACGAATCCTGGGTTCAGGTCTGCCAGTGATGAAGAACTTGACAAGGGGGATCTTGTCCACATAGCGGGAGAGGATGGAAAGAAGTGCAGATGCTGGTTCCTGGTCTTGACACTCATCAAGGGCATCAATAATTATGAGTGTTGGAGTATACATTGTCTGGAATGGGCCAATAATGAGTTTTTCCATCTGGGAACAGAGGGATTCCCACCCAACATCAGGATTTGCTGTCAAGACTGGAAGTAACTCCTGTCTGAAGTCTTGATACCTGTGGGCAAGCTGGAAAGCCAAAGTGGGTAGGATGGACCGAAGGTTGCTCCTATCTTCAAAATCCCTTGAACAAAAAAAGGATCCCCCAAGAATACCATCTGCAAAGCTCATTTCTGCAAATGTCTGGGCAATTGTTGACTTCCCAGTCCCAGCAAGACCATTGAGCCAGAACACCTGCTTCTCTTGCTCATCCTTTGACCACTCTTCAAGCTGGGAGAGGATTTCTTTCCTGGTTCCCTTCATACATCCTTGCCTGTTCCCACAGAGGTATCCAGCATCAGCAGCATGGTACATCCCCTTCAGAAGAGCTAGGTCTGTTCTACCCTGTTCACCAGTTACTACATGGAAAGGTGCTTAGGGAGTAATGCTTACAATCAGTTGACAGCTCTTTTCATAAATATCTTGTTGCAGTGATGTCTGATATGGACATAAGGCAAAGTAGGAATAACAGAATTGAGCACAAACCTGATAATCCATCATAGAGTCACGGATATCTTCAACCAAGCTACCAAGCTTGTTTGCATCCTCAGTGCTATTCAGGAACTGTGTGACCTTGCCTCGCTGTTCCAGTGGGATAAGTTCTTGAAGAATGACATCTAGTTTCCTAATGAGCTGTGTGCATCAGTCCAACCCTTAACCTTGGAGAGCACATAGTTACCGTTTGAGGACCTCCCTCCTCTTCTCTTCCTTGACCTCACCCTGTGGAACAGGTGCACCTAATGATTGTGCCAGCCCTTCAACCCGGGGTATTAACAACTCTATCATTTGGCGACAGGATACCATTTGCTAGGACAGTTGTAAGCATCAAGGGCGGTTGATATGCAAGAGGGGGACATACATCACAGTGGTTCAGGATGGCGGAAAGACCTCCTGCAACGGACTTGAGAGGGGGGAAGCCATCCGAGGATTCCTTCACCATTTGGATGGCTAACCTAGTTGTGGCATATGCAGTGGACTTCCGGTCTGGTTTGTTCTCCTCCATCCTCGGACCTACGGTGGGTTTCGAGGGTTTCGAGTTCCGGCCTCCTGTCCTAAAAACGGAACGGATTCGATCTGAGATGGTGTGGCGGCCTGTTTTGTAAGAACGGAATGTCATTAGATGAAGATCCGAGACAAATTTGCCTGCATACTGCTGGATACCTGGTCCTGGAGGATTGAGGGGCCGGGTGTTGGCGAAGTCAGGGGACTGATCCCTAGATCTGGAGTTGATTCTGCGTGGCGCGGTATGCCCGGAAAACCCCGCCCCGTGCTTTCTATGGAGCCAACCTCGGATCCGCCTTCGCTTCGCACCCGTCGACCTATGCGTGGTGGAGAGAGGAGATCTCGCAGTCCCATTTCTTGGTTGGATGGGGGTGACGATAAGAGCGATAGCGGGCCGCAGTTCAATCAATTTTACTGAAAGGAGTTACGTACACCCAAAGCGATCTGCCTCGTTCCCTCCCTCACCTCGGGCGCCCTACCCCGTGGTCTCATCCCCCTCCTTCATTTGGTCCGCCCATTGTCAGCGACACTTTCTTGACTTCTCCCAGTGGTCAGTTCTGATGGGGTCGATTTCCCCAGGCCCCCCATGATGTCGGCTTTAAAACGGAAACACATCTCCAACCCTGCCGTTCCCTGCCTCACTTCCGATGCCCCCGATGACAAGAACGAAAGCAGACTCATTAGCGGGCCATTCTTCATCGTTGAACCTGGCCCCGACGTGTTCGTGACTCTCGACTGTCCTCTTCGCGTCCAAAGACTTCGGGTCGTCAAATCTCAAAGCGTGCGACGCGGAACCCTGAGCGTCGAACCACCCCACCTATGACTGGCCCTCTGTTCTTTGCGAAGGGAAGCCGGTTATGCTATGCCGAAGAAGAACCCGAACGGTCTCGACGAGGTGCAAGATGGTCCGGTTAACCCTTCATTTACAATCTAGTCACGTTGACAACGATGTCTGTATGAATAAATGTTCCCCCACAATCGAAATCTGGTTCAACTCCAAAGCAATGGTCATACAGCCCCCTCACCGCTTCTCCTGACCTGCTCATCACTGAGGTCAACCCCGCCGGACGTGGTGCACTCTGATTGGGGTCGATATCAACCATTTGCTGATGTGGCCTCACCTCAACCGATGACATCGTGGTCGGGGCTGTGTGAAAGTGTTGTTGAGACCGTCAAGACTTAGTAAAGAGATATCGTCAAGTAGAAGCTTGAAGTCTGTGTCATTGCAATCTTCAAGGTTACAGAAGAGTGGCCCAAGATCCCGTCGAGGATTTCTCGTGGGACCCGGAACGATGACCGTGCTCGCGTCCATGGGGTCTCGATTCGCGTGGGGATGACCGTCTCGATTTGCGTGGGGGTGACCGCCTCGATCACAGGGATGACCGCTTCGAGGGGAACGTTGCCTCCGTCGTCCCTCCATCCCAGTGGTACGGACGTAGACTATCATGTAGTATCGGGGGACAGGGGAATGTTACAGGCAAGATGGTAACAGTTATCGAGGGGTATCCACGGGTCCCACTTCAACTTTCTAAGGGAGTAATGGGCGAAAACGGATTAACAAGGTCACAAGATGCCGCCCATAAGGAAAAGAACCTCACAGCAAGTCCATCAACGCCACCTGAAACGATGAATCCCAATCCACAATCAAACACACCGCTCCCTCTCTTTCGATCCTGGCGACTTCGTCCACGACCCATCAAAGGTCGTTGCCCGCGTCTTTGACCAAATCGTCGACGGACCCGTTGGCGAAAGGTGGGCGGACGAAACTGAGTCTAATGAAGGATAATCGTGGAGAGGTGGTAGGTTTGATTGTTGAGAGAGCCTTGGGGATCCAGAGCAGACTTCCACTCATTCAACCGACAAGAAACACCACTTCTTGGAGGTTCGGGAATTTGGAAAAGTCGAAGGGATGCTCAAAAGCCTCGCGGGTACCTACGGGAGGAGTGGTGTCAGCGTCAGCGCCCCATGTCCTAGAACCGAGGGGGGGGGGCGTGACTTACATAGGGAAGAGGCCTCGTACGTCAGTTTGACGAGAGTCGTGCGGCAAGCTTCTGATAGCCTCATTGTTGAGAGGAGACACCCCTGCATACCGCAAATATTCACCTCGGTGTAAAACGTAAGCCGATCGGAATCTCCAGCAGCATGTTCAAGGCATCCCGGCCAGCATATCCCTGGTTGAGTTGTAATCGACCACCGAATCTCCTCTTCAGCAGAGATCCAATCCGGACCAGCCTCGTCTTGTCCACAGGAACAAGAACCCCCGATAACGACAAACTATCCAAGTTCGGGAGCTGCGCCATAATATCCCTGCCTGCACGAGGTTGGATGTATCCGTCTCCATGGTCAAGGAGGTTATCGATTACGGTAACCTCGAGCTCCAACGCGTAGGTCTCCAGGTCAGCACTCCCAGTTGACACGCGTAGATCCTTGACGTAGCGGGCGGGACTCTTCTCCGGCACCCGGAACATCTTCGACCACCTGGAAGTGGTGGCTGGGGTGAAGTGGACGGTGTGGAAGAGGTGTCGCCGGCACGATGGAACCCATGGTTTCGATACGAGAGCGCATGACCGGAGAGAGGTGAGGTCCGAACTGGCGGCGAGGTGGTCCAGGATCTCGTCGACGATCTCTTGTGGAAGTCTAGGGACGGTGACCATCTCGGTCTTCACGGGGGTGACGCGTCGGAATCGACGGGATAGCTACTCAGTGAACCAAAATACGTGGCCCGACTGCAAAAATCACGGCTGGAAAGGGCGGGGAATGCACGCCAGTGGCCCTAATACGACGGTAAAAGCTGCCCGGTGTATGCTGAGGTCGTGTCCGAACACGATTACGTTGAGCGGCGCCAAACCTCCACATCCCATCATCACTCCATCATCCGCTCGCCAGATCCTGTATGCGAGCCAAAGCCAAGAAGTGGTCAGTTTTCTATGGGCTTGTCTTTCCAAGGTCAAACAGTGAGGATGGAAGTAAAGGCCCAGCTTGCGCCCGGCTCTAACAGTTTGCCACTGCTATCCAGGAGGCAAAGACGCGTCCACTAACAATTCGGCGAGGAACGAGTCTGAGCCGGAAAGACGGCCTGTTGAGACAACAGTCGACCAGGTGTGAGATCTCTGAAATATTGCCCACGCTCACCTCGCTCACTCTTGCTTAATCTCTAACCCCATCACCACCACAGGTAGAAGACACGAACATCATACCACCCTCGCAGACCAGTTCCCATGAGGTATCGAATCAATCCACTACTCCTCCTAATCTTGACTCTAATCTCCCTCTCCCTCCCTCAGTACAGGACTGGGAAGACCCTCGGTAGTGGCACGTCGGCCATCGCCAAGGAGGCCGTTCACGTTAAGACTGGGGTCTACTATGCCTGCAAAGTTATCAACAAGAAGCTCGTAGAGAGTAAAAAATACATGGTAGATTCACTCCTTTAATCCATCGACCTCTGCGCAGACCGCCGACCGGTCTAATCATCCACAGCTCCGGAACGAGATTGCCGTCCTCAAGAAGATATCCAAGTCTCATCGCAATATCGTGACACTCCACGATTACTTCGAGGTACTCTCGGTGCTTTCTCTCGATATCTCTGTGCGATTCTCACCCCGTTCGTTCGTCTCTAGACTGCCAATAATTTCTACCTCTGCCTCGATCTCTGCTCGGGTGGCGAGCTTTTCGACCGTATCTGCGCCAAGGGCAGGTACTATGAAAAGTGCGTGCGTCGCGTATTTCTCGGATGTTTAGCCTTACCCTCCTCCATTACAGGGATGCCGCAGATCTCGTCGGGACTATCTTCGGCGCTGTCGCACACCTTCACGAGTGTGGTATCGTCCACCGTAACCTCATGCCGGAAAGCCTGTTGTTCAAAGACCTTAGCGAGGATGCAGATGTTATAATTTGTAGTTTCGGCCTCAGCAAGGTCATCGGTTCCGAAAAGGTGGTTCTCCTGACAGAAATTTGCGGTACCCATGGGGTGAGCCCAGATCTTCCCCACCCCTAGCAGCGGTTTACTCACTAGGGCCAACTGTAGTACATGGCACCCGAGATCTTTTTAAAGAGTGAGCATCCGCAATATCTCCCTTGTTTCATGTGGGTATCAGGCACTTGACAGGTAACGCACTACACAGCTGGTTATCACAAACCCGTCGACGTCTGGGCTATGGGTGTCATTACCTATTTCCTCCTCTGCGGTTACACTCCGTTCGACAGAGACTCACAAGCCGAGGAAACTGAGGCTATCATCGCCGGTGACTACAGTTTTGAACCTGTTGAGTATTGGGAGAACGTCTCCGAGACAGCCAAGGACTTCGTCAAGCGGTGTCTCACCGTCAACCCGGCCAAACGGCCCACCGCCCAAGACATGTTAGAGCACCAGTGGTTATCGAGTAAAGTCCCGCACTTCGTGACCAACCACACTGGTGGTGCTGCCGACCTACTGCCCCAGGGTAAGGACTTCGACGCCAAGAAGACTTGTGAGGCTTTTCTTAGTTCACCAAGGATCGATCCTCATTGACTCCCATTCATAGTCCGCGAGGCAGTCTTCGTCGTGATGGCTATGAATAGGATGTCCACGCTCGGCGCCCTTTCTCCTGGTGCCGAAGACTTTTTCCAACAATATGAGGAGTGGGAGAAGGTCAGACCTTTGGTCGCAAACAACTCTTCTCCTATGGTAGTTCTGACGAAGATGACCAGAGGGCTGGGAACTCGATGTCCCCCAAAAAGCCACAAGAGGTACTCTCTGCTGAGATCACCAAGCCGACGGTCGTCCAGCCGGTCGACCTGCTTGACTTCGTAGAGGACAGCGCTTTTGGTAGTAGCTCTGCCATTCCCCCTCGGGTCAACGCGCCCAGGCCCACCCGACTTCCTTCCCTCGACGGTACGTCCCTACCCCGACTGTAGTTTTGGCTTGGACTGGTATAGAGCCTATTCCAGAGATTCCGGCTGAACACTCTCAACGTGGTGGGCAGACCACACAGTACAACAAACCTGATTTCTGCCCCGACTGTGGACAGAAGGACCACCTAGAGAGGTTTGGCAATTCTGATTGCTCGAGATTTCACATGATTGACACCCTACAACAGGGAGTGCCTTAATCATGGGGGTCTCCAGAACGGAAATCGAGATGTCGGAATGACTTCGGGGAGGGAGCGTGAAAATGGAGACAAGGGCGAGGACAAGGAGCCTGCTCGGATGGAAATTTATGCTCCCGACCTCGCTGGCGTCGGAATGCTGGATGGTAGGCCCGCTGACGAGGAGGTGGGCAGCGTAAATGCTCGAAAGAAGGGGATGAATTGGGAGGAGGAAGACAAGACTGCCGCCACGTGGGGTGTATCCTCGGACCCCCAACGGGATGCAGCCATCCTGATGGGCGAAATGCAGTTGCTCGAGATGACGACCAATCCCAATAACGACCGCGAACAGAATGTTGTTCAGGATGCAAGTGACCCCACATCCGCATCCAGTAAGCAAATACGCACGAGTGCAGTATGGGACGCTGACATTTCTTCTCGACCATCAGTTTCACACGATAATACTCATAGCCACGATGACGACCTAACATCCCCGGTGTACGCGGCCTCAGATTCCCCTACCCTTGCCGGCCCCAACGAGTCGGCCTGGAAGCGTTTGGCTGGTCGCGCCTTCCTTCCGCATGAACTCATCTCTCTCATCGAGGTGGCCTTGATGAGCCAAGACGAGGTAAAGACGATCGGCAACCAGCTCTGTGAGGATGACGCTCAGAGCTTTATTGACGTTATACACGAGGTACCTTCCCCACAACTTCATTTCCGATGCACTGGCTTATTACCTTCACCTATTTTCGTTCCCCCCTTTTCGGACCTTCACCTTCCGTTAATCAGGCTTTGGACCTCCCAGATTGCCAACCTCAGCTCCGGAGGAGGTGCCTACGCGTTTTATGCCGGATATGCGGCCGCCAGGGTTTGCTTCCGAAGTCGCTGCAAATCCCACTCAGCTACAACAGATCGGGTACCCCGCTATATCGCGGCGGGTACGCCGATGTGTGGAAGGGCGAGCACCAAGGTTGCCATGTCGCAGTGAAGGTGTTAAGGATTTATTCGACGAGCAACCTCGATAAAGTCGTAACGGTGGGTTTCCAGTTTCGCTGAGAATGTGCGTTGGTCAGCTGATGCTGACCCGCGTAGACGTTCTGCAAGGAGGTTGTGACGTGGAACGCCCTCCGCCATCCAAATGTACTGCAATTGTTGGGAGTCACGATGGGTGACTCCGAGTTCGCGATGGTATCCGAGTGGATGACGAATGGGAATATCAATGAGTTTGTCAAGGCGCATCGGGATGTGAATCGGTTTGAGCTTGTAACGTCTCTCTCCTACTGACCGCAACTGCCACTGATAGCCCTGTCTGATAGCTCAAAGACATCGTCAGGGGGTTGATTTATATGCACAGTCAGGCAATGATACACGGAGATCTAAAGGGGGTATGATTCTGAATCCCGGTCGTCACCTTTTCTCCTGACGCGCCTTTTATCAAGGCAAATATTCTGATTGACAAGGATGGTCATGCACGCCTGGCAGACTTTGGACTTCTCACCATCGTCTCAGATCCGACAGGTTTTACAGGTTCAACCTCCTTGGCGGTTGGTGGCACAGCACGATGGATGAGTCCGGAGCGCCTTCATCCAGACCAGTTCGGTTTCGAGGACAGCCGACCAACAAAGGAATCGGATTGCTATGCTTTAGGGATGGTGATTTATGAAGTTCTCAGCGGGAAAACTCCCTTCGCTCGGTTAATTGACCTTATCGTCATGCGGAAGGTTGTTGATGGTGAACATCCAGCAAGACCGGAAGGGGCACAGGGGGTGTGGTTCACAGATGACTTGTGGGAGACGACGAAACTGTGCTGGGCAACTCGGCCAGAAAACAGACCTAATATCGCGACCGTGCTCGCGTGTTTGGAGCAGGTCTCAAGGGATTGGAAGCTACCTTCCCTGAAAGTGGAGGAGAATGTGGTAGAGACAGAACCGGCAGATGAGGACGACTGGCAATTCACACTGACGGTGAGCGATTCTTCCCCTATGGTTCATCAATTTGAGCTGATTTCGCGTTGATCGCATCTCTCATGCAGAATTGACGCGAGAGTACACATTGCTGAAGACTTAAATATGTTGTTCCAGGGCTCAAAAACCTCAGAATATGCTATCTAATTTTTCGAAATTGCCGCTTTCGTGATCGAGAAAGGGTCGAAACCTCAAACACTCGGCAAGTTC
>Ga0307516_10006270_pt1 | contig 13981 bp, 11 predicted proteins | sample 19_EM_MG_FD_203310 | JGI IMG/M metagenome (GOLD analysis project Ga0307516, IMG submission 203310) | Populus trichocarpa ectomycorrhiza microbial communities from riparian zone in the Pacific Northwest, United States - 19_EM | ecosystem: Host-associated > Plants > Roots > Unclassified | place... | reverse complement strand
TGACCTTACTAACATTTATAATCGTATTGCCAAAGAAGGAGCAAAGCTAAGCCTTGGTCTGCTCTATGCTACTCAGGAAGTAAGTTCGATAAGTGGCAATATCTTGAAGAATACGCAAAACTGGTTTATAGCTCATCTTAACAACGAAGATGAGATTCGTGAACTCCGTAAGTATTATGACTTTGCGGACTTTGCTGATGGACTAGTGAAATTTAGCGCGAGTAATGACAAAGGATTCGTGAGAATGAAGACGTACTCTAACGCATTTATTGTCCCTGTCCAAATTGATTTATTTGCAGCAATTGAGAAATAATATGGCGTATAGCAGTAAAGCAGGTAAACCTCAAGAGATGGCGAGTAAGAACGCGCATAGTCGTATTATTAATGACGAGACGGTTGCGTCGTTCTTAGCTAATGTTACGCTACCAGCTTTGGGATCAGAGGTTATGTTCGATAATGTAGTGTTAGGCAAGCCAACTAATCCGAGTTCAAATCCAATCGAACACATCATAGCAATCGATGGAGGCTATCAAGATATATCAGTACGAGATGAGTTTCCATCAGCCAGGATCGCATTCTTTCAAATCGGTGCTCTAATGTTTAAGCTATCAGATCTTGAAGATCTTGACGTAAAGCCTTTTATCGAACCTTCTGACATCGGAAAGTTACAGCAAATGCAAAGATTCAAATTCGCATTTCCCACTAAGGGTGTTGTAACGAAAGGACAAGATAATTATAAAGAATCAGCTAGGAAATCTATAATGGATTTTTTCAGTCAGCCAATCGATAAAAATCCTTTAGCACTTGCAGCAACACTAAAATGGTTCATTTTTGAAGAGTTTTCGCCGAATCCTGTCACGGAGTGGAATCTATCTAGCTGTCCTTATGATGACTGTGATTTAGGTAATATAAAGCTCAAATCTTCTGATATGTCACAGGCGTATGACTGGACTTGCTCTGGCTGTAAAAAAACTATCTATATAACCGATGTTTTTAGATTGCACGAAGTGATAGATAACGAGCAGGGTGGCATGGGAGTGCTAGGGTATATGGTGACGCTTGTTGAGCATATTTTCTTAATTCACCTAATAAAAATTATGGTACAAACTAATCCGAAGCTTCTCAAGAAAGTACTTTTCGTTAAAGATGGACCTCTAGCTTTTTTTGGTCAAACTGCAAATATGCAAAAACCTATGAAGCGTCTTATAAACTTTCTTTTTGATAACCATGATCTATATCTAGTGGGTCTGGAGAAGAGTGGCACCTTTAGTGAACACGCGTATCAAATAGAAAACAAGCTGAAGCCTGGAGAGCTATTAATACCTTCAAATCAGTACGTTTATGACTATATAATGCCTGGAATCGCGGATGATTCACGTCCCTATGGTAGCTCTACCTATTATGGTTTGAAAACTATTTTCAAAGCTAATGACTCACGACTTTACGTCCCAATTTTGCCATCACGTATTAATCAGCTAAATCCAACGTATGAGGATATGCCGAATGCCGATGTGATTCTGATGAATCTGGCTAAATTAAAATGCGATCTTTACGAGAACTCTCTGATCCCTATAGCTCTAGCTAATAAACTAGTCTCACTCTCCGATCACCCTAGCGCCCACCTTTTGAAGAAGTTCGCTCAGGGTGGTGTAAGTTAGCTCTATTGCTTGATGATGATCGAAGAGAGACTAGTAGGTTACTAGAACTTTGATTTAGTTTTTGTCGTAAGTTTGTCGTTCTGATACTGTACCATAATCATACCATTATCACCGACGCCGCCGTAGTTGCAGCTTTCAATTTTACCGATATACTCAGCACTTGTTTCGCTACAATTATCTGATGTTTTGCCGATGGCAGATTCTACTTCAGCTTTTGTCATTCCGTCATTAATTTTGCTATACTCTGTGTCGACATCCCACTTTGCTTTCGTAGGTTCTGGTTCTGCAGCAGGTTGCTCGGTCTTTATATTCTTATCTTGTGTCGACTGGGGTATGCCGTTATTACCTGTAGCACCGCTACCAATAGCGATAAGAACGATAATGATGATTACCCAAATCCACCATTTCTTATACCAAGCTTTTTTATTGTTTCTTTCGTTCATAGCAGCCCTCCTCAGGACATTAGTTGTTTTGGGCTGCCCTCTGAAAACAAAAACGGCAGCCGTTAAGCTGCTTAAGGCCCACAATAGACACGGTTGTGCTACTGAGTACGGCTGCCGATTTTCTCGTACAACCGTAAAACCAGTACTGGTTTACTTTCGTCTAGTTGTGGGTCTTAAGCTCCTTTAGTATATATGAAATCATAATAATTCTAAAGTATGTCAAAAGACGAATAACACTGAATAAACAGTGTAATGAGTTACGTTGTATATTTCACGCAACTTATTTTTTTATAATTAATGCACGTATTATCAGGGGTGAAGGGTATTTTCATTATAAATTTATATTATCAATAAACATTAACAACTAATTTGCAAGTGCGTTCATATGTTGCTAGGATTGCGATAAGGATAAAGCACATTGCGACTAAATAATTAAAATAAGGATTCTGGCAGTAGGTCAGGGAGTACTTTATGTTGTCTAAAAATAGTAAAAAGAAGTTAAGTAAATTGTTGGGAGAAATTGCTATAAAGGCCAGCGAAGTTGAATTAGAGCAGATCGGTCTATCCATCGTCCGTTACGTGTTAGTCAAGGAATCGAGTAGAAAGAAGCTGCAAAATGAGTAATCACTTGAACGTTGTAAGCTATAGTGAGCTATCATCCATAAAATTTCCGCCGAATAAATGGGTTGTTGATTTTCTAATCCCAGCTAGTGGAATAACGATACTCTCGGCATTGCCGGGTTCATATAAGACATGGCTTCTATTACATCTTGCGATTAGTATTGCAACTGGCGAGAAGGTTTTTGGTGAGTTCGAATCCGCTCAATCTAATGTACTGATGATTGATGAAGAAAATGGACCTCGTCTTATCCAAGATCGACTGATTAATTTAGGTGGTCGTGGCGATATGCCCGTGTCATTTTTATTTGATGAGGGATTTATTGTAACTGATAAATCTATTGAGACGCTTATCTCCTACTGTAAAGAACATAACGTTTCGTTTATCACAATCGATTCGCTAATACGCATACATGGCTCAAATGAGAATGACGCTGCGGAAATGTCAAAAGTGTTTGGGAGACTAAAAAGGCTTACGTCTGCTGGAATTAGTGTACTCGTTACGCACCATAATCGTAAACCTGGTGGCAACTCCTACGGTGGCTCTCAGGAAATGAGGGGTTCTTCCGATATACTTGCTGCCCTCGACTGTCACATTGGAATCAAGAGGGAGGGGCGCAGGGTGAAACTGACACAAACCAAAATCAGATTATGCGAAGAGATGGATCCAATAGAAGTAGAATTAACCGCATATGCTGATGGTCGAGTGGGTTTTGATTATGTGGGAATGGCAAAAAAGAGGGACGCGGTTTCGCGTAAGGATGAAATAACCAATTATTTAGAGCTGATACTAAAAGATGGACGCACGTTCAATCAAAGTCAGCTACAAAATCAACTTCATGATAAGGGTATAGGGGTGAGTATAAACACGCTAAGAAAATTATTAGACGATATGGTCCAGTCCGGCAAGGTGAGTGTGGAACAAGGTCAACGTAATAGTCTTGTATATAAATCCATCAGTCCAGTACCTCAGCCCCTCTCGGTATAAGTAGTTGATAAGATGATGTGCTCCACGAAAGATCCCTATATAATGAATAACAGAGGTGATATGAACAAAACAAGATATGTACTATATGCTCGAAAATCGAGTGAAAGTGAAGATAAACAAATGCAGTCCATTAAGGCTCAGGTCGAAGCTCTGGAGAGCTTGGCAACAAAAAACCAATGGGAAATCATAGAAAAATTAGAAGAATCGAAGTCTGCTAAGGCTCCTTTTGTAAGACCAGAGTTTGATAGAATGATGAAAATGTTTGATGATGGTCGCGCAGACGGAGTTCTATGCTGGCAATTAAATCGACTCTCACGGAATCCTACAGAAAGTGGTATTTTGCAGCAGAAACTACAGGATGAGGTGATTAAAGTCATACAGACAAGCGATAGGGTTTTTATGCCTCAAGACAACGCTGTAATTCTTAGTGTTGAAACGAGTGTATCAAATCAATTCATTATTGATCTACGGAAAAATGTTAAGCGTGGCATAGCTCAGAAAGCAAAGGACGGTGGCATATCAGGTCCAGCGCCAGAAGGGTATCTGAACGATCGTATAGAAAAGTCGATTATTAAGGATAAATTACGTTTTCCACTAATACGACAGGCATTTGATATGTACTTGAGTGGATGGAGTGTGCAGCAAATTAGACGCACTCTTAATGAAGATAAAGGCTATAGAACTGTTAAGAGAAAGAAGCGGGGCGATAGTCCGTTGTCACAATCTGCTTTGTACTACATTTTGAGTAACCCAAGATATGCAGGTAAGGTTCCTGACCCATATAACGAGGGTGTTATGTATGACGCAAACTTTCCCGCCATGATAACTGAAGAAGAATATAATCAGGTGCAACAATTACTCGGCAATAAAGGACGTACAAGACTAGTTGAGAGTAAGTACTTTGCGTTAAAAGGTTTGGTTAAGTGCGGTGAATGCGGGTGTTCTATTACCGCAGAGAAAAAGGATAAGACATTAGCTTCAGGTGAAGTGCAAACGTACACGTACTATCACTGTACTCGTAAGCGGCCCTGTTCACAGCGTCAGAATCTACGTGAAGAGGATTTGTTCAAACAGGTTGAAGAACTACTTTCGCAGTATGAGATTAGCCCTCTACTATATGAATGGGGCATGGAAGCAATACAAGACATTGCGAAGCAACATACAGTAAATATTGGCAACACAGCAAAAATGCAGGAGAGTTCGATTGAGGGTATTAAGTCTCAGTTGGATAACTTGATTGATTTAGCGACCAAAGGATTCATTACTGCTGAAGAATTTGGCGAGAAGAGCAAGCCATTAAAAAATGAACTTATACGGCTACAGCAACAACAGCAGACCCAGGCGATGGCAACACGAGATTGGTATGAAATTGTAAGTAAGACGATAGAGGCCTTAAATGGTGCGAATGCTAAGTTTGTGGATGGCGACATTCTAGACAAAAAACAGGTGCTGCTAGCAATTGGTCAGAACCCACTACTCCTCGACGGAAAACTAGAGATAAATGCTTATGATTGGCTTATTCCGATTAAAAATAAGGCTCATGAAATTAGTAATGTACTCGAGAAGGTTAGAACCGAACCTCAACAGATTAAAAAGACTGCCGAAGAGGCAGCTTTTACAGAATGGTACCCCGGGCTGGAATCGAACCAGCGACCAAAAGCTTAGAAGTCTCTTGCTCTATCCACTGAGCTACCGGGGCATTCCTGATTATTATAACCGATAATGTGTGATTCGTCGCTGGTCATCGCTTTGTGCTAGAATAAATCTAAGGGAATATAGGCACGATTGGAAGTATAAAAGTGCTTATGTATATTTGTTTTGTTCGACGAATTTATTCATGAAAAGTGCGCAGTATTTGGTACATTTGGAGCCGGCGAAGAAGCTGCTAGAACAACCTTTTATGGTTTATGGGCGTTGCAACATAGAGGGCAAGAGAGCTCGGGAATTGTCAGTAGTGATGGCACTTCGTTTTATCGGCATACTAGCCCAGGACTTGTAGCGAGCGCCTACCGCGAAGAAGATCTTGAGCAACTGGTCGGCACAACTACTATTGGTCATAATCGCTATTCAACATCAGGCGCATCGGATGGTGCGCACAGTCAGCCGATTTTGAACCATGCTGCTGGCATGGCATTCGCGCACAATGGTAATTTGCCAGTTACCGATAAGCTCGAAGCGTTTTTGGGCGAACGGGGTGTTAAGCACGAACGCCTAAACGATTCAGAAATGATGGCTGAGGCGATTGCTTGCTATATGCATCAAGATGAACTGAATCTTGAGGATGCTATTTTGCAAGCGTATCCATTATTTGAAGGAGCATTCTCGGCAGTTGCTATGGTAGAGAATAAACTGGTGGCGTTTCGTGACAAATGTGGTATTCGGCCTCTTTCAATTGCGGGGCTCGAGGGCGGATACGTGGTATCATCAGAAACGTGTGCCTTTGATACGATTGGCGCTGAATTTATTCGTGATATCAAGCCAGGTGAAGTTGTCGTTATTGACAAGGACGGCCTACAATCTCATCAAGCTGTACCCGGCAAGCTAAAACTTGATATTTTTGAATTTGTATACTTTGCTCGGCCGGATAGTGTAATTGAAGGACAAAGCGTTAACCTGGCACGTGAGAACATGGGTGAGGAATTGGCGCGCGAATACAAGATTGAAGCTGATCTTGTTGTCCCTGTGCCGGATTCGGCTATACCGGCGGCGCTCGGATACTCACGCGAAAGCGGCATTCCATTCGAGATGGCCCTTATGAAAAACCGTTATATTCACCGCACGTTTATTCGACCGACAGTCAAGCTACGCGAGCAAGACCTTAAAATGAAGCTTAATCCGATCCCGTATATCCTTAAGGGTAAACGAGTGATTTTAATTGACGATTCTATTGTGCGTGGTACGACTACTCGCAAAATTGCAAAAATGCTTTATGAAGCAGGTGCGAAGGAAGTTCATATCCTTATTAGCTCGCCACCAGTTAAGTATCCAGATTTTTATGGCATCAACTTGCCTAATCAGGATGACTTGATCGCTCATCATATGAGCCCGGCGGATATTGGCAAACACCTGGGTGTTGATTCGCTTGGGTACTTGTCGCAGGCTGCTACGGTGCGGGCGACAGGGTTACCAGCTAGTTCGCTGTCGACCGCGTGTTTTGATGGTGTCTATCCGATATCTATCGGCAAACAGCAAGAGGCCATTAAGGAAGTTATCCATGTATAGTAGTTGATTTGAGGCCTTTGCCGCCAATATAAATAAGACATCTAACTCGATGTCTTATTTATATTGGTGCGGGCGGAGAGAATCGAACTCTCATCGCTTGCTTGGAAGGCAGGCATATTAGCCATTATACGACGCCCGCATGTCTACAAAATTATACCAGATTATGCGCTATAATATAAACCATAAGTATGAATAATGATAATATACCGGAGAAACCATTTCATTCTAACACCTATGCAGAGGTGGCGAATGGGGGTTCTATTGGCTCAACGAATGCCGAGACTTTTAGCCAACGTTACAGTGTTGATCAAAATCGCAGGGCAATTCGTAAGTACCGGGATTCTTATGTAGGGAGAGGCGCACTAACTCATCAGGCCAGGAGAGGGGCTGTCGATCCGTTTGCTCGTGTCGATCCATCAATAAAGGCGATGCCGCCAATCGGTCATCGTCCGACTCCTCCGCCCACACCGCGCGCTAGCTTTAAAGAGCCGCCAGCACGAGGTTTTAACCCGTACTCTTAATAGAACCTTCTATGTCAATACCCAAGATGGGGATAGTACGAGATGGTAAGATATTTTTACCTATTTTAGCTCAGCCATTCATGGATGTCCTTTAAGGCGAAGTCTCTTTCGGCATTCTTTTCAACATCAAATGCACTTAATAGCCATTGATTTCTTATGTCATTCGGTGCTGCCAAACCATATCTTAAGCGTAGTAAGAAATGTCCAAATCAGTATTAGGCGAGCCTCTCCTCAAGTGGAGTGACTCGTTTTTCACGCCGATCGATCTGTAAGTTAAGCGCGGCACGTTCGTGATTATCTACTTCTCTTCTTTCCTATGTTGAGTAGTGAGGAGGTCCGAGCTATTGTGTTAGGTTAGTTAGCTGCCGAAAGCAGGCTGGTTTACTGTTACTGCCTTGAATGTTCCTTGCATTTCGTATGTACTATCTTTATCGATGTAGAATACGTCACCAGTTTCTACGTTGAATTTCTCATTAGCGATGGTAATTACCATCACACCATCTAGTACATAGTAAATGCGAGTATAAGCTGTCGTCTCCTTTTCATAGTAATCAGTTGCTTCAGTCGTTGCAAATGAAAGATTAGCGTTTATTTCTTTTGTAATAAAGTTAGATACAATCTTGTTATCTGCAATTTGTCGCACTATAGCGTCGGCTGCTTTAACTAATTTATACATACTATTAATCATATCAAATAAAGAGACCTCCGAAGAGATCTCTTTTTCTATAATACCTTGGGGCGAATGATGGGGATTGAACCCACTACCTCCGGAACCACAACCCGGCGCTCTAACCAGATGAGCTACATTCGCCAAACATCAGCTATTGTAACACACACTAAGGGGTAAATCTAGATTTCTCGGAGTGTTTCGATGTCGGCACCTAGGATATTGAGTCGGTTGGCAAAATCCTCGTAACCACGGTTAATATTGTATACATCACGAAGAGTTGATTTGCCGGGCGCTGCAAGCATAGCCAGTAAAATCACAACTGACGGACGGAGTGCTGGCGGGGCGATAATATCAGCCGGCTTCCATTTAGTAGGGCCGGTAATATAGACGCGGTGTGGGTCAACCAGTTCAATCTTAGCATTAAGCTTGCTTAGCTCTGTAAAATAGATCGCACGGTTTTCGTATGACCAGTCGTGTACGAGGGTGCGTCCTTCGGCGACCGTGGCAATAAGGCCTAAGAAGGGTAGATTATCCATATTCACCCCAGGAAAGGGCATGCTGTGGAGCTTGTCCTTTGGCGCGTGAAGCTTAGAATGGCCGAGTGTAATATCGACAAGACGTGTTGAACCGTTGCGTGCGGGGTATTCCTTTGTTCGTTCGTAGTTAAGCCCCATACCCTCAAGGGTAGCAAGCTCGATCTCAACAAATTCAATCGGCACGCGGGTAACGCTGATCTCAGAATCGGTGACAATGCCCGCTGCGATAAGACTCATGGCCTCGATAGGATCTTCGCTAGGGAAATACTCGATGTCTTGATTGATTGTTTTTTTGCCAGTGATTGTAAGGGTAGTTGTGCCAACACCTTCAATTTTAACGCCCAGTGCTTGCAAAAAGAAACAAACGTCTTGCACCATGTAATTTGGGCTGGCGTTACGGATCATGGTAGTGCCGTCGTATAGAGCCGCCGCCATAATAACGTTTTCAGCCACGGTGTCGCCACGTTCGGTAAGAAGGATTGTTTTAGTAACCTTTTTTTTAGTAACAGTTGCATGATAATAATCGGTGTTTGGTGCGGCCACTACCTCCATTCCAAAAGCCGCCAGGCCTACCATGTGGGGCTCAACGGTTCGCGTACCAAGGTTACAGCCGCCGGCAAAAGGCAGTTTAAAGTCGCTATATTGGTGAAGCAGCGGACCGAGGAACATGATGATGGTACGAGTACGTTTAGCTGCCTCGATATCAATTTTTTCAAGTTCGAGACGTTTGGGCGGGGTGATTTCAAGATCGTTCGTGTCGCCGATCCAACGGGTTTTTACGCCGATACTTTGGAGTACTTCAATGATGCGATTGACTTCTTCGATGCGAGCAACTTGACGAAGGGTCGTCCTACCTTTATTGAGAAGTGAAGCACAAAGAAGTCCGACAGCTGCATTCTTGCTTGTCTTTACTTCAATACTGCCGGTTAGCTTCTTGCCACCGCGTACACGGAAGTTAATCTTATTTGTACTGTTGAGGGTAACAATGTTACTCGCAAGCACGTCGCTAATACGCGCGATCATTTCTAGGCTGATGTTTTGGCCGCCTTTTTCGATGCGGTTTATAGCGCTTTGGCTAGTACCGAGTTCTAGAGCGAGCTCTGCCTGAGTGAGGCCGCGGTGAATGCGAGCCTCTTGAATAAGTGTGCCAATTTTTACTTTGTAGTCTTCATTAGTCATGTAAGTATTATATCACATACGATATATATGCAATAGATGATATAATAAGCCTATATAGGAGGATTGCCATGACAGACACACGAATTGCCGATTTAATAGCGAACGAAGAACAGCGCGAGCGCGACGGGCTCGAACTTATCCCGAGTGAAAATTATGTATCGCGAGACGTCCTCACGGCACTTGGTAGCATATTTACTAACAAATACTCCGAAGGCTACCCTGGGCGACGATATTACGGGGGTCAGGAGTTTACCGACCAAGTTGAACAGTTGGCGATTGATCGTGCCAAAGAGCTATTTAAAGCAGATCACGCCAACGTGCAGCCACACTCCGGCGCACCCGCAAACGAGGCGGTATACAACGCGTGGCTCGATCCGGGCGATACAGTACTTGCGATGGATCTATCCCACGGTGGTCACTTAACTCACGGCGCACCGGTAACCCGCAGCGCGCAGCTGTATAACTTTGTACGATATAAAATGAAAGATATCGCAACGGGCGAAATCGACTACGAAGAACTGCGCCGCATAGCCCTTGAAACCAAGCCAAAAATTATTCTTGCCGGCTTTAGCGCCTATCCGCGAGAGCTCGACTACGCCAAATTTGCTGCAATTGGCAACGAGGTCGGGGCGTTACTGATGGCCGACATGGCACATATTGCCGGGCTCATTGTTGGCGGGGTAGCCGAAAATCCGTTTGATTACGGCTTTCACGTAATTACCACCACCACACATAAAACCCTGCGTGGTCCGCGCGGTGGTTTGATTTTATCGCGCGGGGTGGTCGGAAACCCGCTTAAAAAGCCCGAGAAGACGCTCGAGAACATCCCGACGCTTATCGACCGCTCTATTTTCCCGGGCACTCAGGGTGGCCCGCATATGCACACCATTGCGGCCAAGGCGGTGGCATTTGGCGAGGCCCTAAAGCCAGAGTTTAAAGAATATGCGGCTCAGATCGTTAAAAACGCCGCCACACTTGCAGGCGAACTGCAAAAACGCGGCTTTCAATTGGTTACCGGCGGCACCAGCAATCACCTTATACTTGCCGACGTATACAAAAGCTTTGGAATAGACGGCAAGGTTGTCGAGCGCGCGCTTGATAAAATTGGCCTCACGCTCAATGCCAACAGCGTAGCCGACGATCCGCTGCCGCCGTTTAAGCCTAGCGGTATTCGCCTAGGAACACCGGCCATTACCACTCGCGGCCTTAAAGAAGAACACATGGCGCAAATCGCCGATTGGATGAAGCAGGCGATTGACGCTCGTGAGGACGAAACGACACTCGCAAGCCTCCGGGGCGAGGTGAAGGCTTTTGTGCAGCAGTTTCCGCTGCCGAGTGATGACAAGCTTCATTAGGAGATCGGTGTACCAGGTCCGCACTATTAGTTTGCCGTAGTATCCGAGTCAGGTAGGAGCTCGGGGGATTGGTTTGGGTGTTTAACTAGAGCTGTATAGTCACACAAAAACTAAGCCCCCGGAGAGCTTAGTAGTTTAGGCTTATTGGTTGGTTACGGTAGTGCCGCGTAAGTGCTTGATAAGGAAGCGCTGCCATAGTAGTTAGGGCTAGAAATAGCACCACTGCCGTCACGGTAGTATATTACGCCCCCGCCCCCGCTTATCATGTAGACCGCGATTGTATTATAAATGCTGTTACCGGTTGTTGGAATATCAGCAGCTGCACTGGTTGCTGTACCAGCTTGCGTAGTTGGCGAAGGGGTTGAGCTCACTATTGTTACACCAGCTGGTAACTTAGTCGTTGTTGATCCGGTTGAGAATGCGGTTTTTGTTGCTGGGTAGGAGCCGGTATCGGCGCTGATGGTTTCTGCTACTTTCTTAACCGCAACGGCGTTTGCCGATGCCTTGCTGGTGTTTGCGCGCTGGGTGACACCAGCATATGCAACGATCACAATGGCAGCCAAGATGGCAATAACGACGATTACGATCAAGAGCTCGACGATGGTGAAACCTCTAGAATTCGTAAGGTGTGAATTAATTTTTTTCATTTTTCAAATTGTCTTACTAATATTATAGAGGTTAAAGGGAGATAGCCTCCCCTTAACCTCTAGGGTCTATTTTGGGGAGACTATGGTAGTTGCGAGTAAGTGCTAGTTGAACTTGCAGATCCATAGTAGATTGGTCCACCAATACTACCATCTCCGGCCCGGTAATAGATGACGCCACCGGTACTGAGAGCGCCATTTATGCCGTACGCAGCAATCGTGTTAAAGGCTGCTGCGTTGCTTGTTGCAAGAAGATCGTTGGCGCCCGCGTAGGTCTTAGTAACTGCATCGGTCGAACCAGCAGTTAGAGCACCGCTTACAACTGAAACACCAGCTGGTAACTTAGTCGTTGTTGATCCGGTTGAGAATGCGGTTTTTGTTGCTGGGTAGGAGCCGGTATCGGCGTTAATGGTTTCTGCTACCTTTTGGACAGATACGGCGTTTGCCGATGCCTTGCTGGTGTTTGCGCGCTGGGTGACACCAGCATATGCAACGATCACAATGGCAGCCAAGATGGCAATAACGACGATTACGATCAAGAGCTCGACGATGGTGAAACCGCGCTCGTCTTTCATTTGTTTAATTTTATTAAGAATCATCTTAATTTTGCCCCCTATTTGGTTCTTATATTATATGTTTGTATAATACTACTCGCCTTACATAAGCGCAAGCATTTTAATAATTTAATCGACGATATATGATAGGTTAATCGCTAGCCAGAGGTTACTGACTGTTTGTACGAGTATATCGCCGTTGGTCGCTATATCAATTCTTCCAAAAAGATAATTGGAGTCAACAGTAAATACGGAACGGCCTTGAGGCCGGGCCCCCGCCGGTAAGGTGGCAATGACAGTACCCGAAGCTGTCGATCCGTTTTTTATCATGCCGCGTATCGTCACTACATTATCGGCTGATTTTGTATATTGAAGGGTTGGAAAGCCAGTGTTGTAGGTTACCCAGCTGTTTAGAGGGGTTAGGTTATTCCAGGATCCGGCCGTACCCGGGTAGTACATAGCCTGTAGCCCCATATAGGAGGATGTTTGCGCCCCTTGCTTAGTTATGACGCCGCTCGTATTAATTGAGAAGTTGCTATAGCCGGCCCCGCCCGCCGAGAGAAAAAGTGCGGTAGGGGGACGGTAACTCGTGGATATGGGGTCTAGAGAGGCCATAGTGGTAGCTGCTGTTGTTGTGCCTGCTTTTGCAAGGCCTTGAAGGTGTACACGGCTCATACTATCTGTTGTGACGCGCAGTGGTGTGAAGCCGGCATTCCAGTCTGACCAGCCGTTTAGATAGGTCGATGACAAGCCTGACCATGTGTTAGGTGCGGTAGAAGGCAAGAACGATATGCCGTCTAGGGATATCCAACTTGCGTCGCCAGTTTGAAAACGAATACTGCCGTCTGATGCGACGTCAACTCGTGCGCCAGCATTAGGGCTTGTCGCTACCTGGTATACAAGTGTTTGGCTTGGGCGATACCCTGGAGGCAATGTCGCATAGACGGCATTAGCAGTATCGGTTCCGAATCGGACCAAACCTTTTAAGAAGACAACGCCACTACTTGATTTGGTATATTGAGCTGTATTGTAGACGGATCCGTACTCTACCCAGTTGTTTTGAAGATCAAGATCGATCCAGTTAGGAAGCGTTACTTCAGCCGAAGCGTCGGGCGACTCACCTGAAGAGTTTACGGAAGATATTCTAAAAGAGATAGTATCGCCACGATTGCCCGTGATTGGGTACGTTGTTGTCGCTGCACTGACTGGAATATCGGCGCTCCACGAACCGGCATTGATTTTGTAAGACAAATTATACGAGGTTGCATACGGAACTGTCGACCACGAGAAATTGGCGCCAAGATCGGGAGAGTTAACAATAAGCTGCGATACAGTGGGTGAAGTGGGCGGCGGTATATCGGCATCAATACTATTAAGTTTAGAGGCGCGCACAGATCCAGATGAAGTGGCGACTTTGCCCGAAGTTGTTTTTTCGCCGGTAATTGTTACGTCTATTGTTGAGGCGGTAAGTATGTCAGCGCCTGTTACTTCGGTGTTGCCGCTTGGGCTGTTGTAATATTTAACGGCCATGGTTTTTATGTTTTTCATAACCTCAGAGTCGTTGGTTTGACACGGAGGAACAAGCGTATAGCC
>Ga0307516_10006269_pt1 | contig 13981 bp, 15 predicted proteins | sample 19_EM_MG_FD_203310 | JGI IMG/M metagenome (GOLD analysis project Ga0307516, IMG submission 203310) | Populus trichocarpa ectomycorrhiza microbial communities from riparian zone in the Pacific Northwest, United States - 19_EM | ecosystem: Host-associated > Plants > Roots > Unclassified | place... | reverse complement strand
GCCGTGAGCGCGGACGATGTCGCTGTTCTTCTTCGCATAGTCGGTGAAGACGGTCTTCAGCGTGGGATGGATCGGACACTGGCTGCAATCCATCATCACAGCGACGTCAAACAGCTTGTCGCGCTTTTTGAAGACGACGTTGTTGTTCCCGTCGAACGAATATTTGCCGATGGTGTTGGGCCGGAAATAGCTCTCGACATCATGCCAATCGAAGCCGGAGCTGCTGATCGTCACCATGATGTTGTAGTAATCCTGCTTGTGCTCGGGGTCGGCGGCCTTCTCCATCAGCGACAGATGAGTGTGCAGGCCGTTGTTGTAAAAGAAGAAGCTGTTGCCGATGAGGATTGCGCTCTTGGGGAAATCCGAGCCCAGGCTGGTGACGGCGGGTTTGGTCTGCGCCTGTGCGGCAATTGGTCCGACGAGGATTGCGGCCAACGCAACGACAAGCATACCCAGGATTCTCGACATGTCCGTTCTCCTTGATTTTACGCCACCCTAGCACAGCCTCGGGACTTTGTGACGCGATTTGGGCGATCGGCGACCGGGCGACGCCGGGCCTTGAGCCTTTGCAGCCGAGCCGCGAAGCGCTATTTAGCACAGTGGGGCAAGCAGCAGCACCAACCGGAGCTAGCACAATGTCGAGTGTGGTTTCCCCCGCCATCACGCTGATGCCGCCAAAGCCTAAGGCGTTGCAGCATATTCCGGGCGACGAGGGTTGGCCGTTCATCGGCCGCACGCTCAACATCCTCGCCGACCCCAAGGGCGAAGTCGAACGGATGGCGGCGAAATACGGCCCGGTCTATCGCAGCCACGTGCTCGGCGAAACCAGCATCACCGCGCTCGGGCCTGAAGCCAACGAACTGGTGCTGTTCGACCCGCAAAAACTGTTCTCCTCGACCCATGGCTGGGAGATCGTGCTCGGCCGGCTGTTTCCGCGCGGGCTGATGCTGCTCGATTTCGACGAGCATCGCCTGCATCGGCGCGCGCTCTCGGTCGCCTTCAAATCCGGACCGATGAAATCCTATCTCGCAGCGCTCGATGCCGGAATTGCGGCGCGGGTCGCGCAATGGAAGGCCGCGCCCGGCCAGATGCAGTTCTATCCCGCGATGAAGCAGCTCACGCTCGACCTGGCGGCGACTTCGTTCCTCGGCACGGACATCGGTCCCGAAGTAGAAGAGATCACGCGCGCCTTTGTCGACATGGTGGCGGCCGCGGTCACGCCGATCCGCCAGCCCTTGCCGGGCACGCAGATGGCGCGCGGCGTCAAAGGGCGCAAGCGCATCGTCGGCTATTTCTCCGAGCAGATTCCGATCCGCCGCGACAAGGACGGCGAGGACCTGTTCTCGCAGCTCTGCCGCGCCACCCATGAGGACGGCGCGCTGCTATCGACCCAGGATATCGTCGACCACATGAGTTTCCTGATGATGGCGGCGCACGACACGCTGACCTCGTCACTGACCTCGTTCGTCGGCGAACTCGCCGCAAATCCGGAATGGCAGCAGCGGCTGCGCGAGGAAGTCACGGGTCTGGGTATCGATGCCAACGATCCCTCGAGCCTCGACAATCTGGAAAAAATGCCGCTGTCGGGGATGGCCTTCAAGGAAGCGATGCGCAAGAAGCCGCCGGTGCCCTCGATCCCGCGCCGCGCGGTGCGCGATTTCACCTTCAGGGGCTTTGCGATCCCCGCCGGCACACTGGTCGGCGTCAATCCGCTGTACACGCATCACATGCCGGAGATATGGCCCGACCCGGAACGGTTCGACCCGTTGCGCTTCACCGACGAGGCGCAACGCAACCGTCATCGCTTTGCCTGGGTGCCGTTCGGCGGCGGTGCGCATATGTGCCTCGGCCTGCACTTCGCCTACATGCAGGCAAAATGCTTCGCGCGGCATTTCCTGCAAAATCTCAGCGTTTCGCTGGAGCCCGGTTACAAACCGGCCTGGCAGATGTGGCCAATCCCGAAGCCGCGGGATGGATTGAAGGTCGTGCTGAAGGCGGTGTGAGTTGTCATCGCCGGGCATAGCCGTCTGAAGGACGGCGCCGCTTCCGCTCGCCTATGACCCGGCAATCCATCATTCTTGGGATTAATTCTCTTGGATGGACGCGCGGGAGCGCAGACAAGTTTACGTAGTCTGCGCAAGGCAGACTACAATGCCGGCGCATGACAAGTTGCGTATTACTCCACAAACGTCGTGAGCTGCGCGCCCTCATCCGCCACGAATACCGCGATCAATTCCGCGGGCTCGGTGTTGCTGGCATTGGACGAGACCAGATGCACCGCACCGGGCGGCTCGAAGAACGACTGCCCGACCTTGAAGACCTCGATCGCTCCACCGGCGAGCTGCGATCGGATTTCGCCCTTGGTGACATAGGCGGTGACGGAGCCGCCGTGCCGGTGCGCGCGGGTAAAGCCGCCCGGGCCGTAGAACACCCGGACGATCGTCACCCGCTTGCCCGGCACGTTCGGCAGCGCGTGCGATGAGATCGGCTCGACGGTATCGAGCGTCGAGCCCGCGGATGCGCTGCTCGCGCATAACGGCTCGATGATCGCCGAAATTGCATCCATGGTGGATGGCAGCGCCCTTCCGATCACAAGCGCGCAGGCGAGGCCGGCGATTACGGCGAGATAGAACGGGCGGCGTTCTGTGGTGGATGGCGACAATCCGAATGTTGCTGACATTTTTGTCCCTCCTTCTAATTTGTCCCGTCATTGCGAGCGCAGCGAAGCAATCCACCGTGCAACGAAGGAAGAATGGATTGCTTCGTTGCTTCGCGCCTCGCAATTGACGTTGTGAACCTCCTGCCCCTAACCCTGATCGAACGCCTTGCGCAGCGCGACATAGCCCTGCTGTTGCTGGCTCCAGTTGCGGCCCCCGGTCATGGCGCCGTCGATCACCAGATCATGGCCGTTGATGAAGGAGGATTCGTCGCTGGCGAGGAACACCGCGGCGTGCGCGATATCCTCGGGCAGGCCGGCGCGCGGGATCGGCTGCGCGGTCTTGTAGAGCTCGCGCATCACGCTCGGGGTCTTTTCGGCGGCCTCTACCGACAGGCCCAGCGCTTTGCCGAAGATGCCGGTCGCAATCGCCCCCGGCGAGATCGAGTTGACGCGGATGTTGGCTTCGCCGAGCTCCATCGCCGCGCATTTGGTGAGATGGATCACGGCGGCTTTGGCCGCGCCATAGACCATAGATGACGAGAAGCCGGCCAACCTTCCTGCGATGCTGCCATTGTTGATGATGCTGCCGGAGCCTTGCTTGCGCATATGGGGGGCGGCGTGCTTCATCCCGAGCATCACGCTGCGCACCAGCGTTGCCATCGCCGCATCGAAGCGCTCGACCTCGAGGCCTTCGATGCCGCCGGTCTGCGCCGGACCGCCGGCATTGTTGAACAGGCAATCGATCCTGCCGAATTTCTCGACCGACAATTCTATCAGCGCCTTCATCTGCGCTTCGACCGTGACATCGGTCTGGCGAAAAATGCAGTTGGCACCGAGCTTTTTCGCCAGCGCCTCGCCCTCCGGCGCGCGGCGCCCGGCGATGACGATTTTAGCGCCCTCGGCGACGAAAATCTCCGCGGTATGCAGCCCGATGCCGCTGGTCGCACCTGTGATCACCGCGACCTTGCCGTTCAGCCGTCCCATGTCGTTTCCCCTTTATTGATGTTCGTTGAATTCCGGACGATTTGGGCGTTTGGCCAATATTCCCGCCCGCCGGGGACAACGCAAGTGAGCTTGTCCCGCACGGGGTCGCCGGGGCAGGATCGGCCTGCCGGCTGGAATGGCCTCGAAATCCCGGATTTCCGTTATGGTTCGCCTTATTTTGGATTCGCTGATCACGTGAAGTGACAATACCGATGACGAAGTTGATCGACGAGTTCAGGCACGGCTGGCAGGGAATTTCCCAGCCTTCTCCGCTGTTCAGCATTGGCTTTGCGATCTGCTGCCTCGTTACGGCGACGGCGACGCGCTGGGGCCTGGCCCAGATCCGCCCCGACGTATTCTTCACGCCGTATTTGCCTGCCGTGTTCTTTGCCACCGCCGTCGGCGGTTTCCGGATCGGGAGTGCGACCGCACTTGCGAGCGGCGTCTTTGGCGTCGCCGTCAATTTCAGCAATGCGGTCGCCGATCCCGCCCGCTTTGCGCTGTTGCTGATTTTCTGGGCGGTCTGCGGGCTGACGATATGGGGGGTCGAGCATTACCGGACCATCGTCGCGCAGCAGCGCGAAATCGCCAAACGCCTGACCCGGGAAGAGGAATACCGCAAACTCCTCGTCGATGAGCTCCAGCACCGGCTGAAAAACAAGACATCGACGATTCACGCCGTCCTGCACCAGGTTTTGCACGATCAGCCGCAGATCTGGGACAGCATCGATCATCGCATCCGCGCGTTATCGGCCACCGACGATCTGATCGCGCGGGTCGACGGCAGCGGTTGCGATATCAGGGACTTGCTGCGCTCGGAACTCGGGCCTTACGGCCATGTCCGGTTCAACCTGAACGGTGACCCGCTGTTCCTTCCGGCCAAACTGGCGGTCAGTCTGGCGCTGATGTTCCACGAATTGGCCACCAATGCCGGAAAATACGGCGCGTTTTCCGCGGTCAACGGCATGTTGCAGGTGTCCTGGTCGGTGTCCAACGACAACCCAAATATCAACCCAAATATCTCATGGCTCAATATCACCTGGGATGAAACCGAAGGGCCGACGGTTGGAAATATCGGACCGTCGGGCTTCGGCACCAAGCTGTTGGCGTCGGCGCTGCGGGCGTTCGACGGCAAAACCGAGATCAGTTTCCTCAAGAGCGGCGTTCACTGCACGATGCAGTGCCGGATCCCCGCGAGTTGAACGCGGGAGCAGCGCTCAATCGCCAATCGCAATCCGGACCGCAGGCAACTGACGCGCGAGTTGACATTCTGTTAATGACGATTGGACGGCGCCGACTGAAAACGGAAAACTTGTACCAGTGTTGCGGTCTTTCACAGTTCCACTTAACCAAAACTACAAGAGACTTTGCCAAGCTCTGTGGTTATGTACAGTCCCCATAAATTTGACTTTCAGGCGGCCGCGAACCAGGCCGGTAATGAAAGCGCCATTGATTCCGAATTAGGCATCCTGCGCGATGTCCTCAAATTGCTTCCGACCGGTGTTACCGTTCAGGACGAAAGCGGCGAATTTCTGCTGGTGAACGATGCCGCCGCGGCATTGCTGCAAATGGCGGCGGCGGCGCCTGCGCCTTCGCAACTGACCGATCGCCACGAGACCTGCCTTGAATTGCTCCGCAGCGGCCGCGCCGTCGTTCTGGAAGAAGCCGTCACCTCCGGTTCCGCCAAGCACGTATTTCTTACCGCGCACCGGCCGATCCAGATTGCCGAGCGCACGCTGCTGCTCTCCAGTTCCGCCGACATCACCGAACAGAAGGCGTTCGAGGATTCGCTGTTCCGTTCGGCCTATTATGACGAATTGACCGGCCTGCCGACGCGGCGGGTGATCGAACATCGCGTCAACACGCTGCTCGCGCGTGACGGTGGCGCGGGTCATTTCGCGCTGGCCTTTCTCGACGTCGACAATTTCAAGCATATCAACGACTATTATGGCCACGCGATCGGCGACGCGCTGCTGATCGAAATGGCCAAGCGGCTGGGGATGGATTTACGCGAATCCGACATCCTGTCGCGGATCAGCGGCGACGAATTCATGTTGCTGCTCAATCCGATCCAGAACGAGGCCGAGGTCGCCGAATACATCCACTTCATCCTGCAACGGCTGAAAGCGCCGTTCTTCATCGACGAGTCGGAGATATTCGCCTCGACCTCGATCGGCGTCAGCCTTTATCCCGAACACGGCAAGAGCTACGACGTGCTGCGCCAGAACGCCGATATCGCGATGTACCGCGTCAAGAACGGCAGCAAGGGCGCTGCGGTTTTCTTCGACGCCAACATGGAGCGCGAGGCGCTGGCGCGGATGAAGATCGAACAATCACTGCGGCTGGCCATCCTGGAAAAACGCTTTTGCTGTGCATTCCAGCCCAAGGTCGATATCCGGACCAAGGAGGTCAAGGGCATCGAGGCATTGGTCCGGCTAAGGGACGACGAGGGTGTGATTCAGGCCCCCGGCACCTTCATCAATCTTGCGGTCGAACTCGGCCTGATCGACGAGCTGACGCATCTGGTCCTGGCCGAGATCGTCAAATCGATCGACCTGATCAACGAGACCTTCGGACCCGACACCACGATCAGCATCAACGTCGCGGCCAAGCAGGCCGGCAAACCGGAGTTCATGCGGCCGTTCGCACAGGCGCTGGAGGCGACCGGATTTCCAAAGCGCTTCATGATCGAGGTGACCGAGGACGCGTTCGTCACCAAGACGCATTTTCAGGATGAGATCCTGCCGATCTTCCGCAAGCTCGGCGTCGGCATCTCGATCGACGATTTCGGCATCGGCTATTCGTCGCTGTCGGCACTCGCCGACATCACCGCCGATGAAATCAAGATCGACCGATCCTTCATCACCGACATCCACAATCGCCCGCGCAGCCAGGGCATCCTGCGGGCGATCGAATCGCTCAGCGAGGCGCTCGGCATGACTGTGATCGCCGAGGGCATTGAAACCTTTGAGGAACTGGCCTATTTGCAGGCAGCGACCAAGATCCGCTACGCGCAAGGCTATTACTTCTCCAGGCCGATTTTCCTGGAAGACCTCAAGCCGGCGATTCCGCTCGCCAGCGAGGCGCGCGCCAGCCTGTCGAGCCGCCCCGCACCGGAAAGCCGACCGGCGTTTTCCCGCGCCGGCGGCTATCGGCGCTGACGGCCGGGAAGAGGCACGGGCGCTGGCATAAGGCGTCGTGCCCGATCCATCACTCAAGGTCGGCACCGGCGCCCACCCGCCCTACCGGCAAGCGCTCAGCTGACGGTTTCCTTGCAGCGGCGCCATTCGGTTGCGGGCGCATCGGCAGGCCCCTGGCGTGATATCGCAAGATATTCGCCGCGCAGGATAATGTTCACGATTTCGCCGGAGCCGTCCTCGCCGGCCGGAACGACATAGTCAAAGGCGTGGCGGCTATAATTGCCATGAATGCGGTTGCCGCCGGGCGTCGTGATCTTCTCGCCGAGAATGGACATGCGCTTGCCGTTGGCACTGCACCAATCTCCGTCGATGGCGTCGGCGTGACCGACACCCATTTGCAGCAGCACGCCGGCAGCAACCAGAACCATCAGCAAACGACTGGACATCTGCGTCTCCTTTGATCGGCCCCGGACGCTACGCCGCCCAGCGGCCACGATTGTTTTCGGCGAGAATGGGACGGATCAGCCGCCCGAACCGTTCGGCCTCCTCGTCGTGCAGATAGCCGGACAGGCAGAACGAATGGCAGCCGGCGTCGATGAATTGCTGCAACGTACCGGCGCACTGCGCGGGATTGCCGACGACGGCGATGCCGGCGCCGGGGCGAACTTTTGTGATGCCGGTCCATAGATGCGGCAGCAACAGATCGCCATGCTCGCGGGCGAGTTGCTGTACGCGCTGGTTGGCTTCCGATTTGGTGTAGAGCGTCTTCATCTCCTGCTTCTGCCGTTCGGTCGCATGGCGCACCAATTGGTCCGCGGCCTCCCACGCATCCGCTTCATTCTCGCGGCAGATCACTTGCAGCCGCATCCCGAAGCCGATGTCGTTTTCGCGGCCATGGATGCGGGCCATCTGCCTGATCTCGGCGATGTTCGCCGCGATCTTCTCCGGCAGGTCGCCCCAGAACAAATGCACGTCGGAATGCTTGGCGGACAATTCCCAGGCCTGGCGCGAGCCGCCGCCGAGATAGAATTTTGGAAACGGCTGCTGCAAAGGGCGCGGCCGGATATGCGCAGCCGTCAATTTGTGAAACTTGCCTTCGTAATTCAGCGGGCCGCGCGTGGTCCACAGCGCTTTGAGGATCGAGACTTCCTCCTCCATCAGCGCATAGCGCTCTTCCTTGGCGTAACGCACACCCTCGCCTTCGACCTCGCTCTCGTTCTGGCCCGCGATCAGATTGATGCTGATACGCCCGCCCGACATCTGGTCGAAGGTCGAGATCATCTTCGCCAGCAGCACCGGATTGATATAGCCGGGGCGCGCGGCAATCAGCGGCTTGATGGTCGAGGACCGCGCCGCCATGAAGGCGCCCGAGATCCACGCCTCCCAGCACGTCGAACCCACCGGGATCAAAAGATATTCGAAGCCGGCCGCCTCAGCCGCCTGCACCACGCGGTCGCATAGTTCCGGGGAACCGGCAATCTGCGCCTCCATCAGGCCATAGGCGGTGGTGTCGCCATGCGTGGGCAGATACCAGCCGAATTCGAGCGGACGCATCAACGCTTCCCCCTGTGGGCGCTTTGTCTTGACCAGTTTACCGCTTGAGCGGCCCGCGGCAATTGGGTTCCAGACATCGCAGGGCTGATCTGAATCAAGCTCCGCGTCAGCTTTTTCGATTTCAATGGTGTCTCCGGCAAGTTAGAGAAGGGCCATGTCACCAGTCTCACTGCTTTTGAATGTTCTCTGGATCGTGCTGGGCGGCGCCTGGATGGCGTTCGGCTGGCTGGTCGCCGCCGTCGTCATGGCGATCACGATCGTCGGCCTGCCCTGGGCACGGGCCGCGTTCAATATCGCGGCCTACACGCTGTTCCCGTTCGGATCTAAAGCCGTGTCGGGCGATCTCTACACCGGGCAGGGCGATATCGGCACCGGACCGCTCGGCGTGATCGGCAACATCATCTGGCTGGTGCTGGCGGGATGGTGGCTGGCGCTGGCGCATGTCGTCACGGCGATCGTGCTGGCCGTGACCATCATCGGCATACCCTTCGCCTGGGCGCACCTCAAGCTTGCCGGCATCGCGCTGTGGCCGATCGGCAAGATCATCGTTCCGGCGTAACGAAAAAAGCTAGGCGGCGGTTTCCGCCGACGGCTTCAAGCGCTCGAATTCAGCGTCGCTGATCTCGGTTTGTCCGACCAGCACGCTGCACCGCAGACGCTTGACGAGATAGCTGCCGACCGAGCCGAACCATCGCGCCAGCGGTCCCTGCGGACGATGCCCGACGACGACGAGATGCGCGCCGATTTCCTCGGCGACCTCGGCAATCTTCTGTCCGGCGTCCCCCACCTCCAGCCGCGAGGTCGGAGAAAAACCCAGCGCCTTGAGGCGTTCCGTGCCTTCGGCCAGGATGGCCTTGTAGTCCTCGGTTTGCAGCTCGATCGGAATGGTCAGCCCGGCCTCCGGCGTCATGATCGAGGAAACCTCGACGACCGCCAGCAGGAACACCTCGGCGCGGCACCATTGCGCGAGCTTGGCGCCCTCCCGCAGCGCGCGCCGTCCTTCAATAGACCCGTCATAGGCGAGAAGAACCTTCTTATACATCGGACGTCCCCATCGATGGCCGAGAAGATCAACGGTTCAAGACTAGCACCAATCGGCGGGAACGGATCAGAATTTTGACCGGGAATGAGGGCCCAAGTCCTGCCACCTTAGTCTTGATGGGCGGCCCCAAAAGCCCTCGCCAAGCCCGTTGCCGATGCCGGACCAATCGGCTAAATGAACCCCGTTGCACCCGTAGCTCAGCTGGATAGAGCGTTGCCCTCCGAAGGCAAAGGTCACACGTTCGAATCGTGTCGGGTGCGCCAATAATTTGTGCACCCCAATCGTTCCCCGGGGTCACGCAGCGTGGTGATGAGTGACCCGGAATGGCTGAAGCCGATCTCGACGCCGTAATCCGGCAACTCGCCAAAGCACAAAACAAGAGCCTGATGGGCGCCGCCAAAAAGCGGTCCGCCCAATACTTGGCCAAGGCCGCCAGCGCCAAAGACAAGGACGCCAAGGCGCGGTTCAAGCTGTTGGCCAAGAGCACGATGGACCATGGCCTCGCGGCGGCGAAGCGGCTGCAAAATTCGGCGGACAATACCGCCGACAGCTATGCGCGGGCGATCAAGAATGCGGCGGAAGAAATCGCCGCGATGAAGCCGGCCAAAAAAGCTGAGAAGAAACCTGCGAAGAAGGCCAGGAAAAAAACTGACTAGCGGATTTTCCAGTTCGATCGTCGCATACAGAAAAAAGGTCGGGAGCCAGGCATGCGTGTGCTGATCGTCCTGTTCCTTCTCGTCGCGACCGTCGCCCACGCCGATGACGGATTACTCCCGGGACTGCTCAGCGAGCCGCTGTCGGTGCCCGTGACAATCGCCGGCGACGCGCTGGCGCTGGATGGCTATGTCGTTCGTTTGGACCGTCCTGGCCGATTTCCGCTGGTGCTTATGCTGCACGGCACGCCAGGCGCTGGCGGGGACGCATTCCGCAGCGAGATCGTCAAGCGATCGCCTGTCAACTTCAGCACGCCGGCCATTGCCTTTGCGCAGCGCGGTTATGCGGCAGTTGCGATCATGCGCCGCGGCTTCGGCCGATCCGGCGGCGCCTATGCCGAGGGTTTGGCGAAGGAGTGCGACTACCTCTCCGCCGTGCGCATTTCCGCCGAGGATGTGATTGCAGCACTCGCTTCATTGCGGAAGCTGCCCTGGGTCGACGCCGACCATGTCGTGCTGCTTGGTCACTCCACCGGCGGGCTTGCCGTGACCGCTGCGGCTGCGGAGAAGCCGGCAGGCGTGGTCGCGATCCTGAACTTTGACGGCGGTCGGCACAGCCCCTCGAGCTCGAGGCAAATGTGCAGCCCTGACAACCTCGTCGACACATGGGCGGCGCTCGGACGCAGCGCGCGCATTCCGGCACTTTGGCTTTACGCCGAAAACGATCGTTCCTACGGCCCCGATCTGGCGCGCCGCATGTTCGACGCCTACGCGGCCGGAGGTGCCCCCGCGAAGTTGCAGATGCTGCCCCCATTCGGATCTAACGGCCACGATCTCATCACCATGGCTCCGGCCGATGTCTGGCTGCCCGCCGTCGAGCCGTTTCTCGCAAAACTGGCTTTGCCGACGGCGCCTGTCATTGCGCTGCCACCCCCACTCACGCTGCCGTCGTCACCCGGCGCCGTCGCTGCCTGCGAGAAGGCCTTCACCGATTATCTGGCCTATCGCAGCAACGCCAAGGCGTTTGCCGTTACGCCGCGCGGTGGCTGCGGTGGTGGTATCGGCCGCACGGCTGACGAGGCACGCGAGAACGCCATGGCGGAATGCAAGGCCAATACGCGCGGTGGGGCCTGCAAGCTTTATGCGATCGGCCAGCACCTTGCCGAGCAGTGAACGGCCGCCGGCTTGGCCGGCGCCCGGACTCAAAACTACGAAAACAACCCCATGCACAGTAGCTAAGTGACTGTCGGCGCAGCTATTTCTGTTATCCAGAAAAAACATTTGACACGTCGGGCAAATCAGGGGCACAACCGCATCATCCCGCCATTTGCAAGTCGCCCACTCAGCTCGCCACCAACGCCAAGACCCTCAAGGGGCTTCCGGAGCCGCCGACGATCTTCAACGGAGCCGAAACGATCACTGCCCCGGTGGGTGGCAACTGGTCGAGGTTGCACAGGCATTGCAGTCCAAAGCGCCCGGCGCCGTGAAACAGCGTGTGCGCCGGGTACATCGGATCCAACAAATGGGCCTGGCCTGCGTCCGTGCCGATGGTCTCGACGCCGAGCCCGTGGGCATCTCTGGCATCGACGAGGAAGCGTACCGCCTCGACCGAAGGGCCTGGCGTATGAGCGCCGTCCGCTTTCCTGTTGGTGTAGGCCTCGGAACTTCGCTTCGACCAGTCGGTTCGAAGCATGATCCAGCTCCGGGAAGGTATCCGGCCGTACGACTTCTCTCATTCCTCGATGTCCGCAACCGTAAGCAGATAGTCGGGATTCGCCGCGGCCTTTTTTGAAATATCGATCACAATGGCAGGCGCTATGAAGTCTGCCGCGTCGATTGCATCGACCGTATTTTTGGGAAGGTTCTTGCCGGTCACCCAATGAATCGGCGCATCAAAATGCGTGCCGGTGTGCTCGCCTACCGTAAAATTATTCCAGTACCAGGCAACACCCCGCTCATCGTACCGGGAAATCTCCTGCATCTTGAACGCGGCCGTCTGCCCGAAGGGCTCGGGCAGCGTGAGGATTGGCGTATCGGCTGATAGCGGTTGCGTCAGATCGATCGTTCTGATGCTGCCAGCTTTCAGCGAGGCGACGAAATCATCGAGAGCGGTACGAGACATTGCTGCATCCTTTTTGTTACGGGGCAGATGAGCGGGAAATATCCTGTTATGACACCAGGCCGTCGTTGCTAACTATCTCCGATGTGGCTGTCTCTAGCCGCGCAGCATCTTCTTCAGCTTCAGCACCGCGCTGTCGGGCGTGGTGACGACCGGGCGGCCGGAGGCTTCGGCCACCATCTCGGCCGCCGGCGCCATGCTGTATTGCGCGAGCGCGATCAGGTCGCAATTTCGCAAATCCCTGGATGCTTCCACGACCAGCCGATCATGGGTCGCGCGATCACCGCGGTCGAGCGCGGCCATGGCACCTTCGGCGAGTTTTGGTACGAGCTCGATTCCTGCAGGGAACTCGCGCGGCATCGACGCCAGCGTCGGCGGGAACGATGACAGCAGGCCGATCTTGCGGCCCTTGATAACCGCCGCTTCGATCATCGCCTCGTTGGGCTTCAGCACCGGCATCGGCGCGTGCGCGCGCGCCACCGCCTCGATGCAGGGGCCGAAGGCGGAACAGGTGAACAGGATGGCGTCGGAACCGGTGCCTGCCGCGTAACGCCCGAGTTTCAGGAAGCGCTCGGTCATGGCGTCGGTGAGCGCACCATCGCGCGCGAGATCGGTCGACAGGCTGTCGTCGAGCAGGTTCATCAGCCGCGCCTCGGGCCAGAGTTTTGCGAACGAGGCCTCGATCGGCACAATCGAATGTTTCAGGGCGTGAACGAGTGTAATGCGCATGGCAATCAGTGTGGCGGCGGCGCGAGTTCTGTCAACCCGCGCCGCCGCTATGCCGCGAAGCAGGTCCTGCACCAAAACCGGCCAGCGTTGATTTTGAAAGAGCTGATTTTGAAAGAGCTGATTTTACAACAGCCGAGCGGCGGCGCGCGACGCCCGTGCCCGTGCCCGTATTCTTGCGGGCCGCTCTGCCGCGATCTTCGCTCGTATCATGCGAGTGGTAACTGATTCGCGGCACGAACATTGCTTCAAAGATCGCGGCTGGAAAACTCTGGGGTGCGGAAATGAAACGCATTGTCCTCGGTCTGGCGTTCGGTTGCGTGCTTGGTGTTGCAGATGCTCGCGACATCGGACAGTGGGAGGCGACAGACCCCGCGGTTCGCGAATGGTATCAAGCATTGATGCAGCCGGATAATCCGAACGTGTCATGCTGCGGCGAGTCGGACGCCTATTGGGCCGACGAGATTCACGTCAAGGACGGCAAGACATACGCGACGATCACGGACGACCGGCCGGACGAACCGCGCCGCCGGCCGCATGTCGACATCGGCACGGTCGTCGAAACCCAAACCACAAGCTGAAATGGGACAAATCGAATCCGACCGGGCACGGGGTCTTGTTCCTGAGCCGCGCCCGATACGTCTATTGCTTCGTGCAGCCCGGCGGGGTGTAGCAGTCCACTCAGATTCCACGTTCGATGCTTTGCATCGCCCCGGAGTGACCAGTTGGTTCAACCATGGCAGCAGGAGGCCTGAACCGGCGCCGGCGTGTACTGGTCGCGTAGCCGCACCCAATCCATCGGATAGGGCAGGCCCTCCTCGTGACGGCCGAGCGGCGTCAGATCGAGATATTGGTAGGCGGCGTTCATCATGTCGAGGCCGCGCGCGAAGCAGGAATAGGTGTGGAAGATGTTTCCGGCCTCGTCGTGGTAGAACACGCTGACCCCCGGCGCATCCTCGATGCCGAAGCCAGAGGTACCGAAATTGTAGATCTTGTCGCCCGACTTGACCGCTTCCGGCGTGAACGACACCGCATAATCAAAGTTGAAATCGCCGTTGCCCGACGACAGCCATTCGAAGGTCCAGCCCATCCGCGCCTTGAACG
>Ga0307516_10006268_pt1 | contig 13983 bp, 15 predicted proteins | sample 19_EM_MG_FD_203310 | JGI IMG/M metagenome (GOLD analysis project Ga0307516, IMG submission 203310) | Populus trichocarpa ectomycorrhiza microbial communities from riparian zone in the Pacific Northwest, United States - 19_EM | ecosystem: Host-associated > Plants > Roots > Unclassified | place... | reverse complement strand
GATTTATAAGTTGAAAGTATCAGTCATTTCACAAACAAGTGACCTGATAGGGGAACAAGTGATTTTTGGTTTAAGACTGTTGAATTTAATAATATAGGAATACTTCAGAAGAAGATAGATAGCACTGATTTTGAGTTAAAGGGTGACCTCACACTTCACGGAATTACTAAACAAGCTTTAATGGGGTTGTTGTGGATGTAAAATTCAAACCCGGTAATAAATGCGTGATTCAGGTCTTGATATGGAAAAAAAGAAAAAAGCCCGTAAACAGTGAGTTTTACGGGCCTTTGGGTTTGCTTGTAACCCTTTTCTGTCGGGACGACAAGATTACCTCCGGGCTCCGCCCTACGGTGATCTTCAAAAGGGGAGGCCACATAGATTGGCAAAGCCCTTCGGGCATTTTTTGCTTTTTCCGCTTCGCTGTTCGAACAAGTTCGACGGCTCTACTCCAAAAGCAAAAACCTCCGCGATGCGGAGGCTTTTTGCCAATCTATGTGTCGCCCTGCCTGTACAATTTTCGAACTTACTCATCCATGATTTAAGGAAGCTTGCCAATCTAGCGGTTTGAAAACCAATGTTTTCAGGCGCTTTTTTATTACCGTTCATCAACCGCCCACTTTATGAAAATTACTAATCCGTTATTCCAGCCCGATAAATGAGGTCTCCCGGAGAGCATTCAGGGGAATCGATCCTTAATGTGTGAAATGAAACAGTGAGATATGAATAACTGGACCGACAATCTTATATACCTCTTTTGGACGGCTTATCCACCTTTAGGCCGCTCAGATCATAATCCAAAAAAAGAGAGGTTCCCCGGAGGGGGTTCCCCTTTGTGGTGCCCCCCCGGGGTTTGGGGGCTTTCTTTCCCCGTAAGAGCCTCAAATCACCAGCCATCCGCGGCCCCACTTGCCCCCTCAATCCCGGCGCATCCGACCGGATCAATTCTAATTATTTCATCATTTTAAAATACTACGATCATGGCAGACCTGAAAAGAAGAACCCTGCAATTAAGCAGCGGCAAACAAATTAAACTATTCGGCAATAGTGTTGCAATCAGCAAAACTTTGGAGATCGGGGAGGGCTACGCCCCGAATATTTTATCAGCAATAGAGGCACAACCTGACAATAAGATCCCAGCCGGTATCTCAAACCCGCATAGGTTAACCGTGGAGGAACTGATGGAACTGGCAGATTTCAATATCCAATTGTGGATGGATTTGAAGGCCGGGCTTCGCAAATACGGACAACTCGATGCGAAGATTTTCGGCCAGGAGGCAACAAAGCCGCCGACCCCAGGCGCAGAAAAGCCGGGAGCTGGCAATAGACGCAAAAATGCGGAGAAGGAAAGTCAATAAAGGATAAGGGCTTTCGGGATTTTTAGGGCGAGCGGTGTTGTTGTCGGACAAAAAGTCCTCCAACAACGCTCGCTTTTTGCTCCCGTTGGTCGCAAAAAGAGGCCGGCCTATCGGCCGGCAGAAAAACAACCCAAAAACGTGAGATATGGAAAAAGTGCGGATGAAAAAAAAGAAAGGGGGAAGACCCACCAAAAAACTCAAAAGAGAGCTTCGAATTACCGCCCGGTTTAGCAAGTTGGAACATTATATCCTTCAGCAAAAGGCCGGGAAGGCCGGAATTAATGTTTCAGAATTTCTCCGGCAGGCGGCCATTATTGGCAAGGTCACAGCCCGGTTAACAGAGGAAGAACGAAATATTATCCGACAATTAATCGGAATGGCGAACAACCTCAATCAGATGGCAAAGGTCGCCAATAGGGAAGGGATGGGCAGCATTCGCCTACTTTTAGAAAGCTGCCTAAAGCAAATTCATGGCCTTTTAAATAAGCTACAGCATGGTGAGTAATGTATTTCCCGGCCATTCCTTTTACCATGCGGGTCGTTACGTTTCCAAGAAACCGGGAGCGGAGCTGCTGGATTACCTGTGGGTAAGGGGATATGATTATAAGCTGATGGCCGAGGATTTTATCGCCCAAAGTGAACTACGGCCTTCCAAACAGAAGGCTTGCTTTCATGCTGCCCTGAGTTTTTACCCTGGAGAAAAACCCAGTGACGAAACCATGATACAGATCGCCCGGGAATACCTGGAGGAACTGGGTATCGTCGATACGCAATACGCCATCGTAAAACATACCGACAGGGCGCACTTGCACCTGCATATCCTAGCTAATATGGTAGACAACGACGGCAAGGCGATCAAAGACGGCTGGATCGGTTTGCGAGGAAAAAAGGTCGCCCAACGGTTAACCCGGAAGTACGACCTTATCCCGGCAGAAGGCAAGCACCTGGACAAAACCCACCTGGAAGCACTCAGCCAGTCAGAGGTAAACCGTTACAAGATCTACCAGGCTATCGTAGACAGTTTACCCCATTGCCGAAGCCTGCCCGACCTGGAAAAGCGATTGATCGCCCAGGGTATCCATACCCAATATAAGTATAAGGGGCAAACGCAGGAACTTCAAGGAATCAGCTTCCGGATCGGGGAAGACCGTTTTAAAGGGAGCCAGATCGACCGGCAATTTTCTTTGGGAAACCTGCAAAAGACCCTGGCTCCTCAGCGGAAAGGGCAGGAAGTTAAACCGGCTCTTTCTTTGGAAGACAGGAAAAAGGCCCTTCTCATTCGGAGCAATTCCCAGAAGCCAGCCGCATCCGTTCCCGCACCCGCTCCCCAATATAATCAGGGGCCACCTCCATTATTGGTGCAACTAATGACCCATATTGCAGCATCGGGAGACGTTCCCTACGAGCAGACAGCCGGTTTCGTTCCCAAAAAAAAGAAGAAAAAGAAGAAGGGTTTAGGGCGGTAATCTTTACTCGCTTTTCACCAGAAATTATATTAAATTTGTAAGAATGGAAAGCCGTATTCAGCGTATATATCTTGATACTTCGGTCATCGGAGGATATTACGACAGTGAATTTGAGGAAGACACCCGGATACTCTTTGAAAAGATTAAATTGGAGCAATTTCATGTGGTTCTTTCGGACATTACCGAAGGGGAATTGCAGGAAGCACCTGAAATGATCCGAAACCTTTTTATCGAGCTATCCGCCGGGTTAGCCACAAAAATCGAGCTGACTGAAGAAGCGGTGCAATTGGCAGATACCTATCTTGCCGAGAAAGTGGTAGGGAAAACGAGCCGGGTAGATTGTTTTCATATAGCCCTGGCGACCATCCACCAAGTAGATATCCTGGTGAGTTGGAACTTTAAGCATATCGTAAATGTGCAAAGAATACGGGGATACAACGCTGTCAATATGAAAATGGGCTATCCAACTATTGACATTCGATCACCCAAAGAAATTATATATTATGAATACTAAGAAAACAGTGAAGAAAGAAGCAAAGGAGTTCGATGCTGTTGGATTTATGAGGGAGCGGAGGACGAAAATCGCTGATGAAACGAAAGGCATGAACTTTTCGGAGTTGAAGAAGTATTTTGGTCGAAGGAAGGTAAAAACGACCAAATGATCCCTGCTGCTATAGCAACTCATTGTGATCCATACCCCCAGGCCCCATACTTTCGTAGGGCCTTTTTTAATCTCCTAGCTACTTGAATTTCCTACAATTGAATTCGGGGCGCACTGTGACCCGAATTGAAAACCGGCCTTTGGCACATGCAGCCGCAGCCGATTAGCGGGAGAATAAAGCCGGGCTCCGGTATCGGCTTTGGCCCTTCGCGGCGATACATCATTGCCGGGGCTCCTTCCCCAAGATCAACCATTCAGAGCCATTCATCTTTAGATCATCATTCATCCATGAATGGGGCAATGATGTATCCCCGCGAAGTTTGTTTTTCCCTTTCCACCCTATTTCTCTACCCTGGCAGGTCGCGCCGGTCAATCTTTTTCGGCCAATGCAAAGGCGCATTCAATTAAACAAAGCAGGCATTCGTAAAAGATTAAAAGGTATTCCCTACAGACCGCCTTTGGATATTTACCGTCATAAGTAATGACAGCTTCCAACCAATCCCGCATCTCACTGATGGCATATTGCCGGGTAAATCGCTTGCAGAATCGTTTGACAACCGGCATCGGATCGGCTAGTTCTTTCTTATTTAATGTGGTGGGTTGATTGCGCTTTTCAATTTCCGTTCTTAGTTCTGGTGCCATCCGGGTCAACCAATCCATTTCCTTTTTAGGGCGATGTGCCTTGTTAATAACAGATAACGATTCCAACAATTTCCTACATTCCTTCCGGAACCGGATTAAATTTCGCCGCTCCTTGTCATCTTCATAGACGCTATTATTATTGGATATTGCAACATACAGCCAGCGTTTGAGTTCTTTCTTTAGCTCATCCAGTTGGAACGTCTTAAAGGCTTCCCGCAGGCTGGGCAAAGGTTGACTGGCCGCTTTTTCTGGTAATCGGACAGGTTTTCGGATTGATTGTTTATGCTTGTTCATCTTCTTCGGAATATTGAATGAAGAAATAGGTAGCGGCTCCAAATGGGTTATCTAAGGATACTTCCGCAAATAGCGATACGGAAACGTGGTTGACATAATATTGCAGAACTTCCTCCGGGGTTAAACTGAAGAAGTCACAGAGAATATAAAAATCCGGCGAAAGATGGAAGGTAAACGATTGTTTCATGCTTCATTGATTTTAAGCAGATCGGAATACCATTCGTCAATTATTTTTTGATATATTTCTTCCTTCTTGTTGCGGCTACATTTACGCCGGGTAAGCTGGATAATTAGCCTCATATAATATAGGCCCATATCTCTTTTTTCAGGATTAGCGATAGGTTTTATTTTCCCGTCCACGTTTCTCAAATAATACCCGAATATGCTGGAAGCCACCGAGCATTGCTCATTACTGGGTGTGACCACGAAGGAATAGATAGAAATGCTATTTATAAAACTTTGGATGGTCGTTCCGCTCCGAATGTCTGACGCCTTACATGATTTTTGAAAGTTTACAGGTAGATCGAGGGATATGGTTATATTCATGGTGGGTATTATTAAAGGGAATCGATAGGTAGCATATTTGAGCGTTTTCTATTGGGCACCATTGGCAAGCAATGGCAAATGCGGCTCCTGAATTACACTATATGAAGCGATTCTTTCCATATAGAGCGATTCTGCAATTGCCTGTAATTCTTTGACCCGCTCCGTCAAAACGGCAACTTTATCCGCAGAAATATCATAGACGTCCTTGTACCGGGAATCGGAGTATGCCTTTTGCAGAATCTTAAACAATTCCTTTTCCTCTTTAGTGATGCAAGGGAAAACACACATTAACATTGGAGAAAAGTTTTCAATAATAGTCAGCAACCGGAAAAGGTTGTGGGTGTTCGGGCGGTAGCCGGTGAATACCCGGATGAGCGCTATACAGGTATGTTCGACTGCCTGATGCAGCATAAACACCGTGAGATCCGGTCGGCCGTAGGTTAATGAATCGGCGGCCCCTTTCAAAAAATATTGGGCAAGACCATACCATCGGTTCCAGTGGGATTGTGCCAAGTCCTTTTTTATCCTTCCCTTTTCAGGGTCGCCCGGATCATTCAAAGCAGTCCTGCCCGCATCATATAGAAGTATTCCCTTATGGTATAAGGAACAAAAAAAGGGCTGTCCGGCGGTCAGCGCCTCATTAACGGAGTTTATTTTATGGGAAATGCAACAGAGGGAAAAGGGTGGGAGGCATTTCTGTTCGGCAATCTGAGCAATATCATGTCCGTCGCGTTTTTCCTCCATCGGGGATATTATCAGGAGGTCAAAACTGGGATGGAAATCGTCTTTAGAACCGCTTTTGTCCAGGAAACAGCTCCATTCCCGGTAATGGCTAATACGGACACCATAGCAGACGATTTTTTCCGGTTGGACGGACTGGACAATTTTCTGTATCAATTCAGCCAAGCATTCCTGTTGTGGTTTCGAAAGAAATTCAATGGTTGTAAGCATGGAAAAGGTTTAAATTAAATCGGATCACATCTTGAACTGTCTGTAGGTATTGGAACTGCTATTTATTAAGGCGTTCTAAGGAGCTGATCTTAGATTTCAAAGCCTTGATGATTTCAATTTTTGTTATTAGCAAATCCAATTGAATAGCTTCATCGTTAAAATAACTTGAATGAGCATTATACAATTTCCCTAATATTTTTGCCTGCTCTTCCGTGAGTAATATTTCTCCCGTCTCAATTCCTATATAGTCATCAATGCAGATACCCAATTTCGTCGCGACTGTTTTTATAGTATATCGGTTGGTTTCGCGGCAAAACCGCATCAAAATGTTTTCCATAATCGTATAATTTTATGAAGGAAATGGGAAGCTGTAACAGCTTTCAACGACTTCTTTTCAGTTTTTATAATGTGGTCGTAGCAAGCTAAATCAATAAGAAGGATACTTTGAAGTAACCGGATGCGAGCTTCGTTACCATGCTGTTTTAAATAGATGAATACTTGTTGCAGCAGTATCTTGAATATGTAGATTCCCTGTCTTTGTTCTTTCATTAGAACGCCCCTCTGGTTCCATAGGTCAAGCATGACCTGCCCGGTTATGTATTCCAGCAGGTCTAAATCTGAAAACCCTGTCAACCTGGCTATGCAGGTGTAAACAGGGTCGCAGTAGTGCCAAATAAATTCTTTTAGCTCCGGGTCGATGGCAGGAGGCGTTGCGAATTGGGTGTGAACAGGAGGCAGGTTGTCAATCTGGGCTGATGATCCTGGGTTGGTATCCTGGGTATTCATACAGCGTAAATTTGGTTGGACGAAATGCTGTTGAAATTTGTAAGGACCGACCAGGAAAGCAAGGAAAAAAGAAAGACGTGGGTTAGTCCTTACGTCTCCGAGGGCTGCGACACCCTGATCACGAATAAGAACGCCCACGCCGTAACGTGAGCGATTTACCTTATTTCCCGTGATCTTGAAAGGTCGCAGTTTTCGGAGATCGAGAATAAAGCAAACACGCTTAGAATATCTTATGTGTTCGCAAAACTATGTTTTATTTACGAAGTGTCGTTGGATGTTATCTGCATGGCGAATAATTTCAATAACTTAAAAATAATAAAAAGTTCCGAAATACAGAACTTTATTTCCTTATTTTATCTCTTAATAACTGAAATACAGAACTATCAGGTAAAACGAGCATTTTTTTAGTTCCTTATATTGCCATTTCAATGCGGTATAACGCTATTAAAATGGTTGCAAAAAAAAGGATACTTAATAGAATTAAGAGTGTTTTGGCGGATCATAGCAAAACAAATATTTGGCTTGCTGAGCAATTGGACAGGAATAAAACGACCGTATCTAAATGGTGTACAAATGACCAACAACCTACATTGGAAACACTTTTTGATATTGCAAATGCTTTGAATGTTGACGTTAAAGATTTATTAGTATCAAATAAAACCCGTTGAGTTTGATCCACAAAAAATGTGAAAAGGTATAATCTAAATCGTGGCATCCATAACAAAACAAAATATTGATGAGTTCCAGAAGAAATTACTCAATTGGTTTAAGCTAAATATGCGCAATTTTCCTTGGCGTAGTAGGGGATTAACAGTATATCATTTGATAATTGCCGAAGTGTTGCTTCAAAGAACTAAAGCCGAAACTGTTGCAAATTTTTATCCTAAGTTCATTCAAGATTTTCCAAGCTGGCAATCCCTGGGGTTAACAAGTATAGAATCGATTGAACAATACTTAATGCCAATCGGTCTCTATAAGCAAAGGGCTATTCGTCTCAAAAAGCTTGCATTAGAAATGGTCAAGCGCAATGGGAAAGTCCCTAGTGAAAGGGAAGAGTTAGAGAGTATTCCTTTTATGGGTCAATATATCGCCAATGCAGTTGAATTAATCATTCATGGAAAACGTCTGCCTTTGATAGATGTGAACATGGCTAGGGTACTAGAGCGATATTTTGGAAAACGAAAAATGGCTGATATCCGTTATGATCCATATTTACAAAAGTTGGCTTTTAAGGTTGCTAATCATACTAGCTCAAAAGAATTAAATTGGGCTATTATTGATTTTGCGGCATTGATATGCAAAGCCAGGTCGCCCCTATGCAAAAATTGTATGCTTACAAAAAAATGCACCTATAATCGCTTGAACCTCATAAGTAAAAAAAACAGATAAGATCTGTTTTCACATCATTTTATTTTTTATATAACTGATAATCAATCTGTTATAAAAATTGGGGATAAGTTATTTAAAATATTTGTAGTTTGGTTACTACTAACCGTTAAATATTGGAACTTAAACCTTTAACCTACATTGATTTATTTGCTGGCTGTGGTGGACTTTCGTTAGGCTTGCATAATGCGGGCTGGAAGGGGTTGTTTGCCATAGAAAAAAGCAAAGATGCTTTTAAAACATTGAAGCATAACTTATTTGATACAAAAAAGCATTTTGATTGGCCCGAATGGCTTCCTATCAGGCATTACGACATAAACTATATTTCACGAAAATATTCCAACCAGCTTAAGAGCTTAAATGGGAAAGTTGATTTAGTCGTCGGAGGGCCACCTTGCCAAGGTTTTTCCACCGCTGGAAGAAGAGCAGAAGGTGATCACCGTAATTCTCTTATTAAATCGTACATCCGGTTCATCAAATTGATTAAGCCAAAGATAATCTTCTTTGAGAATGTAAAGGGTTTCACTCTTGAATTTAAAGTGAATAAAGAAAAGGGAAGAAACTATTCTGACTATGTACGCACCGCATTAGAAAAATGTGGATATACTGTTGAGGGTCGACTTATTGATTTCTCAGAATATGGTATTCCTCAAAAACGTATTCGCTTTATTCTGGTAGGCGTGAGAAAAGATGTTTCAAAAAAAATCGGGAATAAGGCAAACAAATTCTTTTTAGATATACACACTAACAAAGAAACTTTTCTTATCAGTAGAAATTTATCGATTACCACAACCTTGCAAGATGCTATTTCTGATTTGCTAAAAAAACATGGGCAAGTTAATTCCCCAGATAGTAAGGATTTCAAAGCGGGAGTGTATTCTTCTTCTATGACTAATTATCAAAAATTAATGCGTCAGCAAACTCCAACATTAGCACCAGATAGTCATCGATTCGCAAATCATAGACCCCTAATTGAGAAAAAGTTTGCATTTATTTTAACTTGCCAAGAAGAAAGAAACAAGAACCTTAATAAGAAGTTACGACTGAAATATAATGTAAAAAAACATACGATCATTCCATTGGACCCATTCAAACCTAGCCCAACTATCACTACCTTACCTGATGACTTGATACATTATGAAGAACCGCGAATCTTGACAGTGCGCGAATATGCGCGAATACAAAGTTTTCCAGATTGGTATAAGTTCCTGGGTAAATACACCACCGGCGGTAAACAAAGGACAATGGAAGTTCCTCGATATAGTCAAATAGGTAATGCTATTCCTCCACTCTTTGGTGAACAAAGTGGATTAGCCTTAATGAAATTAATTAGAGGTAATGGGAAATAAAGAAATTAAACAACCTCATTTCCGCACTAATGTTTTATTAAAAAGCATAATAGGTAATGAGCTCATTAATAATGATGACATTGCCGTTCTTGAACTTGTTAAAAATTCATTTGACGCTGCATCGAAAAAGGTTGAAGTTTCATTCGTAAATCTTAAAGATAATGACGATGCGAAAAACAAAACATATTCGAGCAGTTCATCTAAAATCATTATCCAAGATTGGGGCATTGGAATGAATAAGAGAGATGTTTTAGATAATTGGCTAAATATTGCTTTTTCAGAAAAAATAGAAAAGAAAAAGGAATTCGGGCGGATTCTAGCGGGAGCAAAAGGTATTGGAAGATTTTCTTGTGATCGGTTAGGTAAATATTTGGATATATACTCAAGAAAGGAAGGCGATAAATCCTATGTCCATCTTAAAGTTGATTGGACTAAATTCGAAGGTCCAGCAAATAAAAATTTAGAAATCCAAAAAATCCCGGTTGCTGTTACTTTGATTCGTCAAAGTAAATTTAAAGAGACTACAAACTTTAACGAATTTTCAAATGGGACTATTGTAGAAATAAGTAAGTTAAAAGCGAAATGGGCTTATCAAGAATCACATATTGAAAAGGGCAAAGAGAAAGAGAGATGGGTTACTAAACCTCTAATAGATTTAAGGAAGTATTTGGAAAAATTGATTAATCCAAATCAAGTTTTTGGAGATAAAAACACGTTCAATATATTTCTTTCGGCAAAAGAATTTATTGAAGAAGATAAAATAAATAATAGATTAGAAAAGATTACCGAAATAATTAATGGGAAAATTGAAAATAAGATATTTGAAAAACTTGATTTTCATACAACATCTATTGAATCTTATGTTTCAAATGATAATAAGCAAGTCATTACAAAATTAAATGATAAAGGAAGGAATATTTATAGACTTGTAGAAGATATATCAAAAAATACAGCGTTTAAATTTCTGAAAGAAGCTAGGGTTTATGTCTTTTTCTTAAATACTTACGCGAAAGTATATTTTGCTAAGCAAACCGGAGTCAGGCTTGTCAATTTTGGCTCAATATTTCTTTTTAAAAACGGGTTTAGAATACCTCCTTATGGTGAAGAACACAATGATTGGCTAGGACTTGAAAGAAGGAAAGGGCAAGGACAGCGAAGATTTCTCGGAACAAGAGATATTGTAGGAAGAATAGAAATATATGATTCTGGTAATACATTTAGAGAAGTGACTAGTAGAGAAGGATTGGTTGAAAATGAAGCTTTTTCTAATCTCAAAAATGGTCTATTTCTTACGGCATTTAAAAGACTAGAAAAATATGTCGTAGAAGGTCTGAATTGGGATAGCATTCCTCAAGAAATGAAAAGAGCAGTTCAGACAAATAAGTTTGAAAGTGAAATATTTGCTCTTAGTCGGGAAGAGAAAGACAGAAACGCTATTGATGCTATAAGTTCGCTTATTAAAACCCATGGAGACGAGATAATAGAACTCGAAGTTAATACCGAAGTCGTTGAATCACTAGCTGCCCAAGAAAAGGAAAAATTCGATAGAATTTATTCTGAATTCGAAAAATATGGAATCAAGAAAATAGACAAAAACGCGGTTGAAACATTAATGCAGATAAAGGAGTTGTTAGATAAGAAAGAACTTGAAATAAAATTATTAAAGGAAAAAGCAATTTCTGTAGAAAGCGAAACACTATTTTCAAAAAACGAAGTTGATTCAGATCCAAGAGAAGTTGTCGCGTTGCAACATCATATAAACCAGGGAACAGAGAGAATAAATAGAAATATTGCTGCAATCAAAAATATAATTGTTAATGAAAAAAATGATGCACTAATACAAAGCTTAGATAGAATTAGTTTTGAAACTAAGAAAATATCGACCCTCGCAAAATTTGTTACAAAAGCAAAATTTAATGTTGTAACTGTATCTTCTGAGCAGGACATAGTTGCATTTATAACTGAATATATTGAACACGTTTATAAAAACTATGCGGACAAAATCGTAAATAAAGAATTGGTCGATGTTGTAATTTTCATGAAAGAGAAGTTTGATTTTATTTTTTCATTTCGGCCGTTGGATATAATTATTATTATAGATAATCTTTTAGATAATGCATTTAAAGCAAAAGCCAGCTTAGTTTCAATTTATATTGAGAAAATTAATAACTCTACAATGGAATTGAGAATTAAGGATAATGGAAATGGACTGGATAAATCTATCACAGATAAGGAAAGAATTTTCGATTTTGGATTTACAACTACAGATGGAGGGAGCGGAATTGGGTTATATCATGTAAAATCAATAATTGAAAAGATGAGAGGAGGTATTGAAATCAACGTGAATGCCAAATCTGAGATGGAGTTTGTTATTAAATTCAAAAGAAAACTATCATAAATGCAACCATTTAAAGTTATTTGGTTTGAAGATGATCATCAAAATGTGGATGATATTTCCCCACAACTGGAAAAACATTTAACTGTTCATAGTAGGCTATTGGAACTTCAATGGCGAGATCAATATTCATCGGATTTTGATATAACTATGTTTGAGGGTAATTGTAGTTTAGCAATTATTGATTTAAATTTAAAGGACAATGATAAAGGGACAGATTTGATTAGGATTATCCGCGAACATGGGGCTTTTATTGAGATATTATTATATTCAAACAATCCCAAGGAATTGATTGAGCTAACAGAAAGCAAGAATTATATTGAAGGTATTTATAGACATGCCACATTAACAGGGTTGGAGCAAAAAATAAAAGACGTTATTGATCTTTCTCTATATAGGGAAATGATGGCAATAGAAAGGCTCAGACTATATAATGAATCTTTGAAAGGTTAAGTTAGTATAATATTAAACATCGAGTGATTTAATTACTATCTCTGTTTATTGAATCGCAAGATAATGAAAGAAATGAGGTATTGGAATTTGTTGGATGCGATGATATATGGTTTAAAGCATTTGCGAGAAATAGGAATTTATAAGTAACGATTTATAAATAGCAGAGAATATGGAACAATTTAACCTCACGCCTAGCCCCGCTTTACTCGATTTGTTAGGAAAAATACAGGTTAAAGGGTGGCAGTGTATAGCTGAATTAATTGATAACTCAATTGATGCTATTATAAATCATAATGGCGAGTTAAAAGATTTCCAAAAGGTTATCTCCGTCCACATACCAACAAAAGGGAAAATGATGCAAAACGAACCCCTTATTGTTGAAGACTGGGGAGTTGGTATGACTGAACAACAACTTGAGAATTCCGTTAAGGCAGGTTTTTCTAGTAAGAATACGAGTTCAAATTTAGGCTTATTTGGTATGGGTTTTAACGTTGCTACATCACGACTAGCAAATATTGTTCAAGTTTGGACTTCGACAGTAGATATGAACGAGGAAATTGGCGTGAGTATTGATTTACGGGAAATGAAAAAAACAGGTTCATTTATTCGCCCAAAAATGACGCGATATAAAAGACCGGAAAAAAAATCGGGGACAAGAATTGAAATATTTGATTATAAATCTGAAGCACAAAATCTCTTAAAGCCACAGGAAATATATAGGGAATTAAATCGGGCGTACTCTGAAAGAATATTTTCCGAATACAGTATAAAAATATTGGTCAATGACCAAGAGATATATCCATTCAGATTTTGCATCTGGAGCGAAAATCGTTTTGTTAAATATAAATATGATGAAATACATGCGAAGATTGAAATTGATGAACATTTAAAGGATGAAATGTTCTGCGAAAATTGCTTTACATGGTTAGGAGAGGCCGTGGATACGTCTATTAATATCGAATGCCCGCAATGCAAAAGCCAAGGAAAAATAGTCAGGAAAAGTATCTATATAATTGGTTGGGTAGGTATTCAGAGGTTTTCTGATACAGAGCATTATGGAATCGATATATCAAGAAATGGAAGAATATTAAGTAGGCTTGATAAATCACTGTTTTCCTGGGACGATGAAAGAGCAAGGGACGATACGAGATTTCATCCTGAATATCCGAGAGATACAACATATGCAGGGGGAAGAATAGTAGGCCAACTTGAAGCAAACTTTATAATACCCAAATATACAAAAGACGATTTTGAAAGGGATGATAAGAATTGGAAAAGAGTAATAAAGTATTTAAGAGGCGAAATGCCATTGCAACCCGACTTGGCTAGTTCATTTGGGTACAATCAACCAAATAAGAGCCCAATTGGCCTGTTATTCAATGGCTATAGGAAAATTAATCTACCAGGTTCAAAAACATTGGTATTTGCAAGAGAGAACGGTAGTGTTGATCATATTACACCTAAGAGTTGGGCACAAAAATTCTATGATAAAGAACCTGGATATATTGACGACAGTAAATGGTGGGAAGCAGTAACGAAAGCTGACTTGAAGGAGACGCCTTCTACTTTTACTCCCCTTAACCCTCTCAATAAATCAAACAGAATTACAAGCCCGGAACAAATACGGCTTACTTCTGCGGACAATGAAAAATATCCAGGAAAGAAGATCTGGAAGAAAACCCTTCGGTTTGACATTGAG
>Ga0307516_10006267_pt1 | contig 13983 bp, 19 predicted proteins | sample 19_EM_MG_FD_203310 | JGI IMG/M metagenome (GOLD analysis project Ga0307516, IMG submission 203310) | Populus trichocarpa ectomycorrhiza microbial communities from riparian zone in the Pacific Northwest, United States - 19_EM | ecosystem: Host-associated > Plants > Roots > Unclassified | place... | reverse complement strand
ACTTGGCAACCCATGCCTCCATCAACATCCCTAGTCAGAGGCGAGGAGCAAGGAACGAGGGACGGACCCAGTGCTATCAAAGCCGACCCGTCCAGGACTCGATACATATCTGTTGGGTATCGTATCTTGCCCTTGCCCTTGATTTTCCACCTCTTCGGGGTAGCTTCGTAGGTTCTGCCACTCCTGCAGCTTCTCGAGCCGCTTGAGCCTCACGTCGGGGCTGCGCGTCGCGTTTCCTTGTCTGGCGATACTCTTGGGACGCGTTGACCAGTTGACCCAGTATTTGGTCCCGAAGTATTGTAGGCATTTGAGTAGATCCTAAATTATAAAGCCATGAATCGGTGAGAATGAACGGGGGGAAGGGATCTACTGAAGAGGGAAGGGACTTGTCGAGGGTCGCGGTGGGGAACTCGAAATCTTCGTAAAACTTTCGCCGTTTCACGGCCCGCGGGTCTGGTTTCTTTTCATTGGCTTTCCTCTTTTCCCCTCTGCTGCTGCCTTGTTTTTCGTCTTGGATGAGCTGATGCACCCTGCGGTACTTGAGGAAGGAGACGATACAAATCGACGGCGGCGATAGGTATGTTAACGTTACGGACATACCTCGTCCTCCCCCTCCTCGAGGCTCACCAAAAGTTTCACGGGACAGAAGTTTTACCGGGCGAAAATCTTTCACGGCACTAAGCAAAAAGTTACGGGAAGGTACAATTTTACCTCGGATTTCCGGAATGCTATAACCAGACGTAAGTAAAGATATGTAATGAAATAAGGAAACAGAAACGGAAAGAAAAAGCTCAATCAATATGTGAAATAGTGAGACGAGATGAGGAGATGTGAGAGAGATGTGTTGATAGATGTACATTTGTAATGTCATATGATACAACCACAGTTGGATAATTATAATAAGGTTAAAATCATATCGAAAGTCCACAAGGGAGAAGGGTGCGTGCTTCGTTCCATCGAGTCAGGTTTGCAAAGGACCACAGTGCATGAGGAACTTGAGCGTTGGGCGCAGATAGGTAGCTGGTGTTCTTTTTATGTGTTATCTTCTTCCCCTTTTTGCTTTTTTATCACCTTTTCTCTTCGTTCTTTTTACCTCTTTTTTCTGTTTGTTTCATCTCCTGAATTGCTTTTTTTTCAATTTTAATCCAGCTCCCGCCGACAGGCGACCGTGTCACAAGTGCAAATGCCACGACGGCGCAGAAGGCACGTAAGGCAAGGGATGTAGATCCGAGAAGAAGCTATAACGTCGGCTGCGGCTGGTGCATCATGGGAGTGGTAAGCAGGGTGATCCAAAGGACAAAACGTTAATGGGTTCACATACACGTTAACTTTGAAGGCCCGCTTCACGCCGCTAATATAAGCAACCCCGAAACGAAATGCCCCAGCAAATGTTGTAGTAACAAAAGTCGTCAGGCTTTCAATGACTTTGACGTGGTGATGGTGTTCATAGGGATCGACGTCATCGACATGCTTAAGCAACAGTATAAAGTAAAGAGCCAGATCGGATTTAGACATTTGACTTGACGTACCATAGCATCCTGCGTAGGAGAGGGATTTGGTATGTTCTAAATATTAGATTAGAGGGAGTGATACATGAGACGGAGAAAACACGAACTGTTTCAAGTCCTCGGATAGCCCCTGGGTCAAATCTAAACGAATTATGAACAACGGAGTTACCATAGTTGTAATAGTTTTGGTTGCCCTGTGTCTCGTTCAGCATACAGTGTTCGAGATATATATTCTGGGAAGTGGAGCCAGGTTTATGGTCATGGCCAGCTAATGCATCGTGAATGGCATCTCGTTCACCGGCAGGGTCCCCCATGGATTGTATTTGTAGACGCGGAGCGATTTCGATTGATTGTGGCTCGTTAACGTCCGTATCGGGACAATCACGACCACCAGAATTGGTGCGCATGACGATTTTGTCGAGCTGAGGGACTAATTGAGCCTGAGGGCTCATAGAACCTGTGACGACGGAGGGGTTGGCTATGGGCTGCTCGCGGGAGCAGGGGGCGCGGGCGACGCATGCCATACGCTCGGCCGCGGATGCGAGCGCCAGAGTTACTGCAAGGGCCAAGCCTATTCTGGAGTGTTAGAAAATTCATTGAAATATAAGGGGATTGGTATGGACCTTTAGTAATAGCCACGACGACTGATGTCGCGCCGGTAGTGGGAATGTTAGTGGGGGAGATGCTGGTAAGGGCCGGCAGACGTGGAGCGATCTCAATCATCTCAGAACCGGGGGGCTGACGGATCCCCGTGGTGATACCACCGGACGTGAAAATTCCACACTGCGTCGCGAGAGACTGCGCATTGAGCACATTGTCACCAGTACACATCTCGACCGCGACCCTGGCAACTGCGCCACGCACATCGTCGCGGAGAGGATCCTCAACACCAGTGATGCCGATGAGGGTCATATCCTGCGCTGAATACTCAAACGAAACATCCTCGTCGTCATCATAGTCTGCCCCCGTGGGGGGCCACGACTCGAAGTCCCGATAGCAGAGCGCGATTGTCCTGAGCGTCTGGCTGGCGTAGAAGTTGATGGTCCTGCTGATGTTTTCCTCCGCGGGCTGGTCGATCTCCTTGGTCTCGACGTATCCACGGTCAACCGAGTTGTCGGCCTGGCTAGGTGGGTGTACGACAACGTGCCTAGTGCACTTCCTCGAGAGGATCTCGCTAGCGCCCTTCAAATACAGCCGGTAGCCACCTCCTTTGACCTCGACAACAACGCCCATGGCCTTCCTCTTGGTAGAGAACGGGATCATCTGCCTGATCTTCGCGCCGTCCCGCGTTTCCTCGAAGGGCGTCCACTTGAGCTCCTTCGCGAACTGCAGGAGCGCCGTCTCCGTCTTGCTGCCGACAAATATCAGCTCTTTGGTCTCCGGGTCGATATCCTGAAAAGCGGTCGAGTTGACAGCGATCGCCTCGTTGAAGAGCTCCCGGAGTGCGGGGGAAAGGACCGTGTTGAGCTGGGCCTGGTCGATGGAAAAGTCGTTGTGTGGGTGCTCGCCGTTCTGCGCGTGGAGGCCACCATCGGGGTGATCGCGGCCGTTTGCGTTGGTGCGCGCGCCGTTGTCCTCGAGCTGACGAACGAATTTGGCGTGGATGCCGATGGAACACGCGACGACCGTCATCGAGTTCTGCGTGAGCGTGCCGGTCTTGTCGGTGCAGATGACGGAGGCCTTGGCTATGGTATCGGAGGAGCCGAGAACGCGAACCAGAAGCTTCTCGTATGTCAAGCGCTTAGCCGCGAATGCGAGCGCTGAAGTGACAGCCAGGGGTAATCCTGCAAACCCAGAACCTCAGACAAGAGATTTGGATATACTCATAGATAGACGGACCTTCAGGAACCGCCACGACAATCAAAGTGACGCCGATAATTAGAATGTTGACGAAGGCGATGCCGTGCTCGGTAGGGGGGCGTTGGGGGTTGTGAGTACCGAGTTGGACGAAGAAGCGGATTATGAGAGCAGTGAAGAGTAGTAGACCCACGATTGATCCCACTTTCGCGATCAGTTCGGCGAGGCCGTTGAGCTTGAGCTGCAGGGGTGTATCTTCGGGATCGCTTCGGAGTGCTGTGAAGAACCCGTTAGATTGAGAGAGAAATATGGAGATTGGAAAAACATACCCATCATGATACGACCATTGTAACTCTTGGTTCCGACTGCGACGACCACGTAGCAGCCGACACCTTCAAGGACTTTGCTGCCGCTGATTACGAAACAGTCCGTGTGCTTGGAGCGCGAGGTACCTAAATTGGATTTTAACTTCATCTGGGCGTAAAAAGCGCCTTATCAGGCACAAACCTTCGTCGTCAAGATGTATGCAATCCTCATACGAGTGTTTCTTGATGGTGTCCGATTCACCAGTAGCGCCGGATTCGTCACATCTCACGTTGTGGCCGTGGAGGAAGATACCATCGCAGGGAATGATTTCACCTGGTTCCAAAAGAGCGATATCGCCAACCACAACTTCCTAAGTAGGTAGAGCGTTTAATAAAATGACAAGAGTTCGAAAGAAAGATTATACTTGCCTTAATATCGATGACGCGTTCTTCGCCCTCACGAATAACTTTGACGCCACGTTCTTCCTTCTTATCGTTGAGAATCTTGAACTGCCTTTCCTTTTGCCAGTCGTTAAGAGAGCCGACGACAACCTATTTCCAGTGATTATCGGTTAACGATCTTTGTGTAGAAAATTATTGTATTCACAACGATGATTACCGCAAACATGATAGCAGCGCCTTCAACCCAATCCACGGGTGCGTCGCCCGGAGCTCGTGGCGTACCGAAATCCTGGAACAGTCCGAGCGCCAAAGAAATTACTGCAGCGATACACAGCAGTACCAAAACTTTATCTTTGAGTGCCAACCACATAAGCTCTCTAAGGGACTTTGACCGCCGCGTTGGCAGGATGTTGGAACCGTAGATATTCCGGCGATCATCAACTGAACCATCGCGAGCAAGGGCCTCGTCGAATGAGACAGGAGACATCGGGACGTCCGTCTTGTCCATAGACCCCCGCTCGTGGCGTTGCGACGCGCCCTTCCCGACGCCCTTATTCTGTTCCAACGCAGCGACCCGCTCTGTCTCAGCGTGGTGCGCCACAGCGCCAGAGTCGGTAGCCAAGGCGGTTGCGGAAAGACCGGTGACTGCGTTGGTGCCAAGACCTTTCAGAATCCCCTGGGTACCGCCAAGACTCCCTAGCGTTGCAGCGTCCTTCCAGCCTAGCATGTGCGCGAGCTGGTAGGGTCTGAAGCGGAATGGGGTCGGGTCAGTGCCCCAGTCCTGCTCGAGCTCGAGCTCGTGCGCTGTACGTCCGTCCTCTTTTTCCGACTTGCCCTTCTTGCTCTTCTGCTTCTTGTCCTTCGAACATCCTGCTGGATGTTCTTTCTCGCCTAGTGTGGTCGCGTTGGAGTCTGTCGTGCGGTGGCCGGCAAATGTAGTATTGTGAGAATGAGATAAAGTGAGATCATCGAAATGGATGGAAGAAAGAGTAGGGGAGGACGGTGGGTGGTTCAATGATGAAGAATCATCGGCAGTGACGGCAACGGAATGTGGTGAAAGGAGGCCGGCAGAACTTGGGGCTCGCCGGTGGTGGTCGTTCTTGGCGGCGTCCTCTGCGATACTTTCGACTGTTATAGGAGAGGGTGGTGGGTGGTTCAATGCGGTGTCGGACCATGAAGCAAAAGACAAAGTGGGCTTGTCTTCCGGTTTATTATCCCGTAATGCCAGCGAACCACTGAAACGGGCGAAAGACTTCGCAGAAAGAGTAGGAGAGGGCGGTGGGTGGTTCAATGACGAAGAGGAATGTGGTGAAAGGAGGTCGGCGGAACTTAGGGCTCGCCGGTGGTGGTCGTTCTTGGCGGCGTCCTCTGCGATACTTTCGATTGCTATCGAGGGGATATCGTCTTGGGGCGAGGTCATCGCGCGGCCGGGAAGGGGTGAACACGAACTCACGAAAGGCTGTGCCCACTGCTCCAATTGAAGTTGAAAGCCACCCGCTCGTTACTATTCACGTCTGGTGGTCGGTACATCGATAAAGATGTCGTCACCGTCAGGGAACGCGGGCCCAATTGAACTTCCTTCTCACCACCATCTCATCGATCGGGATGTCCTATTCTAGCCGTCGTCGCAGTTCTGCCTACGACTTTGCCAGTCTCCGACTCCACCCCGACGGCACACGAGTCAGTCAATCATCCAGCACAAACCGAAACCCTCGAAACTCCCGACTTACCTTACAAGACTCCAGAGGGAACTGGATCGCACGCGATGCTGCCGGTCTTACCACCGTCCCCAAGTACCGCAGGGTACGTCAACTCGCCCAAGATGAAGAACAAGGCAGCAGCAGCAGCAGTGGGAAAAAGAGGAAAGCCAACGGAAAGAAACCAGACCCGCGGGCCGTGAAACGGCGAAAGTTTTACGATGATTTCGAGTTCCTCACCGCGACCGTCGACAAGTCCCTTCCCTCTTCAGTGAATCCCTTCCTCATATTCATTCTCACCAATTCATGGCTTTATAATTTAGGATCTACTCAAATGCCTGCACTACTTCGGGGCCAACTACTATCACCAACGGGGCCAACTAGTCAACGCGTCCCGAGAGTATCGTCAGATGAGGAAACACAACGCGCAGCTCCGACGTGAGGCTCAAGCTGCAGGAGTGGCAGAACCTACGAAGGCATCCCAAAGAGGTGGAAAAATCAAGGGGAAGGGCAAGGTACGATACCCAACAGATATGTATCGAGTCCTAGATGGTTCGGCCTTGATAGCACTGGGTCCGTCTCTCATTCCTTGCTCCTTCGCGCGAGTTGGCTCATGTCAACTCTGACTAGGCATGTTGGTGGAGGCATGGGCTGCCAAGTTTATGGAGGTTCGCGTTCCTGAGGGATGGGAAGAAGCACTCCAAAGCGAGTACATAGATACAGAAGAGGAAGTGGACGAAGAGGAAGAGGAGGATGAGGATGAGGATGAGGAGGAAGAGGAGGATGAGGAAGAGGAAGAGGAGGATGGGGAACGCGAAGAGGAGGACAGGGAACGCGAAAAGCAAGGTGCAAGCCTTGGCGATGTCGGGGAAGATGATACGTCAGACTCTGACTGAACATACAGAGCCTTGAGAGGTAATGAAATCTAGAATGTATATGACGAAATAATGGTTATACCCTACTGTTGAGACGTCGTCCTCCAGTTCCGCTGAAGACTGTGGGCGGTGGTAGGTTTTGTGGGATCGTATTTCGGAGGTAACGTCCCGTCCTCCCAGCTCTTGAGGACATTGCCACCCATCACACCCATGTTAAACGAAGGAAACACACGAAGCCTTTCCAGCCGACGCTCACGAAGCTTGTTTTTCGGCAACATTCCCGACACCGCATGTCGGATAATCTGCAAAAAAAAACATGTCACGTCAGGAGGAGGGGAAGCCAATTCGTAGATCAGGATGGCAACGTACTTCGTCTGGATTCCGTGACTGCATATCCTTATAGGGCGTCTCCTTCAATCCTCCAGGGTACATCGAGTGTTTTCTGTAAAGCAGCTGTTCGTCCTTCCTTCCTGTGACCTTTATGTTTCTCGAGTTCGTGACGATGACATAGTCCCCGCAGTCCACTGTCGTTTTGTAAATTAGGTTTGACAAGGGTTATCAAAGGGGGACATGCCGCTAGGATCGTATATCGGCTTGTGCTTTCCCATTAATACCAATGCAATCCGCTCGGCAAGTTTTCCGAGGACGCGATCGCTCGCGTCGACATGATGCCAGACGCGCGCATATGCAAGCGCTGTCTGTTATTTATTGATGTGAAAACTATATCTGGTGCAGGAGATGAACGTACATTGCCGATAGCTTGAGACATGGTGGTGGCAAGTAAGTAGGATGTTTACCCACGTGGGAATGAGTTGCTGGATTTGTCAAAGACGTCTCATGCCAGTGCTTTGATTTCAAGGTTGTATGTATCTCGTAGATTTTCGTATACAAACCTCCTCGTAGTCAGTTCAATCATCCTCGTCCCAATTACCCGCCTGTTGTGGCACTTTTGGTCCGCCAGCCGGTTTGCTCATTATTATACTGTCCACGCTCAGGACAGAGATCGCGGCCTCCGTCCCAAGTTTCAGCGCCCAAGTCTTCGCAGCAAGCGAGTCGTAAATCCCATGCTCGTTGGCCAACAGCGTTCCGTCAGTTTCAGCCTAAACCAGGGCAGATTAAATGCATCACCCCAATCATCATCGATGAAAATCATACCTCTATATCCACACCCCACGCCTCTCCTCCTTTCTCTTCATGCTTCGCCCACAACCGACTCAGCACCTCGTTCCCTTCCGCACCGCCCAACGCATTCTCTGCCAGAGTCCTCGGCACCACCTCCAGCGCTGCCGAATACCTTTTCACCGCATGCTGCGCTAACCCTTTCAACCCGCTCCCATATACCTCCACCCGCTTTGCAAGCTCCAGCTCCGCCGCACCAGCGCCAGGAACTAACCTCGCGTCCTTCAATAGACTCTTGATAACATTGACCCCATCATCGATCGCACGTTCAAGGTCATCCAAGTGGTTCGAAGTGGCGCCCCGCAAAACGATGGTCGCCGTCCGAGTCTTCTCTCTCTGCGACTGGGGATCAAACCCCTCTTCCCCATCTACAAGTTGCCGGAGAACTGTGACACGGTCTCCACCAATTTCGATGGTCTCGAAAACGTCAATGAACCCAGCTTCGTCTGGCGTTGGTGCACCCATGCGTGCGAGCGGGGTTGCATTCACCACTCGGCAGAGGCGCCTCAGCTCAAACTTTGAAAGGACCCGGAGAACAGCAATGTTGAAGCGGTTGAGGTAGTGCAGCGCCAGTTCCCCTATGGAGGACCCACCGATGACGACTTTGACACCAGAATCGGCTATTTCTTTGATGATCTTTGGTAGGCACCAACATCACCTCAGGCATCCAAGCTTTGCTTATCAAACAGCACATACCTTTTCTATGTGTTTTTCCTCCCCAGTCGTAAAGTTGAGCATCTCGTCGGCATTCTTGATAAGCACAGTGCCTTTTGTTTCCGTTTGCGCAACGTCGAGGGCGGATGTGAACACAGCCACTTTTGCTTTCGTTGCTTTTTTTATCATGCCTGGAATTTCCCGGTCAGAGATCGAGTATAACTCGTACGAGAGGAGGCTCAAACCTTCTGGTTCCCGGCCAAACACCATTCCCTGCACGACCTTGCTACCTGATAGGCTCCCTCCCATGATCTTTACCACGCGAACGTTATCAACGTTGAAATTTTTAGGATTCGGAGGCATGATTGCCAAAGCAGCCTCTGCGATCAGTGAGGAGAGAAGATCTTCATGTCCGTATTGTTTTGATGCTATTGCGGGCTTGAGAGCAGAGGATAACGTTGATTGGGTAAGAGGAGAGGGAAGACTGAACACGGATAAAGCTGCGTCGATCTTTGAGATCACGAAGAGCATGAGGGAAAATCGGCGTGCGCACTTTCGAGTTCAGAAACAGCCTTGGCGCACGCCAGTTCATACCCCTTGATTACTTCACTAGGATGCAGCCCCATCACAAGAAGATTCTCTGCTTTCTTCAAAAGTTCGCCCCCGAAAATAAGAACTGTGTTTGTCGCATCGCCCATCTAAGAGGGGATGCAAGGTAAATCTGGCAAGATAACGCGTAGGATGAAGTCACCTCTGCCTCCTGAGCTTGCGATGCCATCACCAGGAGCTTTGCAGCGGGATGCTGGACCTCGATCTCTTTAATTATCGTAGCAGCATCCGATGTCACGAAGAGTCGTCCCAAGTGGTTGATGATGAGTTTATTGCGGCCTAGATCGCCCATGAGTCCTTCAGAAGAACAATTTAACGTCCAAAACACGCGCCATTTGGCCCAAAACTCGTCCGGACGAGATCAGAAAGTTCTGACACTGCTTGGATGTTTCGCAAGACAGCTTCATCGAGTCCTTGCAGATGCTTGAAAGGGTTTCAAAATTATGGTACTATATTCCATTGAGGAATTACCTTGTATCCATCCTTGAACAGTTGGATGTTGTTTGCCTTGGGGACCTTGAGCGCCATTCTGCCAGAAAAGTTTGGAGCAAGGCTCGTAATATCTCGCACAGCCACTCTTCCGACTCTTGATCGCATACTAAACACAACTGACTTCGTTGTCCTCCGCTGAAAGGTCCCTCTACATGCAAACCCGCGTTGATCAGCCCATCTTTCTATTCCTACCCCCACCGCAAAAAGCTTAAAAACAATCAAGTCATCGAGCTTCACGGCCTCAACAGAATCGCCCAGCCGAGTACTTCATTCACACCGCGTCATGACTACCAAATCCCATTAATTGGCGGCAGGTCTTGATAAACTTGAAATGGTCAAATATTCAGTCCACACACGCAGACTCTGAACTGAAATACATCATCCATCCGGTGGCTTTCACATCTCGCCAAAGCGTATAATCTTGGAAGCAAAGCTTTACCTTCAGTGTACGCCTAAAAATTCTCCTTTTACCCAATCGAGTCAAGAATCAAATGAAACATTTCACCAACCTTGCTCATTGACCACCGTGAACGATGCGGACATCGTCACCAGTCAAGATGAGCGTCATGATTCCTGCGCAAAAGTCATGGCTGAGACTGAACATTCTCTTCCTGGGATGAAGAGTTTATCGTCACTCGGAATGAAAACTCGACAATACCTGCCGAGTTCAAACCGGCCCTCGAGAGGAACAGAAAATCTATGAGTGCAACCACTCGCAACCCGATTGAAGAGAGAATTCGAGAGAGAAAGATTCATGTTGCACTGGCAGTGTTGCTACTGACCGGGTTATAACCCATGTGGGTCATTTGAACCGAAATGTCGTTCCAAATGACTGGAACTGACCCCAGGTCAGAGGGGTCATTTAAATTTTTTTTTGACGGATTGTACGTATACACTAGGACTATTCTATTTGTCGCTAGGTGTGTCAGTAGGCCTCTGAGGCCCATTCAGTGCTGTCTGTATCGCCCACGAGCCTGAGTGATGTGTTACTTAACATCTCGTAGAATTCCATTCCCTTGCAGTAGTTCCTCGCTTCTGACACCAGGAAATCGTCCCAGCTATCCTTGTTGACCAGCCAAAGAGTTCAGTGATTCTTGAGGGGACGGTTCTGTCCGAAAAACAATCTTAGCTATGTAAAATCAGTGACGAACGCGACCGACAATCTCTGACCTCACTTGCCAAACTTTCAGCCTCCCGGACAAGGTCTACATCGTCTGCCTGGCCAGACTTAGGCGTCTCAGCTTGCGCCGCTGGATCGGTCTTCGCATGATTACTGAACTGGTGCAAGATAAACGTCGTCGGGCTCTTCCATCAGATGGTTATTCCCGTCGGATTTCCTTTGTTAGAGGCGGCATCGCGAAGCCTCTTCGCCACCAAACGATCGCGCTACCTCGTTTCAATACCGCCCATGCTGCTAAAGAGGCATCCGAGATGAGGATCACCAACTCGACGAGTGGCTGTTTGGTGTTCAGCATCTTCTATACTGTACGCAAATAAGTCCATTAAAACCATCCTAGGGTTGATCTTGATATGGGATTAACCTAAGAAAAATCTGGAACGCACGCTCTCCATGAATGCATGATGCATCTCGAGGTTCTGCCAGTGTCTGATGGCTCATCCGGAACTTACCGGCTGACCCCACTGACCCCCAAAATCTGGCAGCCGAATTGACTGACCCAAAAAACCACTGACCCGGTCAATTCCAAAACCCATTTGACCGGTCAGCCGCATCACTGCTTGAAAGCACCGACCCGGGCATTTTCCATCTTCAGGGACCCGGATTGGAGAGCCCACCCACACCGCAGGGAAACAATTGCCCTTGCGCATGCATGCGCCTGGCAGATTTTCACGGCTGCCCAATTCGGGAGGTGGCTTGGGGTTGATGAGATGTACCAGAGGAGGGAGGAGTACACGGATGGAAGGCTTGAAATCGCGGAGTTAGTGCAAAGGCCCTTTGATGCTTAGTGGTTCACTGGACATCCACGCCCCGAGACCCACAAGTGGCTAGACGGGTTGGGATGGAAGTTTATGCTGATAACCCCCCTACCATCAGCTGTCGATGTTAGAAGGGCAGATCCGGACTCACAATCATTTCCGTATGACAGAGTGACAGACGAGAACGAATTAATTGCAGTGATGGACTTGATTACAGTAATGTGGTGGTGGGTGTCTCTTGCCTTGTTTTTGCGGAAAATGTTCATCCGCTGATTCTACTCTTTTTGTGTGGCACACCTCTAGTTTATGAGGACTTCAATCCTGGGCGAATGTGAATCTAGGGAGCGCAAATTTGCAGCGTATGACATTTCCAGAGCAATCGGATTCTTTACTCGGGATACGCTTCGCTTAGGATATAAAGCGTCAAAGGTCGGTATCAATCCAGAGGGGGAGGCGGCGATGTTCCGGATTGTGTTTGGCTATTCACATACAGAAATTGAAAAAGGTCGGTGAGGAACAAAAGAGAACCGCCGTCTTTCATGCCATGTGAGTCCAACTTGGTTCCATCGTGTTACTCTGGAAGGTACGAAACCTTCCTCTAGGTGATCCCAAGCCATGTGCACAAAGTGAGGGAGTATCTTGTATATGAATGCATGATATTGGTACTAATAAATCCATTCCTTCATGGCGGCAACGATATGATACTGAGTGAGCCGAATGTGTGGACGGTAACATGAACCCCACCATGACAGTGGACAGCACGGAAGGGCCCTAGAGGTATATTAGTCAATTCAAGCAAACAACCAGATTTCACTCTTTGTTGTGTCTCGTGAAGGCATTCTTCAACTCAATTTACGGTGTGTTCGACTTGGCCTTGGCCATTAGGAAGCATGGAAAAGATATGTCCAAAGCTCGGCGACGGTATGGGTGGCAGAGTTCGAGATTAGGGCCTCATCTAATCTCTTATGATCGAGTCCCGGAGACGCCATCACCTGAAAAAGAGAGAAAAGTAGGGCATTGAGCGATGATTGTCATTTCGATGATCGAAAACAGAGCATACGCAATTGTTTTGGGCGCACTGAGCCCTCACACCACAGATTGTATTGGCCTTCATCGCACGCCGGCCGATGATATGGTTCGAGATGATGATAGGGCGTCCTTTGTCGGCCGGACGGATGCGGAGAAGAGCGAAACAACCTGGCAAGCAGATGTCAGAGCTGAATCAGTTCGCAAAGACGATGGATAGGTGGTGAGAGATATAGTATTCGTACACTTGAATCATCCGAGTCGTCCACCGAGACCCTTCCTCGTTTTGGAACTTGGTCTCCACAAATCCTGGGATCGTTGCCGCTGGAAGCCACGAGTCGGTTCAATGACTCAGGAGTAACGGTCTGTTCAAAAAGAAGCTTTAGCGAGGTCCAGACAAATGTCGAATGCACCTACCGTACCAGCATCAACCGTAGCATGGGAACATCGAAACGGTGAACTCAATTCAGGTAGTAAAGAAGCCTATGTGAACGTGAATCGATTGAAACAAACGGTCTCGCTGAGGAAGACCTACATGGCCAAGGAAGTCTACCTTGCGGACGAAATATATATTCCGCACCCACCGTGTCGGATCCAGATAGTTTGACATCTTGGTAAGTGGCACCGTAACATCCTGGCCGAATCTCTGACTGAAAGGTCTTGTCCAAGAATTTGAGACCCCCGGTTGTTATGGACGAGCAGGTGACTTCAAATGTTTCAGCGTTCACCGTTGGCCTGATGCGCATACTGGACCCGCGTACAACTCTTGTATAAACCCACTTGACATTCCTCGACTCTGGTTCTCCCAGCACTGTCCCTATTTCGAAAACTCGCCTCAACGCTATCAGATAGACGTTATGGAGGAACAATTGTCATCGGCACACTGCTTCCATACCGTCGCATTCTCGTCTCCCGAACTTTATAATCGCGTCTTCGATGCATGCACTCCTCAAACAATGCTTCGCCTGGGCCGCGTCTCAATCCATACTCGTTTTGCGTTGAAGAATTTCATGAAACTCTCATTTGACATCAATCTCCATTTCGCAAGATTCTTTTCGGATCCTATTCAATTCCGTCGTCTGCAAGCTGCCACGCATTGCGTGGTCTCAGGATCCACTGCTTTGCAGTTCCTCAATCGGGAGATCTATCCAGACTCGGATTTAGATCTTTATGTCAATTTTTGGAACGCCCTAGATGTTTGCCAATTTATTCTGGACGACGTGGCCCGCGCATACACTTTTTTGCCTTATGGCCGGCAAGGCCGAGTTTTCACTGCAGTTTGGGAAAACTTTGTTGCGCGCGGCACTCGGCACTCTCACCAAAACCAAAGCATTAATGAAGGGACCACGGTCGGCCCGGGCTATGGGTTGGAACAGATTCTCGAGGTTTTTTCGTTCGTCTCTCGTGACGAGGAAAACCGTGTCCTGAACAAGGTCCAAGTGGTGGTGACGGACTTGAATCCGTTCGTTTCCATGCTAACCTTTCATTCTAGTAAGTCCTTTTC
>Ga0307516_10006265_pt1 | contig 13985 bp, 13 predicted proteins | sample 19_EM_MG_FD_203310 | JGI IMG/M metagenome (GOLD analysis project Ga0307516, IMG submission 203310) | Populus trichocarpa ectomycorrhiza microbial communities from riparian zone in the Pacific Northwest, United States - 19_EM | ecosystem: Host-associated > Plants > Roots > Unclassified | place... | reverse complement strand
TTGCCAAACAGGTTCTCTGGCATCGAACCTTCTGCGAGGAGCTCGGCTTTCCACAACCGACCACCTCAACCATTTTCTGCGACAACCAGGCTGCCATTGCCATTGCCCACCATCCCGAATTTCATGCACGCACGAAACACATCGACATCGCCTTTCACTTCCTACGTGATCTCGTCGAGTCCGGAACAATCGACATCATCTATGTCCCATCACGCGAGAACTTAGCGGACCTTTTCACGAAGGGATTGGCAAGACCTTTACACATGGAGCTAACCTACGGAGTCGGAGTAATGCTCGAGTAAGGGGGAGTGTTGAGAACGGAGAATACAAATGGTCGCTGGGCGATGCATTCATATAGTTAGTGAAACGAAGATGTAGACTACTCGACCATTACCATAGTACTTACTGTTCATACATACATTTCGTACATAGCCTTTCGTACAGCTTTAGTAGTTATGGTAAAATGTCTTCTAGTATAAAAAGGCCTTCGAAAGGTCTAATACGATATCTTTCACTGCGTTATTCTCAATACTTTCTGCCAACTTTTTGGGGTACTTTAAACTTTTGTACATGTTTCAAGAAATAATGCATGGTGAGCAATTGTTTGCTCAAGAATTCATTGGATGCCAAAAGTTTCAGTAAAGAATGCAACCTCAATGCAGAATATATTGAACATCCATTGAAATTTTATTTCTACATATGCATTTCATACTTTACCCAATATATGTGCTTCATGTAACAGCTATTCTGAACAGTTCCAATTGTTGTGCCAGTATATATTCATCACAAACCAATGCATACTTATTGTGGTTTTGATGATGAACAAACTGGAAACATCATATACAGTACCTTCTAGAGTTTTGGAAAGTATTGAAGACCTGGGCAGGCTGTCTGGAAGCCCTCAAAAACATTATTCCAAAGGATGAGGGGGACTATGCTGAAGAGGAGATCTTGACCCTTGAGCATCAACTTGCCCAATTCTACTGTACATGCAGTCGTTCTTCAATAGGTTTGATTGAGCTGCCATGCAAAGGTGGTACTACACAAGGAAGTTAAGAGCAGTCCTGAGGAGCATCACATTGCTAGACGCATCTTTCAGCGAGGTAAGTTTAACTATCTCACCCATTTTCAATGTGGACAAACACAAACTTAGACTGTGAGAAGAGAAGATGGGAAACAAACAGTGGTCAAAAGTAATAAAACAGGAAGGACGACACTGAAAAGAAAAGTTGGTTATAGCTATGGCCTGCCAACACATCAAGAGAAACAAAGCGTGAAAATGGCAAACTTTGGATCAATCAATGGTCTCAAAATGAGTGGGTGATAGTATATGGAAACTTACAACTAGTTGAAATGGTATATCTGAAAAAATGAAAGCGAGGTCTGTAATGAATGTTAAAAACTATAAGCAAATGAGTGAGTATTACCATGGAGGACATCACTCCAAATGTACTCAATGTTGTTTAATACATGAGGTTCCTCGAAGTGAACATTGGGATGACATGTATTGATAACCAATAAAGACGGCAGCCCAACCTCCAACATTAGCGAAAAAAAAACTGGACAACAATGTATGGGCGAGGAAGTCGATTATATTGATCACCATGTGTTATCAATCATCATTATCATCCACGATCTGGCAATGATGAGGTTAGCAGGGGAGCCAAGGAACGAAACTTTAGATGTACTACGACGTGTATATTGGCACATGTGCAGGCATTACTAGAACGATGGGGAGGAAGGGAACTGAATAAGTTCAACGTAGCAACTGATAACTGACAATGAACATGACTAAACGATCACATGACTGTGGACCGTTGATTACGGTCACCTCAATAATTTCTTAGCTTTTGGTACAAGTAAGCCCAACCCCTCTTCTAACCCCTCGTCTATGTATTCTCGAAATATTCACGTCAAAACGTTAAATGTTGCGACTTATGCCTCGCACCCATTGGCTCCATTCGGGGGGCCAAATACGAGATCATACACAAGGTCTACAGTACCCCTGTTGACCTACCACGAGACGGACAGTAACAAGGAGCATTCGTCATCACATGACGGACGGAGAAACGCGACCGGTTGGGCGGCAGACCACCAAAAAACGACCTGCCAAAGCACGGATCACCAGGTGTTCCGAGGTCGTTTTGGCACTTTTGCAAAAGGCCGACTCCTAAAATGTACTAATATATACATACATAAAGCTTTTGAAGAGTACATTATTAAACCGTTAAAACTGCAAGACGATCATTAATCCCTTCTAAATCAGCGAACAACCAGTTCACAACCGCAGCAAGTCTGATTCCAGCTTGAGCCAGCAGCTTCTCTACAATCAACCTCTCCTTGATCTCTCCAGCATACTCTGGAGTGTCTAGCTCTAGGTAAATCGGCCTCGGAGAAACCTCCTCTTCATTAAGCGCGACCGCCTCATGTCCCGTGCACCAGTGATGTTCACGTGGCACAGATGTATTGACACGCGAGCCATGCTTGTACACCGGCTCGTCGAGCTCTTTCGGCCAGATGATATCGCAGTTGAGCTCATGAATGGGCTGGGCCCAGTGGAATGGGCACAGCACATCATCGTCCGTGTCTTCTCCCGGTGCAGCTCCCGCTGCGAACCTACGGAGGGACATCAAGACCTGTTGCCAGACGGTATCGGGCTTGGCAGAGGCAGAAGAAGCAGGGCACGACACCCAGCTCGGGACCTCGTCGGACCATTCGTTGAGGACGCCCTCCCACATTATGCGGCGGACGTACGAGTCGTAGATAGTCCCGCGCAGCGCGGACTCGATCTGCTGCGAGGGGAGGGGTCGATTGTACTTCCTCGGGGTCTCACGGATGGCCTTTGCGATGAGGAGACCGTCCCAGAGGGAGTGCAGGTCTACATGGGCAAGATCGACACAAGTAAGGTTGCGAAAGGTCAGAGTGGCACGTACTCGTGATTCGCCCACCAAAACGGACCTTGACAGAGTTGCCGCCTCGGTCCCGACCAGTGAGATGGAGTGGCATATGCAAGTCGCCCATGAAATGGACCAGGAATTTCAACGCCTCGTTGGCTGCGTCGTCGTTCACGAAAGCGTTCATCCTCGCACTGCTCTGCGATCTGGCAGTCCAGTTATTCAATAGACCAGTGGTGTTGCGTATCGCAGCGAGAACATTGCCGCCTTTGCGTCCGGCCCAACCGTGCTGGCCTGGGAAAGCACATATTTGGGACGGATAGTCGTCGACGGAGCCCACGTAGTGCAGAGGCGCGGACCAACGCATCCTGAAGCGGACGTTGTCGGCCCAGGTGGCAATGGGGGCAAGGTGGCATTGGGGTTGGTCGGGATTGGGGTCGGTGAAGTTGAGGATGTGGCAGATAGCAGGGTATACGGATGGGTGAAGGTGGATTTGGGCTATGGTGGCGACAATCTCATGACCTGGGGAGGTTTCGTCAGTCGACGATAGCTAGGTCAGAACATCACTTGCCAGCTGCACCCCAGGCGAAAACCTGGGGAAATTGCAGAAATGCCGTGAGGATAACGGCGGTCGAGAGGAGACGCATGAGAGAACGAAGGCAGCCGGGGGCACAACGACCCGCGAGTTGTATCTCAACGAGAACAAGGACAGACCACGACAAGAATGCAAATCAAAAGTCATGACGACATTTCGTCATGACTTTGCATTGTGTAAGGAAAAGATACAGGCAGATTTATGTGTTACAGGTGACGAGCAGAGGACCATAGCAAGTCGTAAGGGAGAACGATTGGTGGACGAGAATGAGAAAGGGTACTGCAATCATTCTGTAGGTCCTTTGCCCATGGTCAGTCTTTTTCGGCGATCGGTGTCGACGAGGTGATCGACCAAAAGGAGCGCAGGGCCAGATAGACTCAAGTGCCCAAGCTGGCAGTGGTGGATATCGAACCATGCCCCTCCTGAAGCTCCCATGCAGTATGGACTCTGCTTCACCTCCTGACCTTGTCAACCTACAAGCCGATGCGAATTCAGATCCAAATAATTGGACGTGGAATCACAAAGGATGGGACAGGGCCGAGCAGGCCTGGCAGGGCTTCAGTGCCGAATGGCTTGGCCAAAGTTTGAAGACAATGGAAGAGAGTCTCGCTCTCAAGCCATTTCTGGACCTATCTGCAGGTTCGCCGAGAATAATCCTGGTTCGCCAATGTTATAAACAAATGTTTTGTTATATCTGGGAACGCGGGTTAACATTCACCGGTAGCGGCGCTGGAACAATAATTACTGGGCAACTTGGTACCGGTGCGTCTTCTCACAGGTCCACCGGCCCTCTGGATGCAATTAATTAATCATCGTGGAAGGCAAAACCCTCTTCCTCCCCTACCTTCTCGCTCGGCTCCTCCAACTCAAACAATTGGTGCTATTCCCTGTGGATGGCAGCCAATTATTTCTATTCTATTTTGGTCAAGTGTGGACTGCGACCGCTCATTCCACTCTAGGACTTCCCAGAGCCAAAACATCGACCCCTGTCTTTATTTGGTCCCTCTTTGATGTAAAGGTGGAACCGGGGGAACCATTGACCAGGAACATTTGCTACCCAATACAGACAACCTCCAAATACCTCACGATATAAACGGTGGTTCAAGGAAAGGGGTCCCGATATCACTGGTTTTCCGGTCTGGACGCGGGAATAGCTCGTTCAAGGGTACGCCTTGGGCATCCTATTCTGGCAATGTCTGAGTAGGTCGTGCCTTGTGCAGGTTGTATCACCAGAGTCACTATCCCACCTTGCTCGCGGCGCTGAAGTTATTTTGTGAGGGTTCGAGTGAGGGAACTCGGCTCCTTCTCCAATTCCCCGGTACACCTGAACTTCTCAAAGAGCAGCTTCAAGACGAGGAGGAACTGTCGGCCAATACCGCAGTGTCAGCCCACTGGCAGAATGCCCTTGATTGTCTACTTGATACCTCGATCAGCCATTTCGGATTTGCCGCTGGGGACGTGTATGGAGGGATCTTCCAATTTCAACAACACACTAGCGATCGCAACCTAGAGCACATGTCTTTGGAACGGCTGCGAGAGGTCGCGTCAAGCCTTGCAGTGGGATTGGGGGGTATTGAAGAGCCCGAGACATCCACCCGTATTTTCGCTCTGTTCCCGGTTTTGAGGGGGCGTTACGTGGATGGTGTGGATTGGAAGGTAGACTTCAAATCAGCTTGGGTTGCAAAACAGTTCATGGACTTGCTCGAGGCTGCCGATGACGACGAGGTTCGCCAGCAAATCTCTTTCTTTAAGAGACTCCCAGAGACAAATGACATCGCGGCATATCTGGTTGAGCCTCTCATCCATCGGATGCTAGCGGACACCCATTCGAAGGATCTTTAGGCCCTCAAAGCCATGTCTTACGAGGACAGCGACGAATCAACAGTGAAAATCCTTGGGACCCTCGCACCCTCAGAGGTGCGTTTCGCCAAGGTTAGCCGACCGATCCACAGAATCCACAATTTGCCGCAATGTCTTGCAAGCGATACGTACTACTGGCCTTATGCGACGTATTACCCTTTCTTTGGTGCTTTCACCATCGAACTCAAGGGCAATTTTGCCGTGTTATGGATCCTTCAGATCACGACATCCCGTTCACATCGGGGTTCAAGGGCATGTTATCGGAAGATCCGTGACCTCGTACAGAAGTTGAAGACTCAGATGCGCGACCAAACGCCTCCAACCGAGGCCCAGAAGACAGACAGTGGAAGGGGTGTCGCTGTGCCGTCCGTGGAAGTCCGCTATGTCCTCGTAGTCCAGAAAGGTGGCGACGAGGGGTTACAATGGACCTTCCCTAAGGGATGGAAAGATCACTGCATTACGAATGATCATCGAGGCCAGAGCTACTGTCTAGAGCTCCCCCTTAGTGTGCGTTTCACTGCGAATCCCAAGGAACTTTTCCACATGTCTGACCAAACGAAACAGTTTTCTTAAGTGAATGACGTCTCGGAGCCTCCATCCTCTTGTGGGCAACGTTCAACTAAATTTGCGGTGGGTCCCATATAGTGAACGAAATGATAGTCGACCTGATTAATTTCATGATACGGTAGATGGACATCCGGACACCTATTAGTGCTGGGGAGAGTATTCCATGGACCAGCCTCTCATTCCGAGTTTTTTTTGTGTTTTCCTATTTCAAACATATCGTCAAAACTAATAAGATAACAGCCAGATTTGTAGTAGCCAGAACCAGAACTTTGGTGTTAGCAGCTTTGTGTTCAGAAATTTACGTGGGCGCTGGCAGAAGACACCACGCCCGTGACTCGTAGGCATAAGCATATATGTAAGGATATACAGTCATTTCAGTACCGAGCATCAGAGCATATGCAAGCGAAATACGTTATCGCTTCAGCGAGGAGCGCCGGGAAGGAATCAATGTTTTTTGCTCATCCTGGAATATAAAAACGAGTAGGAAACTCATTGCTCAGCGTCCACACAACTATTGTTATCGCCAACAACGAAAGCACAATATTGAATTCTTGAACACATCCCCGACTCGTACGAGAACAAGGACAGAGCACGACAAAAATGAAAATCAAACTCCGTGATATCATGCGTTCTGTCCTGTCGAGAACATAAAACACAATAGTTACCAGGACCATGTACTAAAAAATGATTCATTTCCTATCAACATCAAGATGACTACACTGCGAGCACGATTAGGAGCAACGGATGCGCAGTTCGCAATGATAAAAGGAAATACTGCATTGGTCTAGGAGGACAAAACAATCAGTAAGGCATGGGCAAAACGAGACCATAGAGGCATAACAAAGGTATTGAACTGTAGAGTCATCAGGTCACAGTGGAAGCCAGTCCGTGTTCCGAGGCTAGAATGTGAGGTTGCTCAGAATTGGCGTTGACTTCCACGGGGGCCATGAGGTCCGCCAGCACCCTGTTGAGGGTAGCTAGATGGTGCGGGGGCATGGACCCGATAGTATAGTTTGGGGGTAGGCTATGCCCAACGTGCTGAGGAGGAAGAACTCCATGAGGGCTGGGATGGGTTTGTCCACCTGGAGCTGAAGGTTGACTTGGGTAAGGGTAGGTCGCGGGATAATGAGCACTTGGAGAAGCGCTTCCTGGATTCGCCATGGGATTGTATCCAGGATAGGAGGACAGCATTGCAGGGGTGTGGGAAGGTGGCGTGGGTTGCTTCGGGTCAGGGACCCAAGTCGGTGCGGTGGTGTGTCCAGAATAAGGTGGTTGACGTCCACTGCCAGTGCCAAATGTATTACTCCCATGCCTATAATGCGCAGGTGGACGAGGTTCATAATGCACGGGCGGCTGGACGTCCCTTGGTGGAGGCGGTCTGTAGAAAACCATAGAATCGTTGCATGCAATCATAGATCAGGAGGTCTCACAGTGGATCCAGCTTGACTCTGCATACTACACAGTTAGTGGATTTGAACAGCGATTAAACATGACAGACTAACTGCCCGCTTTCGCTGGACACTCGATACTCGTACGGGTCCTCAGGCCTGTCAATGCGGTTGTTAGTAAACCATCTTCCAGAAAGAATATTGAACATCATAAGAATGGCAGAAACTGACAGGCTGAGACAGAGGCTCCTTCTCGATTGTCGTCGTGCGGCCGGCCCAGAGGTTCTCGTCAAGCTTGTGTTCTTTGGCGTAAGTCCCGCATCTCGGAATGAGTCATGAGGGGTTTACCAATATATGATCTTGCCTCCTTCTCGATGCTCTCAACAAGGGCCTTCTTCTTTTCTTCTGCTTTCGTAGCTTCTCCTGAATGAATCTACCTGAGAAGTTGGGTGATCAGCACTTTCGAACATTTACCAACTTCGAGTATGAACACGAACTGAGATTCTCTTCCTCATACTATCGAACACTTGCTTTTGCTCCTCTTGGGCGGTTTCACCTCCTTGAAGATACTGAATTGGACGTAAAGGCAAGTTACTCCTGAGTGATTTCTTGGTAATTTCATAAGTATCTGTTGCTCTAGACATGTTATAATATGTGTATTCAGGTGCTAAAATGGCGCCTACTCTTTGAACTGGGCCTCGTAACTGGCCTTGACAGACGGATGCGGCCTCTGTTTGATTCGTTCACCCAGATCTCGGCGTGATTTCTTGCGAGTCGGTTGGGGTTCTCTGGATTGGGTCTTATCTGTCAGATTGTCAGACATGTCGGTCAGAAGACGTTTGTGAGAAGGGGATGGGTGAAGACAATGGAATAACCCAACATAAGAACTTATATACGCCGACTCCGAAACAGCTCGAAATATCCGCAAGGCCAAAAGATTTCCTTTCTATGCTAATGCAAGGCGGGAAGGGGCGCCTGCAACAGCACGGGATAAATTAGAGTCACGATAACGCCATGAAACGCAGGGTACCTTGTTTGACATACGCTGATCAACCACGAGCGCTAGCCCGGCAGAATTCTGTGAGTTCAACGGCACTCGGAGAGCCACGGCGACGAGTCTTTCTATTTTAGAACGCCCGGGTGGGGCACAGCAAGTTGTAGATCCAATCTAGATAGCGCCGCAGGTCAGAAACACCACCTAGACAGATATGCTGCGACACATGATGAGTCAAAGTCGAACAGACGACGTCGATAGATCATAGCCGTGCCACAGGATGCCAGCAAGGAAGTCCAAGAGAGTTCCAGGTTATGCATGCATCAACGCTGAAAAGTGCAGGATCCATGGACCATATGGAGCGCGTCAGGGTCAGCTGCACATTTTGTTATTTCAATTGTTTTGAGGATCGCCACCCACTGTAAAAGAGCCCCAAACCACAAGCGAAATGGACGACGAAGAGCCCCCGGCCCCTTACGTCTTCGGTGCCATTTTCAAACAAAAAGAATTTTGGGTCGCTCAATATTCCTTCTTGTTATCTCGTGGTTACCAACTCCGTCCTCGGTACGAACCCAACTGGGTTCCGTCTTGGACAAATGGCGGGCATATGAAGGCTTTGGCTGAGGATGCCATACGACCACTGGTAAGTGGAATGTCCTGCACTGTATATTCCGTTCCTGGGAATTCCTTGACATCTCCTAGTGGTTGAATGTTATGGACGCTATCCGCATAAGCGATGGTTGCAAGGTGGCCATCAAACGCGTCCCAAGCTGGTCGAACGAGATTACTGTCGTGGAATATTTACGGTCGGCTCCACTGGCGTCGGACTCAGGAAATCGCACAGTGCCAATACTGGAAATCATCCCTTCACACGAGGACCCCTCAACGCTTCTGGTCATGCCCATGCTCTATGGCGCCTTCTCCGAGCTTCCGTTTAGACGTCTTGGAGAATTTGCCGAGGCTATGCAGCAGTTTCTGGAAGTCAGTGAGATCCTCCGTTATCGTACGTTATGGCCTCTGAAAATTGTAATGTTGTTAGGGCCTCAAATTCATGCACGATAATAACGTAGCTCATAGGCGAGTGTCTTGGACCATTTTTTTGGCGCATGTATTTACACGCTTACAGAGATGCATGTCGCATGAATCTTTTCATGGTCTCCTCAAGAATAATACCCAAGGGATTTCACTACGCCAAACCGACTACTCACGATGGTCGAAGGTTTCAAGCCGAGCCTTTCGAATGGAACGACCGCTGGTCTGTGCAGCCCAACAAGTATTTTTTTATATAGATTTTGGCCTATCGTCCATATATACCCGCGAGGCGAACGAGATATCAGGGACATCGGTACCCTTGGACAGGACAAGACAGTACCAGAACTTTCAGATGATATTCCTTATGATCCGTTCAAGGTAGATATCTACCAGCTCGGCCATGTGTTCCTCAAGATCGTTCACGTATGTTTTGAGTTCGTTCCTCCTACCCTTTCCTCGACTGATTTTCCATTTCTCTTTCAACCGCAGCAATACAAGGGCGGTCTCAACCACTTCCGTGACCTGGCTACACAAATGACAAGGTCCAAACCTGAAGACCGCCCCAGTGCATCAAAAGCGTTAGAAATGTTTCAAGACTTGATAGCCTCGTTAACCGAGCGAGATCTCAAACGGCGGATCTGGTCCAAACACTTATCTCTTACACAACGTATCCGCATCAAGCACTTTGGCGCAAAGCCACTTGATCCACCGTATATCTAACCCCATCTGGTGCTGCCGTTGGCGTCGTCTCGGACGGTTGAAGACAGACTTGTGTCCCTCGTGCTTCCTATCGCGATCTCTCAACTCTGGGAATCTATCTTGTACTCAAACCCTTGTAATCGTCGTGCTAGACAACATCATGCCCTGTGTATGCAGTCGTGTGAAGAACTTTTAGTCACAGTTCTCTGGATGATATCGATCTCGATAATTTGAACCCTGGATCTCTCGAACACTACTTTCTTGAAAACGTGCCTGCATGGCCAATCTCGCTACCCTGGACTTTCGACGTTTGACTCATCCTCGATCTATTGTCGGTTTGACTAGGACATCCCCAACTAGAATCCCGAACAGGATATCTTCTTCGAGTGTCCGAATTCGTGAACTGGAGGGATGGCATTGCTTCCTCTCTATCAACGCCAGCGTCACTCGGACTGGGAAACGTTCTGGCATCGTCATAATGACTGTCTCCCATCTTTATCTAACAAGCGGCCTTACACCGCTGTCGGCGATGTCGGATGGGCAATGAGAACTCTGTTTTCGCGCCACTTTGTGGCTGCACGATTCATCTTCTGTGGGTCCAGTCAGGGTCGGTTCAGATCTGGTTGATCACTGGTGCTGTTGAGTTCGTATGTGTATATCCATTGCGGGAACTTGATCCTTGGCGTAGGGCCTTATCGTTTCTTATTTCCAGACAACCTAAGCGGGGTTGAAAGCTGTAGGTCAACCAGGATCTGGTTGAACAGTGCTCAATCATCCACGGTTTGACCGACACGGGATAATCGTACCACTCAGGGTTGCAAACAAAGCCTGACTCCAAGTCGATAAAAACATGTCGCGATGGCAGTGATTATGTGTTATATATCTCCTCTAGCTGCTGAGAATCTTTTATTCCGCACAGAGAAGAGAGGAAGGGAAAGGACCTTGGCTCGGAGAAGTATGAAAGTCGTGAGGGTGAGTACTGGAATGCGAAGAACGAGTTGGACCATATTTGGTCTACTATGCTCGTACGTTCGCGGTCAACGAAGGGAGGGCGTCGCTCATCCTTGTTTTTAGATTACGTAGTCCATAGGGCAGCTCCGTCAATCCAGTCCGGTGCATATACTTACACTGATGCAAAGATGCATGCTGCATGAACCTATTCATGACTGCCCGAAAACGATACTAAAAGGATTTCACTTTGCCAGACCAACAACTCACGATGGTCGGTTCAAACCAGAGCCTTTCGAATGGATCCACAGCTGGTCAGTGCGGCCCAACACTTGTTTTTTCATAGATTTCGGCCCATGGTCCGTGTACCCACAAGGCGAACGAGATATAAGAGACACCGGTACCCGGCAGGACAAGACGGTACCAGGGCTTTCGGATGAGATACCTTACAATACGTTCAAGGCAGATATCTACCAGCTCGGCCATGTCTTTCTCAAGATCGTTCATGTAAGTTTTGAGCGCCTCTTTCCCTTTCCTCGACTGATTTCCATGTCTCTTTGTACCGGTAGCAATACAAGGGCCTCGGTCACTTCCGTGACCTCGCTACAAAAATGACGAGGAACAAACCCGAAGATCGCCCCAGTGCATCCAAAGCGTTGGAAATGTTTCAAGAGTCAATGCCCTCGTTAACCGAGCGAGATCTCAAACGGCACATCTGGCCCAAGCACTTATCTCTCGTTCAACATACCGGCATCAAGCATTTTGATGCAAGACCACTTGATCTACCGTATATCTAGCTCCGACTGGTGCTACTATCCAACTAGATCGAGGTGATCATTGGGGAACCCGGGGTTCAAATTATCCAGATCATCGAACTCTGAACAAAAGTTCTCAATAGATGTTCAACAGAGATGTTGTCGAAGATTACAAGATGGATTCCCATATTGAGTTGAAATAAGAACGAGGGATACAAGTCTGTCTTCGGCCGCTGGTAAACGAAAGACTTGTGGTGAACACAGCTTCTTACGTAAGTTCCATCGTAGAACGACAAGGAAAGTTCCCTAGATAACATTTGAGAACATGTGCACTGTTGGAAATTGTGACTTGGCTCGCACTCATCAAGGGAGCGTGCACATGTGGGATGAGGTTGTGGCAAATGTACCATCCGGGTATCGTTGAAGGTTCCACTCCAAAATGCGGGAGACGGTCCGGATATCGATGCCTTCGACCGTAAAGTACTGACATCCGGCACCTCTTTGTTGACATCCCACCCACCAGCTCTGACGAGGAGGCCCAGGCCTGCCTTGCGGTCTCCGTGGTAACCAAAGAGCTTGACAAATTTGGGCTTCTAGGTGAGGGAGGTGCGCGGAGGCCGCGGTTCCGGATGTCGTGACCGGAGTGGAGGCGACGGAGAGGTCAAGGTTTGCTCGAGGATACGGAGGTGGCTGGGGAAGATATGCTCGTACATGGGGAGTTGGACGGTGAAGGTGAGAAAGACGATGCGTAGGCTGCGTCTGTCTCTTCGAGGAAAGCATGGAGTTGACGATAGATGGAGATTGTCGTGCGCATATTGACGATAAAGGTTTTTAATGTCAACAGGCATTTCCTCCCTCTTTGGTACTGGACGCCTCGCGCTGTGGCGAAGCTGACACTTTGGGGATCAGGCGGCGAAGGTGAAGGACGGTGAGTGCGAGCGCGAGTTGTCACTGGGTTGATATGGCCATTTCCTTCTCCCTCTCTCTAGTGGACGAAGAGTATATATACATATGGTCTCGCGGCGTGTGTTTTGGAAGATTGGGACAAGGATGCGAACTATGAGGACGGATCCAAGGAGAAGGCGAGGCTGGAGGAGACGAGTCGGTTGATGACAAAGGTTCCAGGACTAAAGCAGAAAATCGCGCGGAAGAGTGCTCATATCGCTAGCCGGTCAAAAAAATTTGTTGCCAGAATTACGCCACGCAAGGTGCTCAGGAAGCTGGTGTTGTTTGGTCTGGGGACGGGACAGCGCTGGACCCCGAATGAGATTCTTGGTATCGAGTACGAGAAGGAGAAGGATGGAGTCACCAAGAAGAGGAAGGGTGGAGAGCAAGAAAGAGGAAGGGAGAGCAGCTTGGCCCGGAGAAGATGAAGGTGGTACGGACGAGTACTGGGATGTCCTGTCTCGCGCGGTTCTTGGAGGGGGTTTGTCTGTTTCGTTGCGAACCCCATAACTTTGTTGTAGCTTTTTGTGTGTTCACTTTCGGTTCCAGTTCCAGGATTCTGATGCTGTGCTGCTTTCGGACGAGGCGGTCGAGTGTTATTTAGTCTATTATGCTCGTGGATGTTGATGGGGGAGTCGTCGAAAGGCCGTCCTCGAACGTCGAGGACGGCCTTTGAGCCTGAGCGCTGAGCGCTGAGCAGTGAGGCCAATGAGGCTCGTAGACAGTTGGCATCACGTGAAACATTACATCACCGGTTCTCCTTAAACGGTGGTTATGCAAGCCACGTCTTCGTTAGAATTGACGAAGTTCCGTGCAGAAGACCCCAAAAGTACTAGATTAAAAGGTGTGTTCTTCCCTTTGTTCTTCCGTACCCTTCACCTAATAGCTATGTCTTTCGACCTCTGAGGGAAGAACAGGGGCGACACCCCACCAGATTCACTGACTTCGAGCTCTCTAAGGGTCCCCAACCCGTCGTTAAAGCCCAAGGAGAGCGAGAGATGGTAGGAAACAGAAGGGTTGTGCCCACATCTGAGCTCCTCGACGCGTTTTTCCATTGTCCACCCACAGTGGATCCTGAAGATATCTTCAAATCCCTCCGTGATTCTGATGAAAAGTGGTATGGATATCAGGGGACCGGAGAAAAGGGGCAAGCCGGTTGGAAGGACATGCCGTGTCAAGTGGACCACGAGTCGACGCTCTATGACCCCTTTGTACACATCGCAATCGCCGTTCAAAATTCATCACAACTCACAACTCATCTTGCCAAAGTTAAAAACCAAGAAAAGGATGCTCCCATTAAAGGGGCCT
>Ga0307516_10006264_pt1 | contig 13986 bp, 20 predicted proteins | sample 19_EM_MG_FD_203310 | JGI IMG/M metagenome (GOLD analysis project Ga0307516, IMG submission 203310) | Populus trichocarpa ectomycorrhiza microbial communities from riparian zone in the Pacific Northwest, United States - 19_EM | ecosystem: Host-associated > Plants > Roots > Unclassified | place... | reverse complement strand
ATCGAGTCTGGGACAGAGGTGGCTTTTGCCCTTGTGCGAGTAGGAGACTTGCTAGGATCAGACATAGGACCAAGGGGATGAGATAGGACGGAGACCGGAGTTGGCCGGAGTTCAGGAGTTCAGGTGAGCAGATGGATTAGGAGAGCATAGTGGGTAGTACAGAGGGAGGAGTATCTTAGTCGAGATTTGATCTAAGGACTACTAGGCCGGAGTTTGGTAGTTTATATAGTAAAGAGACTAGAGGTGAGTATATACGGTGACAAGTAAACACCTTAGCCAGGACAAGGGACAGAGCAGAAGCAGACAGGAAAATAAACCGGAGCAGAAGCAGACACGGGGAACTAGGATTACAGGGACAACGGAGGAAAAGCAGGGACAAGGGAACTAGGCCGGAACAGGACAGGTAAGGGTCAGAGGTGGACTTAACTAATGTTAAGTCTGGAGCGATGTCCAGGACTGGAGGAAGTGGAACCAGAGGAAGTGCACAACCGGAGGAAGTGCAAGAGCAGAGGGAGTGTGCAGGTGGAGGAGGGGCGGAGTAGCCGGAGGAAGGTCCGGAGTTGGACATAGAAATGTCCTAGGCCATTGGTGGACCTGACAGAGGAAGCAGAGCAAGAGCAGGAGCAGAACTGAGCCAGAGTTGGATATACAATCCAGAGTTGGGCTACATTGCAGACAAGGCTAAGGGAGTGGCCGGACTGAAACCAGAGTAGCGACTAGTGGTAGGTACAGGTCCAACGCGGAGGAGTTAGACCGCAGATCTGTCTGTAGGAAGACAGGGGTTAGTCCTAAGGCGGAGATGGATGTAGTGACTGGAGTTGAGCTGGGGTACAGCTATGGGGCTGGAGATGGCTGGACTAGATCCGGAGTTGTGTCTATGCCTAAGGAGAGGTCAGGCGGGCCAAGGTTAGACCGGAGTTGCAACTGGGAAAAGTATGGATATGACAGCGACCCATATTAGTGTAGACTTAGTAATAGTCCTCTTTAGAGTAGATGTTACATGTCACACGTCATGTGTCACAGTCATGCGTCACAATGTTTGTTGTATATAAACAGTGTTCATCACTTATATAATATAACAGCTCTTGACCAGCTACCGCTATCATCTCAGGTTGTGCACTCCACCCAACAGGTGAGTTGGAGTAGCAGTTCCTCTACGTATATAGGTATTGCTTCAACAATGCTACAATTCATTTGATGGATGGAGAATGATGGAGGAACAAATGGACATGGGGATAATCAGATGGGATGAGATGGCAATAGTGAACTGCAGGGGTAAACCCACAGGTATCTGAGTGCCGACCCGGGCCCAACCAGCTGACCATATCCACCAATGTAACCCCTAAGGGCACTATCATTCATATTCAAATAATGTTATTAATTACATGATGTATATACACAATATATCTACATGATCATGGTGGCGGTCATGGCGCCCATTGGCATGCGTGCGTGCGTGCTATGGTGGTGGTTAAGGAGTGGAGAAGTGGTGGTCATAGGACAAGCCAGCAGCACAAGCATTGTCATCATCGTTGCACCTCTCATGCTGCAGGGTGGCTGTCATTTTCATGGTCGTCACCACTGTGCTTCTGCACACTGCAGGCGGTCATCGTGTCTCAGCATGCTGAAAATTTCATTGTCATCGCTGTAGTGCCTCTGTATGGCAGATGCCATTGTCATTGGGATGCACCTAGCTATGTGCATTGTTGTGCTCATCCAAGTGGTGGTGGTCACGGCAATCGCCAATGTGCATGCATGCTATAGTGGTCAGCGCGAGAGGTGGTGGTTGCAGGGCAGGGTAGCAGCCGGGCATCGTTGTCGACGTGCATGCGTGTGTGCATGCTATGGTGGTAATCAGCGTGAGACAAAGGTGGTAGAGATGTGGTGGTCACAGGGGAAGGGTTAAAGGTGGACGTCATTGCTCTCACTGTTGTGTCTCTGTGGTCACTGTCATCATTTGCGCAGGTGGGTGTCGTCATTGTGGTTGGTGTTCCTCTGTGGGCCGCAGCAGTGGGCATTGTCGTCGAGTGGGGTGGGGGCGGCTATAAGTGGGTGTGTTGTCATTGTCGTGCCTCACCTGTGCCACCTAAGCCACCCATCCAACCTGCAAAGTGTCCTTGGGAGATCATCGGGCATTGTGGGCGATGTTGAAGACTGAAATTCAAACCTGCAAACATTAGCTGAACATGAGAAGGCGAGATGACTTACTTAAGGCACACATGAGTGGTGCAGACACCCAGACCTACTTCAAGGTACGCGTGTGTGGTCATTAGACCCAGGGGTCAGGTGCTACAGGTCAAGGACACATACCTGGGCTGATGTGTAGGGCGTCGTTGGCGCCATCATCATTGTTGTTGTGGTTGGTGCTATTGAGATTGTGATAGTCATCCACCGAATTGGGCACATTGATGGGCTGAAGTAATACACCACAACACTACAAAACACAAGTGTACCCCCTTCCCTCCGACCTCCCCTCTCCCCTACATGGGGACCTACCATAGGGTCACCGGGTACTGACAGTATGGCATTCCAACGCAGATCCGACCCATATGGTACCCACCCGTGACCCATCAGGGGTACCTTATACCCCTGCATTTTTCTAGATGGCAATAATGTTGGAGTTATAAACAGACTGTTGTGGTATGTTTACCTACTTACATAAGCATGCATCGCACTAGAGTAGAGTTCCTAGTCAGCTTGCCAGCATACTGAGGTTATCTACAGATCTCCTTCTCCCTTCCTTAGGCTAGACCTTCCCTGTGCAGACCACCACCTTTCTATAGATAATTGTATGGGAGTGGCCACAGCCTAAAGGAACAGGACAGGGTGAAGAACAAAACATGACAGAAAAAGGAAACTCACGAGCAATGGTGGGCCACCAGTCAATCAGGCAGACAACATAACCCCTTGTAATAAGGCACCATTTCAATGAACGGCTGCCAACTGTGTATCAGTTGATCAAAGATAGGTGAACATGGTGGCTCAGTGTGTTACGGAGCTCAGTGCTTAATGTAGATAAGCGACCAGATCTCAGACGAGGCTGCATTGTAGCTTGCTGTATGCCATCTCTCCCATGACCTTGTGCCACCAGGCCATTCAAAACCCCTTGAACACCACAGTACGACCTTGATGGCGAAACGTTTGAATCAAAATAAACCCAATCGTAAGTCCTGCACTCACCATAACTCAAGATAGGTTGCATGATTCTCTCTACTTTCAGCCCCACTTGATCAGATTGAGCCCCACATCAGGCGATTGTGGAAGGCCCGATTGACCGACAAGGAGATTCTCGCAGAGCTCCATAAACATATCAATAGTGATGAGTATGGAATAGGGTGAGTTTGCATACACTGTTTGTGATAAGGGCACTGACCTATCATTTCAGCCTGACAAAGTTTAAGGCCATCAGGAAACAGCTTGGGTTGTGTCATACCCGCCAGCAAGGGCTTACTCCCAATGACATTCGAGAGGTCATGGTTGAAATGCAGAACATTTATCCTGATGCTGGTGTGTGAAATGATTGGCCTGCTATTTCATGAGCACAGCTTGGCAGTTTTGAGGTAAATTGATCATTACTCTACATAGTGCTGACTATATGTAAACTATTATACAGGAGTGTCATAAGCTCATATTTCCTTACATATGAGGCTCACTTACTGAGCAAATGCAAGGCCAACCGTTTGCAGCATCACCAATTTTGGGCTGCCGGTGTTAATGACATATGGGCTGTTGATCAGCATGATAAATGGCTACAGTTTGGCCTTGCGTTACACACAGGAATCGAGCCCTTTTCAGGGCGCATCTTGTGGGTGAAAGTGTGGCATTCTAATTGAAACCCACAGCTCATACTTTCCTACTACCTTGAAACAGTAGAGAGTTTTGGGCGTAAGTGTCTCACATGTATGCTTTTCTCGTTGCTGACATGCTTGCATACTGCCAGACATCCCTATGGTGACTCAGAGTGACCCTGGAACAGAAAAGTTTGGGATCACCAATGCGCAGACCTTACTGTGGCAAATGCACAATCTGACACTTGAAGGCTTTGTCCAACACCAATGGATGCGCACCAAGAAGAACATCATGCCGGAAATTGCATGGTCACAGCTCCAACAAGTTTCTCTCCAGGCTTTGAAAGACTCCTTGATTCAGGTTTGGATGCTGGCTGGTATGATCCTGACAACACCCTACAGCTGTGAGTATGATAGACGTACTCACAGTATTGTGTTGATCTAAACTATGTTTACTGCAGCATGGTGTTCCGTTGGCTTTTTATTCTGTGGCTCCAAGTCGAACTTAACAACTATCGTGACCGCATCAACAACAGCCGCAAATGTCATGACAGGAAAAAAGTATGTGTTAATAGTACTACTTGAGTATTCTGTTGACTTATGTCCGTGCTTGGTCATGCAGGTTTTACCACACAGAGTTCCAGAACCCATATACACATGCACTGAAGACTATGGAGCATTGGATTTCAAGGTAACTTTCATCCTTCAACAGCGGTACTATGGATGCTAAGCTACCTGTAGGTAATGGTATCTCCTGCAGCCATTGATCACATACGCCAGCTTTATATCAATCCCAAACATGTCGTTTTTGACCTCATTCCACTGACTCTCAACAAATTCCTTGACAGGTGCTACCATTAGTTGGGCTGCCCCTCTGTTGGACGTTTGACAGTTTGGATTATCTACTGTAACCTACTCAACTTAGTGCGACAGTGCGAGGGTATACCTGCAGTTTTGACAGCAATAGTAGAGATGGAGGGACACGAGGCAGTAGATGAATTACAATTGTTGCCAGGTCTGCAAGATCTCCATGAAACAGAAGGATATATGGGTGGGGTGGCTAATGGCTTGGGGCTTCATAAGGACATTCGTTCAATCTCTGGATATCATCTACTAACACTGATTCATTTCAGAGGCAGCACATATGCAGGCATTGGATCAGATGGCTAATGATGAGCCTGAACCCATTGATGCTGCACCCTCATTACTGGTGGTTCAATTTTCTTCAGACAAAGACCCAGACTCAGCTGAGGAGGATGAAGTAGATAGTAGTCTGTGACCACAGCTCTGTATCTATGTTCTACATAGTACTTGATCTACCATCGATAAGAATTGATAAGAAATGTTTTGATCATGCTGATTTGAGTTTAATGGTGATTACTACAACAGCGCTTCGTACCTTCCTCGTGTCCCTTCAGTTATGGAGGAGGCTCAGATAGCTCAGATCACAGTTTCTCCCACTCACACCACATGGGACCATGTTGTTATCCAGGTACGCACACATGAGGCTTTTGTATATAAAATTTGGGGTGACCATGGGTGAGTTGTTATTCATGGCCAACAACTATTACTGGGCTGTTATTGGAGAGACCACTGATGATGGATGGGTGTATGGTGCAGGTGATTGGTATGTAGCTAATTATCAACCGAAGACACTTGCTAACTTGAACAATAGTCCATACATCCGATGTGGCAGTGGGACGCCACCTTTACCTTTCACTATCCAATGCAAGTCAGAGAATGAGGCGAGAAAGGTTGTAAATACCCTTCAACCACTCATGAATTCGTTACCAGATGGTGCAAATCATACCCAGCTCCTTACAGCATTTGACAATCCGGCTGTTTGGACATTAGTCAGTGATGAAGCAAGTTTCTATGCAGTTGTCATTGGTTCCCCCCCTGGCATTCATCGCACAGCGTAAGCCTCCTCTTCTTAGCTATCTAACTTGCCTCATACTACATGTGTAGAGAAAGCACGTTGCATGCAGAGAGGGGATTTAGTAGCCATAAATGCAGAGAAACATCATCTCTTTGGATTGCCCTTGCTTTCGTGATCGTCAAAGGCAACACACAAGATATGCCACCATTATTCACCTCCACTAATACCAATGCAAACACCATGCAGGTCACGGTCAACGCATTAGGTGAACAACTGTCCTGCTCACTGAACACCTCATCTCTTTATTCAGTGTCGACCTCTTCGTCTCATACCTCGTCTCGCACCTTCTCATCTTTCCCCTCCTTGTCTGGCCCATCTATTTCCTTCTCTTCCTTGTTTTCCCAAGATTCTGCGGCTTCCCGGCCCACTTCTAACCGATCGGATTTGTTGACACATCCACCGGTTGATCTGTCTCCCATCATTTATAGCCATACTTGGAATTTACATGGTATAATTTCCAGCAACTACTATCCAACACCAACAGCATCTGTTCGAAAGTTAGCTTGCTTGCTCAGAGACCTTGCTGCTCATTATCTCACTTGTCATGGGTATAGTGTAGAAATTGTTGATCTCATTATTGATGCACATGGCCACTATTCCAGTGAGCAGTTCATCATGTTCCTGGCAGGGAGGGGCATGGCCATAAATGAAGCTAAATTTTTACTACTACTCATTGAACATGGTGCAGGAGAAAATGTCTAGTCTACGTAGTCTCCTCGCTCATATCGTCATCTCAATGTATAGTACCCGCCGAGCCTGTATGTACTATAGGATTCCCAGGCTAGCCCGTTCATGCCAATCAGCCTGGGAATCGGTCTCTGCTATATATGTCCTCTGTTGGAAAGCAAGACTTAAGGTCCATTAGAAACCACTATACGTTTGGTGTTTTGGCTCGCACAACTTTATGATTTGCGCTTTTGATATTTTGACTTTGACATTTGTTGACTTACACTTTGGATATTTTGACTTCGACATTCTGAATTGCACTTTTGATACTTTGACTTATACATTTTGACTTGTGCATTTCAAGTTTTCACTTGTAAAATTGACAAGGTCAGTTGGGAAAAATGCAATGTGCAATCTACATTTTGGATTTCAGACAAATGAAAAATGAAATCTACAAAGGGACAAATGGTGTTCAAAGTCCCACCGAAGGCATTTGCCAAATGAAGAATGATTTCGGACAAATGGAAAAACGCATTTGGCAAATGAAGTGTGACTGTCTGGCTTTCCATACAAGTCCAAGTAAGAAGCAATCAAAACCTCTTCTTCCAACTTGAGGTCAGACTCCAGCCCCTCACTACGATCTGTGGTTGAATTGTCTGTATTGGATGATATGGTCTGGTCAGTGAATATCATTAAATAACCATATGATGACACAATGTCATTTGCAGATATTCCATTATCAGAGCAATAGAATTATTGTGCACACATTATCATTGATAGTCAGGCTGATTATTGGGTGATAATGGCTGACATAGTCACAAAAAGTTAACCAGCAGTTATATAGCCTCAACATTGAACCATCTTTCTGGCATTAAATCATCATTCATGATACTAGCCTGATCAGCAAAGATAATCTTATCTAAGTAATTATCCACTTGTACCATGTTGGCATGTCCTTGTAAGGTCTGGCTGGTTATATCAGGACCTTTACATTTTCCTGATGTAAAACCTCTGCCACATTTGACGTTGTGAGGAATATGTGGATTCAAAATCTGTCCTTTCGGCGTAATCCAATCGATGATGGCACCTTTCATTCCCTTTGTGTCATCGGCACAGGTGCCATTTACACCTTTTTGAAGCTGCAGATGTGAGTGCATGCACCTGCCTAGCTACTAAGTGGGGATAATTGACTTACAAGATCCACAATGAGGATTACTTCGTCCTCAGAAGACTCCATTAGCCGTTCCTCTAACCCAGGGACCATCCCCAGGAGTTCACAGAATACTTTGAGTTCCTTGCGCTCTCTGTAATGCGAAGGTAAGTAATGGTGTCTGGGTACTAGTCATATACAAACGCACACAGCTGAAAGCGATTCCATGTCTGGTTCTTCCCCCATTCTCAAGATGCCATTGGTAAGCAAAGTTTGGATACTGCAAAACGCATGGACTACATGTCCAAAATGGTGACCGTGGTGAGCTAAAGGATCTTGTATCAACCTGAGTACCAAACAGAGTGAGACAACATTGCGTGACAGTGAAATGCCTACAGTTTCTTCCGCGGGCCAAGCTCCAAAGTGTTAGGGTTGGCACGCTTTTGTGCAGAAGGTAGTGAACCCGACGTGGGCGAATGAGAGCTGCCTGCCATGGGTTGAAGAACACTTGACAGCAGGGTCAAGGGCCTTGGCCGGTGTTACAACAAATTTGTGACCCATTCAAGCGCAGTCGACTCTACCAAAATATCAATGAAATATTAGCACCCAAGAGTCAACTGAGATACTGACCCGGTTAAAGAACTGCCATAATTTTTAGCAAAGTTGACAGCCTGGACAGCAGCTCCAAATGAGGTGAAGGCTTAATGTGGGTTATAAGAAGTTGAGGAAGCTCACCTTCTGCTTCTACCCAGCTCAGTCGTTTTCTCAGATGGCTAAAAAATTCCAAGATTTGACCGGCGTCATTGCACACGACAAACAAGCCAATCGAGGTAAGTACCATCCATGTTGAATAGATATTGCAACTTACACAGACAATTGGGATATATCAGAGGACATATGTGGGACTGCTACCCATACCAAGAAACACCTTCTCGGAAATGACCCATCTGTGGGGACGCATCTGGTCAAAATTTCATGGACAGCCCTTGAGCTTGAGAATAATGTTGGAGTCAGCACAACAAACACTGGCATGATGGACAAAATACTTACACAGTTAGTAAGGGAGATTAAAGGGATGAGAACTCAGTTGGAACATGTTGGCACTGATGTCGCGCTTCAAACTGAAGTGGTAGGGAAAATCAGGGCAGATCATGGTTGCCATCTCTGCCAGGGAGACGCAAGGCATAGTAGTGGGGCAGTAGAAAGTGAATGGAGTGACATGGAGCTGTCTCAGGATCCATCTGTGAGACCTTCATATTATTGAGTACAGTATGCACTTGTAGCGAATGAAATGTGCCTTGGAATACTCATATCTAACAGTCCAACAAACGATGCAATCCCTGCCAAGCGCAGATCTTCTCACTAGACGTCTGACCAGGCATACCAAATGACAATATGGAATCAATGAGACATTTGATCTTGTATTGATGTTCCCACACTGACTTAATCCTGGTTGGGGTAACATAACCCCTTTTCCAAGTGTACTGATGTAGGACATCAGTGATTAGGTCAGTGATGAACTAACATTAAGTGAGTAAAAGAAAAAGAAAAAGACGAATACTTACCCATGCTAAGATTCATGATGCGAAGTCAGTGTTTGGCCGAGAAATTGCCTTCCACAAGTTGATGCTGTCAAGATCTTGAGTGAACTTCATGACGCCAAACCAACCCCTCGAATTGGGGTCCATTGCAGCATGCATGTACATTTTGACGAACACATTATCGAACCAGTTTACCTGGGGTTGTATGAGCAAACCAGCTTGGAAATTAAGTCATACTTCCAACTTACTACAGTAGCACAATTTGGGTCGATGTTGAATGTGTGAAGTATGTTAAATCCCCAGCAGGGATCCCACTTGACTGCCCTCTGAATGTACTCTAAGACCTCGGGTGCAATGGGGTGCATGGAGCTGAGAAGTATGCCACTGTAGTTTTCAGATGGAATGTTGATCAATAAATCTTTGCTACAGGCATAGCAATAGTTGTTCATGGTCTTGGTCACATCAGATATCTGATATTGAAACATGAGACATTGTTTGGGAAGAGGAGAAATTATGCACACCAGCTTTGAAAGCGGCCACAAATTCTGCACAATCCGAGCGTGTTTGTGTCGGACCCGAGTGCAGTACGATGGGGACTGAACAACTTTATAGTAATAATACATTAGATCAAATAAAACTTACTGCCTTGCAAAGTGAAGCCCAGGTGTAACAAATGCCTCTGTAGCGCTTCCTCGAATATATCTACAAATGATGGCTCTGAGGTCGATGAAACTGTCACAAACCAGAACCAATGTTCCCGAAATATGTTGAGGAAAAGTAACTTCCATCCCAGGCTTGCATTGATGGAGCGGATGAAGTCCCCTGAATAATATTAGCAATGACCTTAAGAGATGGTAAGTCCAAGCATATGTGCAGAATCCGTGCTTAATACTATTTGCATCGTAATGGTGTTGTCAATTTCCCTTGGATGAGCATCAGAGGAAATGCTGATGTCCTGAAAATCTAATCCGGTAAAGTCCAAGGCAGGCATGTCATTCATTTGTGAATATTTGGCTTTTCCCCCCAGACCAATTGCATTGGGGGGCTGACTGGTGACATGGTCGTTGGGCAGGGTAGGTGGTCTCGCAGTAGCGGTGACTTTGCCATGCGATCAGTGTAGATTAAAGTTCAATAAATTCATTACTTACCATAGCCCAATTCAGCTCAGATTGTCTCATGCAACAAATCAAGGGCGGATGGGTGGAAAGCAGCAAATGCCTCCTGCCAATCGACCAAGGGATCCGCAGCATGGTTAGCAATGTTGTCAGCCATAGGGAAGGGAAAAAGCCCACCAATGCCGAGCTTTATCATGAACTCAACCACTTGGACACATGCATCTATCATTCCATCTAATTGCGACAAATGCAGCAAGGAACTCTGATAGTTAGATGACTCGATAAAATCAGGATATCACTGCGAATCAGTCCAATAATTGCACCCCACAATTTCGTATTCAACTTCTTCCCTGTATTTTTACATTGTACCCCATTCTAAATAAATCTACTAATCTGAAAATTGCCATCCAATGGACATAGGAATGTGCACATTGGTGGAGTTATTTTAGTCACTAGAAGGAACTGAGGGGGACCGTACTGATGAATTCTACTGCCAATGAGATGAACAGTCAAGATGGAGCCAGAAGTGTTTACATATGTAAACAGTCAAATTCAGACAACCATAGCAATTTAACAAGGAGAACACACCTGCAAGGAAGTGTGCATTTGATCGAGTGAATCGGGCAGAAGTCCACCTCACTCCACAAGTGCCTCCCTTCAGGCAGGGTAATCATAGTGCCGATGCCTGCATAGTGCCTGGAACAATTGCCATGATATCATTTCTCATAATACTTTATCTGTGCCATCTAATAAATGAGATGGAAAGAAAGAGTGGATACAAGTGCATCAGTGAGGTGAGTTCATTCGATATGGAGACGTCACCAACATACATCTCCTGCAAGACCTCTCTGGACACAGATGTAGACTTCCCCTTCCCATCATGAATGTTGTTCTGACATTGATAGGTTATGGTGTACACTCGTTACCTTGTTATCTGCCTAGCAAAGGGAAAGACAGAGTTAAATCTTTGAGTGAAAAGAATAAATGCAGAAACGTACTTGACTTCAGAATTCTGATTACTGTAACCATATTAAACCTGGATGGAAATTTGACCGTCAGCCCCTTTAGACAAAATGGAAAATTCATTAAGCAATTTTACCCACCTTATCAAAATGATTGCAATACGTTCTCCCCAAACGTCATGGCGCAACTTCGTTATCATCAATCAACAAGGTTGCAAGGGCCGTTAGTGACTCTACCATACCAACCATACTAAATGACCACCATTATAAAACAACTAATAGATCTACGATTTACATCTATAAGAACTTCGACGATGAGATGGACTCAAGCTGGCTCAGTATAGATCATTTAGTTAGCAATTACATGTCTACTACTAGCCGTTACATATGGACTACTAATCTATTATCTATTAGGTTTGGTAGTAGCTAGGCATAATGTGGGCGATGAAGTGATGAAGTGATGGGAGAAGAAGAAACATTGGGCTCTACAAGGTCATGCTTTTATACAGAATTGGACTCAGCTCAGGAAGTTCCCACCACATGATTGGGCATGCCTCAGCTCGGGAAGTTCCGTCTAATAGGTGTGACCTTGCACAGCTCAATGTTTCCATCACATGGCGGGAACTTCCCGAGCTGAGTCCAATTCTGTATAAAGGCGCGGCCTTGCACAACTCAACGTTTCTTCTTCTCCCATCACATCGCCCACATGCCACTTAGCTACCACCAAACCTAATAGCTAATCAATTAGTAGTCCACATGTAACAGCTAGTAGTAGACATGTAACTGCTAACTAAATGATCTATATTGAGCAGTAGCGGTTGACTTCATAGTTTACAGTAATCTAAAGCAATTTGGTTTGTATTTCGTCTCGTGTAAATCAGCTTGTACTAAAAATCTCCATGCATAATGCCACACATGTGCTGGATTATTTGGTGGAGTTTACGCTGCACGTCCACCTGTGTAATTCTGTATAAAAGCCATTGGTAAGCGTGGATGTTGATCTTTTGCCAACTTTCTCCCTTACACCACTTTCTTAGCTAGAATCACAATGTCTTCAATTCAAATCAAGATCACCCCCTCTATGACCATGGATGCTGTTTATCAGTGGCTCAAGAAATATGCCAACAAGGAGGTATCCTTATGCCTTGTTGCACAGAAGATAGAATACGAGTTGGCAGGTGTTGGCATTGTTTATCGGGAAAACCTTTGGGGGGATATCCTGGAACTTATCGTGACGTCACCAACGGGTTGGTGGGATGTGCAGGTTGCATGGCAGAACACCAAGTCTTCAGGTGTGATACCTTCTTCATTTCGGAACCACTTGCTGACTTTCTTGTACAAGTACCGCCATTGCTAGATGATATCAGAGCATGGCGGCTTTTCCAGGCATGGACCTATGGACATGCAAATCCCACCCTGGTGACTGATGCAATGGAAGTAGTGTTTGGAGAGCAGTACGTTCGGGAAGAGTGGGAGGAGACTATTGTATCTATGCATGAGGTGTGGGAGGACGAAGACGAGGAATCTCTTCCCTGGACTCGTGGAGTTTTCCAGGAGATCCTTGGGCACCGAGGACTCTCTCTTCCCCCTCCTTGAAGGAGGTGATATCTCCTGTTAGTTGATGTATTGCCACTAGGACAAGACAATGATCACTATACGTGGACTCCTGTGTCTCCGAAGAAACGACAAAATGGGAAGCCTGGCCAGAGTTCCACTGGTGACTCTGACATGCACCTCCTCGATCTAGGTGTCATCAACCTAATGGCATCAGTGGAAAGCAATGATCACGCAAAGGTTGGGTCCTTGGAGGTGTCGCAGATGCAGAAGGAAAGTGATGGGGATGACAGCATGAAAGCTGCTTTGAAGGTATCTTGGAAGCAGAAGAGAGCAGATGCTCTCCAATGAACCAGTGCTAAGGCTGGTCCTTCAAAGGTGATGCAGAAGCGACGGAGGACTGACGTCCAACGAAACAATCCCTTCCTTGACCTACACGCATCCGAAGATGGTGGTGAAGATGATGACAATGACAATGACGAAATTGGCAATGGTGACACACCAATGGGTGGTTGTCTGCAAGTCTCGGAGGTGCTACCTGCTGGGCGAGCAGCCTTCGCTTCTCATGTGGATGATATCTGCTGCCACTATGAAAGTGGTCGCTCCGATGCTGGCCAAGGTGACTTGCATGGACTTTGCACTTCTCCCATCCCCTCTGTGTCCCCCCCTATCCACGTTTATAAAGTCAATGTCATGACAGGTATGTAACTTTGTTTCCAGATTTTAGTCTAATTCCCTTGCAGAAAGGGCAGCCAATTACATTCAGCATGTCCTCCAAGTGAAATTGTTCAAGGTTACTCCTGGTTACCATCAGTCATTGTACATAGAAGCCACGAGTCCGAAAGAAATCTGGACATCCCTACCACCAAGCCATCGCTCAGTCGTCCAAGAAATCGCCCTCACGACTATGCCTGTGCGAGTGATCAGGCGCACAGCAGCCACGGATGCACTGGTGCGAGTGCACGGTGTGCATCTAAGTGAGGGAAGAGGTCAGAACAACCAACAACCAACACCCAATGACAACAAAAGGGAGTGGTGGTCTTCCTCTGTGGTTCTGGTATATGATCTCCACAGGGGGATGTGCTGCAAGCCTTCAGGTAAGGTGCAGGAGGGAAGGGAAGGGCTTCTGATGGGGAATATATGCGACTGGTGATGGTATTGACTCCTCTTCAGCCTACCACAGTGGTTAGGAAGAGTCCTGGGATTGAGCAGTGATGATGGATTGATAACAGGGGTGTAACAGCAGTGATGGGACAGAGGGGAAGCAAGGG
>Ga0307516_10006263_pt1 | contig 13988 bp, 18 predicted proteins | sample 19_EM_MG_FD_203310 | JGI IMG/M metagenome (GOLD analysis project Ga0307516, IMG submission 203310) | Populus trichocarpa ectomycorrhiza microbial communities from riparian zone in the Pacific Northwest, United States - 19_EM | ecosystem: Host-associated > Plants > Roots > Unclassified | place... | reverse complement strand
AGCCGGCCAGCCCAGTTACTCAAAAAAATCTACCCACAGTCCGGCCAGTTCGTAGATCCAGCCCATTCATACACGGGCCGGCCAGTCTATAGATGGACCAGCTAATCTATAGACCGACCATTCTGCCTACTGGGATAGAACATCTATCTACTCTACTGCACGGGTACGCACTCGCACACGGACGACGTGCTCTACAACATTTTCTTGATTTTCTTAAATGAATACAAAAATTTAAATTTTTTTCTTCACTACCATATATACAGATCGCTATAGTTGCGACCACAGACACCCATCGAAACAGACCGCCGCCTGCAAACACAGCTACAGGCCGATAGTGATGATTTATTAATCGCATGGAGCCTTATCAGATCACGGCGATATCAATCTATACCTACAGTCCCGATCTCGTGCAACACGGACCGACTTTTTAATTATTCGGTAACCGCGTGCGACCTATAGTTATACAGATCGTGGCGACATCCAACAAACAGTCCGGTGCCTGGTCGCTGTCCGGACCCCAACGACGGCGTCCGCCCGGTTGTACGGGACGAGTGCGAGTGACACGACGTGTTTGTGCGGAGGGGTTGCTTGCTGCCAACGCCCGGCTGGCGCGGCAGATCCGCTTCGCGCGCACACAGCAGGCACAGTGGGGGGGGGAGGGGGAGACGCGTCCTCTAACTCCTGCCGAGCTCGGAGAACTCCGTCACGAGAAGTCACCACAACGCGTCCCCATGTGCTCCCCATATCCCCCCCGCCCCTGCCGCCCAAAAGGGGAAAAAACAAAAACAAAAACAAAAACTCAATACATATCTATTATGCAAATGCAAATGGGGCACCCACCAGTTGGGCATAGTAGTGTATGCGCCATGAAAACCACACACGCAGAACACGGAGAGCAATCCGTCCTGTCTCATACGCGCACACACCGCAGCCACACACACACACACTACGTACATACGAACGTACTCTACGTACATCCAGAGAAACGGACGCCGCTCCGTCCGCGTCCTCATGCTGCGTCTGCCCCACGCGTTCCCGGATCGTCCTCAGCCCTCCTGTGCGGGTGCAGCCGCAGCCTCGTCGATCGAACGAACGAGCAATCATAGCAAATCACTCCGACCACGGGGCCACGAGGTCGGGTGGATGCAGGATGCGTGTAGCCCCTGAGAGAGCCACAGCAAAAAAAAGCAAAAGCCCAACAGCAAAAAAAAAAAAAAAAAAAGTGCGGGTATCTACGTACATAGATACATATCATGTACCTACCTGCATACGTACACATAGTGTCGACGGCGTCGGGGAACCCCCACGCCGCTAATTTTCACTCGCATCGCGCGCGTTCTTGCTCGCATTCTCCATATTGTCCCCGAGCCCTACTGCTGCTCGACCGAGCGACGGAAAGAAAAGTGTGCGAGCGGCGGGCGCTCAGCCAGCGTTGCGCAGACCCCCCAACCCCCCAACCCCTTCGCCTTCGGTAGTAGCGGAAAAGGCGCCGGGCGAGACCTTCGTCGGGAGGGAGGACAGCCCGATCACCCAAGCCCTCCACCTCCACCGCCATCCACCACCGACAAACTGCCGCACCTCCGCTGCAAGTCGGTGTTGTGCCCCGCGGAAACGTCCAGCGGGAACAAGGCACTCCATTCCGGTTGCACACGCACAGCTGTGTCCGGGTGCGATCCAGCGCGGACAGAACCCTGGCAACGGCTGTTCTGTTGCACGCACGTCCTGAAATCGGCGTGATCCTGGGGATACATATGTACACACGTATCAAGCAACCCGCACCGCATGTGTGGCTACTCTATATGTGGACACAAAGAATGGCAAGGCCAGTCGAGAAGGCAGCAGTACGTATGTATGTACGTACGAGTCCATGCCATGCAATGCATGGCTGAGACCACACCCACGCATCGCTCCGGCGGCACTGAAGACGCTGGATAACCCTCCCTCCCCCCCCGTCCGCCCAGTGCTTCCGTCCCAACATCTGCCGCAACGAACAGCAAACCGGGAAATTCTGCCATGTGCGTGTCTCAGCAACTCGTAGGTGTCATCATATCTATCATACTCTGCAACTGAGATTTGCAGCCCCCCCCCCCGTGCAGCATCGTAAACATTTGCGTGTCATCAGCAGGTGTATAACCCAGGCTAGGTCGAGTCGGCATCGAGAGCGCCCAAGCGGTCGCTCGGCCCGTTCGCTCGCTGTGAGTCCGGCCCTGGGGCTCATGGATCGGGCAAGTTGAATGCATCTCTGTGGCGAATCATATAAAGTCTCTTCGAAACAGAGACCGGTCTAGGAGATATGACGCTTTGGTGCATAGTCCTTTACTGCTCGAGCAAGTCCATGAAGAAGAGTTGCAGTATGTCCTGGCATCATCGGTACAAGTATATCGATCGCTTCGAGAATTGTAGCGGGGAAAGTTGTCATAGAGGCCGCGTTACTCCGTATGTTGACAACAAGTTGGGGACCGATACTTTGCTTACATTCCTAGATCACGCTACTTCGTGAGCTTCAGTATTATCACGGCGTTGACCAGGGCCCTGGTCTGCTCTTCGGGTAGTGTACATATCTGCTTGCCTCTATGTGGTAGGACCCTTGTCCGTTGCTGTGGTGATAAACCAATATCTAGAGCACGGAGCATTGCAGAACCTCCCTAATTGCCACTAAAATCTTCAGCCGACTCGACTGCCAACCGCCCACCGCCCACCGCCCACCGCCCACCGGTGAAACCGGAGGCCAATGTAACCATCCATCCATCCATGCGTGAAGAGAACACAACAAACCGGCAGATTCTCCGGCATTGGGCACGGTACCTGTGCGGTTGCGGCGGCGGCGGCGGTGGCGGGCGGCGCGGGCGGGCTCGGTGCGGCGTGCGTACGTGCGTGATCTTATTTCTCCTGTCGGCCAAGGTACATAGACATATGTACCGGTTCGATTCTTTCCCTTGGTGCCGATGGATATCTCGCCCCGCTTTCAGCCATGCAGACAGACGCGCGCGCTCGCTCATGCGTCCCAAGATTCTCTAGAGTGTCTCCATATCTACCATGTAGACCCGGGCGTCCGCCGAAACAACCGTCAATAACGAAGGCCCCCCTCTCATCCCGGCGGGCAGCCTGAACGTAGATACCCCAGTTGACGCGAAATTTTCACGCAGGCAGGACGGGCTCTTCGGATTCTCCGGAAGACGAACAGAAATTTCCGGGAACGGGAACGGTCGTATGACCGAGCAAGCAAGCTTGGTGCATTGCTGAATGACAAGCCGCCATCTCCCCCTAGGGTATCTGCCCGCCCTTGTGTTTGCATGAAAGCGGGGAGATGGCAGTGGCGGCGGCGGTGGTGGTGGTGGTGGTGGTGGTGGTGTGTTCCAGAGCGATGAGGCCTATCACAGCGTTTCTCCATATTCTCTCTCCTAAGCTCTCATCCCAACATCCTCTTCGGGGCAAGAGGGATAATCGATGGGACGACGCTGTCACGCGGGTCCGATCGGCTTCGCCGGAAGAGACACTTCCCTGACAGGAGCAGGAACAGGGCAGCGCAGTGGCAGCGGCACCGGGAGAATCGCAAGTTGTATGTCGAAAACGGGCGCTAATAACGAATGCTGTCACTAACCGGTTAAATCCGAAGCTCGTATGCATGTAGATATGCACGTATGTAAAGGGAGCGTCGGCGAACAGTCATTCAGGCCTTCCCTATCTGATAGGGCTCTCCTCTGTCTCCCGCCCCCAACCACACCACCACCACCACCATCATCATCCCACCGCCACAGAAAAGGAATTGATTTCGGGAACAAAGGTAGAGTGTTTACGAAAGAGAAATACGGGTCGTTCTTTTTTTGGTCGTATAGTTATGGGGTACGTATCTATGTATCATGCGGTCTTGAGAAGATCCATGAGATCGAGTCCGAAACCCCCACGCCCTCCGCCGTTGTCGTTATTGATGCCCTGCTTCTGAGCGGCGAGCATCTTCGATAGGGACGATTTTTTGCTCCCTTTTCGCGATTTGGATTTCGTCCTGGACGGTGGTGCCTTGTTGCTGCTGCTGCTGCCGCCGCCGCCGATCGGCGGAGTGCTCGCGTCGGTGGGTATGGATGTAGATGTTGTCGTCGGCAATGCGATAGTTGCCGTAGAGCTTGTGGTGGCGGCGGCAGGAGCGAGCTTGGTAGTAGTCGTAGCGGGGATGGTGCTGGTGGCGGCGGCGGAGTAGGAGGCAATCTTCGAGCGTTTTGGGGGCGGTGAGATGTCGTCGCCGTCGTCGTCGTCATCGGTGGTGATCTTTTTACAGGCGGGGCACGTGTATGACCCATCTTGTCCGCCATCACCGATCCCCCGAACCCTCCGTGTGCCGTCCCCGGTGGCGTCTGCGGTGCTGCCTGGGTTTCGAATGGTGCCGCAGGCAGGACAGGACACACGCTGTCGTTGTCGGCTCACCGTGGGGTTGGAGCCTTCGCAGGACAGCAACTGGTAGCGCGACATTAGATGTGCGGAGACCGTGGGAGCCGTAGCTGCGAGCGCATGTGAAGCCTCCCAGAGGTGTTGGAGGCGTGCGCTGTTCTGGAAAGGCGTGCGGGTGGGCATGGTGGAGTATGTGGTTAGAGAATATGCAAGGGAAGTCGTGATTTTATTTGCTCGTCACATGTAAGAGGCTCTGCGGCACGGCTGCAGGGTTAAGCTATCTAGATACTCTACCTATTTACCGATTTCCTATATCTAAAGTAGTTACATGCAGCCAATCCAAGGTATCCTAAATCGGGAAGAGAACGAACGCAAAGTAATGCCAAAACACGGTAACTAAGTTTTCTTGCAGGCTACATAGAATCCAAAACACAAACATGATGGACAGCAGCTATGGGAGATTCACCCGTTACATCAAACAGCCGTTCTTTTTCGAGGAATGGAGGTCGGAGCTCCCATAGCGGTATCTGTGGATACCGTTCCTCACGAACACCTCCACAATCCACTCGTACCAGACTTTGCGCTCGCTCGACAGTCTCCACATGGAGACGTCCACCTCGGCCTGATCCGGGACATACAATGCCGTCTGTGGTTGAGAGGTTAGCGATTGGACCCAGGCTATGGATCAGCATAGGGGGAGGGGGGAGAGTCGTACCCGCAAAGGGAAGAAAATCGGAAACCAGCTGATCATGTCTTTGCTTTTCTGGTCGATGGTATCCGGCCTCGTACTCAACTCGATATTGCCGTATAGCACGCTCTCGAAGTAGCCAGCCAGTCCGTGGATTACTCCTCTTTGTGGTACTTTGAACGTCGCTTTGCAGTTTCGCAAGTTGTGGTCGTTTCCACCGTCTCCCAAGCCGACAAACCCCCCGCCCATGGAGGCAGCCTCGCCCAGGACGTTTGAGGGTACCGGATGCGAAAAGTCCCACATCCTCGCGATGTGATCGTTCTCTGCGAGACTCTCCATCGACTGTAACATCACCACGTAGGGCGTCTCGGCGGCATCAGGATCACTCTTTCGTGTGGAGATGTCGGCGAATATTTTGGGCGCCATGATTGGTGTGAGATGCGCCGAATAAGACTGTGGAATCATTACACCTCCATCGGCTACATTACCGTGTTAGTAACACCACGCACGACGGGAAAAAAACAACAAAAAAAAAGCTAGGATAAATTACGGTTCAGGACCCTCTGGACACCGTCCAAACACTCCGGACTCAGTTCGTTGTCCGCAAAACTTCCCAGTAATTCCGATATCAGGATGTCGACCGTAAAGGACGGCTTCCAGGATCTCATGTCACTCCTGATGATCGTAACAACACCGCTCCACCGCTCGGCGTTTTGTCTCTGGAGGTGAACATAGGCATTGGGATTCTTTTCGACCGCAACCATCTTGATTGTCCGCTTGGAATTACTTGCAGCCTGTAAAGCCCTGGAAACGAGTGGACCACGGCCAGCGCCAACAACAGCAACGACACTAGAAAGGCGTCATGTCAACCAAAGCGTTCTATGAGCAAACACTCGAGGGCGCCAGTCTACAAACATTTCTTCTCCCAGATTCCTATCGTGCAGGGCCAGCTCGATGGCTTTCTCGTACTGATCGTACTTGACCGGGTCTTTCTCAAACACTTCATAAGTTATGCTCTCCAGATTGTCTGCCAGAGGCTGCAGGGGTGCTTGGAGGAAGTCCTGGTAGCCGGAGCCGAACTTCTCCACCGTAGACTGCGGCGGTTGGTTCTTCTGCAGATGCCGGATGTATATGAGGTACGCCACGTTCTCGTGCCGCACCTTCGAAGGAAGACCAGTACTCCTCACGACCGGTGGAGCGCTGGTGTCGGTCAGAAGAATGTAGGGAGTTGGCCGAAGCCTCATGTACTTGGCAAATAGGTTTTGGTGGAGCTTGGATAGGACGGGGAATCCCTTGTTGTTTGGACAGAACGTAGATGACGATACGATCAGCATTCGCAGTGGCTCCGCAAACCACCGTCGTACGACAGAGGGATCGGGTAGCCTGTCCAGGATTTTCAGAGCTGAGATGAGCAATCAGCGGGACTAACTTCACCACAAAATTGTAGACTACGATTTTAACGCACCGATGGCTAGCTGCGTGCTATACCGACAAACCGTCCGTATTGTGTTCCAGGCGTCCCAGGCTGAAAGCGGATCATACAGAATGTTCTCCGCCATATCATCCTTAGCGCCGACCCACTCGTCAATTGGGAACTGGATCAGAATCTGCATATACGTCGAATGGGCCAGCGCAGTGCTGATCGCCTGAGCGTATGCCGCAACGTCTGACCGAACCTTGGGGCCCGGAACGACGACGTGGCCCAGGCCACAGAATGCCGCATACGCCAGCTCTATATCCAGAACTTGTTTCGAGATGTGAGCGACCAGCGGATCCGAAGACTCAATCTCAATCCACGGTGACACCAGCGCAATGACACCCGAGATGTGAGGTCCAGGTGTGACGTTGACTTCGTCAGCCGCTAGTCCTTCGAGGTGGATATGCTGGCGCTGTTCCGATCGCGCCTGCTTGATGGTTTGCAAGATGCGCTTGTGAAACCGAGAGTTGCTTATGCGCCCGGTGATCATGTCGTACTGCACCGCACAAAAAAGATCAGTTCCATGGTGAGGAGCAAGCGAACGAATGGTTATCTACTCACGCCAAAGTTCCCCTCTGCGTCTACCAAAACACTATCGATCTCCCTGTCTGGACTCGAGATCTGATGTCCAACACACCACACGGGAATGTGGTCGTTATCAACCGGCTGAGTCGCTTCCGCATCCATTGGGATTGAGTCTATAGGTGGTGGGGATGTCGGTGTTGGGTCGGGCGATGTATCGATTTTATTTGTGGTGGAGCTTATGGATTTCGGGTAGTCCGACTGTGGCTGTGGATGTGATTGCAGTGGGCTTTGGAATGGGGAACTCGACCGTCAATCGTGGGGTTTGGCGGGGTTTGGCGGGGTTAGGTCTTGGGCTAACCTATTCATGCGCTTGGTAGGGCGGCACGCGCGTGTGTGTGGGCTTGGCAAGTCGCGTCACGAACACATCCCTTAGTTAAAACCCTCCCTTCCTCTCCTGTTCACCTTCAGCATCACCACCTATGCCGGATCCACCACAACTCCGATTGCCCTCCACCCGATCGTCCCTGTGTATTTCTAAGATCTTCTCTTATTTCGGCTACCCGAAGCCGTCATATGGCCCTCCACCCTCCTCTGTTTCCTGCCTGACAACTCCTGAGACTCGTCCCACGTGGACATGATCCCCCCTCGCGCAATCACCCTCCCCATAGTTTCACGGCACTCCGGCAAGACGAGAGTCTTGATGGAGATATACACGGCTCTTGTGGGGTCCCGGCCACTTCCCGACCTTCTGTCGTCAATGGGAAACGAGCTTCCGGTTGATTCTGCTGCAGAGTCCGTTTTTCCGCCCGGTGGTGTCGGAACTTAACCCTAAGTCTCCCCGTTCGTGCCTCGCGGATCTGCTTCTCCCAAGCAAGTCCAGAGGGGCTTCCAGCGCGCGCGCCAAATGGCCGTAAGCTCGTTGCCCCCCTTTGGAGCCCGGCCCTCGGTACTCGTGTACAGTTCGTGAAGGATACTTCTCTCCCCAGGGGGAGAGAGGTATATTGGTGCATGGGAACTCGGCATCGGTCGGGGCGGTATTGACACCATTGACGGACTTGCACTCCGCTAGGCGTTGCGAGTTGGGTGTTGGGTGTCCCAGAGCACGGCTTGTCTTACCTACGGATTGCGACGCGCTTCATTCACCATGCATGGAAGAACCTCGTCGGTACGGCTCGCTGCAATGCAGAAATGCGCAGGGCCCAGCGAACCTTGCAAACTCTCCCGGGAGAGGCCAGATGCTACACACGGAAGCGCGGACGCACATCATACTCGCGGACAAGCCGTCGTGCTCCGGCGTGGAGACTCGACGCTAAGCCTGACTCGCATTCCCCTTCAATTGGTACTGCCCCATACGGCCGATCGTCGTTGGAAGCCCGCCCCCTTTGCCCGAGAGGAAGATGTTTGTTTCCCCTCGGTTTCTCGAGAAAGAACTCGCCGGTCCGCGTTAGTCGTCACTCCTGTTGATCTTCGGAGATACGGATGAGACGAGCAGGAACACCGGTCCGACCCAGTCGTCCTCTCCCCGCATTCGGGTGGAAGGGGATGATACGGCGGGACCACATAACCACGCGGCTTTTGTGGGCGTTCTATTTGTCCGTGCCTTCGCCTTTGGCGGAGGGAAACAAAAACCTGTCCCAGAGGGTTACGCGCTCACACACGGAGTCTCGGATCTGTCAGCGGCTTCAGGTACGGAGGAGAGGCGCCATGGGCGGATCGAGAAGGTTCGCGGGGCGATGCACACACTTCCGGAGAGGGCCGTCGAGCCGCCCTTTGGCCGTCTTGGGAAGTCCAGATGATTTGGGGGGGGCGATTCACGAGTGGCTTGTCTTCCACAGGGGGAGGCTTGTCCGAGTTCTTGTCCAGGGCATTTGCAGACGCGGGACCTTCTCTGCAAGGCTTCAGAGTTTCGTACTCGTCCGCTCTGCGTCCGTTCCGAGACACCTTGGACGAGACTGATCCCCGTGGGAGCACGAGCCACGATGATGTGACACTCCTCGATGATATCAGCGACCGAAGAGCTCCATCGGGGCTTTTGTGTTTGATGCTGGAGTGGGTGGGGGGTGAAGGGAGGGTTGCTTCCGAGCGGCCCTCCCTATTCTTTTTTTACCATAAGTGATGCCCTTCCCTGCTGAAAAGGCGCTTGCTAATGTCCATCCGCAGGCACGAGATCGTGTGCTGTGCTACGTTTCGCCTTGTTGCTCCAGCTGCGGAGCAAACGAGTGGACGAAACCACACCTTGCGCCATCTGCGTCAACACCCAAGACGGCAGTCCGAGCCTGGCGTCGTTTTACCGGGGGGGGGGGGGTTGTCCAGAGGCGAAGGAGAGAGCGGGGCGAGTGAGAAGGCGAGAATGTATATCAGGAAACACTGAAGGACTGCGCGTGAGCGAGCATACACAAAGTCGAAGAAAGGGGCTTCGAGTGTGGGCCGTGAAACAAACCCCCCAAAAAATAAAGTAGTCGCACAGAAACCACGCCAGCTGGGGGACATCCCTTCCCCCATAGACACGCACATACATACGTACCAAGCCCAGCCAGCCAGCCAGCCAGCCGACAGCTGGCTCGATCCGTCCGCACCTGTGCAGGATGTGTACGTATGTGTTCTATGTAGATATGTTACATATGCTCCATCCATACGGTTCGCTTAGCCGCTGCTGCCCCCGATCCCCTTGCCCTTCCCTCTCGAGCCGTACGGATGCTCTCGTGGCTGTTGGACAGCTGCGGTACGGGATCGTTTTGTCAAACGGACAGAGGTGGGAGGGGGAAAGGGGGGATGCTGGCATACCGCTGTGATAATACTAACCACGTGGGCAGCAGCTCAGAGGGGCAGATAGAGCACTCGGCATGCATGCTCTTTGGGGTGGGGTGGGTGGATTGGTGGGGACAGGCGATTCGTCTGAATCTCTTCCGCCCCTCTAGGGATGGGATGGGGGGGGGGGGGGGCGATCTGTATGTACGGTGCACAGCACAGAGCGGTGCGTATGTACTCTACGGTGCATCCCGCAGATGATTCCTCCCTCCCCCTCACTTCCCCATTGGGCATTCGATGATTGATGGGGATGGGCGATACATATGGTGCTGACGATGGAACGTGGAATGGGGGATTGCCCGCATCCGCGAGCCGGCTAGAGAGAGAGAGAGAGAGAGACAGCGTGAGCGGGTGTTTCCGTAATAACGCAGTGTGTGTGGATAGGAGCGATCGAATAAGGTTTCGGAGCCCACAACCTCGCCGCGGTCATTACACAGATACAACCCAACCTGCAGCCGAGCTGGGCTGGAACGGGGAGAGGGGAGGGGCTGAATCGATCGGCCGGACGGATGGAGGAAAAAGAAGAGAAAACTGGGAAAGATGTAGATATCTAGCGTACATATGTAATGGACGTCGTGCGCGGGATCATCAACCAGGTCGGGGAGAGGAGGGGGGGGGGGGTATGTACGTACAGAGCAGAGTGTCTTCGTGCATGCGTACGTGCATCATACATATGTTTGTATGTATGTGGTGGATACACAGAGACCGCCCCCTCCGTGGGAGAAGCGCTGGAAGTGTCTGGCTGTAGATCACCGGGGCTGTCCACCAGGAGGCCGTGCCACCGGGGATTGTTTCCAGCGTGCGCGCGGTGCGAGACATGTTGCGGTGGATGCCTTCGACCGTGCATCGGGAGGGAGGGGGAGGGTGTGTGATTCTCGACAGGGTCCGCGGATTGGAAGTCCAGGTGCGAGCGAGACAGGACGGGAGGGAACAGCGCATGCCGCCGGATGTTTGCTCCCGGCGCAGCAGGCCTCCCCACCCCTCGACGAAGAGCGGGCTGGCCTTCTTCCCCACAGCGCAGTTACCCGCACTCGGCCGCATCGAGGTATCCAGCCTCGTCTCCTCTCCTCCCGCGTGTCTCCGCGACGCTACGCATGTGCTGGTGCAGAGCTTCGCCCGCCGCGGCAGACGGAGTACGTGCCGGCCAGCGCCCGCTCGAGGCTGAGGAACTGGGATCGACTGCTCCGTTCCCCCCTACTGCAGACACATCCAGCCAGCCAGCCAGCCAGCCAAGGCCCTGGAGGACGACCGGCGGCTGGACGGATGGGCGCGCGCTCGACGCCTGCTGCCGGACGAGACATGTCAAGCACCCAGGCAGAGTGCCCGCCTCCGGCCCGGAAGCTGCTGTCCCCGACTCCGGACGGACGGACACGGCGACTCGGCACCCGGCTGGATGCGGCATCCATCCACGATCCGTCTCGGCCGGTCTGGGTGCTTCGGGCTGGCTGGCTGCAGGGCAGGAGCCGCACGAGGGGGAGGAGGAAGAGATGGGGCTGTGGCCACTCCCGCGGGACGGAGGCGAGGGCAGAGTGGAGACGGGGCGCCCGCTCTTGCTCGCCAGCCTGTCGTCGGTGCGTACTAGGTACGCTGCATGGTTGGAGGACGGACGGATCGTGCGAGCGCGGCAGCGGGGGGCGCAGGCATCGTCTTCTCCGCAGGCCCTCCCTCCACAGGAGCGCCTGGCGCGGCAGTCCGTCTCGCCCTTCCTCGGCGGCCCAGCAATGCGGCGCGGAGCCGGGGCCTCGTCCCCACGAAGGGCAGGCCGGAGTGCGCGGGCTTGGCCGTCACACCGCCCGCGAGACGGGGCCAGGGAGGGCTGGGACGAGTGCTCAACGGCACGACACGAAGCACGGAGGGCGCCCAGCTGCATCGAGCGATCCGCCTGCTGCCCAGCTCTGCCCAGCTCTGCTCTGCCTCCCCCCCCTCGGCAGAACCCCCTGTGTCTGTGCCTGCCAGAGAACGAGAACGAGAGCGTGAGCGGGGATGCGTGCTCCATCTACCTCAAACCGTACGATACACAACGGAAAAAGGAAAGAAGAAAAGAAAAGAAAAAAAAGGAAAGAAAGGGAGAGGGGGGGGAAAAAAAGGGATCGTCAACATCGCCCAGCACGGCGGATTTTCGGGATAGATAGTACCAGTATCTAGTAATCCCTTCTCGCGGTTCAGTACATAAGTGTGTATGTATGTGTTTGTATGTATGCACGTAGATGGGTATGTACGCATGTATGCACGATACCAGCCAGGGATGGACTTCCGGCAACGGAGTCGTGGGTGAGATACAGCCACTTCACGAATACGACGACGGCGGCGGCGGGTCTCACCTGGACGATCAGACAGGCAAAGCAGGAAGGGATACATATCTATGTACGTACGTATATGTATCGTTTCCACGTCTCCAGCCGCGGACTTCCGACGAGCTTTTCAGGCGGAGATGTAGGGTATGTGGTGGTGGTGGTGGTGGTGGTGGTGGTGGGGGGGGGGGACATTCTAGGACTTGTGCGAAAACCCTACCCTTTCGACGGAGAGCTCCTTCACCAACAACGCCCAATTAAAGGGGGGTGGGAAACAGACCGCTGATTGGTAGAGCTGGGGCAGAAGATGGATGATGGTATGGTGAGCATTTGTTTTTTTTTGTTTTTTTTGTTTGTTTGTTTTAATTCGGGTGGCTGCTTTACGACGGATTTTGTATATACTTATGTAGATATGTAATCATCTTCGGTGGTGCTCCCCGAATGTCCGCCCTTGTTCAATGCATCGATAAATTACCCCATAGGGTATTAGCAGCTGCGAGTTGCAGTCACACGAGGGACATTTTCTACATGAGTACTTATCTGTATGTAAGTAAGCAAGTAAGTACTTGAGTATATTAATAAATCGCCTATTTTTTATTTTATTTTATTTTATTTATTTATTTATTTTTAGCCAAAGAAATAGAGAAAAACAAGCCACGAAGTTGGTACCTAAGTAGGGTACATCATACTCTGTTGACTCCCGAATATGTCCAAACCATCCTGGTTCCAAAGTCCCCCCACCATATCTGTACACGGCATGTCCGGCGATGCGACGTGTAGATATGTATACATATAGTCTAGGTAGGTTTTATGCAGGCAAGTCAGAGCAGGGGGGCCGAGGGCTGGGGCCTATGTAGAGTACATATGTACTCTAGTTATGCGATGCAGTCGGTTCGCACATCGCAAGCGACCAGCCGCGGCTTCACTCCCACTCTTCTTCAAGCCTAGTATACAGCGGGGCAGGGAGTCGACGCCACATCAGAGACATACATCCGAGGGTGGGACTCCTTCTCTTATTTTTATTTTTATCTACCTAGTTTTATTTTTATTTTTTATTCCCTTTCCCAGTGTTTCTTTGTTTCTTTCTCCCTTTCTTTCTTTCTTTCGTTCCCTCCCCCCCTTCTTTCCTTTTTTTTTTCTTCTCTTTTCCCTTTCCCACACAGGTATGCAGATAGCTGTGCCTGTGCTGGGGGGCACGTTCGGTAACGGCAACGATCCGGAGGGAAGAAGCACGGCCTACATACATACATACATACATACATACATACATACATACATACATACATCTCCGAGCACGATCGGGACGTCAAACATGGTGATGGCAAGCCTGCAGCCACGCCCCACACGCACGCACGCACGCACCGTGGAAAGGGAGGGGGGAAGCCCGTGGGCTGCACGCAGGCCCCCTTCGATGCATCACCGTCCTGCCTTCGACTTCTGTTTCGACTGCGATCTGCATATGCGGGAGGTTGGATTCGGACGCTCTTTCTGTGTGTGTGTGTGTCCGTAGGTGCAACTGGATGTGCGTGTGTTCCTCGAGCTTCGAGAAGCCACATGGGTGTCGACGGAAAGTTCGAACGATATCTACATATGCGCCACACCGTCGCACCAGAAGACCCCTTCAAGCATTCTGCAAAGGGAAAGGCGAGGAAAATAAAATAAAAATAAAATAAAAATAAAATAAAATTATGATAAGGGAGATCTCGCATCGAGGGGGAGAGGGCAGCAGAGGGATACCCCCCCCCCCCCCCCCCCCCCCCCCGCCGCCCCGGGGGGGGGGAGAAAAAAAAAAAAAACACAACAAAAACGAGGGCGG
>Ga0307516_10006262_pt1 | contig 13989 bp, 9 predicted proteins | sample 19_EM_MG_FD_203310 | JGI IMG/M metagenome (GOLD analysis project Ga0307516, IMG submission 203310) | Populus trichocarpa ectomycorrhiza microbial communities from riparian zone in the Pacific Northwest, United States - 19_EM | ecosystem: Host-associated > Plants > Roots > Unclassified | place... | reverse complement strand
TGGGTCATCCGCACCGGACCCAGCAGGTCGTCGACGCGGTAGGGGAACCCGTCGGCGTCGATCGGATACGGCTGGACGATCGTGGTGGTGCTGCTGGAGCGTGGGCCCTGTGGGCAGGTGAGGTTGTCGGTGTCGTAGACGGTGGCGTTCTGGTAGTCCTGCCACCTGGCGGTGGTGGCGTTCCAGTAGCGCAGGCCGGGCATCTCATCACCGGGGTGGCGCCGCGTGGTGGCCCGGATGATGTAGGCGGTCATGTCGCGTCCTTGCTGTTGAGGACGACTGCCAGGCCGGCGCCGGGGCAACGGGTCTGGATCAGCACGATCACGAGGAGGCCTGCGTCATCCCGAGCAGGGTCAGCGCCAGCTGGAGCACCACCCGGGCCTGACCGTTGGCCTGCTCCGCGACCTCGTCCCGCGCGTTTTCGAACCCGTCGTGGTGGTCGTGGTCGCCGAGTCGTTGGACGTCGGCGTCGAGGCGCCGCAGCTCGGCCAGCGCCGTCCGGAGCTTCAGGCGGGGGTCGTCGAGGATGCTGGCGCCGCTGTAGCGTGCGGCGGGTTCGACGTAGGCAGGCGGGTCGGCTATCGCCACCCCGCCGATTGCTCGGCCCGCCACGGTGTCGAGCGTGGTGTCGCCCTCGTACTCGGCGAGCGTCTCGTCGTTGATGTTGTCGGCGGTCAGCGGCTCGTGGCTGTGCTCCTCGCGCAGCAGCGCCAGCGGCAACACTGTGCTGTGGCTCTGGTGCACCGTCCATGTGACCTGGCGCCAGCCGCCGGTCACCGCGCCGTTGCCGAGGCGCCGGGACACCTCGTCCTCGATCGCGTTGATCTCGTCGATGCTGTCGGGGTCGTATCGTTGGCCGGCGTGTTCCAGGTACATGTTGGGGTCGGCCCAGTCGTGCAACTGCCCGAAGTTGGTCACCGTCCACGGCACGACGCCCAACCGGACATCGTCGGTGATCGCGGCCATCACCGTCTCGGTGAGCTGATCAACCCTTGCCTTGTCCATCATTGCTTCTCTCCTTCGTTTCCCATGCCGTTCGACATGGCGCGGAAAGGCGGCAGACCCGGCACCCTGAAGTGATGCCGGGCCTGCTTCCTACCGGGCCGACGTCGCTACACCGCCCCGTGAACTCGGTGCGAACCTCGGCGGCGAACGCGATCTCCACCGGGATGACGAACCCAGGCAGCCCAGGCCCGATCCGGCTCTCTGAAAGGGCGCGACCAGGCGCAGGCGGCGCTGATCGCGTTGCCGCTCACTGCTCACTGACGAGGTGGGTCAAGCCGCAGGAGCAGCCAACTGGCTGGGCCCGCCTGTGACCGAGGCGCCAGGGGCGAGCCCGGCGGCCGGCTCTGCCGGTGCCGGCAGCGCTGTCGCAGACGCCGGGGCAGCCGCGGTGCTGTCGCTGTCACACCGGCTGGGCGTCAAGGCCGAGCCGGTGTCGTTCCAGAGCTAGAAGGGTGCGTGCCGGCGCCTGCCAGCTGTCGTCACCTGTCGGGGCCGGTGTCTCGCCGGTGAGCAGGGCGCGCAGCGCGGGGACCTGCGCGGCGTAGGCGGCGCCGAGCGCCTCCAGGTCGGCGCACGCGCGCAGCGTCACCTCGCGCATCTGCTTGCCCCACGGGCCTGGCTGGCCCCACTGCTCCCGGCGGCGGGCGTACATGGAGCCCTCGCAGAGGTTGTAGGCCAGCCACACCACGGGGGCATGCACCCCGACCGCCTCGGCGAGCAGACACGTCTTGTCGTAGTCCCAGGCCCTGCCACGGCCCAGCCGAGAGCGGAACCCGGCGGGTTTGGGGTTGAGAAGGGTGCGCCAGAAGTCCGGGTGCACCGCGGTGGAGGCCACCATGTCCTTCGCGTCGGCGAACCCTCCCGCGGCCAGCGCGTGCGGTAGCCAGTCGGTGAGCAGGTGCGCCAGTTCCCGGCGGGTCACGGGCACCGCGGGGTCGTCCGCGCTCCACCGGCGTACCCGTGGAGCCGCGGACGCCCGGTCGGCCGTTTCGACGAGATCGGGCAGCGCGACCACATCGGCCAGGTGTCCCAGCATCAGCGCCGCGAAGTCACCGAGCACGGTCTCGAAGCCGCGGCACCGGTCGCCGTAGTCCCCGACCGGGCTCCAGCGGCCACCGCCGCGGTGCGCGACCCGGTGCGCCGCCTCGTGTAGCAGCGTGCGGAGCAGATTGTCTCGGTCGGACAACCTGTCGACGTGGACGGCCACGCCACCGGTGCGGGGGTTGTAGAACCCGTACGCGCACGGGTTTTCCTCAGCCTCGGAGTACACCCGGACCCGGTCCAGCGCGAAGGATCCGATGCCACGGCGGACCAGCTGCGTCGCGGTGGCCAAAGCCGCACGCTGCGCCGCCGTAAGCGCGCCGTCGGGCACCCAGGTGATCTTGTCGCGGGTCTCGTCGTGGTGCCGCCGCTGGCGTACTCGGGCGATCTCGACACCGAGAAGGTCCATGAGCGCCCGCTGGTGATGGGCGGGCAACCCGCGGGCTGTCACCTCGGCGAACCCTTTGTCCTTCAGATCGAGGGACGCTTCCTCGTTGCCCGGACTGGTGTAGAACGTCTGGGCGGGCAGGTACGCGCGCGCCCACGTACGCCACGCGGCCCGCGCGCGGGGAGGGATGAAGTGGCTGAAGAACTGTTCCGGCTCGCGCAGCTTCTCTCCGGCCAGCACGTGGACGGCGAAGCGGTCGATGACCGCCGGGTCCTCGCTGGCGGCGAGGACGGCGCGGACCGCGTCACGCAGGGCGCCGGCCTCGATGACGGTGCGGTCCCGGTTCTGCAGGGCCTTGTCGTCCAGCGGCAGGTCGTAGGAGGCCAGGAATCCGGGGACCGTGGTGACCAGGACGCCGCCGATCCAGACCCGTCCGGGATCTCCGGTCAGCACACACGTTCCGGGCATCGCGGGCGGGGCGTAGCCGGGTTCGCTCAGTGCCCGGAACCGGCCGATCGCCTCGTCGGCGAGTTCCTGCGGGCATTCGACCGTGATGACGGTGCCTCGGGTGCGGTCGGTGCGGTACAGGTTGTAAACCAGGACCTCGGCGCCCTGCTCGGAGAGCGATGGGATCAGGCCGCCGAGCAGCCGGCGCCGTTCGACCGTCGGCACGAAGCCGTAGCCGACCGTTTCGCAGCGCACCACGCCGACTCCGGGGCTGCGGGCCAGGATCAGGCAGGCGAGTTTCTTGCCCTCGCCGAACTGGCCGATCTGCGCATTGGTCTTGGTGGAGTAGCCGAGGATGAGCCCTTCCTCGGGGATACCCGGGCCGTCGTCGGCGATCCTCAGGACTCCGTCGGCCCACGCGACGGTGGCGTCGTTGTCCTCATCGAGGGCGTTCGCGATGAGTTCGCAAAGCCCGCGCACGGGCGTCCAGCTCTTCACGTAGTCCGGTGAGATGGGATAGGCCAGGGTGTCGACGATGGTCGGATCCGGTGCATTGTGCAGGGTCGTCGCGGCCTGGGGGCCGTCGGTGCGTTTGTCGGTGCGGTCGTCTGTGGTCACGCAGAACTCCTCAATAGGGGTGGTGGCGCGGCCGGCGCACAGGAAGGGGTGGCAACGGCGGCGCAGCCGGACCCCGTGCCGGTTTGGTGCGCCTGCACCGGCCGGGGTCAAGGCAGCTGTGCGCTGGCAGGCCTCCGAGGTGATGGGCGCCGGGCGCGCTGGGGCCGTGCGGAGGCCGGGGATGGTGGGAAGAGGGAAAGGCGGCCGTTTTCGACGGCCGGACGTGCAGATGCCTGCCCCTGCCGAGGGCGGCCGGCGGCGGGCTCTACGCAAGGGCGGCGTGGCAGCACGATCGGGCCTGCCCGCTTGCGCCCGGCCGCGCTTACATCCGGAAGGTGACCGGGCCAGACATCGGGGCTTCGGTGGCGGGCTTGCGGCGGGTGCCCGGTATTGGTTGGGCAGGGTCGGCGGTGGTCGCCGTGGGATGAGGCCTGCGCCGGCATCGGCCGGGCGCATGGGCGCTGTGTATGCCGACGCTGGCTTTCGCGCGGCGGCTGAACCAGCCGGTGGCCGGGGGTGCAGTGGTGGGGATGGTGCCGAGCTCGGCGGGTTCGGTAGCCGTTACCGGCTACCGAACCATGTCCAGAGGATGCGGCAGGCAGCCGCCGGTCACACGCCCAAGGCGTCGACGAGAAGCGCTTGGTGGGCGGCGAAGGCCTGCCCGCCGTAGCTTTCAGCGAGGTAGGCGGTGAGTGCGTGGTAGGAGCCGGCGCGGATCCACGCCGCCTGCCGTGCGTCGTCGGCTGCGTGAAGTGCGGGCAGGGTCGTGAAGTAGTCACCGATGTCGAAGCGAGTCACGACGGTGACCATCCAGGCCTCGTCACTTGCCCGGGGGTCGGGCACATACCGAGGCGGGAGCGTGACGTAGGGCTCGCTGGCGCGGTCCACGATCAGTCCGGTCTCTTCGTACAGCTCGCGTACCGCGGCGTCGGTGGGGTCCTCCCCGGGTTCGACGTAGCCGCCGGGCAGCGCCCAGCCGTGCCCGTCCGAGCGTTCGACCATGACGATCCAGCGGTGCCCGTGGTCGTCGACGGCGGCGACCAGGGCATCCGCGCACAACTGCTCGCCCCAGTGGCCGAGTTCGTTACGCCCGTACCGGATGCCTGTGTGCTCACGAGGGTTGACCGGTCGGCCCTGCACGACCTGGAAGGCGATCGCGGCGTTGGCCTGACGCTCAGCCCAGTCGATACGAGTGGGATCGGTCTGCGGATCGGCCCATCCGTCGCGGATACCCTTGGTGAACACGTCGGGATGTGTATAGGTACGGTCAGCGTGCGTGGACATTCGTTTCCTCCATAACCGGGAGCGGGGGTGGTGAACGCAGCCGCGGAGCAGGCTTGCGGTGGAACCTTCACGTCGTTCGAGGTAGGTGGGCCGGTCGGGACGCGCCCCTACGGGCGCAGTGCGGCAGCGACCGACCTATCGCTGTTGCCACCACTGATCGATCAGGCGGTTCGCACGCCGCTTGCTTTCACCGTGCGTGACCTTGCATCGCCGGCTGCCGGCTGCCCGCCGGTTGCTGATGGTGCGGTGAGCGGAGTAGTTGCACCACGGCTTCACCTTGGCCGGTCTCGATGTAGAACTCGCGTGCGGCACCGCGTCGGCTTGGCCGGAAGGCGGCGGCAGGTGCCGTTGCGGGCGGGCCAGTTTGCGGCAGCCGATGACGCGGCCGTCCAGGTCGCGGACGTACTCGTGGAGCACGAGCAGGTCGTCACGGTGCACGGCGGCGAGGCCGACGACCAGCGACACCACGTAGCAGGTCCCCGGGCGGGGTTCCGGCAGGTCACTGACCGGGCCATCGGCGACGCCGAATGCGACCTGCTCGACGGGGATGCCGTCGTGGGCGCGCTCCGCGCTGAGCACCTGGTGGCCCAGCCGGGCTGGATGATGCTGCGCCGGCGGGGGCAGCACCCGCAGTGCAGCGACCGAGCCGACAGCGATGCGGTCCGGGGTGTCCTGCGGATAGATATGCAGGGGGTGGGGGGTGAGATTGACGATCATCGGCTTCTCCTTCTTGTCGTTGGACATCGGGGCTCCGGTTGGCGCACGTGCGGCGGTGCCGGGGTACTGGTAGGCACGGAAAGTGGTCAGGGGCACCGCGTGGCTTTCGCGGCTGGGAGGTGGTCACTAGCCGTCGTTGACGGGAGCGTCCCGGACGGGCCGCTCGCCGTCTCGAATGTCTTCGAGGTTGGCGAGCGGTCCCGACCGGTGTGTGGGCCTGCTAGAGGCTGACGGCGATGAGCCGCTGCTCTGCGGGCATCACGTCGAGCACGCGTAGTGCCTGCTCGATGTAGGTGGTGCGGTCCGCGAGGGTGTCGCTTCTGGGTGCGAGGCGGACACCGTTGTCGCAGAACAGCGCGTCTGCGCAGATCGCGGTGATGGCGCTGTAGTGCTGGTAGGCCAGCTGCCCGGCCTGGAACATCTCGATGTCGAACAGGTCGAGGTGTCCGGCGCCGGGGTTGACGGCGTTGTGCATGCGCATCGCGTTCACGCGCGGTTGGGCGTGGAAGTCGCTTTTGGCGTCGTCCCAGCTGTACTTCGCCGGGTCGGCGTAGTGCTTGGCCAGAAAGGCCGTCCACGGGTAGGCGGGGCGGGTGCCCTGCACGGCGTGGGTCCACACCTGGTGGCGGATACCGGCGCCGATCCCGGCGGCCTGGCGCAGGCCGGCGAGGTCGAGCAGTCGGGCGGGTCCACCCGCGCAGCAGGCCGGGCGGCCTTTGCGCAAGCCGATGATCTGCCCGCGCTGCCACAGCTTCAAGGTCGGTACGGCCCAGAAGCGTGCTTCCAGAACGCCGCGGACACCGAAGTGCCGGTCCAGGGCGTGTGTGGTGAGCGACTCGTGCGGGACAGCGTCGGGCAGCAGCACGATCATCGTGCGGATCGTCGGCGTCGGCGTGACGGCCGGCTGCGGCTGGGTCCGGGAACTCCCGGAGGCAGGCGCGGCAGGCGTCGCGGCCGTTGTCGGGCGGGTCGCCTTCTTCGGTGTGGCTTTGGCGGCCGGTGCCGGGGTGCTGCCGTTGCTGCTCGGCGCGGTGGTGGCGGTTTTGGCCATGGCGGGTTCCTCCATCTGTGCGGGCGTGTGCGGACACGCGGAAACAGACCGGTCCACCGGGTGCGTGGATCAGTCAGGAAAAGGGGGGTGTGGAAAGGCGATCCGCAGGGTTCGCGGTGTCGCAGGGTGGTGCGGTCGATCCGCCGGGTTCGCGAGATCGTGGTGGTGGGTACGACCGGAGAGGTCGCCGCGCGGTGCGCGTACCGACCGGCGTCGCGAAGCGGCGCGTCTGCGCAGTTCGCGGTGACGGGGTTGCCACTGACGAGGCCTAGTCGACCACCCATCCGTTCGTTGCCGCCGTCTCGGCGACGACATCCTTGAGGCCGTCCGGGCAGGTGCCCGTCGGGTACGCGAACCACCAGAGGCTGGTGGGCCGATCAGGGCCTTTGAACACGACACCGGCAGCGGTGCACAGCGTCATCAGGTCGGCCAGTGCGTCCTGGGGACGCCGAGCCGGGCCTGCCACGATGGATGCCTCCACCGAGCAAGACGTCGTCACGTTGATCTCCAGGTCTGCTGTGGCTTTGTAGGTCCAGCCGTCGCACGGGTCGTGGCTCGCCTCGACAAGGACACTCGGGCACGTGAGGGTGGGCGATGAGGTCGGGTTCATGAGGTCTCCCTCGGTCGGGCGTGTGTGGACACGCGGAAACGACCGGGCCACCGGATGCGTGGATCGGTCACGAAGACGAGGTGTGCGGGTGATGCCGGCGATCCGCCGGGTTCGCGGAGTCGCATGTGGTGATCCGCCGGTATCGCGGGATCGGGTTTGGTTGGGTGCGACCGGAGAGGTCGCCGCGCGGTGCGCGTACCGACCGGCCCGGATGAGGGCGGGTGGGTGACGGGCACCGTGGTGGTGCGGCGGGAATCCCTTCGGTGGGACCGAACCGGGGGTGAAGAAATATATAGAGATGTGTGGTGCCGTTGACGGTACCGCTGTGGTCTCACAGCGCAGGTCTTCCGCAGTCTTCGGAAACCGGCTCTGACCTGGGCTGTGAGACTTTCGCGGCGGATTGCTGGTTAGGCTGTGAGCGGCTGTGAGACTTCCGGTTGGGGTTGCACCACCGTTTCCGGCGGCGGCGGCGGGGGTCAGTCTTCGGGGTCGCTGTAGCGGTGTGGGTTGGTGGCGGCGTTGACCGGGCCGTGGTCGCTGGGCAGTTCGTGCAGCCAGCGGCGCAGGCCGCCGCTGTCGCCGGCGACGGTCCAGCAGGGCCCGGCGGGATGCTCACCGTGCACGCCGGTCGCGACGGGCAGACCTCGGGGTAGACCGGCGAGGGCGTCGAGCAGGTTGCGTTCGCGACGCGCCGACGGGACGCGCAGCAGCACCGGGTAGCGCGGGCCGACCTCGGCGAGCTGGGCGTAGTTGCGTAGCTTGCCCAGGACGGTGGCGATCTTCTCGGTGCCGCGGTCGTGCTCGAGCCAGAACCCGGTCGTGTGGTCGCCGACCTGCCAGATGCCGTGCCCGTCGGGGCGGATCCCGGACAGCGTGTAGGCGGCGGTGGCGTGCTGCTCGGACCACCAGCGCAGCAGGCGAGTGTTCGGGTCGGTGCGGGTGTAGGCGTACAGGTCGATGAACAGCTGGTTCGTGCCGAGCAGGTGCGCGAGTTTGCGGCTGCCCACGATCCGCTCGGTGCGATCGGTCGCCGTCCGCGGTGCCGGGGCGTCGCTGCGGTCGGGATCGTTGTAGGTGCTCGGGTTTACGAGCGCGCCGAGCGGGCCGAGGGCGTAGAGGTGCTGGCGGGTGCCGGTGGTGACGTCGACGAACCGGTTCAGCGCCTCCATCTCGTAGAGGGCGGCCAGTCGCAGCGTCGCGGCCCGCTTCGAGGGGAACAGCGCCGCGGCGATCTGGTCGGTGGACAGCAGGTAGTGCTCCGCCAGCCAGTCGAGTAGTTGCCGGTCGCGGATCGTGAGCCGGGCGAGCAGCCGCAGCCTGGCCCGCTTGGACGAGCTACGGGTGCTGGAGGGCCGAGCTCGGGGACCGGCGGACGGCTCGGATGCCTGGAACGCAGGGCGAGCGGGCAAGGGTCCGAGGGGACCGGGGTCGGAGTCGGAGGAAGGGAGAGAGGAAGGGGAATCGGATGACACGAGGGGTCTCCTGGGGAGATGGACAGGAAGGGTGACCCTCCTGTGGGGAGGGTGTCGGGAACTGTTCGCGTCGACGGCCCGTGGACCTCACGGCCGTTGTGCTGCCGTGACAGACACCACGGCGATGGCATTGCGTGACCGAACAGTGATCGATGGTGAAGGGAGGGTGAAGCTCCGTTGGAAGGTGCACAACCGCCCGGCACGGTGGCGCTGACAGACCTGAGTTCGGCGAGACCGGCAGCGCTCGGACTCAACCGCGGCGCGGATCGGTATCGGCGCGTTTGTCCTTGCCCCCGCCCTTGGTGTCGCCGCGGCGGGAGTACTGCTCGACGAGGTCGTCCATGGCCGTGGTGTCCTGCGACGGTACGGCCTGCGCGGCGGCCTGCCGGATCGCGGTCGCCTCCCCCACTACCGGCTTCGGCGGCCGGGTCTTCATGGTGAACGCGGGCAGCTGCCGGCCGTCGACGATCAGCCGGGTGATGGCGGTGTAGGCGTCGAGGTGGGTCAGGTCGTGCTCGGTCAGCTCGGGCAGGGTGTGCCGGGCGAGGACCTTCGCGTCCTCCGGCGCGCACGTGAAATAGATCTTGTTCCTCGCGTTCGCCGAGGCGGCGGCGAGCAGGTCGCGGGGGAACTGGGCCAGGTCCTGATGCGAGAGCGTCATCGACAGCCGGTATTTCCTGGCTTCGGCGAGCATCGATTCGAGGCTGCTGGCCAGGGTGAGGAAGTTCTGCGCCTCGTCGATGATCAGCGACGCGTCGCGTCGCTGGCCGGGGGCGAGTTTCGCGCGGGCGGTGGTGGCCTGCCACACCTGCGCCAGCACGAGCGAGCCGAGCAATTTGCTGGTGTCCTCGCCGAGGGTGCCTTTCGGGATCCGGACCAGCAGGACCCCGCCGTCGAGGATTTTGCCCATGTCGAAGCTGGCCTTCGGGTACCGCATCGTCCTTTTGACGAAGTCCCGGAGCAGGAAGGACCTCAGCCGGGCCAGGACGGGGCCGATGACCTGCGAGCGCAGGGCCGGGTTGAGTTCGTCGTACCACTGCCAGAATCCGGACAGGCCGGCCGGGTCGTCCAGGCCGACGGTCATCGCCGACCTGAACTGGGCCGAGTTGAGCAGGGGTGGGATGTGTTGCAGGGTGACGTTCGCGTGTCGCAGCAGGGTGAGGCAGGCGACGCGCATGACGTCGTCCATGCGTGGGCCCCAGGCTTTGGCGAAGATGTTCCCGAAGATCGACACGAGGTTGTCGACGACCAGGTCGGGGTCGTCGCCTTCGAGGGGGTTGATGGTGGGCGGGTTGGGCTGGTCGGGGTCGAAGATGACGACCTTGTGCGCCAGGCTGGCGGGGATGCGGTCGAGGATGTCGAGGACCATGTCGCCGTGCGGGTCGATCACGATCGTGCCGCGGCCGGCTTTGATGTCGTCGACGGCCATGTTGACCAGCAGCGTCGTCTTACCCGATCCGGTCGAGCCGATGACGTGCAGGTGGTAGCGGGCGTCGGCGACGTTCAGGGCGATGCCGTGGCCGCCGATCTCCGCGTCGCCGAGGGCTTTGGTCCCTCGGCCGCCGGTGGCGATCGCGACCGGGGCGGGCATCGACTGGGCGCGGGCCCGGTCCAGGCCGGGCACGGCCAGGTCCTGCGGGAGCGCGGCCAGGGCGGCGAGTTCCGGCGCGGAGGTCAGGAAACCCGGGCCGAGGCGCCGGCCGGCCAGGACCGCGACCGGTGAGCTCATCCGGGTGCGGTGCGCGAGGGTGTTGCGGCCGGTGTAGACGGCGAACGCCGAGCCGAGGGTGTCGGCGATGCCCCGTAGCCGGCCGTCGGACAGGCGGCCGGCGCGGGTGGGGGTGCGGGCGACGGCGTAGCGGATGCCGGTCTGCCACAGCGGGTGCGCGGTCTTGTCCAGGATGGCCCGCACGTCGCGTTCGATGCCGGGGTCGCGGCGTGCGGCCGGAACCGCGGAGCTGCCGCGCCGGGAGGTACCGGTCTGGAAGGCCTCGATCAGCCAGAGCAGCGGGGCCGCCGGGTTGATGGTCGGGGTGGCGGTCTTGCCGGCGCGGATGCGCCCGGCGGCGCGGCGGGCCCGGCCGACCCGGCGGGGGGAGGCGGGGCGGGCGAGGATCTGCACGCAGGCGTGCTCGTCGGCCTTGAGCTGCGAGCCGGCGGACATCAGAGCGCGCAGCGGGTCGCTGTCGTGGTCGGTTTCGAACGGCAGCCATTCCGCGGCCGTCGGACTCAGGTGCCCGCCTACGGCCATCGTGGCGGCGTACGGGATGGGTGGGGCCGGGTTGTCGGTGGTGCAGGCGGCTCCAGGCCACGCGGCACGGACCGCGGCCTCGACAGCGCCGCGGGGGACGCTGCCGGGCACCCACACACTGATCAGCAGCCGGCGGCCGGTCCAGGTGTACTGCCAGACCACGTGCGGGCTGCCGTAGACAAGCCGGCGTCTGCGCGACGGTGCGAGGGTGCCGGACAGGTTCGCCCACAGCGCGGCCGAGCTGTGCGGGTCGACCTCCGGCGGCGGCGCGATCGTGATCAGCCGGGCGTCGGCCTCGTGGTAGCGATGCCGCCACCGTTCCAGGAGGTTGCGGGCGGCGATGTAGACGACCGGGGCGGCGGCGGCCACGGCGAGCAGCCACGGCCGGTGCGCCGCCCACACGGCGGTGTCGATGACGAGTTGGGCGGGTCGGCTGGAGGGAGAAACAAAATCGGCGCCCGGCCCCGGGTGGGGGCTGGGCGCCGACGGCGCGTGAAGCAGCAACGCGGGTGGTCTCATGACGGTCCTCATCAGAGGGTCGAGTCCGGCAACCGGCCGGGCGGCGGGCACGCGGACCTGAAATCAGGTCCCGGGCTGAGGGTGCGAACGGCGCCCGGCCCCAGGGCTGGCGGCGAGGTTCGGCTTGGCGATCGGCAGCGATCAGAGGTCGTCGTCTTCGGCGTCGAGGGCCGCGAGGTCCGCCGGATTTGTCGTGCACAGCGCGTGCTCCTCCGGCGCGGCGACGGCCTCGAAACTGGTCCGTTGCGTTCCGGAGATCAGCAGCCCTTGCCCGGTGCGGGCGGTGAGCAGCGCGCGCCGCTCTCCGGCGGTGAGGCCGAACGCGTCACCGACGGCGTCGATGGCCTGGGGCGCTTGTTTGAGCAGAACCTGGGTGGCGGCGTTGGCGACGACAGCCTGGCCGAGGTCGGTGCCCAGCACGTCCGCGACGTCCTGGGTGACCACGGTCAGCCCGGCGTTACGTTTGCGGGCGGCCTTGGACATGCGGAACAAGAATCGGGCGCCTTCGCCGTCGCGTAGCAGCAGCCACGCCTCGTCGACCACGACGAGCCGGCGGACGCCGTGGCCCTTCGCGCCGGGGGCGTCGACGGATCGCCAGATCGAGTCCAGCGCGAGCAGGGTGCCGACGGTGCGGACCTCGTCGCTCAGGTGCCGCAGGGACCAGACGACCAGGTGCCCGTCGGGCCGGGTCGTCGTCTGCCCGTTGAACAGGTCGGAGAACGATCCGTCCACCCACGGCGCCAGGCGGGCGGCGAGCTGCTGGGCCGCCGCATCCTGTGCGTCGTCGCGGAGGCAGGCGGTGAGGTCGCCGAGCAGCGGCGCGCTGCGGTGGTGGGTGGCGGGGTCGGCGGTGATGCCGGCGTGGCGGTAGACGGCGAGGATGGCCCGGTCAAGGGCTGCCCGTTCCTGCGGTGGCGGCTGGTGTCCCAGCAGCACGGAGATGAGCGTGTGCAGGAACAGGCCGCGGCGGGTGAGCACGTCGGGGCGGGTGTCCCCCACCGGCAGGTCGAGCGGGTTGATCTTCACCCCGGCGTGCCCGAGGCGCACGATGCTGCCGCCGACGGCGTCGGCCAGGCGCCCGTATTCGTCCTCCGGGTCGATCACCGATACCTGCACGCCCTGGTGCAGGTTGCGCAGGATCTCCAGCTTCAGGAAGTACGACTTCCCGGCGCCGGATCGGGCGAGGACGACGGAGTTGTAGTTTTCGGTGGACCAGCGGTCCCACCAGACGATCCCGTTGGAGTCGGGGTTGATGCCGTACAGGGTGCCGCCGACGGTCTGCGGGTCGCCGGGCAGCGGTGCGGGCAAGTCCGGGCTCGCCAGCGGGAACGCAGCCGCGAGGGCCTGGGTGTCCATGGTGCGCAGCATCTGCAGCGAGTCGGTGGCCATCGGCAGGGTGGTGGTCCACCCGGCGAGGTGCCGCCACGTCGCGGGCTGTACCTCGATCAGGGTGGACGCGGCGGCGGCTTTCACCTGCGCGCACGCGTCGAGCAGTTCGGGTTCGGTGCGGGCGTGCACGGTCAGGTACAGCCCGACGCGGAACAGTTTCGACACGCCGCGGGCGAGGCGCTGGGCCAGGTCGGCGGCGTCGTCGGCGGCTGCCTCGACGTAGGGGTCGGCGAGTTTGCCCTTGCCGGCGTCGGCGCGGCGGGAGGATTCGAAGCGGGCCCGCTGGTTGCGCAGCCGGGAGGCGGCGACCGGTGCGGGTAGCGGGTCGATGTGCATGGCCAGGTCGAGCCGGCCGGGCCAGGACAGCAGCGGTTCGAGCCAGGCCGGGCCGACTTCGGCCGGGTATCCGGTGACGACCAGGGTGCAGGCGTAGCCGTCGCCGACGCGCAGCATCCGCGGCATCACCTCCACCGATCCCGGTGCCACCGCGGCGGCGACCCCGGCACCTGCGGTGAGGCGCGGTGCCGCGGGTACCGGTGTCTCGCTCGGGTGGGCGTCGGGGCTTCTCTTGCGGGTCAGGTTCATGACGGCCGGTCCTTCGCGTGACGGCGTGGGCGGGCTGCGGAGGCGGTGATGACGGTGTCGGGGGCTGCCAGCCCGCCCGGGCGCGGCGGCCGGTATGGGTCGGCGGCGGCGGCGATCGCCGCGGTCACGGCCGGCCCGTGAAGGGCGCGGGTGGTGACGCCGAGGCCGGACAGGGCGCGCACCGTGTCGTCGGCACGCCTGCGGGCGGCGTGCTCACCGCGCTCCCCCGCACCGGTGCGGGTGACGACGAGGACCTGCCGGCGCAGCGGGTCGCGGCGTTCGGCGAGGTCGTCGAGGAAGGCCGCGTGGTCCGCGCACGCCGCGGCCAGGGCCGGGTGCGGCAGGGCGGGCGCGGCGGCGGCCAGGGCCTTGGCGTGCGAGCGCAGGTCGACCGGTTGGGCGGACACCACGATCTGCGTCGGCGTGGACAGGCTGTTGAGCCACCGGCCGTAGGTGTCGATCAGGGCGGCCTGCTCGCCGGGTGTGCGCAGGTGCAGGTTGACGCTGGTCGCGGCGACCATCGCCGCCCGCACGGTGCCGAGGCTGATCTGCCCGTCCGCGGCGATCGCGTCGGCCGGCAACTTCAACGGGGCCGGCAGCATCACCGTCGAG
>Ga0307516_10006261_pt1 | contig 13989 bp, 11 predicted proteins | sample 19_EM_MG_FD_203310 | JGI IMG/M metagenome (GOLD analysis project Ga0307516, IMG submission 203310) | Populus trichocarpa ectomycorrhiza microbial communities from riparian zone in the Pacific Northwest, United States - 19_EM | ecosystem: Host-associated > Plants > Roots > Unclassified | place... | reverse complement strand
CTTACCGGGCCGGTCCTTGCGTTCGAACTTCGGCGCCAGCGCCGCCTCGATCGCGCCCCAGGGCAGCCGGGTCGCCAGCACCGCCAGCGGGTGCCGCAGGTTGATCATCGTATCGATGCGGCTGCGGAAAAAGTCCGTCGTCTCCATCCCCGATCCCCCAGAAATCAACCCCGATTGGAATGAAGTTCAAGAGAAATCACCCTCGGGGCTCACCCACGGAAGCCAGCATCCATGCGGGTTTCAGAGGTTTCGCAGGGCCGACTGAGTACGCAGGCACGGCTGCCTATGCCAAGGCGATCCGCGACAACCGCCAAGCCTGGGTGAACCATTCGCTGAAATACTCCTTCTATCCGGAACACGTTCCGGAAGCCGAGCGGCAGAAGGACGCGGAGCGGGAACTGGACCAGTTCCTGGCGGAACTGGAGGCCAAGTCCAATGAGTTCATGGTGGGGCAGGTGGTGCATGCCTTGTCCGCAAGCGCCACACCGGAAGTGGACGCCCAGCGCGGCCTGGTAGAGGTGGCGCGCCGCGCGGGCGACGACGCGGAAGCGGCCCGCCGCGAAGGGACGCTGCATGCCTTGCTGGTGAACCCGGTGAACTGGGAGGTCAACCGGCTGGTGGTGACCGAGCGCTCCAATCGCTCGGAGCAACCCGGCATTGCCATGGGCTTGGTGGCGCAGTCGTCGAGCGTGGCGGAAGCCAGCCACGCTGTGCTGGCGTATCCCCGGTATCCCAAGGACCTGGGGGGCTCGACTCGATGAGCTAACGCCCTGCCGGGGCCTTGGCACGGGCCGGGCCGGCGGCCGGCGGGCAACCGGGCCCCGGGTACAGGGCCAGCAACTGGCTGGCCTGCCGCCGCACCTGGTCCCGCAGCTCGGCTGGCTCCCGCACCTCCACCTCGGCGCCAAAGCCTAGCAGCTGCCGCGCGCCGTGCTCGATGGACTCGATGGGCATCAGCACCTCGCGCCAGCCTGGCCGGCCGGGCGCCGGCTGAGCCTCGCCAGTCACCGCAATCACCGGGATCCGCGCATTGCCGATCCACGCCAGCCCCCGCGGCGAGACGCTCACGCGGGCCTGCAGCTTGCGCAGCTCTGCCTCGAAGCGTGCCGCGGACTCCTGCCAGCTGCGGGCCAGGTCGAAGCCGCGCGGGCGCTTGAAGCCGCGGCCACCGGTCTTGAGGTCCAGGATGCTCGCCAGCCGGTAGGTGCGCACGCCGTCGCGGCCCACCGCGCGTGCTACCAGGTACCAGGCGCCGGCCTTGAGCACCAGGCCCAGCGGCTCCAGGTCCCGCTGCACGGGGCCCTGCCAGCTTTCGTAGTGCACGCCGAGCCGCCTGGCATGCCACACGGCATCGGCCACCTCGCGCAGGAACCGGGGGCTGTCTTGCGTGCGGTACCAGTCCAGCGGGTCGATGTGCAGGCGCTCGCCCACCTCGGCAGCCTGCTCGCGCCACCCGCTGGGCAGGCTGGCCACCATCTTGAGCCGGGCCGACGCGGCCGCAGCCCCCAGCCCCAGCTCGGTGGCCGGGCCGGGCAGGCCGGCGAGCAGCAGCGCGTTGGCTTCAGGCTCGGTCATGCCGGTGAGTTGCGTGCTCCAGCCCTCGCGCAGCTGGAAGCCGCCTTGGCGCCCCCGCTCGCCCCACAGCGGCACGCCGGCGGCAGAGAGCTGGTCGATGTCACGCAGGATCGTGCGCTCGGACACCTCCATCGCCTGCGCCAGCGCCGCGGCCGTCATGCGGCCGCGGGCCTGCAACAGCATCAGGATCGAGAGCAGTCGGCTGGCTTTCATCGCGGTGGGCTTAAATCATGACAGCAGGTGTCATGTTATGCGGGCCATCATCCGTGCCTTGTCTTCACCAGGAACCCGCCCCATGCCCGCTGACCTTTCCACGCCTGACTGCCCTGTCGTAGAACTGCGCCAATACACCTTGCACCCCGGCCGGCGCGATGTGCTGATCGACCTCTTCGACCGCGAGTTCGTCGAGCCGCAAGAGGCCGTGGGCATGACGGTGATGGGGCAGTTTCGCGACCTGGACGATGCCGACCGGTTCGTCTGGCTGCGCGGTTTTCCTGACATGGCCGCGCGGCAGCCGGGTTTGGCGGCGTTCTACGGCGGCCCCGTGTGGCAGGCACACCGCGAGGTCGCCAATGCCACGATGGTGGATTCCGACAACGTGCTGTTGCTGCGGCCGGCCTGGCCGGGGTCAGGCCTTGCGATGAATGGCCGCACACGCGCTGCCCCCGGTGCGACCGTGGTGCCTGCGGGCTTGCTGGACGCGAGCATCTTCTACCTGCAGGAGCCTGCGAGGCCGCCCCCAGGGCGAGTTCCTGCGGCCGCTGGCCGAAGGCCCCTCCGTGCGCCCGCGGTGGATGAACTGCTGGCCCTGTGCCGCGAGGTGTTGTCGCCGCTGCTCACCCACGCCGGCGCACGGGCGCTGGCCTGGTACATCACGGAGGACGCACCCAACAACTTCCCGCGGCTGCCGGTGCGCGAAGGCGAGCCGGTGTTGGTGGGCCTGGCGATGTTCGACGGCCTGCCGGCCTTTGACACCTTTGTCCGCCGCGGCGTGTGGGCGCGCGAAGCCTTGCCGCAACTGGCCCCATGGCTGGCGCGCCCGGTCGAGAGCCACCGCCTGGTGCCCACGGCACGCTCGGCACTGCACGCCTGATGCCCATGTGGGAACTCACCCAGACGAGCCACTTCTGGCTCTACTTCGTGCTGGTGGCCGGCATCGTGGTGCTGCCCGGCATGGACATGGCCTTCGTGATGGCCAGCGCGCTGGTGGACGGGCGCCGGGCCGGTGCCGCCGCGGTGGCTGGCATCGTGGCCGGCGGCATGATCCACGTGGCCATGGGTGCGCTGGGCGTGGGGCTGGTCCTGCTGTCGGCACCGCGCCTCTTCAACGCCTTGCTGGTGGCGGGTTCGCTGTACGTGGCATGGATGGGCGTGTCGCTGATGCGGGGCGCCAGCGCGCTGGGCGAAGTGCGCGAGGAGGCCTCGCGCCCGCTGCGCGCCACCTGGGGCCGCGCGGTGCTCACCTGCCTGCTCAACCCCAAGGCCTACGTGTTCATGCTGGCCGTGTTCCCGCAGTTCCTGCGCGCTGAATACGGCTCCACCGTGGCCCAGGCCGTGGTGCTGTCGGCCATCACGTCCGGCACCCAGGTGCTGGTCTACGGTGGCGTGGCGGCGGGCGCCGTGGGCCTGCGGGGCTGGCTGCGCGGCAACGCGCGCACCCAGGTGCGGCTGGGCCGGATCGTCGGCGGCTTGCTGCTGGGGGTGGCGGCATGGACGGCGTGGCAAGGATGGCAACGGGGCCATTGAATTCGTCAAGGAGATCGACACCATGGATCAATCGAGCGAGCACGACTTCGACTTCCTGATGGGGCGCTGGCGCGTCCTGCACCGGCGCTTGCGAGAGCGCCTGGCCGGCAACAATGAATGGCAGGAGTTCGACGGCACCTGCAGCGCGCAAACCCTGCTGGGCGGCCAAGGCAACGTCGACGACAACGTGCTGAACCTGCCTGCGGGGGCGTACCGGGCGGCGTCGTTGCGCGCCTTCGATGCACAGACCCGGCGCTGGGCCATCTGGTGGCTGGACGCCCGCTGGCCTCACACCGTGGGCATGCCGGTGGTGGGTGGGTTCGAAGGCGGTGTCGGTACCTTCTACTCGGATGAGACGCTGGATGGACGGCCGATCCGCGTGCGGTTCAGGTGGACGGACACGCACACACCGTCGCCACGCTGGGAACAAGCGTTCTCGCCGGATGCGGGCGAGACCTGGGAGGTCAACTGGGCGATGCGGTTCGTCCGGGTGGGGGAGGGGGCGTGAGGGCTACTCGATGTCTTGGCGCCAGGCCAACTGCTTGATGTCGAGGACCCAGGTGCGGGTGTTGCGGGTCTCCACGGTGGCATTGCGCTCACAAGGGATCTGGAGGGATGGTGGGTAGCCAAAAGAATTGCCGAACAGCCTCCCGCGCTCCAGACGCGGCGATAGACTCGCGTGTCGATTGGGGCTGGCTGAATGGCACATGTGAAGCACTCCAGGCCGCAATAGGCTGCGGGCAAGCGCTTCATGCCATGACCCTGGGCAGCATTTGTATGCAAAACATCCGCGAGCACGGATCCGTGCGGAGAGAGCATCCCATTCCTACTGCGGCCATCTCCGCGCACCACAATGCATTTGTTTCGACGTTGGCGCGGTAATAGACCAGCGCTGCTCGCTACGCCAAGTCGAAATGATGGCCGGCACCAAAGGTAGGTTGCCCGGTCGATTGCACCGCGGGAGTTCATGGCGACCATCTATCGCTTCGGGCCGTTTGAGCTCCGGTTGGCTGAGCGTGCGCTGCTGTGCGACGGTCAGATTATCAAGGTCGGTGCACGTGCATTCGACGTGTTGGTTGCGCTGATCGAGCGTCGCGATCGCCTGGTTGATCTCGACGAGTTGTTCAACCTGGTTTGGCCGGGGCTGGTTGTTGAAGAGAACAACTTGGCGGTGCAAATCTCTGCGCTGCGCCGCGCGCTCGGGTCGGACGCCATTGCAACGGTTCGCGGGCGGGGGTACAGATTCACCGCCCAGCTGCAGCCCACCACGGACCCGGACGCACAGCAGCCCCCGTTGGGGCCGGCTTTCGCGCACGACCATGCCGCCATTGCCTTGCTGCAGTTCGAGCCCGGGCGGTGGCATGTCGCTGGGTTGCTGGTGGCCCAGCACGGCGGCACGGTGCAGCCTGGGAACAGTCCAGAGAGAGCCGTTGCGCGCTTTCCGAGTTGTCACGCTGCGGCTGCCTGTGCGCTGCGGTTCGATTCGGACAGTGGCATCTGTGTGGCGATCCTGTCGCCAACGGACTTGCCAGCGCCCGACGGTGCATCGGGTGCCGAGCAGGCCCTGCTCGCTGCTGTACGGCGCGCCAGCCCGGGTTCGCCCGTGGTGTCTGCCGGTGTTGCTGACCGGCTCACCGCGGGCCTTGACGGCGACCTGGAGGATATAGGCACTGACCCCGATGGCGATTCGGCCCCACCGCTGCGGCTCTTCCGGCTGCAGCGCGTGCAAGCTGCGCCTTCGGCCCCTCGTGTTGCATCCGCGGCGCTGGAGCTGCGCCCGACCGTGGCCATCATTCCGTTTGCCACGTCCGACAGCAGCGACCAGGGCTTCGGGATCGGCGATGTGCTTGCCGATCAACTGACCAGCCTGCTGTCAGCAAGTGCGCTCCTGAACGTCACGTCCCGGCTGTCGACAAGCAATTTCCGAAATCGACGCACGCCGCTGGCCCGCATTGCCGAACTGCTGTCGGCGCATTTTGTCGTGTCGGGCAGTTGCTGGCGCAGCGGGGACCGTGTTACCGCGAGCGTTGAACTGGCTGACGCTCGATCACAGAGCGTGCTCTGGGCGCGCACGGTGTCCGACAGCCATGCTGCAGTCCTGCAGCACGACAGTACGCTCGTGCTCGAACTGGCCAACGGACTGGCGCGCGCGGTTGTCGCGGCCGAAATCCATGGCACCCGCGTGCAGGCCTTTCCCGACATCGAGAGCCACACATTGCTGCTGGGCGCAATCGGGCTGCTCTACCGGCTTTCGCACGGCGACTTTACCCAAGCCCACGCCGCGCTGCAGGCCTTGCACGCACGTGTGCCGAGACATGCACTGCCGTCGGCGTGGTTGGCGCGATGGCATCTGTTCCGTGTGGTGCAGGGCTGGTCGGACGATCGCGACGCCGACGGCCGGCAGGCGCTGGCCTTTGCACAGCGCGCGCTCGACATTGACCCTGATTCGTCGCTGGCTCTCACGATGATGGGCAACGTGCATACCAGCTACCTCAAGGACCCGGACGCCGCCGAGCGCTTCTACGAGAAGGCGACACAGCTCAATCCCAGTGAGTCGCTGGCATGGTTGCAATGGGGTAATGCCAGGAGCTTCCAGGGCGATGGCGCAACAGCCTTGGCTCATGCGGAGCGCGCCGTTGGCTTGTCGCCGCTCGACCCGGCCCGCCACTTCTACCAGAGCATTCTGGCCAGCGCCGCATTGGCGGCAGGTCAGTTTGAGCGCGCGATCGATGCGGCACACGCATCGGTGCGACTGAACAACGACCATGTGTCTACTCACCGAGTCCTCGCGATCGCGCTGTCGCTGTCGAATCGACTCGACGAAGCCCGGGTCGAGGTACGGCGCGTTCTGGAGCTTGAGCCGTCGCTGACGGTTGAGACGTTCATCGCGCGATCACCCGGCGCTCGTTCCGGCTTGGCGCAGAAGTTCGGCACGGCTTTGCACGCTGCGGGCTTGCCGCTCAGTAGGAGTTCTATTCAATCGACGGAAGTGGAGAAGCAATGAGTAGGCAAATGAGTTGGAATGGTGGGAACGGCGGGAATCTTGGGGATGGTTGGGATGGCTGGGATGGCTGGGGGAACGCCAGCGCCTTCGACGCTGCCAGTGAGGATCGTGAATTGGCGCTTGCGCTGATACGCACGCGCGAGCGCCTAGTCTATGGCCTTCCTCAGAAATTCGATCGCCCACCACACTGGCCCGGAGCGCAACCTGACAAAGCCTTGCGAGCGTTGTCCACCGGCATACGTTCGCAGTTGGCAACCATGGACTTGCTAAGCACGCTGAGGGTGACGTTGAAACTAGAGGACAAGGCACCTGTGGAACCCAGGACGGTACAAATCGAGTCGAAGACTGGCACGCTTGACATCGAGTCGCCCACTCCGACTACCTTTCAGGCAGATTTGGCCAAAGTGGAAGCGATGGCGACATTGCGCGCTGAACGTTCAGTGGAGATTTTCGCCCAGGAGCGGTTCAATCCTGCGTTCTGGGCGGCTGTGCTGCCTTTGAACCCAAAAAGCACTCCCTACACGCTTGAACTGATGGGTGCTGTTGTGTCGATCGCCTCGTTCGTCGTGCAGCGCTGCAAGGCGTTTCTCGGCCTGCCACGCCCGGCTGACTTGTCACCGCGCATCCAGCCGATGCTCCCCGCGCCGCAGTCTTCAACGTATCCCGGTGGTCACGCGATTGAGTCTGCCTTGCTCGCACACGTGCTGGTCCTGTTGCTGACTGGCACGGTGAAAGACACGACGGGAGAGGGTTGGCTGCTTACTGTGGGAAAGATGCTGCATGAGCTCGCTGCGCGTATTGCAGAGAACCGCGTCGTCGCCGGGATTCATTTCACGATCGACAGAGGCCCTGTACCTACATACGATGGAAAAAATAAAGATCTCGCTTCTTTCTTGGCTGGTGCGATGAATGCCGTAGCCGAGGAATTTAAGGACAAGAAGAAGGACGAGTCGAACGTGTTCAGTTGGCTGTGGTGGAATGCCAAATCCGAGTGGAAGGAGGGAGATAAATGAGTCCACATTGGGAGAATAAACCCCCACCGCTCTTCGACAGTCAATTCCCCACTAGCGGAGAGCCTCGTGACCCCTATCTGGTCTGGGCTTGGCTGACTGGGGTGCTCAAGGTCGAGGATGGCGTGCACTCGCGCAAGCTACCCTTTCTGCTGGAGACGAATAAGAAGAAGAGTCGTCCGTTTGATATTGATACGGAAACCGAAGTCGATTTGGAAGTTGATGATGGCCTGAAGGATGCCCTCGCGGATCTGCACGCTGATCTGTCGGCATGGGACGACAAGTCGTGCTACCAAACGGTCTGGCTCTGTGTCTGCCCGATGTGCCTGTCAGTGCTAATTTGGCTGCTGAATGCGAAAGCATTCAAGAGAATCCAACTCTGCGCGGCGCGCGGAATGCCAATGTCGTCAGGTCAAGCAGACGAGTTGCCTGCACCTGCTGGTGAGAATCCACTGTTGCGGCAGACGCTCGGCGTCATTGATGACGGCTGTTGCCTCGCACATGCATCGTTCCGTAAAGCCAATAACACCAGCCGCTTTGAATGGGTGTGGGATCAGAATCCCCGCGTCGATCGGAAATCGATCTGGAAAAAATACCACTGCAGCTATGGGGAGGAACTGAGTAACGATGAGATCAACCAGCAGCTCATGCAGCATCCTGGTTTCGGTGAAGCTGCTGAGCGGGAGTTCTACAGGAAGATCGATCGTTCAAATTGGGGCGCCTCAGACCGGACCCATGGCGCACGGGTTCTGCATCTGCTCGCCGCTGAGCGGCAACTCGTGCCACAGCCGGAAGTGACATCCGAGGACCGCGTTGCCGGGATGCAGATCATCTTTGTTCAGCTACCGGAGGAAGCGGTGGCGGACACGTCAGGCGGGTCGCTCGGCTTCCATGTGCTGAGTGGCGCCCGCTACATCGTGGACCGCACGGAGCAGTCCGCGAACGGATTCGGTTGGGAAACAACCATCAACGTCAGCCTAGGCAGCATCGCAGGACCGCATGACGGCACGACCATCACCGAGCTTGCGCTCGACGAACTTGCCAAGTACACGGGCAGGGGTAAGGACGATGGCAATGGCAAGGTTCGGATTGTCGTGGCGGCGGGCAACACCGCCGGACGTGCCCTGCACGCCTTCAGGAAGGCTCCCTCAGACCCGTCCAAGCAGTTCCGCATCATGGTGCAGCCGGACAACTTTCGTGGGAGCTTTGTTGAGTTCTGGCTCCCGCTCTGGAGCCAGCAAGAAGAAGACACGCGTTACAGCTTCACGGTGAAAACACCCGATGGCACCACCTGCGACCCATTTACTCGCGGCGCTATCCGGGTGCTGAAGGCGCGCAATGGATCGGTGGTTGGTGCCGCAATCTTCGTTAGAGCCGCGGCGCAGAGCCAGAAGCAAACGATGATGCTGCTCGCAATCGCGCCAACCGCTCGCCTTGATGGCGAGGAGGACCGGACGGCTCCCTACGGCGTGTGGGAGGTGGAGGTGAAGTTCAGCCCCATTTGTTCAGAGAAGGAACCCGCACCCGTGCATGCTTGGGTGGAGCGCGACGACACAATTGTCGGCGTGCAGCGGCCGCAGCGAACACACTTCGTTCCTGATCGTCCGCCCGGGTCCAAAGACGACTACGTGTGTGACGAGGTAACGCTCAGCACTCTGGCCAACGGGAAGGGCACCGAACACGTGGGTGCCTATGAGATCGGGGCGTTTCCAAGAAGTGCAGAGGCATATGACGTCAGAGAACTGCGCGTCACGCCCTACTCGGGCAGAGGACCGGTCTTGTGTCGCCCCCCGCCCCAGCCTCCGCCCCTGCCCTCTGCATGGCCTGGCATATCCAAATTCGGGCCAGGTGACTTCAGCCGATCGTTGCCCGGAATCGGCGTGCCCGGGTTCTTCACCGGGACCCGATCCCGCTTGTCCGGCACCAGCGCTGCGGCCGCGCGCGTCGCGCGGTGGATCGCCGAGGGCGCGACGGAGGAGGAATTGAACGAAAACGTGCGGCCACCTCATGGTCATGCGCGTGGCACGGTTTCGCCGGCCGGCGTCATCCCGATCGACGAGATCGACGACCTCGCCTGAGCCGCAGGTTTCAGCAATGGCCGCCGCGTAATTTGCAGTCAACCGACGTCCTTGCTGTCACCGCTATGGCTTGATCCGTGCAAATGCCCAGCCGCAGCGGCTGAGCACTGAAGCGCTCTTTCCACGGACTGGGCTGGGCCATTTGCGCAACCGAGCGCGGGAGGAGTCGCGGCCACTCCTTCATCCTGATTCAGGTTTGCTCAAGCCAGTGGTCCCATTGCTCTTGATGCGTCGGGGCCGTGGCGGCACCCGGCCAATGGTAAGTTGTAGGCCGTCCGACAACTCCCGTCGCCTCGGCGTCATGACCCGCGCGTAGGCATCCACCGCGCTGGCCCGCGCCTCTTCGCTCCCTGCTGCTTGTTGTTTCTCTGGGTTACCGCCACCTTGGGCAGTTGCCGCAGCGCTGCCGCGGGATCCGCCATTCGCATTGCTGGGCCGGGCACAGGTGTCACCGCCTCTTGTGTCCGTTGGCCGCCTTCCGGGTGGTGCGCTGCCACAGCGCGAACTGGATGTGCGGGTCGATCGCCGTTCGGCTGGCGTTACTGCCGTGTATGCCTTGACCACATCGCTCAGTCGATCCAACTTCCGGCGATGCAAATAGCTCCACACCAGTCGGCGGCGGTGGGCCTCAAGTAGTCACGACTCGAGGTCTGCTGCCCGCGCCGCAATTCGGCCCATGCTTGGTTGGCCCGCAGCAACTGCGGCGCGCTCGGTCGCCACATAGACCTGGGTTGCCGCTCTCTCGACCCTTCCTTGACTGACCCCCGAGCGCAAAGGCACCCAATCCACCATCACATCTTTTAAGAGTGATTCATAAATGATAAAGAGATTAAAAGCACGCGTAGATCGAAAGTGAGCATGCGGCTCAGAATTAAATATCCGTGTTTCCGCAGCGGCAGGCATTCTGGAAATGTTCAATGAGGTAAGTGATCCAGCCGCAGGATCCTTAGTACATCGTTATTCCAACCCACCAAGGAAATGATCATGTCGATCAACGCATTGTCCTTACATCCCGGCTTCTACTGGTCCGGTCCTGCAAAGCGATTCTTGCGTGCTGCGCTGGCCACTGTGGCCTTACTGGCGAGCGCCATACCCCTGCACACCCAGGCCCAATCCTCGGGGTGCGAGGGTGTGGTATGTGGCTTGCATGTGTTCTATCGAGCGAACGACAACAGCATCCGGTACATCTACAAGGACCCGGCGACCGGCGGGTTGCGCCACGAAAACTGGACCTCGTTCACAGGAGCGCCTCCCGCGGCAAGTGACGTGGCAACAATGGTGACGCCTTATGAGAAGCATGTCTTCTACCGTGCCAATGACAACAGCATTCGGCACATATACAAAACTATATCGAACGGTGCGCTCAATCACGACAACTGGACTGAGAAAGCAGAGGCGCCGCCGGCAATAGGAAATGTCACCGCGATGGTGACACCAAACCGGCAGCACATTTTCTACCGTGCGGCCGACAACAGCATCCAGCATATCTACTTTGACTCCACGGCGGGCCGGCTATACCACGACAGTTGGGCCGGAGAAGCGTCCGCGGCGAGCGACATCGGAACCCTAGTGACGCCCGACAATCGTCAACAACACATCTTCTACCGCGCCGAAGACCGCACCATCAGGCACATCTATCTGGATGTTCTGACCAATCAACGGTTCCATGAAAACTGGACAGCGCTCACAAAAACGGAACTTGCAGATGGAAATATCACAACAATGGTTGCATCCAATTACTATCACATCTTCTACCGTGCTTCTGACAAAAGCATCAAGCACATCTATCAGAACGCGTCGACCAAGGAGTTGGCTCATGACAACTGGACTCAGCGAACCAGCGCGCCGCTCGCAGCGGGTGACCCGACGGCCATGGTCACGCGGGATGAACAACACATCTTCTACCGCGACATAAGCGACCATATCCAGCACATTTGGTGGTTCAACGGGCTGTATCGCGATGACTGGACTGCACGGACTGGTGAGGAACCGGCGCTGAGCGACGCAGCGACATTGTTCGCACCCAACCAAGCACAGCAGCACATTTTCTACCGCGCCTCGGACTCCAGCATCCGGCACATCTATTGGGACAGCTCCATCTCTCAGATGTCCAACGAAAACTGGACCTCGTTGACGGGTGCGGCGCCTGCGGCAGGCATGCCTGCGGCCCTATTGGCACCGTAACTGTTGCGGTTGTGGGCTCGCAGCAGAAGAATAAGCTCTGCTGCGAGTCGAATTGACCTTATTCGAAGCCAACCCATCACGCCCGATAAAAGGAAGAAATCTTCATGCCCAATACCCTCATCACCGGACAATTCCTACGCACTGGTGAATACCTCACCGCAGCCGACGGCTCCTGTTTCATCGTCATTCAACGTGACGGAAACCTCTGCCTCTACGAAGGCGGAAGCCCCAGCCAGCAGGGCCGCTACCTCTGGTCATCTCTGGCCAAGGCCGAACCAGAGGGTGACTATTTCGCCATCATGCAGGGGGATGGCAATTTCGTTGTCTATCAAGGCACTCCCGAGCGGCAGGGGAGATGCATCTGGGCTACGTATGCCCTGGCGGGTGGTGGCCGGTTCGTGGCGGTCGTCGAGCCCGGTGGCAACTTCACCGTCAGCATCGGTACGGCGGCGGATCGCGGCAGGTTGCTATGGGCTGCCCGTCATCGTCTGCGCGTGCTGACCTACAACACCCACCTGATCGAAGGATCGAACATCGAGGTTGGGGCCTGGTGGGCAGACAAGAAGCCGGTGGTCTTCCACGACGAGCCTCGACATGCTCAGATTGTCAGCAAGGTCCTGGCGTCCGGTGCCGACGTGGTTGCCCTGCAGGAGGTCTGGTCGGCAGACCGGATGAACCGGTTCAGAGACGACCTGCACAGTGTCTACCCGCACTACATCCGGGGCACCAACGGCCCGGTGACGAAAGCCGGGTCCGGCATCATTCTGGTCAGTAAGCATCCCATCACCGACTGGAACTTCGTGGAGTTCAAGGACCCCCATGATTCAGAGGACAAGCACGCCTGTAAGGGCCTGCTATGTGCCACCATCGAACTGGGCGAGGTCAAACTGCGGGTCGGCATGACCCACGCCTGGACCGATGCCGGGGGCACGGAATGCACCAACATCCGTGACCTGATCCACCAGACCATGAGCGACAGCAACCTGCCCGGCGTACTGATGGGCGACTTCAACATCCACCGGATGGGCGAGCCGGCCAAGTTCAAGAAGCTGACCGAACTGATGGCCGCTGTCGGTGCCTCCGACAGCTGGACCGCGGTGCATGGGCCGGATGCCGATGCGGCCTCGGCCACCGACGACCAGGTCAACAACACGCTGGACCAGTTCTTCAGCCCGGATCGGGACACCCCGGCCCCCGACTGCATCGACTACATCTACCTGCGCAATACCAAGTCCCATGTCCTGCGTCCGATCAGCGCCGAGGTGCCGCGCACCTGGCGGGAGTCCACCGGCGACCGCAATCCCAAGTGGTACTGGGTCCATCCCGGCAACGTCGGTGGACAGCCGTCTGGAGCAGTGTTCGGCGACAAGATGTGCGTGGTGGTGCGCAAGGCGGATGATGCCAAGCTGATGGTGGCGGTCTTCAACAAGGCTGACAAGCGCTGGGTGCACCAGACCATCAAGCAGAACAACGTGGAAGTAACCACCGACGGCTCGCCGGGTGTGGTGTGGTTCAACCATCGTCTGCACCTCTTCTTCCGGCAGGGCCACCAGGTCTACAAGATGGAGTCCGAGGATGGCCTCACGTGGACCAACAAGGACAGCCAGGGATCCGGCTTCCAGACCTCGGGGGGCGTCACGCCGGTAGTCTTTCGCAATACGCTGTACGTCTTCGTCCGCGATCCCACCGGCAAGTCGGTGTTCTTCCATGTGTGGAGCAACCGCTGGTCGGATCGACAACGGGTCCATATCGACACCAAGCGGGACATTGCGGCGGCGGTCCTCGACGACAAGCTGTGCGTGGTCTGTCGCGATGGCGATAGCCCGGGGGACACGGGCGGCGTGATGTGGGCGGTCCTCGATGCCGCGGACAAATGGTCCTGTGGCCATATCGGCAATACGGTCGCCAGCGGTTCGCCGGGCATCACCGTCCATGACCGCCAGTTCAAGGTGTTCTATCGCGAGCGAGACGGTGGCGGGATCTTTGCCTGTGCCTCACGTACCGGGAAAGACGGCTGGTACGACCTGCCCTTCACTCACCACGCCACCACCGACGAGGTCTGCCCGATGGTGTGGGAGGATCGGTTGATGCTGTTCTACTCGTTCGTCCACAAGTCGCATCTGATCTATGCACCGCGTGCACTGGCCCATGGCTACTATCCCGGACAAGTAGACCTGGACGCCTCTGACCACTACCCGTATCAGGTCGATTTTGTGTGGTCACCCAACCGCTGAGTTGTAGGTGAGGGGTTGCCGACGGGGCCACGGGTTTGGTGGTCCCGCCAGGCGCCCCGCTAGTGCAGTGTTCGATGCTATGCGGCACTTAAGAAAGCCGATGGATTTGTCGTCCTGGCTAGGCGCAAACCGCAGCGATGCCCGGAGGCATCGCGAGG
>Ga0307516_10006260_pt1 | contig 13990 bp, 14 predicted proteins | sample 19_EM_MG_FD_203310 | JGI IMG/M metagenome (GOLD analysis project Ga0307516, IMG submission 203310) | Populus trichocarpa ectomycorrhiza microbial communities from riparian zone in the Pacific Northwest, United States - 19_EM | ecosystem: Host-associated > Plants > Roots > Unclassified | place... | reverse complement strand
CTTCGGTCCGATGACTTCGCCGCGCTCGACGCGGCGACGCAGCGCAATGGCATTGCCGTGCAGCGAGCCGATGTCGAATACGGTCGTGAACCCCCAGCGCGTGCACATCGCCTCGAGCGCTGCACTCAGTTCCGATGCGGTCCGGCTCGATGCTTCGCGCAATGGAACGGGCAACAGATGCACGTGGCTGTTCCAGAAGCCTGCCACCACGACCAGGCCCTCGCCATCGATGACCTCGGCGCGCCCCGGAACTCGGATCTCTTCGACCGCTCCGACGGCGACGATGCGTCCGCCGCGTATCAGCACGGTGCCCTTCGCAACGGACGGGGTATCGGGAGAGGGATAGATCTTCGCGCCAACGATGGCCAAGTCGCGCGCGTGGGCCGTGGGCGCGACGGCCAGCATCAGCCAGCCGAACAGGATCAACAGAGCGGGTTTTGTCATGGCCCGCATCGTGGCCTTGAACGGCACGAACGGCAAGGGTGGGCCGGTGTCGGGTACCGCTGCGCGGGACCCGACCTACGTCAGGTGCTCACCAGATTTCGCAGCGCACCTTGTCGTCTCTCACCATCGCGTCGCCGGCTTTGCAATCGAAAGCCTCTCGGAACGCGCGGAGGTTCGACAGCGGGCCGTTGACGCGGTACTTGGCGATCGGGTGCGGGTCGCCCTGGATCATGGTGCGCTGGGTTTCCAGGCGGATTTCATCACCGCGCCACTGGCCCCACGAAAGGAAGAACTGCTGCTCGGGAGTGAAGCCGTCGAGGGTCGGTTCGGGTTCCTTGCCTACACGGGACTTCAGGTAAGCGAGGAAGGCGATCTTCGCGCCGGCGAGGTCGCCGATCGATTCGCCGAGGACGAGCTTGCCGTTGTGGTGCACGCCGGGCTCGATGAAGTAGCCCTCGAACTGGTCGACCACGCATTGGCCGCGCTCGGCGAATTTCTTGCTGTCTTCGGGCGTCCACCAGTTGCTGAGGCGGCCCTTGGCGTCGAACTGTGCGCCCTGGTCGTCGAAGCCATGGCTGATCTCATGACCGATGACGACGCCGATCGCGCCGTAGTTGACCGCGTCGGTGGCGTCGAGATCGAAGGCCGGTGGCTGCAGGATGCCGGCAGGGAAGACGATCTCGTTCTGCAGCGGGTTGTAGTACGCGTTCGAGGTCGGCGGCGTCATGCCCCAGCGCTGGCGATCGGTGGGCTTGCCGATCTGGCCGCGATTGTCGGCGACGTTCCAGCGCGAGGCGGACGCCACGTTGTCCCAGTAGGATTTGCGCGAGACATCGACGCCCTTGTACGTCTTCCACTGGTCCGGATAGCCGATCTTCGGGTTGAACGTGGCGATCTTCTCGAGTGCCTTGGCCTTGGTGGCCTCATCCATCCAGCCGAGACCGCGCACGCTGTCGCCCATCGCGAGCAGAATGTTCTTCACCATGTCCTGCATGCGCGCCTTGGCCGCCGGCGGGAAATATTTCTCGACGTATTTCTGGCCGAGGGCTTCGCCGATCTGGGTGTCGGTGGCCTCGGCGCAGCGCTTCCAGCGCGGCTTGATTTCGGTCGCGCCGGACAGGAATCGGCCGTTGAAGGCGAAGTTCTCCTCGACGAAGGGCGTGGACAAGGTATCGGCCGCGGCATTGAGCAGCTGCCATTCGAGGTAGGCCTGCCATTGCGCGAGCGGCGTGGACTTCAGTTCGGTGTCGACCTGGCCGAGGAACTTCGGCTGGGTGACGTTGAGGGCGTTCTTCGGCATGCCGGCGGTGTCGAAGTAGTGCGACCAGTCGAAGTTCGGCGCCATCTTCTGCAGCGCCGCGAAGCTCGTCATGTGGTCCTGCTGCTTCGGATCGCGCAGCGACACATTGTCGAGCGAAGCCTCGGCGAGGCGTTTTTCGAATTCGAATACGCTGCCGGCACGCAGCTTCGCGTCGGCCGGCGTGGCACCGGCGAGCTCGAACATCTTCGCGACATGCACGCGGTATTTGTCACGTGCCTCGACGAATCGCGGTTCGGGCTTGAGGTAGTAGTCACGGTCGGGCATGCCCAGACCGCCGGCGTAGAGGTGGGCGATCGTGCGGGTCGGGTCGTGGAGGTCCTCGCCGGCGAACACGATGAAAGGCACCTGGACCCCGGCATCGTGCAGACGGCCGATCTGGCGTTGCAGCGCCTTGCGGCTGTCGATCGCGCGGATGCCGTCGAGCCAGGGCTGCAAGGGCTTGATGCCCTGGCCATCGACGGCAGCCTGGTCCATGCAGGCGGCATAGAAATCGCCGGCGAGCTGCTCTGCGCTGCCTTTCTTCCAGTCTTCACGCGCGGACACCTCGGTGAGGATGTCGCGCACATGCGATTTGTTCGTCTCGCCCGATTCCCAGCGTCGGCTCCATCGGTCCATGTATTCCGGGATCGGGTGCGAGGCACGCCACTGGCCATTGGCGTAGTCGTAGAAGTCGGTGCAGGCCTCCGCCTTGGGGTTGATGTCCTGCGGATCCGGGCCGTGCACGGCCATGACCGAGCTGGCCGACAATGCGGCGAGCACGGACAGTACAAGTGCGACAGGGCGCGAAATGCGCGTCGATGACGGGATACGGACGAGGTGCATGGCGAACTCCTGGGCGACGCGGCGATGATCGCCACTGTACGGAAGCGCGTTCGAAAGCGCATAGCCCGGAAGGCACGGCGACGGCTGCGTCAGCCTGCCATGCCCGGGTCGCGCCCGTAGAGCTCGAGGCTGCGCGTGCCCAGCAAGCCGGACAGGACACCCAGGTGCAGGCTGGCGCGCAGCGCATTGCGCCGCCAGCGCAGCGCCGACCAGCACGTCAGCATGCCGGCGAGCACGCAATACAGCAGCTTCAGCGCCGCGCCGGCCACCACACGGCCGACCGGCATCCGCGTGACGCGCATCATGCGCGCATGCGCCTGGCCGGAACCATAGGCACGCAGCATCAGCCAGCGCAGGCTCGCGCGTGCCTGATCGACTGGCTCGAACACCGGCGCCGAAAGCTCGACGTGCAGTCGCGCGCCGTCGCGCTTGAGCAGGGCGAAAAACACGGTGTCTTCGCCACCGCTGCGGCCGAGCGCCGGATCGAAGCGATGCGTGCCGATGCAGCGGCGCCGGATCAGCACGTTCGCGGTATGCCCGGTGTTGCAGACGCCGGGGCGCGGCTGCGCCGGTGTCTTGGAGTGGAAATCTCCGCTGCGCAGCCAGCCGGGGGCGTCGGCGGCGTACTGCGCGCGGACCGGGGCGAACACGACATCGTGCTGCTCGATCGCCGCGGCCAGGCGCGCCAGCCAATCCGGTGACGCGATCTCGTCATCGTCGATGAAGGCGATGAAAGGCGCACGCGCGTGATCGAGGCAGGCGTTGCGTGCGATCGAGATATTGCCGGACGGCGCGTGCACGTGGCGCAGTTCCAGTGCATGCACGCGTGACAGATGCTCGATACTCGCGGCTTCGACAGCGGTCTCGTGGTTGTCGGCGATCAGCACGCGGAAGCGTGGCGCGCCGCGCTGGACGGCCAGGGACTCGATGAGCCTCGCCAGTGCGAGTGAGCGGCCATAGGTACAGACGCAGACGTCGATCGATACCTCGTCCGAGGCCGGCGCGACACCGGCAGGATCGGCTTGGCTGGACATCGCCGCAGTCTAGCTGGCAATTGTCGGCGCGGTGGCGGATGCTGCCGCTTTCGACCGGCGACGATCCGATGGCCATCCTACGAGCGATCAAGCGGGTCTGGTTCGGGTGGCGCGATGCGCGCGACCGGCGCGCCCTGACCACGCATCCGGTGGGCCGTGGAGCGATCACCTGGAATCCGCGCCACACGGTCTATGTGCGCGCCTACTACGCTTATTGCGTGGGCCTGTTCGCGGACGCACTGGCGCGCGAAGGCAGGCGCCTGCACCTGGTATTCGGCGACTATCCCGCCGCACCTGCCGGCGATATGCCGCTGTGCCGGATCGGTTTCCAGATCGAGCACACGCTCGTCAGGCCGGGCGGTGGCGACAGCGAGGGCGCGCCGCCGTCGCGTACGCCCCTGCCGGATGGCGGGGGCGTCTACCTCGCGCGCGTGTCGGGACTGGATCGTCTGCTTGGCTGCGACACGGTTGTCGAGTACAGCGCAGCCAATCTTGCACATCTGCGACGCGCCCGTGGTTTCGACGCCTACCTGGACAAAGCCCTCCTGGTGTCGCCGCTGCTGTACGACGCGGATTTCTCGATGGCGCAACGGCGCCGCGAGATCGTCAGCCTGTTCAGTGATCCGGCCGAAGGCCGCCGTGGCCGATTGATCCGTGCCGCCCGCGATGCCGGCGTGATCATCCACAACGTGAAGCGTTGCTTCGATGCACAGCGCCTGCGCCGGCTGTACCGCGACACCCGCATCCTGGTGAACATGCATCGCAGCGATGATCACCACACGCTCGAGGAACTGCGCGTGCTGCCGGCCCTGCTCTGCGGCGTGCTCGTCGTCAGCGAGGATGTGCCGCTGCGGGACAGCATCCCCTACGCGCGATACGTGATCTGGTCGAGTCTCGACGATCTGCCGGCGATGGTCGCGCGCGTGCACGCGGAGTACGCGGTCTGGCACACGCGGATCTTCCAGGATCCGGAGCTCAAGGCCGTGCTCGCGCAGATGCAGGCGGACAACCGGGCGGCAGTGGCCGGCGCGCTGTCGCGCTGGGTCGGGAACCATCACGATGGCGCTGCGGTTCGCAAGCCTTCATAGGTGCGAACCCGTGGTGCGCACGCGTTCGACGTTCTCGTGCGTTGGTGGAGATCAAACGCAAGCGGGTCGAGACGGCGCTACAAATGCGTCACTTCGGCGACACGCGTGCGCAGTCGCGGCAGCACATCGGTCGCGAACCAGGGGTTCTGCTTGAGCCAGCGGTTGTTGCGCGGGCTTGGATGCGGCAAGGGCAGGATGCCCGGCCAGTGGCGCTGCCAGTCGCGGACGATCGCGGTGACGGAATCGCCGGCATCGGGCAGGTGGTAGGCCTGTGCATACCGGCCGATGACGAGGGTGAGTTGCAGATTCGGCAGCGCCTGCATCAGGCGATGTCGCCAGGCTGGCGCGCATTCGGGGCGCGGCGGCAGGTCGCCGTTGCGGCCGGTACCCGGGAAGCACAGGCCCATCGGCAGGATGGCAACCCGATGCGGATCGTAGAAGGCGTCCTTGCCGATGCCGAGCCAGTCGCGCAGTCGCTCGCCGCTGGCATCGTTGAACGGGATGCCCGAGTCGTGGACCCTGCGGCCCGGCGCCTGGCTGGCGATCAGCAGGCGTGCATCGGCGTGGATCTGCAGCACCGGGCGCGGTCCCAGGGGCAGTTCGGCGGTGCACAGTGTGCAGGCGCGAACCTGAGCGAGCAGTGGGTCGAGTGGGTTCATCGTGATGCCGGGACAGCAGTCGAAATCGAATCAGAGAGCGATCGCGCCCAGGGGCGCTCCTACCAGGGGAACAGTGCGCCGCCGAGCCACAGCCACTGCGACAGCCAGGCGGAGGCGAGTGCGATCAGCACAGTCAGCGGGACGCCGATGCGCAGGAAATCGCTGAAGCGGTATTGACCCGGATTGAGGATCAGCAGGTTCCCGTGATGGCCGATCGGCGTCAGGAACGAGGCCACCGCGCCGAGCGCGGTGCACACGACGAAGGGCACCGGCGTCAGGCCCAGCGCCTGCGCGACGGCGATGGCGACCGGTGCGAGCAAGACCGTGGTCGCCGCGTCGGACAGCACCTGGGTCAGCAGGGCGGCCGCGGCGAACATCACCAGCAGCACCTCCAGCGGCGTCCAGCCGGCGACCACGCGCAGCAACAGCTCGGCGAACCAGCTTGCCGTGCCGGTCGATTCCATCGCGATGCCGAGCGGAATCACCCCGGCGATCATCACGAAGATGCGCACGTCGATCTCCGCATAGGCCTGCTCGAGGCTGATGCATCGGGTGAGCACCATCGCCACCGCACCGGCGAGAAAGGCGATGTGCGGCGGCAGCAGGGCGGTGGCGGCGATCACCACCGAGGCGCTCATGATGGCCAGCGCGACCGGCCAGCGATGGCGTTGGCGGCGCGTGCCGGAGAACGGCACCATCATGAGGATGCCGTGGTGCGACGCCAGCTCGGCAAACTGCGCGTGGCGGCCCCAGAGCACCAGCAGGTCGCCTTCCTGCAGGCGGACCTGGGAGAGTTCCTCGCGGATCCATCCGGACTTGCGCCACAGGCCCACCACGACCACGCCCTGGGTGCGCAGGAAGTCGATATCGCCCACGCTGTGGCCCGCGAAGGCCGAGCCGGGCCCGACGACCGCCTGGACCAGTTCCTCCTCGCCGAGCAGTTCGTTCTTCTTTTGATCGGGATGGCTGTCGCCGTATTTCGCGACCGCATGCAGCGCGACGCCGGGCTCGTCGCGGATCGACGCGATCTCGTCCGGCGAGGCGCGCACCAGGAACACGTCATCGGCCTGCAACAGCGCGCCGGCGCGACGCACGCGGACGCCCATGCCATGGCGCAGCCAGTCGACCAGATGCAGCCGGCCGCTGTAGTGGCTGCGGAATTCGCCGTACGTCCTGCCGATCCAGGGCGAAGCCGGCTCGATCATCAGCTCGGTGTAGTACTGGTCGAGCTGCAGGTAGCCGGTGCTGTCGACATTGCCGGTGCGCCGCGGCAGCAGCTTGTGCGCGGCGAGCATGTAGAGCAGGCCGATCGCCACCAGTGCCAGGCCGATGGGCGTGATCGAGAACACGCCCAGGGCTTCGGCGCCGGCGCGGCGCAGCAGATCGGCCGCGAGCAGGAAGGCGGGCGCGCTGATCAGGGTCAGCGTGGTGCCGAGCGATGCGGCCAGCGACATCGGCATCAGCAGGCGTGAAGCCGACAGTTTCTGATCGCGGGCAAGTCGCATCACCACCGGCAACATCATCGCCGTGATCATCAGGTGATGGGAAAACGCGGCGAGCAGGGCCACCGCCGGAATGATCACGGCGATCGCACGCCACTCGCTGCCGGCCGCCGCGCGCGCGATCCACAGCCCGAGGCGATCGGTCAGGCCGGTCTTGGCCAGACCCCCGGACAGCACGAACACGGCCGCGACGATGATCGCCGGCTCGCTCGAAAACCCCGACAGCGCCTGCTTTCCATCGAGGATGCCGGTCATCACCAGGGCGAGCAGGGTGAGCATCGCCGTCACGTCCACACGCAGCTTCTCGCTGATCAGCAGGATCAACGTGCCGGACAGGACGATCAGGAAGATGATCTGCTGCGGTTCCATCGGTCAGCTCGGAAGGGTCGTGCATGGTACGCAATGCCGCGGACCATCGGCGCGGCGCGCCCGCTGCGGCGCTGTTCAGGAAGGTCAAAGCCGGCGAACCGGTGCGCGCCACGGTTGCCGCTCGGCCGAGCGGACCGCTATCATGGCGCGCTTGCGGTACGGTGCGTCGCGATGATCCAGCGTCTCGTCCATGACAATGGCCAGGGCTGTCTGTGCCTCAGGCCGCAGCGGGCCCTCGGCCTCGAGGCACTGATGGCCTGGTTCGGCGCGATCGCACTGTTCTGTTTGCTGGTGGCGGGCTGGACGGCGTGGCACGGCAACGTGTTCGCCCCGGCCTTTGCCTTGCTGGACATCGGGGTGCTGGCGTTCGCTTTCGCTGCGATGTGGCGATCGGGGCAGCGCGCCGAGTGGATCGAGCTGTCACCACAGGCGATCGTCGTACGCCGCGTCGATCGCGGGGTGACGTCGGTGGCCGGGCAGTTTCATCCGGGCTGGGTACGTCTGGTGCAGGTCATGCGCCGCGCTCCGTCCGATACGTGTCTGTTGCTGCGGTCGCATGGCCGCAGCCTGGAAATCGGTGCCTTCCTGGCCGAAGAAGAACGCAAGGCGCTGGCCGTCACCCTGAGGCGGGCGCTGGAAGAACTCAAAGCTGGCGCCGGCCCGACCGGAATGGGATGAAGAAATGACGCTGACCAAGAACTGGCTCACCCGTGCGGGACTGGCGCTCACTGCGCTGGCTTTCAGTCTCGCCGCCTGGGCCGAGCCCCCGCATCGCTGGCAGCTCAACATGGGCAAGGGCGTGACGCAGACAAGTCACTCTGCCTACGACCTGCACATGATCGCCTTTCTGATCTGCTGCGCGATCGGCGCCATCGTGTTCGGCCTGATGTTCGTGGCGATGTGGCGCTTCCGCAAATCCAGGGGCGCGGTCGCTGCCACCTGGAGCCACAACACGATGGCCGAAGTGCTGCTCACCGTGGTGCCCACGCTGATCCTGGTCGGCATGGCCTGGCCGGCGACCAAGGTGATGCTGCGTTCGGCCGACACGTCCAAATCGGAGCTGACCATCAAGGTGACCGGCTACCAGTGGAAGTGGCGCTACGAATATGTCGGCACCGACGTCAACTACATGAGCTCGCTGAAGCGCAACAGTGACGAGGCGCGCCGCATCGGTTCGGGCGTCGATCCGTATTCGGTCGAGCACTACCTGCTCGATGTGGATCGTCCCCTGGTGATCCCGGCCGATACCAAGGTGCGCTTCGTGATCACCTCCGAGGACGTGATCCACGCCTGGTGGGTGCCCGAGCTCGGCTGGAAGCAGGACGCGGTGCCCGGCATCATCAACGATGCGTGGACGCTCGTCTCGCAGCCCGGCGTCTACCGCGGCCAGTGCGCCGAACTCTGCGGCAAGGACCACGCCTTCATGCCGATCGTCGTCGAGGTCAAGCCACGCGCCGAATTCGACCAATGGCTCGTCGCGCAGCAGGGCGGCACGGTGGATGCCGCCGCGATCGCCGCGAACATGCCTGCTACGACCGTACCGGCTACGACCGTACCTGCTGCGACCGTGCCCGCTGCCACCGTGCCTGCCGCCACTGCGTCCAGCACGTCGGCCGCCGCCGCCAGCAATCTGAACTGAGGGAAACGTCATGGCCTACGCTAACGCCACTCACGACGCTGGTCATCACGACGACCACGACCACAAGCCGCAGGGCTTCGTCAACCGCTGGTTCTATGCGACCAACCACAAGGACATCGGCACGATGTACCTGGTGTTCTCGCTGATCATGTTCTTCATCGGCGGTGCGATGGCGATGGTGATCCGTGCCGAGCTCTTCCAGCCCGGCCTGCAGCTGGTGCATCCGGAAGTGTTCAACCAGATGACCACCATGCACGCCCTGGTGATGATCTTCGGCGCGGTGATGCCCGCCTTCGTCGGCCTCGCCAACTGGATGGTGCCGCTGATGGTCGGCGCGCCGGACATGGCCCTGCCGCGCATGAACAACTGGTCGTTCTGGATCCTGCCGGCGGCATTCACCCTGCTGCTGCTGCCGCTGGTGCTGTTCTTCTTCGGCGTCGGTGGCGGCGGACCGGCCGGTGGCTGGACGCTCTACCCCCCGCTGTCCATCCAGGGCGGCGACAGCGTCGCCTTCACCATCTTCGCGATCCACATGATGGGCATCAGCTCGATCATGGGCGCGATCAATGTGATCGCGACCATCCTCAACATGCGCGCGCCGGGCATGGACCTGCTGAAGATGCCGATCTTCGTGTGGTCGTGGCTGATCACGGCCTTCCTGCTGATCGCGGTGATGCCGGTGCTCGCCGGTGCGGTGACGATGCTGCTCACCGACAAGTTCTTCGGCACCAGTTTCTTCAACGCGGTCGGCGGCGGCGATCCGGTGATGTTCCAGCACATCTTCTGGTTCTTCGGTCACCCCGAGGTCTACATCATGATCCTGCCGGCGTTCGGCGTGATCTCGGAGATCATCCCGACCTTCGCGCGCAAGCCGCTGTTCGGTTACCAGGCGATGGTCTATGCGATTGCCTCGATCGCCTTCCTGTCGTTCATCGTCTGGGCGCACCACATGTTCACCGTGGGCATGCCCCTGGGCGGCGAGATCTTCTTCATGTACGCCACGATGCTGATCGCGATCCCGACCGGCATCAAGGTGTTCAACTGGGTGTTCACGATGTGGGAAGGCTCGCTGAGCTTCGAGACGCCGATGCTGTTCGCGATCGGCTTCGTGATCATGTTCACCATCGGCGGGTTCTCCGGACTGATGCTCGCCATCGTGCCGGCCGATTTCCAGTACCACGACACCTATTTCGTGGTGGCACACTTCCACTACGTGCTGGTCACCGGTGCGATCTTCTCGATCATGGCGGCGACCTATTTCTGGCTGCCCAAATGGACCGGCCGCCACTACAACGAGAAGCTCGGCAAGATTCATTTCTGGTTGTCGACCATCTTCGTCAACCTGCTGTTCTTCCCCCAGCACTTCCTGGGGCTGGCCGGCATGCCGCGGCGCATCCCCGACTACAACGTGGTGTTCGCCGACTTCAACCTGTGGTCCTCGATCGGTGGTTTCGGCTTCGGCCTGACGCAGATCCTGTTCGCGTGGATCCTCTATGACGTCTGCGTGCGCAAGCGCGGCATCAAGGCGACCGACCAGGTCTGGGAAGGCGCACATGGCCTGGAGTGGACCGTTGCATCGCCGGCGCCCTATCACAGCTTCACCACGCCGCCGGTCATCGAAGACCGCATGCTGGCGCACGGTGACGTGACCCACTGAAGACGTCGGCCGGTGCAAGCCGGTCACGCCATGGAACCGCAATGAGCATCCAGCCCGACCACCACGACATCGCCAGGCGCCGCGCCGCCGCGCGCCGCACCGCGGCGATCGTGGCGCTGGCTGCGGTCGCGGTCTATGTGTTGTTCTGGGTAGGCGGAGTGCTGAGCCGATGATGCCCGCGCAGACCGATGAACTGCGTCGCCGCAACCGCCGCACCCTGCGCTGGGCGCTGGGCGCGACCGTCGCTGCGTTCGGCTTCGGCTTCGCCCTGGTGCCGTTCTACGACGTGCTCTGCGAACAGGTGCTCGGCATCAAGCCGGTGCAGAGTGCCGGCGCGGTGCCGGCCTGCGCGGGCGTGGACACCAGCCGCACCGTGACTGTGGAGTTCGACACCAGCATCGATGCCGGACTGCCCTGGTCGCTCGACAGCCAGAAGAAAGTCGTGCAGGTGCATCCCTGCGAGATGAACGAAGTGGTGTTCACCGCCACCAATCACGGCACCCTCGGCATGTCCGGTCAGGCGATCTTCGGCGTCGCGCCGACCAAGGCCTCGGTGAACATCGCGAAGACCGAATGCTTCTGCTTCACCGAACAGCACCTGGCAGCCGGCGAGTCACGGCGGATGCCGGTGCGTTTCATGCTCGACGACCAGCTGCCCCGGGACGTCAACACGGTCACTTTCCGCTACGTGTTCAACCCGGTGCGCATCGATCCGATCCAACCCGTGGCTGCGCAACGCGCAGCTGTTCCACCTCACCAGATCTAAGCTCGGGGAATCCCATGGCACAACACGAAACCAGCCACGACGCCAATCTGTACTACGTGCCGCATGGCAGTCGCTGGCCGATCCTCGCCACGGTCGCCCTGTTCACCACGATGCTCGGCGCCACGCTGACGGTCAACCATGCTGCCGGTGGTGGCTGGATCCTGCTGGCGGGCATCGCCACGATGGTCGCGATGCTGTTCGGCTGGTTCGGCGATGTGATCCGCGAATCGATCAAGGGCTTCTACAACCGCCAGGTCGACGTCAGTTTCCGCATGGGCATGATCTGGTTCATCTTTTCCGAGGTGATGTTCTTCGGCGCGTTCTTCGGCGCCTTGTTCTACGCGCGCATGCTGGTGGTGCCGTGGCTGGGCGGTGCCGGTGATGGCGCGCTGACCAACGAATTCATCTGGCCCTCGTACAGTGCCGCCTGGCCGACCAATGGCCCGGGTCATGTCGGCGGCAGCTTCAGCACGATCGGCCCGTGGGGCCTGCCGCTGATCAACACCCTGCTGCTGCTGTCGTCGGGCGTGACGATCACCATCGCCCATCATGCGCTGCGTGCCGGCAAGCGCAACAGCCTGCTGGTCTGGCTCGGCGCCACGATCCTGCTCGGCGCCGCGTTCCTGTATTTCCAGGCGACCGAATATATCCATGCGTACCACGAGCTCGGCCTGACACTCGGCTCGGGCATCTATGGCAGCACCTTCTTCATGCTGACCGGCTTCCACGGCATGCACGTCACCCTGGGTACGATCATGCTGATCGTCGCCTGGTTCCGTTGCGCCAACGGGCACTTCACGCGCGACCAGCATTTCGGCTTCGAGGCGATCGCCTGGTACTGGCATTTCGTCGACGTGGTGTGGCTCGGCCTGTTCCTGTTCGTCTACGTGCTCTGAGGGCACGCCGCCGGCGTATCCGTCCGCCGATGCGGCGGCCGGATCGGATCGGCAGGCTCAGCGCGAACCGTTGCGGCGGATCATTCGACGCGGATGCCGTGCGGCTCGATCCATCCCATCCACGCAGCGAACACGATCAACAGCACCAGCGCGACCGAGATCGCGATCCGACGGGTCAGTGCATTGACGGTGCGGTTGGTGGTGCCCTTGTCCGACATCATGTAGTAGAGGCCGGCACCCAGGTTGTAGAGGATCACCAGGAAGACGGTGATGATCAGAAGGCTCTGCATGGCGTACATCCAATGCGCGTGATGATGACGCACCATTATAGCGGCGGCGGCCGATGACCCGGTTGCGCTGGCGCAAGCCTGCGCTGCTCAGCAGTGTCGTCTTCCTGGGCCTGGCCCTGCTTTTTCTCGCGGCCGCGCGATGGCAGTGGCAGCGCGCCGAATTCAAGCTCGAGCGGGCCGCCGATTTCGCGCAGAGCCTGCGCGAACCTGCGCAGCGGTCGCTGGCCGATGCGCTGCATGCACCGGATCCTCGCGGCTTCGAACAGGTGCAGGTCGAGGGTGAGCTCGACCTCGATCGCGCGGTACTCCTCGACAACCAGATCCGCGACGGGCAGTACGGCGTCGAGGTGTTCGCACCGTTGCGCGACCGCAGCGGCGCCGTGGTCCTGGCAGGCCTCGGCTGGATCGCAGCGGATCGAAGCCGGCAGCAGGCGCCGCGCCTGCCGCCCGTCACGCGGCACATCGCCTCGGTTGCCCTGCTGACGTCGCCGCCATCGGCAGGACTGCAACTCGGCGCGGCAGCGGCCGAAGAGGCGACATTTCCGCTGCTGAGCACGCGCATCGATCCTCAGGCACTGCGTGGTGTACTCGGCCTGCCCGGACTCGCCGGACAGGTCGTCCTGCTGCCTCCGGACGCGGCGTCGGGCTTTGTTCGTGCGTGGCATCTGACCGGGCTGAGCGCCGACAAGCATCGCGGCTATGCATTGCAATGGTCGAGTTTCGCGATCGGCACCCTGGTGTTCTACGTCCTCTGGCATCGTCCTCGCAAAGGTAGCTCCGCATGAACCAGCCCAAGCGCGGTCGCCGCGTCCTGCTCCTGATCGCCTTGTGCTTCGCGGCGCCGGTGCTGATATCGATGGTCCTCGTCAAACTCGGCTGGATGCCGAGCGGGCGCAAGAACTATGGCGAACTGCTGGATGCGCCCCTGCCGCTGGCTGCCGTCGTGCAGGACAACGGCCAGGCCTTTGCCTGGAAGACGCCGCCGGACTGGTACTGGACGCTCCTGGTGCGTGTGCCCGCGGACTGCGCCGCGGTGTGCCGCGAGCGCCTGGACCTGGTCGCCAACCTGCGCAGCGGGCTGGGCCGCAACGCCACCAAGCTGCGCATCGCGGTGGTCGATCCGGTCGCCGGGAACACGGCATTGCTGGCGACACACGGCGTCTACCGGATCGCGCAGCCGGTCGACGATTCGGTGACGCGCGCGATCGCCCGGCCGCTCGCGCAGCCGCGACTGGCGCTCGTCGATCCGAACGGCTTCGTCGTCCTGCGCTATGCCGAAGAGGCCGACTACAGTCTGGTCCGCAAGGACCTGGCCAAGCTGCTCAAGCAATGACGCTTCGGCCTCACACGAGGCATGCCGGCGTGATGCCAGCATGCTCCGTCGCGTTGTCCGGCAAGTACACGAGGTATCCATGAACCACGACGTGATGTTGCGCCGCCTGGCGCTGACCGCCGCCGCATTGGCCCTGGTGGTGATCGTGTTCGGCGCCTTCGTGCGGCTGT
>Ga0307516_10006258_pt1 | contig 13995 bp, 9 predicted proteins | sample 19_EM_MG_FD_203310 | JGI IMG/M metagenome (GOLD analysis project Ga0307516, IMG submission 203310) | Populus trichocarpa ectomycorrhiza microbial communities from riparian zone in the Pacific Northwest, United States - 19_EM | ecosystem: Host-associated > Plants > Roots > Unclassified | place... | reverse complement strand
TTCGGCCTGCACGAGTGGGCGATGGTCTACCGCCAGCCCGAGCACCGCCACCCACTGCCGCTGCGGCTCGGCCAGGACGGCACCAACCGGGTGGTCGAGCAACACCCGATCCGTTGTACGCACTTCGACGCGTTCCGTTTCTTCACCCCCGAGGCGGTCGGCCTCAACCGCTTGCAGCCCACCCGGGCCACCCAGGTCGACCTCGACCAGCCCGGCTGCCTGCACGCCGCGATGGACTGCCACAAGTGGGCGTCAAAACTGGGACCGGCGGTGCCCGGCGCGCTCGCGCTCGACTGCTTCGCGCTGGCCGCGGACATCCGCCTGCTGGACATGCAGGCCTCGCCGTACGACCTGAGCTCCTACGGCCAGCCAGCGGTGAAGATCGAGACCGCGGAGGGCAAGGCCGAGTACGTGGCGCGGCAGCGCGAGTTCGCCCGCCGGGCCGCAGCGCTGCGCGCCCGGCTGATCCGCGTCTGCGACGAGTTGCTGGGCCCGCAGGCCGCCGCCGACAACCGCCAGGCCGTAGCCCCGTACAACCACCGCTGACCGGCCCGCCTCGTCGTGCGCCAACGGTGGCCGCCGACTCCCGCCCGTGCCACCACCCTTACTGCGCCACTGGAGCGCTCCAGTGGCGCAGTAAGGGTGGTACGGAGCGTGGCGCGCAACTCGGAACATCGGCTCGTCAAGCCGCTTGGCGTGGGTTGCCGGGCGTGGGTTGCCGGGTATGGGCTGCCCTGGCGTGGGCTGCCCTGGCGTGGGCTGCCCTGGCGTGGGCTGCCCTGGCGTGGGCTGCCTGGCATGGGCTGCCTGGCATGGGCTGCCCAGCGCGGGCTGCCTAGGGTGTGCCGCCCGGCGCGGGTCGTCCGGCGCCGGTGGCCTGGCGCGGGGTCGCGGCCGCCGGGTCCAGCCGGCCGGCCGTGTTTTGGCGAGCGCGGCGCCCGACAATTCCGATATGTCAGGCGGTGATCGGGCCGCCGGCGGGTCACTGCCGCACTGACGGGTCAACGTGGACGTTTACGGCCCGCCAGGGGGCCGTAAACGTCCACGTTAGCCGAAACGGTAACTGCGGCGCCCGATAATTCAAGATATGTCGGGTGGCGGGTCGGAGTCTGTGGCGTCGCGTCGGCGTTCAAGACGCCGCAGGACAATGATCCCCGGCCGCATTGTCTAACAAGGCGGATAATTCGCCGTCCGGTGTCCACGGCAACCCCGCCCACCGCGATGCCGGGCTCACCGATGGGCGGGCTCGCCGCAATCCACCGTAGCGTTCCAGTCGCGCGGATCATGATGCGGGGACGGCGCGCCGATAGTCCGTTATGCGCTGGTTAGGCAGGGCGATGGCCGCCATCCATGTCCCCAGGCAGGTCGATATATCCCGTTCGGGTCGCGCCATGCCGCGATCCCACCGCCCACCGCCCACCGCTCACGGCTCACGGCTCACGGCTCACGGCTCACGGCTCACGGCTCACGGCTCACCGGCGGACGGCCACGCCACACGGTCACGTCAACACGCCACCGCACGTCCGCAACAACACGTCGCGCCAAGTCGATGCGAACGCGGCGAGCACGATCCGTTGCGCTATGTCAGGTGGAGGAAACGGCGAAGAATCGTGGTCCAGGCGGCTGGTTGATCTAGGTGGACGTCGTGGCCGGCGTACGGCACCAGGACGTGCTCGACGTCTGGGCGCAGCTCCAGCATTCGCCGCCACTCTCCATTGTCGACGGTGCCGTGCTCGCCGCGGACCAACAGGGTCGGTGCGGTCACCCGGGTCCAGGCATCCCACCTGGCGACGTCGGCGACGCCACGGATTGCCGCCTCCATGACGTCGGGGTCGAAGCGTGGCCACAGGCCGTCCGGACGACGCTCCAGGTCGTGGACCCAGGCATCGGTGATCGTCTTCGGGCCGAGAAACTCCCGTGCGGCGTTCTCGTCGGCGAACGGCACTGGCCAGGACGCGAAGAACTTCCCGAGGCGGGCGGGATAGTCGTCGACTGAGCCGCCGACGCCGCCCTCAAGCATCACCAGCCGGTGGACCAGGTCGGGGCGAGCCGCGGCCACCAGCAGTGCGGTGTGCGCACCCATGGACTGCCCGACCAACGTCACCGATCCACCTTCCGGTGAGATGCGGGCGGTCGACGCGTCGATCAGGGCGATCACGTCATCGACGTACGACTGCCGGGACAGGTCGGGCGGCCTCCGGGTGCTGTGGCCGTGGCCACGCTGGTCGAGCGCGATCACCCGATGGTGGTCGAGCAGCGCCCGTCCGGTCGGTGCCATCTCCCGGGCGCTCCCGGCCAGCCCGTGCAGCAGCACGACCAACTCGCCGGTAGCACCACCGCGCAGATAGGAAAGGCAGACATCGGTACGGCTGAACTCAGTGCGGGTAAACCCGTCAGTCATCGGGCCGGCCTAGTCGTTGGGTGAGGCGCGGCGGTTGCGCTTGGTCTCGCCGCGGCGCTTCTTGTCGGCAATTCTGCGCTCCACCGCGCCGCGCGACGGGCGGGTGGCCCGGCGCGCCCGCGGTGGCGGTGCGATCGCGCCCGCGACGATGCCGGCCAGCCGGGCCGCGGCGGCCTCGCGGTTGCGCAGCTGCGATCGATGCTCCGAAGCCGTGACGGTGAGGATGCCGTTGACCAGCCGGGCCCCGAGGCGTTCCACGGCACGCTCGCGCAGCGCGTGGGGCAGCATCTCGGACCCGGTCAGATCCCAGGACAGCTCGACCCGCGAGTCGGTGGTGTTGACGCCCTGCCCGCCGGGCCCGCTGGACCTGGAGAAACGCCAGGACAGCTCGGCTGCCGGAATGGTCAGCCGATCACTCACCCGCACGTCATCCGGCACCCCTCCAGCATCCCATCGATGCCCAGCATCGGCCACGCGTTTGTGATCAACATCCGTGGCTAGTCAGGCGGGTCAAGCGCGCTATGATGCAGACAGATTTGATCCTGCGTCAAAAACCAACGAAATCAGCGCTGAGTGTGCGCAATCCTGCGGGGAGCGTCGGTGCTTCTACGATTTGAAGCCGCGAACCATCGGTCGATCATGGAGTCGATCAGCCTTTCGATGATCGCCGTCGACGACGATCGCCCGGCCACCCGTGGCTTCGAACGCATCTCGGAGCGCGTCCTAACCGTCGCCGGCATCTACGGCCCCAACGCATCCGGGAAGTCGAACGTGCTTGAGGGCCTACGTTGGCTGTCCGCCGCCGTCGACCACTCCTTGCGGCAGTGGCGGGACGTCGTACCGCGTGAGCCGTTCCGATTCGCCGATGGACCGGCAGCCACGACCACGTTCGAGGTCGACATGATGGTCGGCGACGTGCGATACAGCTACTCGTTGGAGGTGGACGACCAATCCGTCGTCTACGAGGCTTTACACAGCTACCCGGAACGCCGCCGGAGGGTGCTGTTCGAGCGGGACGAGTTGGAGTTGACGCTTCGGCGCGGCCTGTCGGCACTGTCTGGAGTCCGGGAATTGTTGACGCCGACGACCTTGGCTCTTTCGGCGGCACTCCGCTTCGACGATGCGGAGGTCGGGCCGTTCGGACGCGCCCTGTCCGGTGTCGCGAACGTCAACTTCCGGCCGCTGGGTGGCTTCGCCAACCCGATCCGCTCGGCACTCAGCGCAATCTCGACTACCCGAATGTTCAACGAACCGGGCAATGCCCAGGAGATCGACAGCCGCGCCATCGCGATCGGCATGCTGAAGCTCGCCGACCTCGGCATCGACGACGTCGAAGTCGTCCGCGACGACACCGATCCGGCGACCGGCCGCACGATTCCCCGGCTGCATCTCGTCCATCTCGCCGACGGCCAGCGGCTGTCCTTCGAGTTGGCTCAGGAGTCCACCGGGACCCGGACGTGGCTCGCCGTCATCGGGCCGGCGCTCAACGCGCTCAGGACCGGCCAGGTGCTGTTGTTCGACGAGATCGACGGGAGCCTGCATCCTCATCTCTCCGCCTATCTCCTCACCTTGTTTCAGGATCCGGAGACGAATCCCCGGGGCGCTCAGCTCATCTTCAGCACCCACGACACGAGCCTGCTCGGCCATCTCAATCGGGATGAGGTCTGGCTGACCGAGAAAGGCGATGACGGGGCGACCCGCCTCACCGCCCTGGCGGAATACGGCGGAGACAAGGTCCGCCGGTCGGCCAATCTGGAGCGGGCCTACCTCCAAGGCCGATTCGGTGCGGTGCCGCAGATCGATCAGGTGACAGTTCGTCAAGCGCTGGGACTCTCGGCCTGATGGCACGTCGACGAGAGCGCGTCGCCAGATCACTGCAGCGCGCCGTCGGCGTACGACCACTGCGGAAGACACTGTTGGTGTTCTGTGAAGGCGCGCGTACCGAGCCGGAATACCTGACCGGGTTGAGCCGACTGCGCGAGGTTCGCGATGTCGCCGCGGTCGACATCCGAATCGATCGCGATAGCGCGGGGTTCGCTCGCTTGATCAGTTCGGTGGAGCCAAGGAGTGTGGCCGGCTCGACCGCCTGACGCTCGTTCAGGGTTGGTAAGTCGGCTGGTGGGGCGGAAAGCGGGCGGAAGGAAGCGATACTGGTCGGGTGACGTCCCAACCGACGCCGGTAGCTACCACCGGCTATCCGTGGCCCATCGAATCCACTCGCCTGGCGAACGGCCTGCGCGTCGTCGTCAGCGAGGACCGCAGCACGCCCGTCGTCTGCGTCAACCTCTGGTACGACGTGGGCTCGCGCCACGAGCCGCCCGGCCAGACCGGCTTCGCCCACCTTTTCGAACACCTGATGTTCGAAGGTTCCGTGCACGTCGCGAAGACCGAGCATATGCGGCTGGTCCAGGGCAACGGTGGCTCGCTCAACGCGACCACCAACCCGGACCGGACGAACTATTTCGAGACCATGCCGTCCGAACACCTCGAGCTCGCGTTGTGGCTGGAGGCCGACCGGATGGGCGGGCTGGTCCCGGCGCTCACCCAGGAGACGCTGGACAACCAGCGCGAGGTGGTCAAGAACGAACGGCGCCAGCGGTACGACAACGTGCCGTACGGGGACGCCTGGCTGCGCCTGCTGCCGCTGCTGTACCCACCGGGGCACCAGTACCACCACGCGACGATCGGGTCGATGGAGGACCTGAACGCCGCCGGGCTGGACACGTTCAAGGCGTTCCACCAGCAGTTCTACGCGCCCAACAACGCGGTGTTGACGGTGGCCGGCGACGCTTCGCCGGCCGAGGTGTACGCGCTGGCCGAGAAGTACTTCGGCGGACTGGAGGCGGTCACCGACACCCCGGCCGCGCCCGGCGCCCACCTCACCGGAATGGCCACCGAGCCGGTCCGGGAGACGGTCACCGGCAACGTCCCGGCCCCGCGCGTCTACCTGGCGCACCGTACGTTCCCGTTCGGCACGGCCCAGTACGACGCGATCACCGTGCTCTCCGCCGTACTGGGCAACGGGCGCGGTAGCCGGCTCTACCGGCGGCTCGCCGACGGCTCGCGGATCGCCCAGCCGGATTACGTCGCGGCGTACGGCGTGGATCTCGCGCACGCGCCGGCGCCGTTGATCCTCACGGCCACCGCGAAGGACGGCGTGGACCCGGAGACGCTCGAGGCGGGGCTGGTCGAGGTGCTCGACGGGCTCGCCGCGGAACCGGTCACCGAGGCCGAACTCGACCGGGCCAAGGCGCTGCTGACCACGTTCTGGTGGCGGCAGTTGTCCACGGTCGGCGGCCGCGCCGACACGTTGGGCCGGTACGCCACTCAGTTCGGCGAGGCGAACACCGCCGCCTACCGGCTGCCCGCCTGGCAGTCGGTGACCGCCGACGACGTCGCCGAGGCCGCCGCGCTGGCGTTGCGACCGTCCTCGCGCGTCACCCTGACCTATCTTCCGGGAGAATCCTCGTGACCCTCATCGCCACCCGACCCGAGTCCGGCGAGGCCCGGCCGTACAGTTTCCCGACCGTGGTCCGGGCCGGCGTGACCGGTGGGCTGGTGGTCGCCGCGCACCTGCCCGGCCAGTTGCTCGCCGCGGCGTCGCTGCTGCTGGACGCGGGTGCGGCCCGGGAGGTCGCCGGCCGCGAGGGGACCGCGACCGTGCTGGCCAAGGCGCTCGAGGAGGGCACCAAGGAGCGCGACTCGACGGCGTTCGCACTGGCGCTGGAGGGCCTCGGCGCCGAACTGTCCGCGTCGGTGGACTGGGACGTGTTCCGGGCCGGCGTCTCGGTGCCGGTCGGTCTGTTGCCGGCCGCGGTGCGGTTGCTGGCCGAGGCCACCCGTACGCCGAAGTTGGATCCGGCCGACATCGCCCGCGTGCGGGACGACGAGGTGACCGGTCTGCGGATGGATTGGGCGCAGCCCGGTCCGCGCGCCGACTTCGCATTGCGCGCCGACCTGTTCGGCGCAACCGAGCGATTCGGCCGCCCGCTGCACGGCGACCCGGAATCGGTGGCTGCGGTGACCGTCGACGACGTGCTGGCGTTCCACGCGTCCTGGCTGGTCCGGCCCGGTGTGCTGCTGGTAGCCGGCGACCTCGACCGGCTGGACCTGGACGCGCTCGGCGCGGCCGCGTTCGCCGGTACCTCGGGCGGGCAGCTCGAGGCGGAGGGTCCGTTGGGCGTGCCGGTGCGCGACGTACGCCGGACCATCCTGGTGGACCGGCCGGGCTCGGTGCAGTCGACGCTGCGGCTCGGACACCGGGCGCCGCACCGCGCGCATCCGGACTACGTGCCGATGCAGCTCGCCGCGACGGTGCTGGGCGGCGCGTTCACCTCCCGGCTCAATCACCTGATCCGCGAGGTGAAGGGCTACACGTACGGCATCCGCGGCGACTTCGCGCTGAGCCGGCGGTTCGGCCGGTTCGCGGTCAGCGCGTCGGTGCAGACCGCGGTGACCACCCCGGCGCTGATCGACACGATCGGCGAGATCGGCCGGACCCGACTGGACGGCGTGACCGAGGAGGAGTTGGCGGTGGCGCGGACCTGGCGGGCCGGGCAGCTCTCGGTGGACATGCAGACGCCCGGCTCGATCCTCGGTGCCCTGTCCACGCTGGTGATCCACGGCCTGCCGGACGACTACTACGCGACGCTGCGGCAGCAATTGCTGTCGGCCACCGTGGCGCAGGTGTCGGCGGCCGCCGCCGAGCACCTGCATCCGGAGGGGTTGACGATGGTGGTCGAGGGTGACGCGGCGCTGATCCGGGACGAGTTGGTGGCCGCCGGGTTCGACGGGATCGTCGACTTCGAACGGTAAAAAGCTGACTCCGAACGGTAGAATTGAGGACCTAGAGCAGTAGAAACTCGACGGCGACGGAAACCGGCGACGGTTTCCGTCGCGGGGTTGCCAGGAAATGACAGACGGGTTTCAATACGATCCGGCGCCCGCGGTGAGAGCGCTCTCACGCCCCCCAGGGAGAACCGCATGCCCACCAACTTCTCGGCCACCGCGCTGCCGGTCTCCCGGCGCCGCGTGCTTTCGCTGCCCGCCGCGACCGCGACGGCCACCGTGGGCGACCCACTGATCTCCATCGAGCCGGCCTCGACTTCCTGCCCGCGGCGCCGGCTGGTCGACACGTCGCTGGCCGCCCCGGTCGGACGTGCTTACCACTACCTCGACGTGGTGCAGGACGCCTACGTCAAGGGCGGTGAGCCGCGGCTGCTGCAGTCGTACAACAACGAGAGCGGCCTGATGACCGCGGCGTTCGTCTACGACAACGCGCTGGCCGCGCTCGCCTATCTGGCCGAGCCGACGATCGCCAACGTGCGCCGCGCCCGGCTGATCGGCGACGCGCTGCTGTGGATCCAGGCCAACGACGAGAAGTACACCGACGGCCGGTTAAGGCAGGCGTACGCCGCTGGTCCGATGCTCTTCTATGGCGGCGGTCCGTACTTTCCCGGGCTCAAGCGCGCGGACGGCAAGGCGGCGTTCCTCTGGCCGTTCGGGTTCGGCGGCTCGTCGGTCGGCGATATCGCCTGGACCGGGCTGGCGCTGGCGCAGCTTTACATCGACACCCGGATCAAGAAGTACCTGGACGGCGCGATCGCGCTCGCCGACTGGATCGCCGGAAAAGAATCACCCTATCGGTACGGCGGCTATCACGGCGGCCTGCAGGTGGACGGCGAGACCGCCCAGCCCTGGGCGTCGACCGAGCACAACATCGATGCGTACGCGCTGTTCACGCTGCTCGCCGTCCTCACCAAGGGACGCCGCTGGACCGGCCGCGCCGAGGTGGCCGCCGACTTCATCAAGGCGATGTGGAACCACACCGACCAGTTCTTCTGGACCGGCACGCTCGGCGGCATGCCCGGCGAAGACCCGAACGTGATCAACACCGGCAACATCCCGGAGGACGTGCAGACCTGGAGCCTGCTCGGCGTGGGCGACCGGCGGTACGAGTCGGCGGTCGACTGGGTCACCGCCAACCTGCGCAACACCGACAGCGGCGCCGGCTCGCAGGTCCCGCCGGACGGAACCGTCTCCGGTGTCACCTACAGCTCGCAGGCCAAGCTGCTGACCGGGACGGTCTCCGGTGGGGACCTACCGAACGACCGCAACGCGGTCTGGCTCGAGGGCAACGGTCACGCCGCGCTCGCGTTGCTGCAGCGCGACCAGCGCGGCGACGCGTCCCGCGCCCGGCGGCTGCTGAGTGACACGGTGGTGGCGCAGGAGCAGATCGGCGCCGGGCAGACCGTCGGCCTGACCTGCGACGAGACCGGCGGCCGCCTGTCCAACCCGGCCGAGGGCGGCACCTGGACCGGCACCCCGCTGCCGGCCCGGTCCGGGATCGTGGCGGCGAGCAGCGCGTTCGACACCGGTTTCGCGTTCAGCTACTTCCAGCGCCAGCACGTCGGGGCGACGTCCTGGTTCCTGATGGCGGCGCAGAACTTCAACCCGTTCCGGTAAGCGGGTTGACGTTGATCTGACCCGGGAACGCGGCACGGCGCTGGCGTCCGCCGGATAACGTCGCGCCATGACCATCACCACCTCGGCGCCCCCCGCCCGGCCCGCCCGGCGAGTCGCCCGGATGCTGCTGGTGTGGTTGCTGGTGCTGCCCGCGCTGGCCTGGGCGGTGCTGCGGTTGGGCGGCTGGGAGCGCGGTCCGTTGGTGCAGCTTTTCGCCTTCACGCCGTACGCCGTGGTCGCGGCCGTGATTCCGGCCCTGGTGGCGTTGCTGTTTCGGCGCTGGCTGGCGGCCTCGGTCGCCGTCGTGGCGGTCGCCATCCTGGCCGTGTCGGTGCTGCCGCGGGTGCTGCCCGACCACGACCGCGGCCCGACCGTCGGCGTCGAACTGCACGTGATGACCGGCAACATGCTCGAGGGCGGCGCCGACCCGGCCGCCATCGTCGAACTAGTGCGCAGTCACGACATCGCGCTGCTGGCGCTGCAGGAATTCACCCCGGCCGCCCGGGACCGACTGACCGCGGCCGGGCTGGACACGCTGCTGCCCTATTCGTCGCTGACCCCCGAAGAGGACACGACCGGCTCCGCGATCTATTCGCGGTTCCCGGTCACCGCGCCGGGCGCGCATCGCAACGGCGGCGGCTTCCAGCAGGCGTACGGCACGATCCAGCCACCCGGCGCCGGCCCGCTGCTGGTCGAGTCGGCGCACCCGCTGGCACCGTTCGACCTGGCGGCGCTCAAGGACTGGCACGCCGACCTGCAGAACGAGCCGCACGCCGACCCGTCATCGACCCCGCGGATCCTGCTGGGCGACTTCAACTCGACGCTCGACCACGCTCCGCTAAGGGCACTGATCGCCCACGGCTACCGGGACGCGGCAGACGCGGACGGCGCCGGGCTGATCGGCACCTGGGGCCCCTACGACGGCGACCCGATCCCCCCGGTCACCATCGACCACGTGCTGGTCGACCGCCGGATCGGCGTACGCGACGTGCAGGTGCACGGCCTCCCCCGCAGCGACCACCGCGCGGTCCTGGCCTGGCTGATCGTCCCCACCGCCTGATCCCTCGTCGGCGACCGACGCCAGGCCCGCACACGCCGCAGACCCGACCGGGAATCGCAGTCACCGCCGCGAGCGACAGATCGCCCGGCTCCGCCCCGCTCCGTTTCGCTTTGTTCAGCACCGCTTCGTTCCGTTCGTTCCGTCCATTCTGTTTGTTTCGTCTGTTTCGTTTATCTCGTTCATTCTATTCTGTTCGTTCTGTTCGTTCTGTTCGTTCTGTTCGTTCTGTTCGTTCCGTTCGTTCCGTTCGTTCCGTTTAGGAGATCGCAGCCTGCCGGTCGCCGTTTCCGGCGTGGCCGGAAAGGCATACCTCGCTCGACGTCCACACTCATATAGGTGTGGTTCACGTCCGCATGGGTGTGGAGGTCGGCAGACAGCTACAGTCCCGCGCGCTGTCCAATCTCCCCCGCCGCCGTACCGTCACCACGCCGATGATCGGCACGACCCGAGTCGGCCGACCCCTCGCGGTGGCTGCGCGCGACGCCCTCCGCGATTCGGTTCTGCGGTCAGTCGGACGCAGCGTAGAGCGGGCCTCTCGGCGAACCCGATCTCCATCGTCTACGAAGCAAGCGTAGGGAGATTTGCTCGTTTTGATGGCGTCTGTCGCCGGGCGGTGACGGCTTGCGTGGCCCGATGCCGGAGCCATGGACAGTTGGGGTCAGTTCCGCGCCCTAAGTCGCCTAGATCTCAACAGACCAACGCCGGCGGGAACGATTCGTACGATCGACGGCTTTTGTCGATCCCATTTGCGCGACGGTCGACGGCAATCACCACGCCGCCACCACCAGAAGTCGGCTGGCTGGCCGCCGCCGGGGCGCCGCCGCGCGTCAACCACCAACGAACCAGAGCATCCGATGTGGTGCTGCATTTGCAATCTGGCAAATGCTCCTCGGTCACTCAAAATGATCATTTTTAGAAATTGCAGTCAAATCCCTTCGTATCGATCAAGCTCCAGAAGAAGAGCATCGATCTGAAACTGGGGCTCGGGCAGGTGACGAAGTCGCTCGTGATGCTGGAAAACTGATAAGAGGATCCGTGACACGGTCAAGGGAATTAACAATGTTGGAGACATGGCTACCAGTGCAGTCCCAGCCGCTCCCTCCATGTCCGCGGCAGCACCAGATGGCAGCATTGGCGGTCTGCTGATGGCGTGTGTAGTCTGCGCTCAGGCGATCCGGAGGAAGTTGTCCTGATAGGCAAGTGAATTCCAGATGTGCGATGGATGTGGATAGAGAACCCGCGTCGGTTGTCAGCGAGATGATCAGAGCTGTTGCGCGTCGCGATGACCAGTCATTTAAAAATTGGCGCAAGAAATTCAACCAGGACAGGGCCTCTCAAGAAGTCATGCCTGATCTTCTGTATGAGGTATTTCGTTCGGCGGTCGTGATCAGGTTTGCGAACTTGGAACAGGGTAAACAAATCGATGCTTTCGTTGAACGCAATAGGCTACTTTTGTGGCCCGAGCAGGGCTTCCCGCAGGATAAGGCCAGGCGCCTCATCAGGTCCGCTCTTGGCGAGCGAGGCCTGGTTGGTGATATTTCCACCGAAGAGGCGACCATTATTCGAATGCAGTCGATCGCCTATTTGGTCGACGATATGTCAATGACCGCCGACCAAGTGGACTGGCTCATCTCGGAAGCGGAGCACTGGATATCTGACCTCAATCCGTCGGAGGGTATTGATCCCTCGTAGCCCGTTTCGGCTAGTACGGCAGTACGGCAGCCGCCATTCCTTAGCCGCTGTGGGGTGCCGGCCGCTTGCGTCTCGCGCAGGATTCACAGGTGTGGCACAGAGTTACCACAGAACGTCCGTAGTCGGGCGGCCGATGGTGCTGGCATGAACGTGACGACTCTGGACGGCACCGAGCCGACATCCGCCGCATCGGCGCCCGCACATCCGGACCGCCCGGCGGGCCCCGGTGGCCGGCTACGTCGACTTTGGCAAGGTCCACCGGGCGATCCGGCCTGGGCGCGACCGTCGTTGCTCGGCCTGCTGGCCGCCACCGCCGTGCTCTACCTGTGGAATCTGTCCGCCTCCGCGTACGCCAACGATTTTTACGCGGCCGCCGCTCAGGCTGGCTCGCAGAGTTGGAAGGCCTGGCTGTTCGCGTCGCTGGACGCGGGCAACGCCATCACCGTGGACAAGCCGCCGGCCGCGCTCTGGGTGATGGGTCTGTCCGCCCGCCTCTTCGGTGTCAGCTCGTGGTCGATCCTCGCGCCGCAGGCACTGATGGGCGTCGCGACCGTCGCCATCCTGTACGCCGCGGTGCGTCGCTGGTTCGGCCCGGCCGCTGGCCTAGCCGCCGGCGCCATCCTCGCGCTGACCCCGGTCGCGGTGCTGATGTTCCGGTTCGACAACCCGGACGCGCTGTTGGTGCTGCTGATGACGGCCGGCGCGTACGCGACCGTTCGGGCCGTCGAGGTGGCCAGTTGGAAGTGGTTGTCGCTGGCCGGGATCTTCCTCGGCTTCGGCTTTCTCACCAAGATGCTGCAGGCGTTTCTGGTGCTGCCCGCGTTCGCGCTGGTGTATCTGGTCTGCGCGCCCACCGGCATCGGGCGGCGGATCAGGGATCTGCTGATCGCGGGCGCCGCGGTGGTGGTGTCGAGCGGTTGGTTCGTGCTGCTGGTGTCGCTCTGGCCTGCTTCGTCACGGCCGTACATCGCGGGCTCCACCAACAACTCGTTGTGGCAACTGGCGATCGGCTACAACGGCCTCGGCCGCATCCTCGGCGGTGCCGGCAATGGCGGGGGCGGCGGCGGAGGTCGCGGCGGCTTCGGGGGCGGCGGCGGCAACGTGTCGTTCGGCGGCGCGCCGGGAATCGGCCGGTTGTTCGGTGCCAGTTTCGGTCTGGAGATCTCCTGGCTGCTACCCGCCGCGCTGATCGCGTTCGCCGGTTTGCTCGCGTTCACGGCGAAGGCGCCACGGACCGACCGGACCCGCGCCGCGGCGATCCTGTGGGGCGGCTGGCTGATCGTCACCGGCATCACGTTCAGCTTCATGAGCGGCACGATCCACCCGTACTACATGGTCGCGCTGGCTCCGGCGATCGGGGCACTCGTCGCGGTCGGTGTGCGGGCGTTGTGGGCGTACCGGAGTGGGTGGGCCGGGCGGGCGGTGTTGAGCGCGCTGGTGCTGGCGACCGCCGGCTGGGATTTCGTGCTGCTCGGCCGCAACGCCTGGGCGCCCGGGCTGCGCTGGGCCATCCTCGTGGTCGGCGTCATCGCCGCGGTGACTCTGCTGGCTCCGCGGAACTGGCTGCGACGGTTTGTCGTGGTCGCGGCGGTGGCTGCGGTCGCGTCGGTCGGTGCGGGTACCGCCGCGTGGGCGGTGGCTACGGCCGCGACGCCGCACACCGGGGCGACACCGAGTTCCGGCCCGGCGGGCATCGCTGGAGGCGGCTTCGGGCCGGGTGGCGGCCGCGGCGGATTCCCGTCCGGTGGCTTCCCCGGCGGCACCGCACCCGGCGGCACAGCGCCAGACGGCACGGCACCGGGCGGCACGGCACCGGGCGGCACGGCACCGGGCGGCACGGCACCGGGCGGGGCGACTGGCGGCGCGACGGCAGGCGGCGCGACCCAGGTCCGCGGGGGCGGTGGTCGGGGCGGACCCGGCGGCGGCGCGGCCGACTCGCAAGTAGTCGCGCTACTCAAGGCCGCGGCGGGTAGTCGCTGGACGGCCGCCGCCACCGGCTCGCAAGAGGCCGGCCCGCTGGAACTCGCGAGCGGCACGTCGATCATGGCGATCGGCGGCTTCACCGGCAGCGACCCGTCGCCGACGCTCGCCCAGTTTCAGGCGTACGTCGCCGCCGGCGATATCCACTACTACATCGGTGGCGGCGGCTTCGGCGGCGGTCGCGGCGGCGACGGCGGTACGTCGAGCCAGATCGCGACCTGGGTGCAGCAGCACTACACCTCGTCCACGGTCGGCAGCAGCACCATCTACGACCTGACGAAGCCCACCAACGGCTGAGTCACCGCCGGCGCCCGACGCCGAAAGCCCTACCACAACAGGGCTTTGGGGGCGGCGATGACCCACGCAGGGATCAAGCCTGACCGCCCGGAGTGGGTCA
>Ga0307516_10006257_pt1 | contig 13995 bp, 10 predicted proteins | sample 19_EM_MG_FD_203310 | JGI IMG/M metagenome (GOLD analysis project Ga0307516, IMG submission 203310) | Populus trichocarpa ectomycorrhiza microbial communities from riparian zone in the Pacific Northwest, United States - 19_EM | ecosystem: Host-associated > Plants > Roots > Unclassified | place... | reverse complement strand
TCGGGTCAGGCACCGGATCGAACCCGCCAGGGTGGAAGGGGTGGCAGCGCAGCAGCCGCCAGATCGCCAGGGCGGTCCCTCGGAGAGCGCCGTGCACCGCGAGCGCCTCCTGGGCGTACGCGCTGCACGAGGGGTAGAACCGACAGCGTGCCGGCAGTGCCGGGCTCAAGTAACGACGGTACGCGACGATCCACCACGTCAGCACCCGGGCAACCGGCCCGCGTGGCGTGCTCATCGCCGCCGCCGCGGTGACCGCGCGGCAGCCAGGGCCGCGTCGAGGTCGATGCCCAGTGTCTCGAAGGACACCGAGGCCGAGGCAGGCAACGCACGAACCACCAGCAGAGTGCCGTCTGGCAGGTCAGCGAGGCGGGATCGAACCAGGTGACGCAGGCGCCGCCGGACCTTGTTACGGATCACGGCATTGCCCACGGCCTTGGACACGACAAAGCCGGCGCGCGCCGTGGAGGCTTGCACCGGCTCATCGATAAGAAGGTGGACGACCACCGAGTTGCGCCCGGCCCGGCGCCCACCGCGGACAGCTGCGGTGAAGTCGGCGCTACGCCTCAGTCGTTGTGCCGTGGCCAGCACGACTACCTGGACATCCGGCCGGACCAGCGTCGGCTCAGGCCGACAGCTTGTCGCGGCCCTTGGCGCGGCGGGTGGAGAGGATGGCGCGGCCGGCACGGGTGCGCATGCGCAGCCGGAAACCGTGGGTCTTCGCGCGCCGGCGGTTGTTCGGCTGGTAGGTGCGCTTGCTCACGTCAGAACTCCGTCTTCGTCGGACGACCTACTCTTGGCGGCGTCCAGGGGGCATCAAAGCTGCAAGACGCCACTTTAGCAGAGTGCGGCGGAGCAACCGCCCGACCCTACGCAGCACCCCCACGGTGGTCAACCATCGCGGGGTCGGCACGCCGACAGTTCCCTTCTCACCCCGCGCCTGGTCACGCACGCTGGTCTGTCTACGCACAGAGTGAATCTTTTCGTGCCACGTCTGCCCCGGGGTGGGTACCGGCGGTTGATGCGGAAGCCGCCGCGCTGTTAGCGTGCCCGTTTGCTGGTCTGCGCGTTGACGCGCCGAGCTAGCCAAAACCGGACGAGGCGGTAAATCGTTCGCCAGATGAGCCTGTTTTCCCGCGCCACCACAGGCTCCGGGGGAGTCCGCCGACCAACCGGCCGGGGAGCGACCACCGACGAGTGCACAGGTTGTGGATAACCTGTGGATAGCCGGTGGCGCCGTACATGTTCAGCACGTTGGATGTGCTGGTTGGGGGTAGCCGGTCCGTGGCCCGTTCGGGTGACGACGGGCAAGGGCGGCGGAAGCCGGACAAGGCCACCGGGGAACCGGTGGCGATGGGGGTGGCGCGGCGGTGGCCGATACGGTCGACCTTGGCGGGGTATGGACCGCTGCGACGGACGAGCTGGCGGACGAGATCGCGTCCGCCCAGCAGCGTGCGTACCTGCGGCTCACCCGCCTGCGCGCCATAGTCGAGGACACCGCGCTGCTGTCCGTGCCCGACACCTACACCCGCGACGTGATCGAGTCGCGGCTGCGGCTGGCGATCACCGAGGCGCTGTCGCGCCGGCTCGGCCGGCCGATCCAGGTCGCCGTGACGGTCCGGCCGCCGGAAGACGGAACGGGCCACCCGGGCAAGGTCTACGGCACGCCGCCGCCCGAGCCGCCGACCCAGCCGCCCGCGCACTACTCCGACCAGCAGCAGCGCTTCGCCGATCAGCAGCACTATGCGGACCAGCAGCCACCGGCGTATCCGGACCGTTATCCCCAGTCGCCGTCCTTCGGTCACCAGGACAACTACGACCAGGGGTACGAGAAGTCGTACGAGCAGAACTACGAGTCGGCGGACGGTCCGACCGGTTCGGCGCAGGCGCCTTTCCCCCGCGCGGTCCCGCAGGCACGTGACACTCGCGACAATCAGGACGCTCTGTTCGCCGCGCCCCTGCCGCCGGGCCAGACCGAGGGGCCCAAGACCGCCGCCGAAGCGCATCAGGAGCAGCTGCAGAAGGGCAAGGCGCAGACCCGGACCGAAGCGGATCCGCAGCGCCGCGATGCCCCCCGGCAGATGTCCCACTTCGCGGATCAGCCGAACGAGTCGACGGGCCGCCGGATCGCCACCGACCCGGCCCAGCTCCGCGACAACCAGCGCCGCCAGGACGACCGCCCGGCCATGCTGGGTCAGGACCGCCGCGACGACACGATGCAGATGAGGCAGGGCGGCGGCGACAACGGCCCGGGCCGCGCGCCGATGGACATGCGCGGCCAGGACCGCGACCGCCGGGGTGGCAACGACGGCAACCGCCTCAACCCGAAATACATGTTCGAGACATTCGTCATCGGCTCGTCGAACAGGTTCGCGCACGCCGCCTCGGTCGCGGTGGCCGAATCCCCGGCGAAGGCATACAACCCGCTGTTCATCTACGGCAGCTCCGGCCTGGGCAAAACGCACCTGCTCCACGCGATCGGCCACTACGCGACGACGCTGGGCCACGCGCGTTCGGTGCGCTATGTCTCCACCGAGGAATTCACCAACGACTTCATCAACTCCCTGCGCGACGACAAAACGCAGGCCTTCCAGCGGCGCTACCGCGACGTCGACATCCTGCTGATCGACGACATCCAGTTCCTGGAAAACCGCGAGCGCACCCAGGAGGAGTTCTTCCACACGTTCAACACCCTGCACAACGCGAACAAACAGATCGTGATCAGCTCGGACCGCTCCCCCCGCCAGCTGGCCACCCTCGAGGACCGGATGCGTACCCGCTTCGAATGGGGCCTGCTCGCCGACATCCAGCCGCCGGACCTCGAAACCCGCATCGCCATCCTGCAGAAGAAGGCCGCGCAGGAACGCATGTACGCCCCGGACGACGTCCTGGAATTCATCGCGTCCCGCGTCTCGAACTCGATCCGCGAGCTCGAGGGCGCCCTCATCCGAGTAACGGCATTCGCCAGCCTGACCAGATCGTCGGTGCAGCTCTCGCTCGCCGAAGAGGTCCTGCGCGACTTCATGCCCGACGGCGCCGGCCCGGAGATCACGGCGGACCAGATCATGGTGTCCACGGCGGACTACTTCGGCGTAAGCCTGGAAGACCTGCGCGGCCACTCCCGCTCCCGCGTCCTGGTCAACGCCCGCCAGGTGGCGATGTATCTCTGCCGCGAACTGACGGAGCTGTCCCTGCCAAGAATCGGCCAGGCCTTCGGCGGCCGCGACCACACCACGGTGATGCACGCGGACCGAAAAATCCGGCAGCACATGGCGGAGCGCAGGTCGCTCTACAACCAGATCGCCGAGCTGACAAACCGCATCAAACAAAACACCTGACCCTCGCTCAGCGAGACAAGACCAAACCGCATCCGGTACGCGCAGCGCCGAACCAACCGCAACACCGGCTCAACCGCCACAGCAGCCGGCCAGGACCTACTCCAGCCCGGCGATCACCCGCCGGGCTGACCCGTCCGGCAGCCCGCAACCCCCGCCTGCTGAAGATCGCGCCAGCCATCCGCCCCGCGCGGCGAGTCTGGACGGTCCCCACGCCACGCCCAGCCGACTCTGAAAACACGCCCCGGACCGCGGGACCTAAAGGTGACGTGCGCCACACAGATGCCTTCGCGGCGCCGACCTGCGGAGTGCTGGAGCTGATCTGACTGCTCAAGCTCGGCAAGCAACCCCAGGTCGTTTCACGTGGCGTAAGGCGCGCAGCAGCACCCCGCCAGTCGATCTTGGCGCTATATGAGGTGTGGAGGAGCTGCCCCAACCTCCACAAGGTCCTCGCGACCTCGGCAACCCCGGTCGATCTTGTGGCTCTGAGGTGCGGAGCGAACCACAAGGACACCGGCTACCCACGTGGCTGGGGCAGGCCGGCATCCGAGAGGGTCTTGGCCAGCCCACCCAGCGCCGGACCACTCCTGTGGACCGATAGCGCGCTCGACTTTCGCCATTTTTGCGGCCGGCGCGGTCGCAGGTCAGGGCCGGCTCGAAAGTAGATCTTGCGTATTGCCTGGTCAGCGCCAAGCCACGGGTTACTCGGCGTCGTGCCCGACAGATGGGATGAGCTGGGCGGATGGTGGATGCCCTGCGGGGCAAGCGATCCAGAAAATGGCGCAAGTCGAGAGCGCGGGCTGGCCCAAGAACCACAAGTCCCTCGCGGCGTCGCCAAGCCCGGTCGATCTTGTAGCTCCAAGGGGCAGAGCGAACTGCAACGACACAAGTGCCGCCGTGGCCTGCACGGAATTTGGCTACGGAGGGACGAGCCAAAGCCGGGCCGAGCAGCCAGACCGACCGAGGCAGCCAAAGCCCCAGACCGGCTAAGCCCCAAGACCGGCTGAGCCGCGGGAACGACCGAGCAGCCGAGTGTCCTGCGCAAAACGCAGCAGCCGGAGTAGCCCGAGCGGCCGGAGCGACCCGAGCAACCGGAACAACCCGCGTAGCCCGAACAGCCCGAACAGCCCGAACAGCCGCAACAACCCCAACAGCCCGAGCAACCGGAGCAACCGGAGCAACCGGAGCAACCGGAGCAACCGGAGCAACCGGAACAACCGGACAGCAGCCGGGGCAGCCCGAACGGCCCCAACAGCCCGAGCAACCCGAGCAACCCGACAGCAGCCGGGGCAGCCCGAACAACCGGAGCAACCGGAGCAACCGGAACAACCGGACAGCAGCCGGGGCAGCCCGAGCGACCCGAACAACCCAAGTAACCCGAGCAGCCCGCGTAGCCGAGCAGCTGAAGCGGTCGAAGCGGTCGAAGCGGTCGAGGCAAGCGGACCGGTCGACGCAGGACGGACGCAGAGTGCCGAGCCTGGTCTCGGAATCACGCAGTCGGAGCCTGGATGGACTTCCGCCGGCCAGTCGACAGGCCAGGCCACCGCCAAACCGGCGAAGCTCGACGGCCAAGGTGCCCGCAAGGACGACCCGCCCACTCCTGGCCCGCCCCGGCGATCCCCGGCCGCCTCGGCGCCCCTGGCCTGCGCCCAAACACCGCTGCCCGGCCCACACTGCAGGCCCACACTGCCGGCCCGCCCTGTCCATCCCGCACTGCCAACAAGCCAATCCCCGGCCAGCCCATCCGCCGTCGCAGCCGATCCGCGCAGCCCCAGCCAATCCCAAGCCAGCCGCCACATCCGACAGCCCGCCACCTCAAGCCAGCCCGCCAGCCCAGCCAGGCCCGCCAGCCCAGCCAGCCATTCCTCTCGGCCAACCCGCCGACACTGGTCCCGCCGATCTTTCGGCGGCCCCGCCCGCCGAACCGCCCCGCCGAACCGCCCCGCTGAACCGAGCCGCCCCGCCGAACGGCCCCGCTGAACCGAGCCGCCCAGCCGAGCCGGCCAGCCGAGCCGCCCAGCCGTGCCGTGCCGTGCCGCCGAACCGTGCCCGATTCGGCCCGTGACCGAGGCGGCCGCGGTGAGGACGTGGCGAATGCACAAGCCCTCGCAACATCCCGAAGGCCCCGACCGGGCCACACGGCACTCCCCGAGCCCGCCTCTGCCCGTCGTCCACAGGCTTGGGATGCGCCTCGGAATCCTCCCCGCCCCACCGACGAAGGGCCCGACAACGACGCGCGGCGCTCGAGTTATCCCCACCTCGTTCGTGTCAACGTCGGGACGACACCGGATCGTGCCAACGTTATCCACACCCGTCCACAGGCGTTCACAGGTAGTTATCCCCAGCGGTGGACAACCGTCATGGCCTTCGCCCACAGATGTGGATGAAGCCTGGGGAAATCGATGTGGACAGACACTCAGAGTCACCAGGTTGCCCACAGCCTGTGGACGCGTGTGGATTTCCTGTTGAAGGTTCTGGGGACGACGGGTCGGTAGCGTCTCCGCGTTATCCCCAGACCTGGGCACAAACCCGGTGGATAACCGGTGGACAGACGGTGGACAACGGTGGACAACCTCGGCCGCGTCGACGACTGTGGACGCAGACCGGGGTTTGTACCCTGGTTTCCCACATGTGAATCACCGGTGGATAACCCTCTGACCAGCGCAGACGTGAGTTCTCCACACTATGCACAGGACCGATGAAGACGACTATGTCTTCTCCAGGGAAAAACAAAAAGCAATCATCAGCGTTGGGGAAGGTGTGGATGAGTCGCTTGCTGGCCCGAACCACTCCTGACTTACTCCACAGCACCGGGGTCGGGCGCACGCTGCGCCGACCCGCGCCATAGAGTTCAGTGGGCGCCATCAGCACATCCGATGCTGGGTCGCCGAGGCAGATTGACGCGGAGGGCATGGCATGAAGTTCCGGGTGGAGCGAGACGCACTCGCCGACGCCGTGGCGTGGACGGCAAAGAGCCTGCCGAGCCGCCCGTCGGTGCCGGTGCTCGCCGGCGTCATGTTGCGGGTGACCGACGGCAGGTTGCACGTCTCCGGCTTCGACTACGAGGTCTCCAGTCAGGTGAGCGTGGAGGTGCAGGCCGACGCCGACGGCGCCGCGCTGGTCTCCGGCCGCCTGCTCGCCGAGATCACCAAGGCGCTGCCGAACAAGCCGGCCGACATCGCCGCTGTCGGTGCGCATCTCGAGCTCGTCTGTGGCAGCGCGCGCTTCACGCTGCCGACGATGCCGGTCGAGGATTACCCGACGTTGCCGGAGATGCCGTCCAGCGCCGGCAAGGTCGACGCGCAGACGTTCGCCTCCGCCGTCCAGCAGGTCGCCATCGCGGCCGGCCGGGACGAGACGCTGCCGATGATGACCGGCGTGCGGATCGAGCTGAACGGCACCTCGATGGCGATGCTCGCCACCGACCGCTACCGGCTGGCGATGCGCGAGCTGCAGTGGAGCCCCGACGACCCGGACATCAGCCTGAACGCGCTGGTCCCGGCGAAGACTCTGAACGACACCGCCAAGACGATGGGCAATGCCGGCGAGGTCACCCTGGCGTTGGCCCAGGGCAACGCCGGCGAGGGCATGATCGGTTTCGCGGGCGGCACCCGGCGTACGACGAGCCGGCTGCTCGACGGCGCGAACTACCCGCCGGTGCGCTCGCTCTTCCCGGCCAGCCACAACGCCGAGGCCCGGGTGAGCGTCTCCGCGCTCGTCGAGGTCGTCCGCCGCGTCGCCCTGGTCGCCGAGCGCACCACCCCGGTGCTGCTGAGCTTCGGCGAGGACGGCCTCGTCGTCGAGGCCGGTGGCACGGAGGAGGCCCGGGCCAGCGAGGCGATGGAGGCCGCCTTCACCGGCGAGGCCCTGACGATCGGCTTCAACCCGCAATATCTGATCGACGGATTGCAGAACCTCGGCGCCCAGACGGCCGTGCTCTCGTTCGTCGACGCGTTCAAGCCCGCTGTGATCTCCCCCGCAGCTGAAGACGGCGAAATCGTGCCGGGTTACCGCTATCTGATCATGCCGATCCGGGTAACCCGCTGATACTGGGCGGAAGAACCACTCATCTAGGGGGAACACCATGCAGCTCGGCCTTATCGGTCTCGGCCGGATGGGCGGCAACATGCGCGAGCGGATTCGCTCCGCCGGGCACGAGGTCGTCGGCTACGATCGCAATCCGGACATCTCCGACGTCGCCAGCATCGCCGAACTGGTCGAGAAGCTCGCCGCACCGCGGGTGGTCTGGACGATGGTGCCGGCCGGCGCCATCACCGAGAGCACGATCGACGAGCTGGGCGGGCTGCTGTCCGCCGGGGACGTCGTCATCGACGGCGGAAACTCCAAGTTCACCGACGACAAGCCGCGTGCCGACCGGCTCGCGCCCAAGGGCGTCGGCTACCTGGACTGCGGCGTCTCCGGCGGCATCTGGGGTAACCAGAACGGCTACGCGTTGATGGTCGGTGGCTCCGAGGAGAACGTCGCCACCTGCATGCCCATCTTCGAGGCGCTCAAGCCGGCCGGTCCGTACGGCTTCGTGCACGCAGGCCCGGTCGGTGCCGGCCACTACACCAAGATGGTCCACAACGGCATCGAGTACGGCATGATGCAGGCCCTCGCCGAAGGCTGGGAGCTGCTCGAGGCGTCGGAGTACGTGGACAACGTGCCGGGCGCGATCAAGAGCTGGCGCGAGGGCAGCGTCGTCAAGTCCTGGCTGCTCGACCTGCTCGACCGGGCGCTGGACGGCGACCCCGAGCTGGCCAAGCTCAAGGGCTACGCCGAGGACACCGGCGAGGGCCGGTGGACGGTCGACGAGGCGGTCCGGCTGGCCGTTCCGCTGCACGTCATCGCCGCGTCCCTGTTCACCCGCTTCGAATCGCGGCAGCTCGACTCGCCCGCCATGAAGGCCGTCGCCGCGCTGCGCCAGCAGTTCGGCGGCCACGCCGTCATCGGCTGAGATGTACGTCCGCCGGGTCGAGTTGACCGACTTCCGTTCGTACGAGCGGGTGGCGGTCGACTTCGATCCCGGCGTCGCCGTGCTCGTCGGCCAGAACGGCATGGGCAAGACCAACCTGATCGAAGCACTGGGCTACGTGGCCACTCTGGACAGTCACCGGGTGGCTACCGACGCGCCGTTGGTCCGGGCCGGGGCGAGCTCGGGCGTGATCCGCTGCGAGATCGTCCACGATGGTCGTGAGCTGCTGGTCGAGCTGGAGATCGTGCCCGGCAAGGCGAACCGGGCCAGGCTGAACAGATCACCGGTGCGCCGGTCCCGGGAGGTGCTCGGCGCGCTGCGGATGGTGCTGTTCGCGCCGGAGGATCTCGAACTTGTCCGCGGTGACCCGTCCGAGCGCCGGCGCTATCTCGACGACCTGCTGGTGGCCCGCCTGCCCCGGTTCGCCGGGGTGCGCGCCGACTACGACCGGGTGGTCAAGCAGCGCAACGCCCTGCTGCGCACGGCGTACCTGACGCGCAAGGTCGGTGGGACGCGCGGGCAGGATCTCTCGACCCTGGCGGTCTGGGACCAGCACCTCGCGCACCACGGCGCCGAGCTGCTGGCCGGCCGGTTGGAGCTGGCCGCGGCCCTGGGGCCGCATCTGACCAAGGCATACGACGCGGTGGCGGCCGGGCGCACGACAGCCTCGATCGCGTACGCGTCCCGGCTCGGCGAGTCGCTGGTCCCGGACCGGCCCCGGCTGGAGCAGGCGCTGCTGGCGTCGCTGGCCGAACGGCGCCAGAACGAGGTCGAGCGCGGGGTCACCCTGGTCGGCCCGCATCGCGACGATCTCTTGCTGACGCTGGGAGAACTGCCCACCAAGGGGTACGCGAGCCACGGCGAGTCCTGGTCGTTCGCGCTGGCCCTGCGGCTGGCGGCGTACGACCTGCTGCGCACCGACGGGATCGAGCCGGTGCTGGTGCTCGACGACGTCTTCGCCGAGCTGGATTCCGGCCGCCGGGAGCGGCTGGCGGAGCTGGTCTCGGGCGCGACCCAGTTGCTCGTGACCTGCGCGGTGCCGGAGGATGTCCCGGCGGCCCTACGAGGCGTCCGCTACGACGTCGAAGCAGGAACGGTGATCCGTGTCTGAGGGAACCCCGGAAAAGCCGCCAGCGGCTGCCAGGGACGCCGCCGGACCCGGTGACCGAGCGGCCGGCGCCGGCAGGCGAGGCGCCGCCCACGAGGGCGCGCCCGACGGCGGCAAGCGAGCACCCGGCAGGGGCACCGCTGCCGGCAAGAGCGAGCAGGCCGCCGGCGGCGTCAGAAAAACCGCGGCCCGAACGGACGCAGCAGGCGCCGCAAACGCTGCCGGTGCAGGCGGAGCGTCAGCCGGGCCGGCGGGTGATGCGGCGGCTGGTGAGGGCGGGGCGGCTGGTCCGGAGCTGGCCCGGGCCGTACTCGATGCCGCGCTGGCCAAACGGCGGTCCGCTCAACAGGCGCCGCGCCGCCGTACCGGGGATGGTGAGGGCACCGGTCGCAGGCTGCGCGGATATTCCGGGCCGGGACCGGATCCGCGGGATCCGCAGCTCTTCGGGGTGATGCTCGAGCGGATCATGAAGCAGCGCGGCTGGCAGAAGCCCGCCGCCGAGGCCAAGGTCTTCGGCGCCTGGGAGAAGGTCGTCGGCCCGGACGTCGCCAAGCACAGCCGTCCGCTCAAGCTCGACGCCGGTGTCCTGACCGTGGAGGCCGAGTCGACCGCGTGGGCGACCCAGTTGCGCATGCTCGCCGGGAGCCTGCTCAAGCGCATCGCCGCCGAGGTCGGGCACAACGTGGTCACCAAGCTCAACATCCACGGGCCCGCAGCGCCGTCGTGGAACAAGGGGCCACGCCGGGTTCAGGGCCGCGGCCCGCGCGACACGTACGGGTAAGGAACCCGGACCGCCCGGTCGGCGTCCCAGTGTGATGTTGCGCCGATTTCTCGCTGTCCTCTTCCTGGTCGTCGCCGGCCTGGTCGTCGCGCCGTCCGGGCCCGCCTGGGCCTGCTCGTGCGGGGTGCCGCAACGCACCGGTGACCTGGTGGTCGTCGGGGTGGCCGAGCGGGTGAGCAAGCCGTGGACCGGGGACGACCTGCGGGTTCGGATCCGGGTCGAGTCGGTCGAGCAGGGCAGCGCCGGCACGCGGGTCGACCTGATCACCGCCGTGGACAGCGCCGCCTGCGGCTACGGGTTCTCCGAAGGTCACCGCTACCGGGTCTACGCCAACGAGGGCAGCACTTCGCTGTGTGACGGCAATGAGGATCTCGGTCTGATCGAGCAGCCGGCGGCAGGGCCGCCATGGGCGCTGTGGTGGGCCCTCGGCTCGGGCGCCGTCCTCGTGGCCGCGCTGATCTTGTTTGGACGGCGCGGCCACGGCAGGCGGTAGAGACCCAGCGGCGGGCTCAGTAGTCGGCGAAGACCGCGAACCCGCGCTCGGCGCAGCGGCGGTAGAATCCCGACAATACTGCCAATTCCGTACGGGCGAAGCTCCAGTGTGGTGCGTTGCCCGCCTCGTCGCGCAGGGCCGCCAACCGATCGTCCAGCCAGCGCAGTTGCTGCTCGGCCAGGCGTCCACCGGCCACAGCGGACCGCATCACGTCCGCCACGCTGTCGAAGGTGACCAGGTCGCCGTGCTGCTGGTGACCCTCGACGAAGCGCTCCAGGCCGCCGGCGATCCACGCGCACCCGTCCGGGTCGATGACCGGGTCCTCGTCCTCCGCGGCCGCGTCGGTGGCGTAGAGGACGCCCTCGAGCCCGAGCAGCAGGTCGACGAGCTCCGTGTAGGCCGTCGCCCGTACCGTGCCGGTTTTGGCGATGTGCAGCGCGAGCGCGCCCGTGGGCGCGGCGATCTCCGGCGCGTCCGCGACGGCGCCGAAGTCGACGAACTCAGCGGGGGCGACCGGGTCGTAGAACCTGTTCGTCCGTGGCCAGTGCACGGCCACGTTGTCCAGCCCCTTGTCCAGCGCCATGGGGGCCCACCTCTCCTCGAACTGCCGGGCTGCGGACCCGTCCGGCCGTGTACCGGCCCGCGCGGGCGAGGTTACGACACCGTCGCCTGCCGTCGTGAGGCAGTGTCGCAGCGCGTGGCCTCAGGCGCTGGGAGGCGCGCCTCGGGGCCCGGGCGTCGAAAGGTTCGCCGTTGCGGGGGCGCCGCATTCCGTGTAGGGGGACTCGTGGGAGTGGCCCTCAATCGCGCTACGGCAATCTGAGGTACCCGGACGAGGTGCCGGACCCTCAATAACTCGCCCGGACGGAGTAGAATCGACAACGACCGGGAAAGTCCGCCCCGTGACGGCACTCCGTCACGCTACGCGATTTTTCCAGCCGATCACGATCCGCGGGTGACCGCGGCGACCGGCGCGCTCGGCTCCACCGGTGGTCCGCCTTCTTCCTGCGGCTCGTCGCCGGTGGTTCGCCCTGCCCGTCGATGGCCGCCGGCCGCTCGCCAACCCCGTGACCGACCCGCCTTCGCGCGGGCCGGCGCGAGAAAGTGGCCGAGGGTGGCAGAGAACACGCAGGAATACGGTGCCGGTTCCATCACCGTGCTCGAAGGTCTCGAGGCGGTCCGCAAGCGCCCCGGTATGTACATCGGTTCCACCGGCGAGCGGGGCCTGCACCACCTGGTCTGGGAGGTCGTGGACAACGCCGTCGACGAGGCGCTCGCGGGCTACTGCGACACCATCGACGTGGTTCTGATGGCGGACGGTGGCGTCTCCGTCACCGACAACGGCCGTGGCTTCCCGGTCGACCTGCACCCCAAGCTGAAGAAGCCGGGCGTCGAGGTCGCGCTGACCGTCCTGCACGCGGGTGGCAAATTCGACGGCAAGGCGTACGCGGTCTCGGGCGGCCTGCACGGCGTCGGCGTCTCCGTGGTGAACGCGCTCTCCACCAAGATGTTCGTGGAGATCCACAAGTCGGGCAACGTCTACCGGCAGCACTACACCGCGTCGAAGCCGGGCCCGCTCGAGAAGGGCGAGCCCACCTCGCGGACCGGTTCGATGGTCCAGTTCTGGCCCGACCCGACCATCTTCGAGACCACCGAGTTCGACTGGCAGACGATCTACCGGCGGATCCAGGAGTACGCCTTCCTCAACAAGGCCCTGACGATCAACCTGGTCGACCGGCGGCCCGAGCACGTCGACGAGGAGGGCAAGGCCCGCGAGGTCACCTTCATGTACGAGAACGGCATCGCCGACTTCGTGCGCCACCTCAACAACACCAAGACGCCGATCCACAAGACGGTGATCGAGTTCGAGGCCGAGGCCAACGACGAGGGCATGGCCCTCGAGATCGCCATGCAGTGGAACGAGTCGTACGGCGAGTCGGTCTACACCTTCGCCAACACGATCAACACGCACGAGGGTGGCACCCACGAGGAGGGCTTCCGCGCCGCGCTGACGAGCATCGTCAACCGCTACGGCGCCGAGAAGAAGTTCCTCAAGGGCGACGAGAAGCTCTCGGGCGAGGACATCCGCGAGGGTCTGGCCGCGATCATCTCGGTGAAGCTGACGAATCCGCAGTTCGAGGGCCAGACGAAGACGAAGCTCGGCAACACGAACATGAAGGGCTTCGTTCAGAAGATCGCCAACGAGGCGATCGCCGACTGGTTCGACCGCAACCCCGCCGACGCGAAGCAGATCATCACCAAGGCCTCGCAGGCGGCCCGGGCCCGGATCGCCGCGCAGCAGGCTCGCAAGCTGGCCCGGCGCAAGTCGCTGCTGGAGTCGGGCTCGATGCCGGGCAAGCTGGCCGACTGCCAGTCGACCGACCCGCGGGTCTCCGAGCTGTTCATCGTCGAGGGTGACTCGGCCGGCGGCTCGGCCAAGCAGGGCCGCGACAGCCAGATCCAGGCGATCCTGCCGATCCGCGGAAAGATCCTCAACGTGGAGAAGGCCCGGATCGACCGGGTGCTGAAGAACAACGAGGTCCAGTCGCTGATCACGGCGCTGGGCACCGGCATCCACGAGGAATTCGACGTCGCCAAGCTGCGCTACCACAAGGTCGTGCTGATGGCCGACGCCGACGTCGACGGCCAGCACATCCAGACGTTGCTGCTCACCCTGCTGTTCCGCTTCATGCGGCCGCTGGTCGAGCTGGGCCACGTCTACCTGGCCGCCCCGCCGCTCTACAAGATCAAGTGGAACAAGCGCGGCGACGACGCCCAGTACGCCTACTCCGACCGGGAGCGGGACGGCCTGATCGAGCTGCGCCAGCAGAAGAAGGCGAACGCGAAGCCCGACGACATCCAGCGGTTCAAGGGTCTCGGCGAGATGAACTTCCGCGAGCTGTGGGACACGACGATGGACCCGGGCTCGCGCACGCTGAAGCAGGTGACCCTCGACGACGCCGCAACCGCGGACGAGCTGTTCAGCGTCCTGATGGGTGAGGACGTCGAAGCCCGCCGTTCGTTCATCCAGCGCAACGCCAAGGACGTTCGGTTCCTGGACATCTGAGGTTCGGGTGAGCGGCGTCACTCGACGCCGCTCACCTCGGGTTATGCACAGCGATACACCGCTTTCCACAAGGTTATCCACAGCGAAATGCGTAGCTCGGCGCTATTTGTCGAGTTCGAACGTAAGTAAGGGTTAACTGTGACGGATACTCCCGAGATCCCCGCCGAGGAACCGCAAGACCTCCCCGCCGGCGGCGGAGTGAGCCAGCGCGTCGAGCCGGTCGGCCTCGAGGTCGAGAT
>Ga0307516_10006256_pt1 | contig 13995 bp, 14 predicted proteins | sample 19_EM_MG_FD_203310 | JGI IMG/M metagenome (GOLD analysis project Ga0307516, IMG submission 203310) | Populus trichocarpa ectomycorrhiza microbial communities from riparian zone in the Pacific Northwest, United States - 19_EM | ecosystem: Host-associated > Plants > Roots > Unclassified | place... | reverse complement strand
TGGCGGCCTCGATGGCCGGCCCGGCGTGCTTCATGCCGAGCCATACCCCGCGCTGGGTGACCGCCTCGACCTCGTTCCAGGTTTCCAGGGTCTCCGACTCCACCGTGGTGAAACGGCCGATGCCGGCGTTGTTGACCAGCACGTGGATGCCGCCCAGCGCGGCTCCGACATCGGCCACGACCCGCCGCCACGCCTCCTCGTCGGAGACGTCCAGCACCCGTGGCTCGGCCGCCGCGCCAAGCTCGCGCAGCTCCCCGGCGAGCGCGGCGCAGCGGTCCTCGTCCAGGTCGGTGACCACGACGGTGGCGCCCTCGGCGGCGAACCGGCGTGCGGTCGCCGCGCCGATGCCGCCGGTCGCGCCGGTGACCAGCGCGGTCTTCCCGGTCAGTCGCATGGATCCTCCAGGGTCCGGCCCACCCATCCTAAACTGAACTAAGTTTGGGTTGCGGGGCCGGCCCCGTCAAGACCGGGCCGCACGCGCGCAGCCTCCGTGGCGGCCGCAGTCGAGATCTTGGTAACGGGTGGCCCGCCCGGGGGTCGTTGGTTACCAAGATTCCCGGGTTCGGTCGGTCCGCTGCGGGCCTGGGGCTGGGGCGGGATCCGGAGGGTCAGCCGGCGCGTTCGCCGGGATCAGCGTCGCCGATGCCCAGCACCGGGCCGAACAGATCCAGGGCTTGCTGGGCGCGGAGCGCGACGAAGGTGCCGGTCGCCGCGACCAGGATCGCGTCGGGCTCGGCCGCGGCGGCGATCGTGCCCGACGCGGTCACCCGCCGTCCGTCGACCTCCTGCACGCACGCGGTCAGGCGCAACGGGGTCAGCAGCGGCACCGGCTTGCGGTACGAGGTGTCGAGGCGAACCGTCATGCCGGGGTTGCCGGAGACGCTCACCGCGTAGCCGAGGATCTGATCCAGCAGCATCGCGCTCACGCCGCCGTGGGCGTACATGGGTGGGCCCTCGTAGGCGAGCCCGAGCGTGCAGCTGCCGACCGCCATCCCGTCGACCTCCTCGATGTGCAGCGGCGGCGCCAGGGCGCTGCCGGTGCCGGTCACCGGGTTGTACATCCGGACGCCGCCCAGCAGGTCGTCGGCCGCGGCCAGGGCGGTCCGCTCGCGCACCCGCTCGCCCAGCGGCGCCGCTGCTTGGCGTACGCGTTCGGCCGCGGCGCGCAGCTCGTCGGTCGGCGCCTCAGTGATCGCCGCGTTCTCGACCAGGACGCGCAGCGCGTCGCCTAGCTCGCTGATCGCCCGGCGCCGGCGCAGCAGGGCGGCCGACTCGGCCCCGGTCCCGCCGTCGACGGCCCGCAGGCGGCGCGCGGACTCGCCGGTGCCGGACTGCGGCGTGGCGGTGCCGGACTGCGGCGTGGCGGTGCCGGACCGCGGCGTGGCGGTGCCGGACCGCGGCGTGGCGGTGCCGGACCGCGGCGTGGCGGTGCCGGATCGCGGCGTGGCGTCCGGGTGCCAGGCGGTCGCGGGGTCGTGACCCGCCGCCCGGGTGGTATCGCTGTCGGTCACCGCGCGTCCTCCCACCTGCCCCGCCCCGCCGGCGAAAGCTGAACAGCATCAGGTTCTACCAACGCGGCGGCGGCCAGCAGGCGCGGGGCTAGTGAATCTCATCACACTGCTATAACCTGTTCTAGTTATTGCGGCCCGGCGGATGGAGTCGGCATGGCGGTCACCGTGGAATACGACGCGGTTGTGGTCGGTGCCGGTGCGGCAGGGATGGCGGGCGCGCTGACGGCGGCCCGCAGCGGTCTGCGCACGATCGTCATCGAGAAGGCGCCGGTCTACGGCGGATCGGCGGCGCGCTCGGGCGCCGGCATCTGGCTGCCCTGCAACGAGGTGCTCCTCGCGGCCGGCGTGCCGGACACGCCCGCGAAGGCGGCCACCTACCTGTCGGCCGTGGTCGGCCCGGACGTGCCGGCCGCCCGCCAGCAGGCCTTCCTGGCCAACGGTCCGAAGGTGATCTCCTTCCTGCAGCGCTGGTCGCCGCTGCGCTTCGTCTGGATGCAGGGCTACCCGGACTACTACCCGGAGCTGCCGGGCGGCATGCCGAACGGCCGGTCGATCGAGCCGCGGGCGCTGGACGCCAACATCCTGGGCGCCGAGTTCGCCAAGCTGAACCCGCCCTACATAGCCTCGCCGGCCGGCACAGTGGTCTACACAGTGGACTACAAGTGGCTGGCGCTCATCGCCCGCCATCCGAAGGGCCTGGCGACCGCGACCGAGCTCGTCTGGCGATACCTCCAACTGGCCGCGGCCGGGCAGAACCCGCTCACCATGGGCCAGGCCCTGGCCGGGGGGCTGCGCGCCGGGCTGCTCGCCGCCGACGTGCCGGTCTGGCTGAACACGCCCCTGGTCGACCTGCACGTTGAGAACGGCCGGGTGGCGGGGGTGCTGGCCAGCCGCGACGGCGAGGAGGTGCTGATCCGGGCCCGGCGGGGCGTCCTGGTCGGCAGCGGCGGGTTCGAGCACAACGAGCGGATGCGCAAGCAGTTCCAGGCCGAGCCGATCGGGGCCGACTGGACCGTGGGCGCGTCGTCCAACACCGGCGAGGGCATCGAGGCGGGCGAGCGGGCCGGCGCGGCGCTGGCGCTGATGGAGGACGCCTGGTGGGGCCCCATGATCCCGCTGCCGGACGGGCCCTACTTCTGCCTCTCCGAGCGGACGCTGCCCGGCAACATCTTCGTCAACGCCGCCGGCAAGCGCTTCGTCGACGAGGCCGCGCCGTACAGCGACGTCGTGCACGTCATGTACGCCAAGAACACCCCGCAGGTGCCGCACATCCCGTGCTGGATGGTCACCGACCAGCAGTATCGCAACCGCTACCTGTTCAAGGACGTCTCGCCGCTGCTGCCGTACCCGGACTCGTGGTATGCCAGTGGCGCGCTGCAGCGGGACTGGACCATCGAGGGGCTGGCCGGGAAGATCGGTGTGCCGGCGGCGGCGCTGCGTGCCACCGTCGACCGCTTCAACGCGCAGGCCCGGGCCGGCCGCGACACCGACTTCGGCCGCGGCGACAGCAGCTACGACGCGTACTTCGCCGACCCCACCAACGGGCCCAACCCGTGCCTGGCGCCGCTCATCCTGCCGCCCTACTACGCCTTCAAGATCGTGCCCGGTGACCTGGGCACCAAGGGCGGGATGCTCACCGACGCGCGGGCCCGCGTGCTGCGCCCCGACGGCACCGTGATTCCCGGCCTGTACGCGGCCGGCAACGCCAGTGCGGCGGTCATGGGCCACAGCTACGCCGGCGCGGGCTCGACCCTCGGACCCGCCATGACCTTCGGCTATGTGGCCGGCCTCGATCTCGCGACCGGATCCGCCGGCTGAACCACGATCGCAGCTATCAAGGAGGAACGATGCCCAAGGTCAGTGTCACTACGGACGCCGCGGCCAGCCCGGAGCAGGTCTGGCAGGTGCTCGCGGACCCCTCGCGGGTGCCCGAGTGGAACACCATGCACGAGGGTTTCGTCGGGGAGGTGCCGGCGACCCTCACCGAGGGCACCGCGTACAAGCAGAAGGTCAAGCTGATGGGCATGCCCGCCGAGATGGCCTGGAAGGTGACCGCCGCCGTGGCGTCGGAGCGGCTGGAACAGGCCGGCGACGGGCCGATGGGGGTGAAGGCGAAGAACCGCTTCATGATCGCGCCGGCCGGGCAGGGCTCCCAGATCACCTACGAGATGGAGTTCGTCGGCCCGGCGCTGGCCGGACCGATGGCCGGCATGCTGGAGAAGCAGGCCGGCGCCTCGGCCAAGCAGGCCCTGGAGAAGCTGACCACGCTGCTGGGGTAGCGGCGCTCAGTGCAGCAGCAGGCGGGTCGCCAGCTCCAGGTGGTTGACGACGTCGTTCGCCGACGCCCGGCGGGTCACCCAGGCCACCAGGTTGGAGAGCCACACGTCGCCGATGACCCGGGCCTTCGCCCGGTCGTCGGCGGTCGGCTCGCCGTCGTGCATGGCCCGGGTGAACATGTCCTCCATGAGCCGCGCCACCGCGTTGACCTCGGCGCTGGCTGACGGGTCGGCGAACATGAACGCCCTGGTCATCGCCTCGGTGAGCATCGGCTCGCGCTGCATGACCCGGGTCATCCGGCCGAGCACGTGCAGCATCCGCTCGTACGGCGTGTCGCCGGGGATGGGCTTGCGGTCCAGCTTTTCCTGGATCCCCTCGAACTCCAGGGACAGCGCCGACACCAAGAGGTGGATCTTCGAGGGGAAGTAGCGATACAGCGTGCCGAGCGCCACCTCGGCCTTCTCCGCGACGGTGCGCATCTGGACCGCGTCGTAGCCGCCCTTGGACGCCAGCGCCAGCGTGGCCTCCAGGATCCGCCGGCGCCTGTCCCGCTGCGCGGCGGAGCCCTGCTCGGCCTCCGCCCCGGCGAGCGTGCCTCGCCCGGCGCCATTGCTGGTATGCGTTCTCGATGCTGCCATCGTTACCTCTCGGGCGGACCGCCGCGGTCGACTACCGCGTTTACTCGTAGATTCAGCGTACCAACGGCTCGTTGCAGGACGATGTCGCCTGCCGCTGGCGGAGCTAAAATGAAACGTGTTCTAATCACTGGGTGACCGATGTGGCGGTGGGACCGGACTTCCGGCCGGACGAGGCGCAGGAGACAATCGCCCGCCTCGCCAGCGAGGTGCTGGACGGCGACGCGGACACCCCGGAGCGGCTGTGGAAGGCGCTCGGCCAGGCGGGCCTGCTCACTCTCGGGGTCCCGGCGGGCCTCGGCGGCGCGGGCCTCGGCGTGCCGGAGACGGCCGTGGTGCTGACCGAGATCGGCCGGCGCGCCGCCGCCGTGCCGGCGCTGTCCACCCTCGCGCTGGGCGTGCTCCCGGTGGCCCGCTGGGGCACTGCCGAGCAGCAGCGCGACCTGCTGGCCGGGGTCGCCGAGGGCGCGGTGCTCACCGCCGCCGTGGCCGAGCCCGGCGACCCGCTGCCGGAGCGGCCGCGCACGACCGCCGCCGCCGACTGGACGGTGACCGGCGTCAAGACCGGCGTGCCCGACGCCGACCGGGCGCACCGCATCCTCGTGCCGGCGCGCACGGCCGCGGGCGGCGTCGCCGTCATGGTGATCGACCCGGCATCCCCCGGCGTCACGCTCGAAGCCCCGCCGCGATCCGCGGGCGTCTCGCCGGGGTCCGCCGGCGGCTCGCTGGGATCCGTCGGCCTGGGCGGGTGCACCGTGCGGTTGGACGCGGTCGCCGGGCAGCCGCTGGGCGGCAATACCGACGGCCGCTGCCTGGCCGACCTGCACCGGTTCGCGCTCGCCGGTGCGTGCGCGCTCGGCGACGGAGCCCTCGCCGGGGCGCTGGGGCTGACCGCCGGCCACGTGCGGACCCGGGAGCAGTTCGGCCGGCCGCTGGCGACCTTCCAGGCGGTCGCCCAGCAGATCGCCGACGTCTACGTGATCGCACGCACCCTGCATCTGGCCGCGGTCGCGGCGTGCTGGGCGCTCGGGTCCGGCCGCCCGGCCGACGACGATCTGGCGGTCGCGGCGCAGTGGCTGACCGCCGAGGCGCCGCCGGCCCTGCGCACCTGTCACCACCTGCACGGCGGGCTCGGCCTGGCCGCCGACTACCCGCTGCACCGGCACACCGCCCTGGTCCGTGACCTGGTCCGCTTCGTCGGCGGCAGCGAGCACTGCCTGCAACGGCTGGGCGAGCGCCTCGCCCAGCGACCCGAATGAGTCGCCATCGACCTGGCCGAGTTGCCCATCGACCTGGCCGGGTCGCCAGCGACCCGGATGAGTCGCCGACCGGCCCGGCCGGGTCGACGTCGAGCCGGCTGACGAGCGGAGAGGAGGCGCGTTGTTCATCGACCTGACCGAGGAGCAGCACGCGCTGCGCGAGCGGCTGCGCGCGTACCTGGATGGCCTGCTGACGCCGGCGCAGCGCGCCGTTCTACTGCGCGAGCGGCACGGGCCCGCCCACCGTGACCTCGTCGCCCGGCTGGGCCGCGACGGCTGGCTGGGTCTGGGCTTCCCGGCCCGGTACGGCGGCGGCGGGCTCGGCCCGGTGGAGCAGCAGATCTTCGTCAACGAGGCGGCCCGCGCCGACGTCCCGCTGCCCGCGGTGACCCTGCAGACCGTCGCGCCGACGCTGCTGGCCTACGGCACGCCCGAGCAGCGGGAGTTCTTCCTGCCGCGGATCCTCGCCGGCGAGATCCACTTCGCGATCGGCTACACCGAGCCCGAGGCCGGCACGGACCTCGCCGCGCTGCGCACCCGGGCGGTCCGGCAGGGCGAGGAGTACGTGGTCAACGGCCAGAAGACCTTCACCACGGGCGCGCACGACGCGGACTACCTCTGGCTCGCCTGCCGCACCGATCCGGGCGCGGCCCGGCACCACGGCATCTCCATCCTCATCGTGGACACCCGCGATCCCGGCTATTCGTGGACGCCCATCATCACCTGCGACGGTGCGCACCACGTCAACGCGACGTACCTCAGCGACGTGCGCGTACCGGTCTCGATGCGGGTCGGCGCCGAGAACGGCGGCTGGCGGCTGCTGACCACCCAGCTCAACCACGAGCGGGTGATGCTCGGCCCGGCGGGCCGGCTGGGCGCGTTCTACGACCGGGTACGGGGCTGGGCGGCGACCCACCGGGAGGCCGACGGCGGCGCCGTGCTGGACCGGCCCGACGTGCGCCGCTCGCTCGCCCGCGCCTACGCCGCCCTGCGCGTCAACGAGTTGCTCAACTGGCAGGTCACCGGCTCGGAGCCGACGGCCGCGGACGCCTCGGCCACCAAGGTCTTCTCCTCGGAGCGGCTGCTGCGCCTCGGTCAGGAGCTGGAAGAGGTCGTCGACCGGTACGGCGATCCCTCCGACGGCCCGACCGCCGACCTGCTGTCCTGGCTGGACCTGCAGGCCAAGCGCAACCTGGTGCTCACCTTCGGCGGCGGGGTCAACGAGATCCAGCGGGAGCTGATCGCGACGGCGGGCCTCGGCCTGCCCCGGGTGCCGAGGTAGGTGGCCGGAGTGGAGGAGGCGATCAGGGCGGCCGCGCGGCGGCTCGCGGCGGCGGGTGAGGCGCCCGCACGGCCGGGCCGGGACCCGGTGAACCGCCCGATGATCCGCAGCTGGCTGGAGGCGATGGGCGACACCAACCAGGCGTACGAGCGCGACGCGGTGGCGCCGCCGGCGATGATCCAGGTCTGGACCATGCGCGGGCTGCGGCCGGCCGCCGAGGATCCGGGTGATCCGCTACGGGCCATGTCGGACGTGCTCGACGAGGCCGGCTACACCTCCGTGGTGGCGACCGACTGCGAGCAGACCTACCACCGCTACCTGCGCGAGGGCGAGGAAGTGGCGGTGCGCGGCCGGCTGACCGAGGTGACCGGGCCCAAGCGCACGGCCCTGGGCGAGGGCTGGTTCGTCACCACGGAGAGCACCTGGTACGTCGGCACCGAGGCGGTGGCGACCATGCGCTTCCGGGTGCTGAAGTTCCGGCCGGCGGCCCGGCCCGAGACCCCGGCGGCCGCGCTCCGGCCGATGATCAGCTCGGACACCGCGTTCTTCTGGGCCGGCACCGCCGCGGGCGAGCTGCGGATCCAGCGCTGCGAGGACTGCGGCGCGCTGCGCCACCCGCCGGGCCCGGCCTGCCCGCGCTGCGGAGCCACCAAGCCCGGGTACGCGGTCGCGTCCGGCACCGGCCGCATCCACAGCCACGTGGTGCACCGCCACCCGCCGCTGCCCGGCCGGGAGTCGCCGGTGGTGGTCGTGCTGGTGGAACTGGCCGAGGGGGTACGCATGGTGGGTGAGCTGCGCGGGGTGCCGCCGGAGGAGGTCCGGATCGGGGCCGCCGTCCGGGTCGACTTCGTCCGGGTCGACGACGGGCTGACCCTGCCGGCCTGGCGCCCGGACTCACCGGAGGTGGCCGGATGAAGGCCGGGACAGCCCTGCCCGAGTGGCGCCTGGAGGTGACCCCGACGCTGGTCATCAGCACGGCCCTGGCCACCCGGGACTTCCAGGACGTGCACCACGACCGGGACGCGGCCGTGCGCCGCGGCGGCAAGGACATCTTCCTCAACATCCTCACCACCACCGGCCTCGTGCAGCGTTACGTCACCGACTGGGCCGGCGAGCGGGCGGTGGTGCACGGGATCGCGATCCGGCTCGGCGGCCCCTGCCACGCCTACGACACGCTGACCTTCACCGGGCGGGTGACCGGCGTGGACGGCGGCGCGTGCGTGGTCGCGGTGGCCGGGCGGACCGCGGTGGGCGAGCACGTCACCGCGACCGTACGGGTGACGCCGTGAACGGGTTTCCGCCGCGGGTCGGCTCCGCGGCGATCGTCGGGATCGGGGCCACCGAGTTCTCCAAGGACTCCGGGCGCAGCGAGCTGCGGCTCGCGGTCGAGGCGGCCCGCGCGGCGCTCGACGACGCCGGCCTGCGGCCGTCCGACGTCCAGGGCATGGTCACGTTCGCGATGGACACCAACGCCGAGGTCGCGATCGCTCGCGAGCTGGGTGTCGGCGAGCTCAGCTTCCTGAGCCGGATCGCGTACGGCGGGGGCGCGGCGTGCGCGGTCGTGCAACAGGCGGTGCTGGCCGTCGCGGCCGGGCTCGCCGAGGTCGTGGTCTGCTACCGGGCGCTCAACGAGCGGTCCGGCCGCCGCTTCGGGCAGGCCTCGGCCGAGCTGGCGTCCGCGCCGACGTCCTCGGGGATCGACGCGGGCTGGCACTACCCGATGGGCCTGGCCACGCCCGCCGCGATGGTGGCGATGGTGGCCCAGCGGTATCTGCACGACTTCGGGGCGAGCACCGACGACTTCGGCCGGGTCGCGGTCGCCGCACGCCGGCACGCCGCCACCAACCCGCGTGCGTGGTTCTACGGCCGCCCGATCACCCTGGAGGAGCACGGCGCCTCCCGGTGGATCGCCGAGCCGCTGCGGCTGCTCGACTGCTGCCAGGAGAGCGACGGCGCGGTCGCGCTGGTGGTGACGTCGGAACGGCGGGCGCGCGACCTGGCACGGCCGCCCGCGGTGGTGCGCGCGGCGGCGCAGGGCAGCGGCGCCGACCAGTACGTGATGACCAGCTACTACCGCGACGAGGTGGCGGCGCTGCCAGAGATGGGTGTGGTGGCGCGCCAGCTGTGGCGCCAGTCCGGCTACACCCCGTCCGACGTGCGTACCGCGGTGCTGTATGACCACTTCACCCCGTACGTGCTCATGCAGCTGGAGGAGCTGGGGTTCTGCGGCCGTGGGGAGGCCCGGCACCTGGTCGCCGGCGGCGGGATCGAGCTGGGCGGCGGGCTGCCGGTCAATCCGCACGGCGGGCAGCTCGGGGAGGCGTACATCCATGGCATGAACGGCATCGCCGAGGCGGTCCGCCAGGTGCGCGGCACCGCCGCCAACCAGGTCCCGGGCGACGGCCCGGTGCTGGTCACCGCGGGCACCGGCGTGCCGACCAGCGGCCTGATCCTGGCCGGGCACAGCGGCTGATCAGTGCGACTGGCCGTCGGCGATGGCGCGCAGCGCCGCCAGGTGCCGGGCCATCGCCTCCCGGCCGGCCGGCGCGAGGGCGAGCCAGGTCCGCGGCCGTTTGCCCACATAGCCCTTCTCGACCGTGACGTAGCCGGCTTCCTCAAGGGTGGAGACCTGCTTGGAAAGCGCCGCCGGGGTGAGCTCGACCACGTCCCGGACCAGCGCGAATTCGGCCCGATCCACTTCGGCCAGAAAAGCCATGATGGACAGCCGGATCGGTGCGTGGATCAGCGAATCGAGGCGGTGGCGCGGGTGGGCCCCGGTCACCGCCCCACCCACCAGGCAGCGGCCGCCCACACCGAGAAGCCGGCGGCGGCGCCGATCGGGTAGGCCACGGGATAGTCGATGCCGGCCGCCATCGTGAGGCCGAACACCACGGACCACGCCAGGATGGTCAGGACCTGCGTGCGCCGGGGTATCGCGCGGACCGGTTGCCGCCGCAGCCAGCCGCCGAACAACACGACCAACAGCGCGTACCACACGCCCCACCACGCCGAGGACACCCAAGGCGAGACCGCCCAGACGGCCAGCACGGAACCGGCCGACACCGCGCCGAAGCCGAGCAGGTAGCGCCGGGCCCAACGGCCCGCGGCCCGACGGCCGGCGGCGCGGGCCTGCTCGGCAGCGTCGAGCGCCGCGTGGGCCTGTGCCCGGTCGAAGACGTTGTCAGTCATGTCGCGCTCCTGGCTGCCGGATCGTTCGCCTCTCCAGAGTAGTAAGTAGTTTCCAAAACGACAACTAGTTTCCAGCCCGACCGCCCGCCTCAGCCGTGCGTCAACGGCTGCACCGTCGTGAACGCGGCGCTGAGCATGCCGGCCGTCGTCTGCACGTGGTAGCGGCTGCGCCCGCGCTTGACGATCGTGCCGGACAGCCCGGCGTACCGTCCCCCGCCGGTCAGCCGCACCTGATCGCCCACCCCCAGCCGGACCGGCGCCGCCTCGGGCTCGGGCCGGGGCGCGCGGATCCGCGCGAGCTCGGCCTCGTAGCGCGGATGCATCGGAGCCGGGCGCCCCTCGTGGGTCCAGGTGTAGAGCGCGGCCGGATCGAAGCTCGTGGAGCAACCGAGGCACGACCGCACCCGGACCGGCCGGCGATGAGCCGTCGTCCGGTGACCCGCCGCGCAGACGCCCTCCCACGCCCCGTCCACCGTCGGCGCGTCGGCCGGCATGCACCGCCGCCCCGAACAGCCGATCCGCCGCGCGACCGCCCGCCACACCCGGTCATGGCCGTGCCGCGGACCGGCGAGGGCGTGCGCGATCTCGTGCAGCACCGTCTCGGTGACTTGCTCCGGGGAGTAGAGGCTCATCAGGTGCCGGGAAAGGCCGATCTCCTTACGTTCGGAGCGACACACCCCGGCCCGCGTCTTGGCGTTGTCGAAAACCAGTCGCCAACCGGCGAGTCCGTGCTGGTCCATCAGCCCGGTCGCGAGCTCGCGTGCCTCCGTGTGGTTCAACCCCGATGCTCCTCGTCGTCCGTGCCCGTCGTGCCCGTCGATGGTGCCACGCGCGCGGCTGCTCCTGCCTGGGCCGACGTTCCTGCCGGCGTGGGGGGAGTGGCCACCCGGCGTCGGGGGCGGTTTGGGATGGGCGGCTGGGTCGTCCTGCGGTGCCATGACGGTCATGTCTATCGATCCGCACGGCCCGCCCCGGGAGAGTCGGACTCGGTCGCTGACCGCGGCGGTGGTCAGCTTGATCAAAGCCGTGACCCGTGACGGAAGCCCACGGATCAACCACTCGTCGGACCCGCCCTCGGCTGGTACACCATGCGGGTATCACGTCCAGCCCGATGAGCCCCGTCCCACATACCGCGCCCGGCAACCACACCCCGAGCATCCGGTCCCACATCCTGGATCCAAACCCCACAAACCCCGCATATTGCCGCCGGCGGTCGCGACCTTGAGGGGCCCGGGTGCGGAGCATGCCGTAGGTCCTCAAGGTCTGTGAACAGCTGCCCGAGGTCATGGGCTAGTCGGCAGGCGGCATGCGCACCGGGCGCCGCCATCCAAGATCAAATTAGTTTACGCGGCATTGCGCTTCAAGCGGTGGCCGATGCTCGTCAGCTGGAATCGGAAGAATGGTTCAGTACAAAGTCGGCAGATCTCGCTTCCCTCCGCTCGGGTCGAGTGGTGGACGTCGACGACTTCAGAGGGATATCCAGCAATATAGGGACTCGTCGTTGTCTCGCGCTCGGCGAGCCAGCGCCGTCAGCCGCGCGACCGCCGAGCGGAGGTCTTCCACTGGGATGACGCCGCCGAACTCCTCGATGGCGGCCCAGCGCTCCGCCAGGTCGGGGACTCGTTGCGCGGGGACACCGGCGAGCGCGTCCCGGGTGTGGTCGTCGAGGGCGGCCACCCACGGGCCCATATGGTCCGGGTCCTGCTCGCCGCCCTCGGGCCAGATCAGCCGATCGTCGACCAGGTCTGAGCTGTAGGCCTTATCCATCGCGAAGGCGACCAACTGGCCCAATGCAACTGGCGGGTCAACGCTCTTCAGCTCAACCCCGTCGAAGGCTGACGACCCACTGTCCTCGCTCACCAGCGGGCCACCATCACGCTGAGCCAACTGCTCCAGCACGGCGGCCACACTCGGCGCACGGAAGTAATCGGTCAGGACCCCCATGGTGGTCTCCCCGCTGTCTCGACGTTGATCGCGGCCACGGCAACGATAGCGAGACTGCCATCCCGCTGCACGCGGCCCGACCACGCATCGTGGCCTGGCGACGGGCGCCGATATGGTCCAGCTCCCGTCGCCAGGCCCGGTCGTCAATCGATGCCCCGGCCGTGGGCCGGGTTCAGTGGCCGGTCGGATACGGCGCGGCGGCGGCCTTGGCGGCGGCCAGATACGCCGGCAGGTTGAGCTGCCAGAAGCTGTTGATGCAGGAGTACGTCGGGAAGAAGCCCCCGCAACTGCCACTGCCCGGACCCACCTCGATGGTGTAGCCCGGCACACCCAGCTGTCCGTAGATCCAGTCGTCGGTGGCACCCGGGGCGAAGTAGTTCAGACCGCCGTCGCCGTGGACCACGTCGTAATGGTTCGCCCGGCCCATCGCGTCGGCGATCGTTTTCAGGTCATTGTTGTTGGGCGCCAGCTGGTTGGTCCAGCCGTACGGGTAGATGTCCAGTTGCGAGTAGCTGTGCACGGTGATGAAGGCGCCGGTGGTCGAGGTACTGGCCGCGCTGAAGTCGGCTGCCGGCTTGGTGTCCCGGTAGATCTTGGCGAGGAGGTTCTGGATGCCCTGGGTCTCCGGTTCGCTTGCCGCGCCCGTGCCGGGGTACGTCTCGGTGCACTTGGTGCCCTGATTGACGTCCCAGTGGTAGCTGGAGTTGCGGTTCAGGTCGACGCCGCGGCCCGTGCCGGTGCAGCCGTTGTCGTGGGCGTTCTTGCGCTGGGCGACCGGCCGGGTGGAGTTCGAGGCGACGATGTCGACGCCGTCGGGGTTGGCGATCGGGATGACCCACAGCTCGGTGCTGTTCATCAGCGCGGTGACGTCACTGTTGGTGCCGTAGTTGTTGACCAGGTGGTCGATCCACCGGTACGACAGTTCGCCGGTGGCCAGTTCCCGCGCGTGCATCTGCGACATCAGGGTGAACTTCGGCTTGCGGCCGGTGTTGGTCAGCTCGCAGTCACCCTGCTGCATCTTGGTGATGCACAGGGCCTGGATGTCGTGCCCGCCGCGACCCTGGGTCTTCAGCCAGGACTGGCCGATGGTGTAGAGCTTGGCCAGGTCGGGGTGCGCGGTGGACACCTCCTTGTTGTGCGCCTCGTGCCCGGCGGTGGTGTGGTAGCCCCCGTAGTAAGTGTTCGCGTCGGCCAGGGCGGAGCGGGAGACCGGCTGGTACAACGGGCCGGTGTACTGCACGCTCAGGCCGCGCTGCTGCAATCGCGCCACGGCGGCCGCGTCCGCCAGCACCGGCACACCGTGGTCCATCGGACCTTCGAGAACGTCGAAACCGGTGCGCTCCAGCGCGTGGGCCAGCACCGCGGGCTGCCGGCCGGCGGAGGTCACGAGGTAATAGCCCGGTTCGGCGGCGGCGGACCCGGTCGGTCCGTCCGGCGCGGCGTTGGCCGGTCCGGTGAGCGACGAGGGCAGCAGGAGCGCGGCCGCGGCGGCGCCGACGGCCACCATCCGCGACAGCAGGGGTGGAACCGCACGGGATTTGCTCATCGGTACCTCGCGATCAGGAGGGGCACAATGCGCCCATTAGATCAATGAAGCTCGATGAGGGTCAGTACCGACGGCGTCATCCCACCGGTGTTATGAGCGCGGTCTCGTGACCGAGCCCGGATTCTGAACAGGCCGGCCCGCTGCTCGTCTCAGCCCTGGGCGACCCACGGGCTGACCGCGACCTTGCCGGTGTTGCCCGTGTCGACGGGATGCGCGATCGTCTGCCGCGGCTCGCCGTCAGCCCGGGCCACACTCAGGTAGGCGCCGGTCAGGTCACTTTCCGCGTCCGTGGTCAGGCTGCGCCAGACCAGAACGGCCGCCACCGACTCACCCGGCTCGACGGTGATCCGCT
>Ga0307516_10006255_pt1 | contig 13997 bp, 24 predicted proteins | sample 19_EM_MG_FD_203310 | JGI IMG/M metagenome (GOLD analysis project Ga0307516, IMG submission 203310) | Populus trichocarpa ectomycorrhiza microbial communities from riparian zone in the Pacific Northwest, United States - 19_EM | ecosystem: Host-associated > Plants > Roots > Unclassified | place... | reverse complement strand
CCCAGCTGAGACGCCGAGTGCGGGCATCACAGGTGACGAAGGCTTCGAGGCGGGCCCTCTCTCTCTCGGCATCATCGAAGATTGGGTCTCTTTCGATCCGAGGGAGTATCGTCCGCTTTCCCAACGTTTGCAGATTCTCTCGCATGTCCTCCGGTTGATGTTGAGCTCCCTCCCTATCTTGGACCAGGCCCATCCTGCATTTAATTCGCGCAATGCAATGCAGTAATCCGCATTCGCTCATCTCGAGTGGTTTCTCTATGGCTGACCCCCATCGGTGGGTTCTCACGGCATCCTTTTTGCTTCATGGTTTCGTGCAATGACCGAACTTGCGCGTGACAGGCAGGCAGGCGGGCAGAGGGTGGGCAACTGGCGACGATGATGACGTTCGATGTCGATCTCGCAACTCAACTCAACTCCATCGCCACGGCAACCCCCTGACTACCAATCGACGCCCGGCGCCTATGCTATAGAGGGTGGACAGCAAATACACATTTACCCAGTACACACCCGTCCAGTTCCTGTCTCCCGTAGGTGGCCGGTTCTAGCACCCCTTTGCCCGCCGCCCAGGCCTAGATATATGTGTTACATAAGTACTTGGTTTTTTATTCATTACTCGCATGCGACTTAGCTACCTAGATCATGGCAAGAATAAACTTCCGTTTCCTGTCCGCAGTCCGCGCGAAGGCGGCTACAGGGGCAGTACAAGTGTCAGTTGCAGTTCCTGAGGAGCTGCATCGAGTGAGCGGTGTAACCACCCGCAATGAAGCGAAAACAGCAGTTGCTGCTTCAACCAATCTGTTCGTATATACGAACCCACAACTCGAGATTCATTTTGCGGAAGCGGAATCCTCCAACCCCGCCGAGTCGTGGTGTTTGGGAAATCATATCTCATATACTCAATACACATTGTGATATCCTCACCGCCGCGAAAAGCCAGTCCCAATCAAAGTCGAAATGCCCACCGAACGAAAATGATCCCCGCTAGAAGCAACTCCATGCGCCACAATACAAACAGATAAGAACCACCCCCCTGAAGTTGACGGAAAAAAAGAGAGGAAGAAAACACCCCATCACCGCTACTCGCTCGCCCCCCTACATTCCGCCCTCTGGACCTCGTACAGATCCAGGTCATCGCTTTCGATGGTACCGACGAACGCGCGCTTGACGAAAGCATGCCACACTTTGTCCTTACCGCGCTTGCCATGCTTCTTCTTCTTGTGCTTGTTCTTGTGCTTCTTGTTCTTCTCTGCATCTACCCAATCGTCTTCGTCCGAGCTGCTGTCGCTGTCCGAGCCGTCGGACTCGACTTCCGGGTCCTCTGCGGGCAATTTCGCCTTCTTCGGGTTGTTCTCCTTCGACGCATCGACAATCTTCCGGGCGAGCTTGATGTAGCTGTGGACAGTCATATCCTTCAGTTTGTAGATCCTATCCGTCCTGGTGTCGTATTCCATCTCAAACTAGAGTTTTGCCTTCCCCCCCTCCCGACCCGGTTTCACATCATCGCGCTTCCTGAGTTCGGCGGACAATTCGCCGCCGCTCGGTTCACTCTCAGTGGCCGGGGGCTTTGCGGCGCTGTTGTATTTGGTGAGGTTCAGGAAGTACTGTGTGTATCCGAGGAAGGTGTATGGCTGCATCGAATAAGCGGGTCCGGGCGGCGCAGTCCGGGCTGGAGCGTCCGGTTTATTTCCCTTTATTCGGGTGCGGATCTTGCGGCCATTTTCCAGTATTTTCGACTCCTCCACCTTGAGCACACCTTGACCATCCACCAAACCGGTAATGTTGTATTCCACGACACGTAGTGTAGGAAAATAATTGGGTACAACGGACGGGCTGACAAGCGTCATGACGTATCGCTCTCCCCACCTTCCCCCAGGATGTTTGTTGCTGTCCACCCCAAGGGTGTCCGCATCTTTTGGGGATACCATTTGAGCGAATGCTTCGCGCAGCGAGTTGAGGTAGGTTTCGGCGGACGTTACCGAGAGGTTCGGGTCGTCTTCAGGATTGAATTCCGCGATTACCGGGCAGGCATCGGCTGCAGCCAGGACGCTCGATTTGTGCCCTTTCCCCTTCCCGTTCCCCTTCCCGTTCCCCTTCCCGTTCCCCTTCCCCTTCCCCTTCCGATTTCTGAGGTGCGGTGGCTCCAGGGAATCGCTGTCGTGCAGCATAAAATGGTCGAGGTTCATGTGGCCGTACAAGTGAGAGACGATGACATCGCGATATTGCCGGGACCAAAGAACGTATTTCTTCCAGCAACTGCGAAACAATAAGCACTCCGCGTCTCTAGTTGGGAGTGAAAAACTCACGATTCGTCCCAGTTCATCTTGGTATCGGTCCATGCAGGCGGCACGTGGCCAATTATGATGGCCTTCATCCTCCGTTGCCTCATGTAGTCTAGCTGCACATTCAACCGTTCCATCTGGTCGTACCCGGGCTCCGAGGGCACATTGCAGCCGTCTACAGCCGTGTTGGAATCGTAAAAGTACCTGAAACCCCATCAGCGGATGTTGCAACACGCGAGGTGGTCGATAGACGCATACAAAGTGTTGAGCGAGAAGACCGCAAGACCGCCTTCACTGGTAGGACCTATCTTGCCGTTCGTCCCCGGGACAACCTGCTGCCAAAAGTACGCTCCCTTGTGGAAGATGTGGTACTGGTCCTCGGGGATGAACGGTTTCCACAGTTCAACGTATTCCTTGGTGAGCTCGCTTGGGCCAGCCAGCATGATGTTGTGCGGATAGATGTCGTTATTCCCGAGCGTAGGCACGACCGGGACCGCAAGTGGGTACTCGGCGTCGGGACTCGTCCCAAAGACATCGATCATCTTGTTGACGGTCATCTCGTTGAGGTCGTAGATCTCCGCCGATGTACGAGGGATCTTGATATCGTTGTCGTGCCTCGCCGAATCTCCGGTCCAAATCACAAAATCGATTTGCTGAGAAAAATCCGTTAGCATCGTCAGATCGCGTGGTGCGTGGCGCGGCGCGTGGCTGCAGAGGGGCGAGGACGCGGGCAAGCCGGCTTACATCTTTGAGATTCTCATCGATCCATTTGAACGTCTCGTTTACCAGCGTCCATGGCGTGTCGCAAGAGGACTTTGGAGTCCCCCACTTACCGGCGCCTCCCTTCCCATGATGGCATTTGAACTCCGGGTTGGCACCATGCTTGTAGTGGAGGTCGGGGTGGATGTCTACGAGAGAGGGCCCGCAAATCAGCATATGTCCTCGGCCGGTCTGCATGGTCGGAGGAGCGGCTTTTCCGACGAACCAGTGATGTGCAGGAACCTGCCATGCAGTTTTCGCGGAAGTCCGTCCTCGGGCGTCCTCTGCTGCTCTACGGTGTTTGGCCGCAGCAGCGTATGGTCCCTGCCGGTGGCCGCGGAGACAGCGACTGGAGCGAGTAGCGTTATGGCGGCGAGAGGCAACCACATGATGAGCAATAGCCAGCACAGATGGTGACAGTTACCCGTACGAAATCCGGGTTAGATGATCACCATGCAATCTAGAAAGGGCAGCGGAAAAACAGTCGTGTGGTAGTATGTAGCGGTAGTAGTAGTAGTAGTAGTAGTAGTAGTAGTAGTAGTAGTAGTAGTAGTAGCGGCAATAGGTAGAGTCGAGATCTATTACGGAAACGAAGGGAGGAGTAGAAAGACGCGTAAGGAGATAGATGGGAGCAGAAATATAGCCGTAGGATGACTGGCGGGGTATCTGGAGGATCGAACGATGGAGGAGTAGAAGGAGAGATGGAGGTTCGAATGGTATTTTGCGGTAGGCTAGGGGGGAGGGAGAGAGCAGACTCAGACTTGGGCTGAGAACCCTGCCGGATCCAAACGATGACATGACGTCGAAAGCTGCAGCTGGATCGAGCGTCCCTGCGCAGCAGCAGCGAATCGCATGCTCACCTGCCTCCGGCGGCATATGTTGAAGGGGTGGGTTGGCACATCAGCCAGCAGGGGGGACTGCGAGAGAACAGCACGGTAGAGTACATGGTACGTGGGCAGCCACCACTGACCTTATTGGCGGAAAAGGGTGAAGGATTTCTGCCGCCCCGAAAGAAGCTCTCGACGCGCGAGAGCGCCATCACGACGTTCCATTCGATGGCAGCATGCTGCATGGCTGGCTTTAAGACCCAGGAATGGTTTGCTGCGCGACATTGTTGCACGCCGGTCTTGGCTCGAGCTGCGGCGCGACGAGGCAAAAGCCTCAAAAAAAGGAACTCTCCATGCATCTCCACGTTGCACGGTTCCGCAAGGGACAGGCGGTCATGCGAGCCGAGGAGCTGCACTCACAACAGTGTCCGCAGGCGCACTCTGCTCTCCGCCCGACTCACGATGCCTCAGCACGCGAACTCGTGCTTCACCGCTCCACAGCTGACTGTTCACGTGAGACGGGGCTTGGCGTGGTTGTCGCAACTGGTTAGTTACATAACGCCAACGTGCGCCAGCCGTGCCCTGTCACTGGCTGCCCAGTTGGCGGGTCCGGATGGCGACGTTCGCTCGTCGCGTAGATACATAGCCGCCCTGCTGCGTTCCCCGCCGCTGGATCCTTGCCGGGCGGTATGTACCGTGCCAGGACGGCAAACACTCTCCCTGAACCGAAGCTAGCGCACCAGCAACCAATCGGCCACGATCTCGCATGAGCGATTTAACTCATGTACCGTAAACTACCCCGCATGGCACGCGACGCAGAGCTGTGTAGATATCTATCTATGAGCTCAAATTGCTGCTGCGCTGAACGGCCTCGCGCTCCGTCCAATGCTCGATTCTCGATGTTTTCGTGATCCGAATCCGCTGCCGCTGCCCGATACTCGGCGTGGATCGACTTGTCGAGTGCATTCGTTCGGACTTTGGCGCGAGGTCGGTTCTGGGAATGCGACCCGTCAGCGCTGAATCTCGCGATCGCCAAAGACAACATCTTCATCTATCTGGTCGTCGGCAGAGAATGAAAGCGGTCCGTACGCGTTGGCCAAGGCAGCTTAATCCGCTTCTCATCGCCACTGTCCACCGGCAGCCGTCGACAGCGATGATTACCGCCATATAATATATGCACTCTAGCCCACGACCACGGATCCCGCATGCAATGTCTTCCGCTTCGAGGTCCAACGGAATCGATCGGGCCCTACATTCGGGAAATAGATAGCTGCAATCAAGTCCTCCGTTCGAACCGATGGCAGCACTACGACGAGTACCGCGCAGCCGGCATCTCGCTCCCAGAATGGACATCAGTGGTTTCCGCGTGACTCTCGGCGGGAAAGGAGAGCGCTGCACATCTTGCTGGGGTTTACGTGAAGCCCCGGCCCGTAGGTTGTGCTCTGACATCGAAATTGAAGATTCAGTGTGTTGGCTGTGTCGGGCATATGGCTTGTATTAGCAACGGCTATGATCCTTAAGCTGAATGTAACCCCCAAAGCCCGGAGTTGGCCCCACCGTCCCTATCTCCCCATACCGTACTGCTCCGGAACACACTGGGGATGGCGGGTTGTGACAGAGATCGTTTGTTGCCCTCAGCTGTCTGGACGGGTTAGCACTCGAGATTCGTTCGGCAGTATGCTCCGCACGAACCAGTTCATTGATCGCATGCGACCTATCTAGATCATGGCGATGTACACACTTTTCCGGTTCCTGTTCACTGTCCTTGCGGCTTTTTGTGGCTCCCCCTGTCCTCTGCCCCGCCCGCTCCAAACCCGCAGAGCGCACCAAAGAAATGACAGAGGAGAAACAATAGAAAGGACAAAAGAAAGTGTGCATCCCTGCTCCACACTCCTGCGCCTCGCTCTGGGCGTCTTCCTCAATCGAGCCCGGTACTCGCCTCCCCACATTCGTGGTGGAGAGGAAGTCCAGAACCGCCTGGGCCTTGTATGTTAGTGGCATCACCAGGAATTTCCGGTGGGCTGGCTCTTCATCCACTCAAGGTACTGGCCAGTGGAACAATGGCCTGTCTTCAACTGGCAGACCTCGAGCCGAGTCGCTTATTCGCATTAACCGAGATGAAATCCGGCTCGGTCGTTCCTTCGGGCTGTATCGGTATTCTTTGTCTTCGGCCCACGCCCTTGCCTGCTTCCACTTGGTCTCGGTGGTCGGTGTGTGTGTGTAGAGCGCATACACCATTTCAACTCGAAGTCGGAAGCACCGAATGACAGTCCATGAACGGCCTCACCATCCATGTCCGAATCCGACGTCGTGGATAATATTCCTGGGTTAGTTAGTCAACTGTCTGCACCCGAGGCACATCAACTCCGCAATAATACATAACCAAAGTCCGGAGTGGGCCAACCCGACCTCTCCACGCTTTCCCCCACAACCGCTACGATCGTTGGTTGTTCTCCGAGTGAATACAGCCTATACATGCCGTTAACCAGGAGACAATATGCTGCGCGTACATAGGTGCTCACCCGCTCAAATATGTAGATATCTCCTCCAAAAAAACCATCCCGACGATCCCTCTTTCTTTCCTTTTCCCTCTGTCAGCCTTTCTTCCCGGATATGTATGTACGTATCTGGACGTCGCTACCATGGCTAGGTGAATAGGGGTTAAAATTTGGAAACGGTGGAGTAGAAATAGCTAGAGTATGTAGCCATATGCCTAGTTACCCGCACGTCTCCATGCGGGTACATATCATGGCACCTGAGAGTTTCTAAGTTCCACATTCCGGGAGCGGCCCTTGCGTGTGCATTGGAAGTGGCTGTGAGGAGGAACACGACTCCAGAAAGGGTCACAATCTTCACGGATGCACAGGCGGCCATTAGACGGATGGCATCGGACGAGCCGGGCCCCGGACAGCAATACGCCCTCCAGGCACGGAAGCATATTGCCACGCTGCACAGGGCTAGGCCGGACATCGGCATCGAAATCCGATGGTGCCCGGCTCACAAGGGTATCACCGGCAATGAGAAGGCCGACGAGTAGGCAAAAATTGCGGCGGAGGAGCCAGACGCCCGTGGGGTGGAATGGCGGAGCTATTCTGACCGAATGGAAGTGCGGGCGATGCCTCTGCCGCGGTCCCTCGCCAACCTCAAGCGTGAGATCTCGGAGAAAAAGTGGGTGGAGGCGCGTCAGTGGGCCGGGGGTCGGACCTCCAAGAAGAAATACTGGTTGCCTAAGAGCCAGTGGCCCGATGGCACGGTAGCTGGGAGCACCAAGAGGCTTGCCTCGCGGTTCTACCAGCTCAAGACGGGGCACTGCCTGACCGGGCAGTACCTCAGCTGGACGAAGAACCGACCCACCCCGCAATGCTGGTGGTGCCGATACCAAACGCAGACCCAGGACCACCTCTTCAAGGAGTGTCCCGAGTGGATGGCCCAGCAGAAGATCCTCTGGGCGGAGGTGAAGAAGGAAACCGGGAAGTGGAAGGACAGATGGAAGGTCCGGGACCTCCTGGCGGATGGGAGGTGTGTGCGAGCAGTGCTGGACTTCCTATCCACCACGGGTGGGAAGGCTGGCGCCACCGCTGGAAGGGGATGACGCCGTGAGTGCGGTGTCGGAGCTGGAGGTGCGGGAGTGACTGGAGGAGGGGGGACCGGGGGCTGAGAGCCGAGCGCTGGGGGGGAACTGCCGCTGTTCTTGCCCACGCCTGACTTCCTGACGTCGGTAGGAGAGGAGTAGGGGAACGCTTTCCTTTGCCTCATCGTTTGTAATTTCCTTGGTGCGAGTCACAGTTTCACGGGACAGGCCTGGGCGGAGGGCAAAGGGGTGCTTGCAATGTGCCGCCACTGCGCGGACGGCGGACAGGAAACGGACAGTACATAATCTCGCCATGATCTCCCTAGGTCGCATGCGAGTAATGAATAAACAAAAAAAAAAAACTCGCCATAGATATACATAGATAGGGGCAATTCAACTAGTGGATCTCGCCTTACCCCAGCTTTGCAATGCCCATGACATACATACTGTACCTCGCTTTGGCGAGGCCCCGCCACGCGACGGCGATACTCACAGGCTAAATGGAGAAGTAGCACCAACGGTAGCACCACTACGCATCGCTTGCGTGGACCATGGGCCCAGGTGAATGCGGTTTTCTCAATCGCATCCTCTCTCCCCTGGTTCATGGATTATGAGCTTGCTGCCGGCCTCAACCGGCCAGCCCAACCCAAGTTCCTGGGCTTGGAGGTGGCCGCCGGTGATTTAAGGGGAGAGGGAAATCTCTGATCGAAAGGGACACCCCACCCAAGGCGCCTACCTCCTCGCGGTCATCCATCAATCAGCTCTTCATTATGTGGTTCATCAGCATCCTGTGCTTCTCGCTTCTCGTCCTGTCGGGCATCTCGGCTGCGTCGTCGAAGATTGAGGTGATGTTTTCTCGCCCAGCAAGTGGCCGATGCTGAACAAGGTACTCACGTCCCCTCACCTCTCTTTCCTGGAAGTAACTATCGTGATGATTTTGAAGCTTACGCCTGTCGTCGCCGCTGAATGGCTAGCTTGTACTACCACTCGTTCAGCGTGCATCTCGGAATCGCGATTGCGCGTGCGCCGACGTTGAGCGGACCCTGGAAGCACCTCAGCAGTGTGAGAGGATTGTCTTATAACCGGCTCGGTCCAGCCCGGCCCGGCCCGCCTGGCTAAAGTCAACGTACATATATATATAGACAATTTGCCCCACGGACGCCAGCAGTCATGCCATCGGCTCGCCGAGAACAGACCCGGCCCCACGCCGCGAGCGCAGCTCCCGAAAACCACCGCCGGGCGGAGTAACTAATCTTCGCGTACGCGGAGCAGTCGCTAGGCAGCCACACGCTGCACGGCGCCGGAGTGGCATGAGGAATCGTCAGTTTCTCTTCTTTCCCTCCGTCCTGTTGAAACCAACGCTGTTGCACCTATTTTCCTACGTCTAGATCGGCTATGTGGCGGCGGCGTTCGGGCAAACGATTGCACTGCGTCTCTCCTTAGTAGATACTGCTATGCGCTATTCTCTCCGTTGCACTCTCTGTCTCCTTTGTACAATGCATTACTCTCGGAGGAATATCACACCGCTTCTCCTTTGTACTGCTATGCAACGACGAGTACATGTAGCCTATGTAGCATTTCCTCGCACTCGTTCCTTTCGTTGTTTTGAAATACAGTTTTTATCTGTCAATGGTAGTCGGGATCCGCCGAAGTGGATCCGGCGAGGTGAGTACAGTAGTAGATAGGGGCGATCACTCCACAACTCACCACCACCCCAGGGAACTGCATAAATGTACGCATCATGCCATGGCGTGACATGTGGTGTCGGACCAGAGCGTACCAGAATGTGGAACGAGAACGACAACGGGGAGATGGTACGAGAGTGAGCAGTGAGCAGTGAGCAATGCAGTTCGGGAATAGAATATAAAACTTCCCTTTCTCCCGTTCTCAGCAGCCATCACAGCAGCTCCACTCATCTCGTGTTCGATCTCCACTCACCTTCGCCCCTCACCCGCACTTCCTCTACTCACTCGCCAGAAGAAAAAAAAAATGTTCACCCGCCCCCTCCTCCGCGCCTCTCTCGCCGCACGGCGGGCATTCGTGCATCCGGCAGTGGTGCGAGGCCGCACGGTCTTCATCGCTCCCGGCGACGCCGCGCGCCATGCCGAGCCTGGCTTCGCATGGCTTGGGACCATCGCCAGTGCTGGCGCCGCCACGTTCGTTTTGTGCCAGGTCGTGGTGAGTATTCGTCTGCGAAGGGAGGAGAGAGAAGAGGTCGGAAGGACTGACGGGGTGGAAGAAAGTCTCGCAGAAGTATTGAGATGTTTGCGGCTGGCGATGATACGCCCAGGTGGTTGCGCGCCCTGAGGGAGGCGGAGTATTGATGATATTCTGTTGGAATCTAGATTTAGATTTGATTTGGTTTTGGTTTTGTCGGATTTTTCGTGGATTCTGGCTAAACTACTTACATGTTAGCTTGACGACTGGGCAAGTACATGGTACATATATATACCATGGACTGGCAGACAGTAGATGGGGGTTTAAATCGCCACTTCTTTTTTTCCCTTCTCCTCCAGGCCTGGCAACTCCATGTGTGTCGTGTCTGATTCGAGAAATATCCAGTCCCTTTGGCTCAGTATATGGGGTCAACACCGTCCCGCTCCGTATATAGGGGTGGATGAATCCGGGCTGCCGGGCATGAATGTACATAATACCTTAAGCAGGTATGTCATAGTTATGTAGAGGAACTGGTTACTCGCGGGATAAGAAGCGGGGCTAGTAGCAGCAGCACCGGCAGCACCGGCAGAAGAAGCAAACGGTTGCGGTGGCTGTGGGGTGAGGCGTCTATATAAATACTTGCACGGGATTCTGGGATGCTCCTTAGACGAGCGGCTAGTTAGATGCACAACGACGCGTTGGCAAGCGCCGGGGGGGCATCAAAATGTCCAGTGCTCTAAAGCAGCCCTCCGAGGACACCCATCTAGAATCTCCAACGTTCCCCGCGCAAACACCGAGTCATGTCCGCGCGTCCGCCCAGTCCGCCGCCGGTCGCCAGGAGCGCACGGGGGCCGACGTACCGCATCTCCGGGGTCCCCGCAACGGTAACCACCGACACATTCCGATCGTACATCGGCAGCCTCGCCGAAGGCCACGAGATCACGCTGTCCCTGGCGCCCTATGGGGACGGCTACAAGACCGCGACGGTAACGTTTGAGGAGCTCGTTCCGCCGCCGCCGCCGCCGTTCGCGGCATGCACGCCCGGAAAGAGACTATATCCTGTCGCCGAGGGGATAGGGAGGCTGGTGCTGGATTGCGATTTCTTCGGGATCACGCCTCTGCACTGCGCCGAGGATGGGGCCGAGGTGGAGTGCGCGCCCTCACCTCTCCGTCTCTGCGGGCCGGCTCCGTGAAGCTGATATGTGTGTTCCAGCATAATCGCCGTGACTGGCCTCGCAGGCCACGCCTACGGCTCGTGGAGATCGCGAACGCTGAACCGGATGTGGCTGCGGGACTTCCTGCCGCCCGACCTGGAAGCCCGCGGACATAGGGTTAGGATACTCACGTACGGCTACGACTGCGGCCTGCGGAATAGTACGTCGACGGGCGGCATCGATGATTTTGCGAAAGGTCTTTTGCTGCACGTGAATGGCGTTCGTATGGGTGGAAAGGTACATGGTGGATTTCTCCGGTTGCCGTGGGTTGGTGCCTGGCCACAGGGAGCCAGGGACGCGGAGTAGAGCCGGAAGTTGGGGATGCGAGCCTGCTTCCGTTGTTCGGGGCTGAGTACACACCGTCCTTTTTCGAGGAAACGGGGAGGACTGGGTGCCGAAGCCAGGCCAAAAACGTCCGACAGCTCCCACGAGAACACGGGCTAACAGCTGATGGCGTTTAGGAAAGACACCGCCCGATAATCTTTGTGGCGCACAGCCTTGGCGGCCTTGTCGTCAAACAGGTTAGGGCGACCACCTGCGCGCATCATCTCCATATCATACATATCTAGCCGTACTCACGCCTGGCGACCTACTAGGCCCTCGCGGACGCGCGATTCGGCGGAGCGAACGACCAAGCGATCCTGCACGCCGTCACCGGCTTGTTTTTCTTCGGCGTGCCCAACTGCGGGCTCGACGTGACGAACCTGCTGACGCTGGTCAGGGGCGCAAACAACGCGCGCCTCGTCGACGACCTCGGTGTGGGATCGCACCTCCTAGCGGAGACCTGCCGGCACTTTGCGCGCGGCTTCAAGCACGAGGACTGCCAGATCACGTCGTTCTACGAGCTGAGGGACACCGAGGCCGTCGTCGTGAGTTCCCTCACCCCCGCGCCTCCCCCGCCAGGCATCGCTCGCTGATAGAAAGAAACTCGAAACTCCGAAAGGTCCAGCCCAACGGCACCTGGACGCGAGGCGGCCCGATGATCCGCCTGGTCACGCCGGAATCCGCCACGTACGGACTCCCGTCCGGCCCCATGTGCCAGCAAATCCCCATCGACGCCGACCACTCGAATATGGTCAAATTCAGCGACGTGTGGGACCGGTACTACATGATCGTGCGGGACGCGCTGGCGGAGTGTGTGCGCGGTTCACCGGCCATTGTCCGGGCGCGCTGGCGCGCGCAGGGCAGTGCTGTTGTACCGGGCTACGAGGACGCAGAGGCCGCGCAGGAGGCGCAGTCGCCGACTTGGTGGTTCGACGCCGCGGGCATGTTTGGGTGGAATTGAGGGCCAGGCGGGGTCGCAGAGATGCCTGCCGGTGGGGGCCATACGGGGCCGGCCATAGCGCGGCATCGCGCTGCCACAAGATAGATAGATATCGTGGGTGCACCGCTCGCTGGATCTTTGGTTAATCATACTCGCATTCAGCCCACGTAGACTGTGGTGGCGTACATTTTGCCCCGGCCTCGACCAGTCCGCAGGCGGCTCTTTGTGGCTCCCTCTTTCCCCGCCCTGGCCCGTCCCAAAGACAAACGGGCAAGAAACCGTCCCCCGGCACTCCACTCCTCTTCTGTGGTGGCCAGGGAAGGTGGGCTCCATGCGTTCCTCAACGTCGGCCCCCAGTTCTTCGTCCTGCCTCCCCCCTCTCCTCCGCGAGGTTGCCTGGCTGCACCTCTCATCGGCAAAGAGGTCCCGGGTCTTGAATCCACCCTTCCCCTTGCCGGTCTCTCCGCACCTCTTGCCACGGGATCCTCTGCTGTCCTTTCTACTGCGGGCAGTTCTTGAAGAGGTGCTCGGGGGTTTGGTTCTTGTACTGGCACCACCCGCACGGCATTGGGGCGGTTCTTTGTCCATTAGGCCCTTCAACATATGCCACCGGGGGCAGGTGAGCATGCGATTCGCTGCTGCTGCGCAGGGACGCTCGATCCAGCTGCAGCTTTCGACGTCATGTCTTGTTTGGATCCGCTAGGGTTCTCAGCCTAGGTCTGAGCCCGCTTCCTCTCCCTCCTCCTCCCCCCATCCTAATTTACTGCAAAATGCCATTCAAACCTCCATCTCTCCCCCTACTCCTCCATCGCTCGATCCTCTAGATACCCCGCCAGTCATCCCACTGCTATATTTCTGCTCCCATCTATCTCCTTACGCGTCTTTCTACTCCTCCCTTCGTTTCTGCAATAGATCTCGACTCTACCTATTGCCGCTACTACTACTACTACTACTATATTCTGCTACACGACTGTTTTTCCGCTGCCCTTTCTAGATTGCATGGTGATCATCTAACCCGGATTTCGTATGTGTAAATGTCACCATCTGTGCTGGCTATTGCTCATCATGTGGTTGTCTCTCGCCGCCATAACGCTACTCGCTCCAGCCGCTGTCTCCGCGACCACCGGCCAGGACCATACGCTGCTGCGGCCAAACACCGTAGAGCAGCAGAGGACGCCCGAGGACGGACTTCCGCGAAAACTGCATGGCAGGTTCCTGCTCATCACTGGTTCGTCGGAAAAGCCGCTCCTCCGGCCATGCGGACCGGCCGAGGACATATGCTGATTTGCGGGCCCTCTCTCGTAGACATCCACCCCAACCTCCACTACAAGCATGGTGCCGACCTGGAGTTCAAATGCCATCATGGGAAGGGAGGCGCCGGTAAGTGGGGGACTCCAAAGTCCTCTTGCGACACGCCGTTGGACGCTGGTAAACGAGACGTTCAAATGGATCGATGAGAATCTCAAAGATGTAAGCCGGCTTGCCCGCGTCCTCGCCCCTCTGCAGCCACGCGCCGCACCACGCGATCTGACGATGCTAACGGATTTTTCTCAGCAAATCGATTTTGCGATTTGGACCGGAGATTCGGCGAGGCACGACAACGATATCAAGATCCCTCGTACATCGGCGGAGATCTACGACCTCAACGAGATGACCGTCAACAAGATGATCGATGTCTTTGGGACGAGTCCCGACGCCGAGTACCCACTTGCGGTCCCGGTCGTGCCTACGCTCGGGAATAACGACATCTATCCGCACAACATCATGCTGGCTGGCCCAAGCGAGCTCACCAAGGAATACGTTGAACTGTGGAAACCGTTCATCCCCGAGGACTAGTACCACATCTTCCACAAGGGAGCGTACTTTTGGCAGCAGGTTGTCCCGGGGACGAACGGCAAGATAGGTCCTACCAGTGAAGGCGGTCTT
>Ga0307516_10006254_pt1 | contig 14000 bp, 13 predicted proteins | sample 19_EM_MG_FD_203310 | JGI IMG/M metagenome (GOLD analysis project Ga0307516, IMG submission 203310) | Populus trichocarpa ectomycorrhiza microbial communities from riparian zone in the Pacific Northwest, United States - 19_EM | ecosystem: Host-associated > Plants > Roots > Unclassified | place... | reverse complement strand
CAGTTACATATGAGTTGGTAGTTTTATTCTGAATGGCGCGCCATTTCTGGTCTGATTTGCGAACCACGGGCGTGGGTTGGCCCTTGGGACCGAACGTTGACCGGATATTATCGTTCGAGCCAACGATTCGAATTTTGTTCTCCGACACGATCACCGCATCGACGATGCTGGCGGGGTAGGCTCTGCGGGCCGCGGCGCCGCCCGAAACAAACCGTTCGCGCATCGGTCGGGTAAACCGATCGATGGCGACGGGGTCGGTCTGGACGGGAAGCGCACTGGATTTCCTGGCGTACTCGGCGGCCTCGCCCGGTCACGGGCGTTCTTCAGTGCGACGACGCGTTCTTTGAGGCTTGGATCAGTGCCGCCGATGGTCAGGGCCGCACCGGTCGGTCAGGCGACCTCGGACACGGCCTTCCGGATGGCCTGCTCGAACGCCTCCGGCGGCTGGGCCCCTGTGATCAGATAGCGATCGTTGACCACCACCGCGGGAACGCCGCTTATCCCCGCTCGCTGCCATTTCTCTTCGGCGTCGCGCACCTCGTCGGCGTAGCGGCCTGAGGTGAGCACATCGCGCGCAGCGGCGCCATCAAGGCCAACAGATTCAGCAGCGGCCACGAGCACGCCGTGATCACCGGGATTCTGCATGTTGGTATGGTAGGCGGCGAGCAGCGCGCGCTTCAGCTCTTCTTGTCGCCCCTCGATCCGGGCCCAGTGCAGCAGGCGGTGCGCGTCGAATGTGTTGTAGAACCGGCTTTCGTCGGTTGTCACCATGTCGAAGCCCACTTGCGCGGCCAGGACGCGCTGGCGCTCACGGTTCGCGATCGCCTGCTCGCGCCCGACGCCGTATTTGCGCGCCACGTTGTCGAAGCGGCTCTCACCCTCCGGCGGGGCGCCCGGATTGAGTTCGAAGGGCTGAAAATGGATGTCGGCCGCCAATTGCCCTTCAAGTCGCTTCAGCGCAGCATCCAGGTTTCCCAACCCAATGACGCACCAAGGGCATGACACATCAGATATGAAGTCGATTTTGACCGTTTTTGTCATGGAAAGGTCGCTCGCTATTCGCTTGGTTACGTTTGGGCACGCCAGGCACCCGCTGAACTTGTTCGGTAGATGGGACGACTTACCCATCGGATGAACAGCCGCTGGCAGGAAGGCACCGTTTCGTAGATCGGCACAATCATGCGGCTTCGGCCGGACGCGATGAGCGGATTGGGAGACCAGCCGGAAGCAACGGCAATCTGAAGCGGCGATGCGTCCGAGGCATGTAGATGATTTGTAGCAAGGGCATAACTTCGGGCGCCGCTGCTGATCAGGTTTGATTGCCGACGAGTTCGGGCAGGCGAGGGATGGTGCTGCTTCCTGCGAGGGCGAGTCTTGCAGGCCGATGTCAACCCCGATCGGGCCATTGTCGCTACATTTCAGGCGCTTCGGGGAGCATCGTTCGTCATAAATGATGCGGCGCAAGCACGCGACGCCGCGCTCTCCACCGCCTCCCGCTGAGCTGCCAGCCGCAGGTCCAGCGGGTCTTGGCCTGTCGGCAGTCTACTGCACACGAGGGCGTACCCACGATTGCCTTCCTGAGCGCCGACGGCTTTCTTCGGACCGAATCAGCACCTTTCGCGGAGCAGCTTTAAGTCGTTAGGCCGTTGGATTCTGATCCTCTTTTTGGTCTTGACCCCATAGTGGGCTTTTCCAAGCCCTCAATGCTTCGAGGAATACATGGAGCCTTGAGGGCAGGAAGTCTCTTGTGGGGTAGACGGTATGCACTTCGAGTTCCCTGGAGGCCCAGTTGGGCAGCAACCTCAAGAGTTCACCTTTTTTGATCTTGTCGTTGCAATAGGTCGAAGGCAAAAAACCTACGCCGTGCCCTCTATCGACAAACGTACTGACTGATTGGAAATCCCGGCTCGAAATGGGGCCTGAGACACGAATGCTGGCGCGTTTGCGTCCATTCAGTAATTCCCACTCTGCTTCGTTATTCTTGCCATTGAGCAGGACACACTGATGCAGTTTGAGGTCTTCGGGCCTCGTTGGAGGTTTCCGATCCTTCAAATATTCGGGGGAAGCCACGACATAACGGACTTGGCTGCCAAGCTTTTTGGCAACCAACGTTGAGTCCTTCAATTCACCAAAGCGAATGCCAACATCCACATTTTCAGCGATCAGATCCAAAAACACGTTGGTGATGAAAAGATCGATCTTGATGCGCGGATAGTTTTTCAGAAAATCAGAAATAAACTCCAGAAAAGGGCCCTGCCCCAAAACCACGGGCACGGAGATTTTGAGTGACCCCTCCGGTTTCTTTTGGGTCTGTGTCAAAACCCGTTCCGCGTCGAACAGCAGGTTAAGCGGTTCACTGCATTGATTGAAATAATCCCGGCCTTGTGAAGTGAGCGCGAGCTTGCGCGTCGTCCTTTGCAGCAGCGTTACGCCCAGTTCCGCTTCGAGTGCTGCAACTTTCCGGCTGACCGTAGAAACCGGCATGCCAAGGGCATGCGCCGCGCGACTGAAGCTTTCGAACTGCGCAACCTTCACGAAGACAGCGATATCATTCAAATCGACCATCCGTGGATTATTCCATAAATGGGAATGTAATTCCATATATTTCCGGCTAGTCAGTCGGGCCCTCCTCCCCCATTTCTACACGTATCGATGAAGAACGCCGCCGACGAACAACACCGCTGAAGAGGAGTAAGGTATGCCGACCAAAGTCCTGTACCAAACCAACGCCAAGGCGACCGGCGGCCGTGTTGGCCACGCGGCCACTGCAGACGGAAACCTGAGTGTCGATCTCACCAGACCCAAGGAACTGGGCGGCAATGGTGCCGCCGGCACCAATCCGGAGCAGTTGTTTGCTGCCGGTTATGCGGCCTGTTTCCTCAGCTCGATGCAGTACGTTGGCGCTCAAGGTGGCCCGAAGGTGACCGCCGACGCCAGCGTCACAGCAACCGTGGGGATCGGTCCGCGCGCCGATGGCGGTTTTGGCCTTGACGTCGCCCTCGCGATTTATGCGCCCGGGTTGACGAAGGCCGATGCCGAGACCCTGGTGCAAAAGGCTCATCATGTTTGCCCCTATTCGGACGCAACGCGTGGCAGCCTCAACGTGCGCCTGAACATCGTCGACGCAGCTCAGTGAGGTTGCCGTTCGATAAACGGTCCGGTCCCTCCCGGGAAAAGTAAACCACGATGAAATGCCTTGAACCCCAAACTGTCGAGTCAGCGCCCGCTGGCTCGAAGCAAGGTATGAAAGCCTTCCGGAAGAAGTTCGGGTTTATCTCGAATCTGATGGCGACGTTCGCTAATTCGCCATCGGTTCTGAATGGCTATCTTGCGCTTGATACGGCTTGGGAAAGCTCGTCGCTGTCTGCGACGGAAAGGCAGATCATCCTCCTTACCGCTTCGGTCGAAAATAGGTGCCTCTACGGCACGGCGGCTCATGCCACGGTGTTGAAGGCAATGAAACTCGACGTCGCGGTCATCAAGGCAATCCGCAGCAGGAAATCGCTGCCCGACGAAAGGCAGGATGCGCTGGTTGCATTGACTCGAGAACTGGTCAGAGAGCGCGGCTTCGTCGCGGAAAGTGTCAAGGAGCGATTCTTCAAGGCCAGGTACAACGAAGCCACAATGATGGAGGTTCTAATCGGCGTCGCCCTTAAGACGATGAGTAACTACCTCGATCACCTGAATCCGATTTCGATCGATCCGGTGTTTCGAGCTGAAGCCAACGAATCTATCAGCAACTAACCCAAACAACGGAGAAGATCATGAGTAAGACAGTTATCGTAACGGGTGCTTCACAGGGTATCGGTGCAGGCGCTGTAAGAGCCTTTCTCGAAAAGGGCTATAACGTCGTCGCCACGTCGCGCAGTGTTAGCAAGTCGAAGGAGTTGCCGGCGTCCCCAAAGCTCGTATTGGTTGACGGCGACATCGGCGATGCAGCGGTGGCCGCGAAGGTCGCCGAGACTGCGATCAGCAAGTTCGGTTCTATCGATGCGCTGGTCAACAATGCCGGTATCTTCTTTCCCAAGGCGTTCATCGACTATACGGCTGACGACTTGAGAAAGCTGTCGTCGACCAATCTGGAAGGCTATCTCTTCATCACGCAGTTTGCAGTGAAGCAGATGCTGGCCCAGAAGTCGGGTGGCAGTGTTGTCGGCGTCACGTCGTCGCTGGTTGAGAATCCCATCGCGGGCCTGAATGTTTCGGTGCCGATGATTACCAAAGGCGGCCTCGATGCCATGACCCGTAACCTGGCGGTCGAATACGCGAAGCAAGGTATCCGTTTCAACACGGTTGCGCCCGGCATGGTCGATACGCCATTGCATAAGGATGATCCGGCGGAATTCCTGAAGACTCTGGCACCGCTGGGCACGATTTCCAGCGTCAAGGACATCGTCGATGCTATCGTCTATCTGACCGAAGCCCAGAATGTTACAGGGGAATCCCTGCACGTCGATGGCGGCGCGCATTCCGGCAGGTGGTAAGCACGAAAGCCAGCTTGCGGGAGTTGGATATCCGACTCCCGCAGGCACACCTCGGTGCTCTTTTTCTTACAATGCCGATTACATGGACGGATACACTTGCACAGGTCGATTGCATCGTCTCAACGACGCCAGGCACGAAGTGGTTATGTATGATCATGTCGACATGAGAGGCATGGCTGCGAAACGCCGGTTGGCAGCCAGATGTTATTGACGGAATCTGTACGGTGCTGTACGGTTGCTGTCGGAGACGGGCATGGTGAATCTCATCTTGCGTAAAGGCGCGGAAGAAGCTCGCAATCAGCTGCCGGATCTTCTCGAGGCGGCCGAGAAGGGCCGTTCGACGATCATTACCAGACATGGCCGTCCAGTTGCAGCGTTGGTGCCGATCGAGGCGTATGGGGCCGCCATTCGCCAGCCGCCGCTGATGCCCGTCGCAGGATCCGGTCGCGGGTTATGGGGAACGAATAGTACCCGTGCGCTTCGAAAGTTGCGTGACGAATGGAGCCGTTAGATTTTGGGGGGCTGCCGGAGGATGCGCTCGTTCTCCTCGATTCGGCACCCATCATCTACTTCCTCGAGGGGCACCTGAAATTCGGACCGCGCTTCAAGCCGCTCTTCGAAGCCCATGGAACTGGGCGTCTGCGCTTCGCCGTAACGGCGATCACTATTGCGGAGGTGTTGACCGGGCCCCTCCAGGCAGGCGATGACGCACTCGCGCAGCGTTACCGCGCGATCCTCGAATCATGGCAACCGATCGCGCTTGACGTCGACATTGCCGAAAGCGCTGCGAGACTGCGGGCGTCGTTAGGCCTCGAGCTTGCAGACGCTGTTCAAGCGGCCAGCGCATTGGCGATCAACGCGGCCGCCTTGGTGACGCATGACCGTGATTTCTCACGCGTGCGTTCGCTGCGTATAATTTCTTGAAGGCAAAGCACATCGACGTAACGATCGTTCACGAAACACTGTCCAGCATGCCGGGAGTTACCATGTCGTCGATCGGTACCACGTTGCTCAACAGTCTTGGTTCCGTTGAGCGTCCGGGCGACTTTTGTGTCGGCGGAATTCGGGAGATATTCATGCCGACGATCGATATCGACGGCGTGGGCAGGATCGCCTTTCCGATCCTGCCTGTCCAGACCGCGCGGATCGTCGCAGTCGCCGAAGCAGCCCCCTATGGGCGGGGCGAGGAGACGGTGATCGATCGCGAAGTCCGGAGAACCTGGCAGGTCGATTCCGCCAAGGTTCGGATCGGAGGGCGCCGCTGGGAAAAGACCCTGGCCGGCCTCGTCGCCGACATAGCCCTCGGGCTCGGTGTGAGCGAGCCGGTTGCGGCCGAGTTCTATAAGCTTCTCGTCTACGATGCCGGCAGCTTCTTTGTCGACCACCGCGATACCGAGAAGGCCCCCGGCATGTTCGCGACGATGGTACTCGTGCTGCCCTCGACCCACAGCGGCGGCGAATTGGTCATCAAGCATGTCGGCCGGGAGGCGGTGCTCGACCCGCGTCCAGAGGAGCCGTCGGAGATCGGCTTCGCGGCCTTCTATGCCGATTGCGTGCATGAAGTGCGACCTGTGAAGACGGGATGTCGCCTGACCCTCATCTATAATTTGCGTTTCGTCGACAAGAAGCACCCGCTGAAGGCGCCCGATTATCGCGCAGAGCACCGGCGGGTGGTGGAGTTGCTACGGAGCTGGGCGAGCGCCGAGGACGAGCCTGACAAGCTGATCCTGCCGTTGGAGCATGCTTATACGCCGGCGGAGCTGTCGTTCAGTGCACTCAAGGGTGCCGATGCGGGTGTGGCGTCCGTGCTGGTCAAGGCCGCCGCAGAGGCGGATTGCGATCTCCACCTCGCTCTGGTGTCGATCGAGGAGAGCGGCAGCGCCGAACATACCGGCTATTACGGGCGTCGCAAATGGAGTCGCGACGAGGAGGAGGACGAAGAATTCGAGGTTGCCGAGGTCATTGACCGGGCCCTGATCTTGTCGGAGTGGCGGCGTCCGGATGGCGGCGAGGCGGGGTTCGACGATTTTCCATTCACCGAGGACGAACTGTGCCCACCCGACGCCTTTGAGGATCTGACGCCGGACGAACAGCATTTTCACGAGGCGACGGGAAACGAAGGCGCGTCGTTTGAGCGCACCTATAGCCGTGCCGGCTTCGTGTTGTGGCCGACCGCGCGGCGGCTGGCGGTATTGAATCAGGCCGGACTTCGTACGACGCTTCCGTATCTCGAAGATCTGACGGTGCGCTGGGAGACGAGCAGCGCATCGATCCAGTCGCCGTTGTGGCGTGAGGCCGACGAGCTTTCGGGGTACATGCTGCGTTCCTGGTCCCACTCGCCCTGGCGGGCGCCGGCCGACGCTGAGGCCGGCCGGATGCTCGATTTGCAGATACGGCTGGGGAACGTGGAGCGCATCGTTGCGTTTTTCGCGGAGTTGTCTGCGGAAGGTCATTACGCCGCGCAGGATAACGGAGCGATCGTGCGCGCCGCCGCCCTTCTCCCGGCCCCGCGTGCCACGGAGCTGCTGGTCCGGATTGTCAGGTGTAACGCCGTGGCCCAACTCGACGCTTGCGGCGATCTGCTGTTGCGCTGCGTCACGGAACCGACGGGTGCGGCGGGCGACCTGGAGCAGCTCGGCGCAGCCTTGATAGATGCCTTGCCGGGCGACCCGACCAGGCAGGTGCCGGTTGGCACCTGGAGCCGGCCAAAGCCGGTGAAGCCGGGCTTCGTCGTCGACCTTCTGACGGCAACGAGCCGGGTCGATGCGAGGCTCGCGGCGCGTGCGATCGAGCACCTGCTGGCCTGGCCGATGACATACGAGCCAGACGACGTGCTGATCCCCACCGCTCGCGCGTTTGCCAAGCTGGTGGAAAGCACGACGTGGCCGGCGGTGGGGCGGCTTCGAGAGGCGTCCCTCGAGCACCTGCGCAGGCGCATCGCCCTGCCGCTGGAGGCACCACGGGATTGGACCAGGACCAACCCACTCAAATGCACATGTGGCGACTGCCGTGAGCTGGGTGCGTTCCTGGTCGCGCCGGATCAAGCGAAATGGTATCTGAAGGCGGTTCAGCATCGAAGGAGCCATGTCGAGGAAGGGGTCAAGAACGCGGCGTGCGACCTCAAACTCACGACGGAAAGACGCGGCAGCCCCCACACGCTTGTGGCCGTCAAGAACCAGGCCAGCTACGAACGGCTCGCGGAGCAGCGCCGGCAGGATCTGGAGCATGTGTCGGCGCTGGGCGGATGATGTTGGCCTTGCACCGCACGGAGGATTGTCGTCAAGCCTGAGATCGTACGCTGCGGCGCCAGGCGCGACGCTTCAGCCGATGCGGTAATCCGGGCACATTGCTGACCGCCCCCTGGCGCCGTTGAGGTTAGGCACCATCGGGTAGATCGAGGTAGGTCATGCGATCGATGACGCCGCTCGCAAGCCCTACCTTGTAGGCGACTTCAGCGAAGCGCCTGTCCTCAGCTATTCGGGCGAGCTTGCCATTGCCCATGCGCTGCGGCAGCAGCCTGCAAATCGGTTCGAGCATTTCGATCGCGAACGGAATATTGACGCCGGCGGTCATCGAGAACTCCCCGGGGGTGAGCAGCCTGGTAGCAATCAATTCTCCATCGTCCATCGAACTCTCAAGCCCGACGTCGAGCAGCCATACTTTGGAGTTGCGGATAATGTCGGTGGCGATCAGGCCCACCGTATCGTGACGCCGTTCGATCAAGAGTATGGCAAACTGCGATGCGCGCATCGCGTCCAGCATCAACCGCTCGTCGGACTGCACGTCGAATCTCGCGGACTTCGCGTAACGGTCGATCGCCCGTGAACGATCCGCAGGCGCGGTGTAAACGGCGAGATCGTAGACGTAGTACATCTCTTGCATATTTTCGAGAAGCAACGTCTTTCCTCGCGTCAATCCGAGCCGACGCGCGTGATCGAGCAGTCTGTCGCCGGATACGCAATTGAGAATTTCCTGATGGAGTCTCTTGGAGATTGCGCGACATGCGCAGGTGTCGTGAGCTTCAGCCGGAGCCGTCGCCGCTGCGATGCGCGTTACGACGAGGATGAGCACTTGCGCGCGGCCCACGGTCCGCTGAAATTGCACCCCGCCAGCGCGTTCGCCTTGTTGATCAGCCTTTGTCGCCTCCGTTGTCCATTCAGCAGGATACGGCGATGAAAAAAGCCCTCTGGTTCTCAAAGAGGATTTCCGTCCATGGATCAATCGACCGACCGTTGAGCAACCGATGCCACTGGTCCGAGCGTTGGCAGTGATGAAGGCGAGAAGCGATCACGAGCGGAACACGAAGCCGCGCCGGCGCAAACGGCAATTGTATCCGAAGAGATCGAACAATTCGGATTGGCGACTATGGTCGACCGCAACCGCAGAAATCCTCAGGGGACGAAAATCTCTATCGACCGTAAAGTCTCACAACCATCCCACGCGCCGGAATCGCCAGAACAGCCCCACGCATGCCGTCAGGATGACGCCCATCACGGCGAAGTAGCCATATTCCCATTGCAGTTCCGGTATGTTCTTGAAGTTCATGCCGTAGATGCCGGCGATCGCGGTCGGGACTGCGATGATGGCAAGCCATGAGGCCAGTTTTTTGGAAACCGCGGTCTCCTGAGCTTGTCCGACCAGAAGGCTGGCTTCAAAGGCAAAGGCAAGAACTTCGCGCAGCGAATCGATCTGTTCCTGAACCGTGCGGACATGGTCGGTGACGTCGCGGAACAGCGGCTGCATGGTGGGTCGCACCATCGGCAGATTATCATGTTCAAGCCTGCGGCAGACCTCTACCAGGGGGCCGACGGCATTTCGCAGGCGTAGCAGGTCACGACGCAGCAGATAGAGACGCTCGATCTGTGCCCGCGTCATCGCGCTTGCGAGCACTTGCGCCTCCATGGCCTCGACTTCCTCCTGGATGGTTTCGAGCACAGGCGAGTAGTTGTCGACGATGAAATCGAGGATGGCGTAGAGGATATAATCCTCGCCGCGGGCCAGCGCCCGCGGGCAGCTCTCGCAGCGCTCGCGCACCGGCGCATACGATGTCGAGGCGCCATGACGGACCGAGACAATATATCCCTCGCCGACGAACAGATGGGTTTCGCCGAATGCGATGCTTTCGCCGTCGAGTTGCGCGGTGCGCGCCACGATGAACAGCGCGTCGCCGTATTGTTCGATCTTGGGCCGCTGGTGGGCGTGGTCCGCGTCTTCAATGGCGAGATCGTGCAGTTGGAATTGCTGCTGCACGCTGTGCAGCAGTGTCACGTCCGGTTCGTGCAACCCGATCCAGACCACGTGTCCGGGTTTGCTGCGCCAGCCCGCGGCTTCCTCAATGGCGATGTTAGCGACACGCCGGCCGTCGACATAGGCCCCGGCCGCGACGACGCCTTCGGAAGTGACGGGTTCGGTTGGCAAGACCGTATGCGACGCTACGTTCATGGCTCCGTCCCCAGTGATTGCTGTTCATCTTCTTGAGGAACGCTTTTCCGTGAAGCTCGCATCGGAAGACCCGCCGTCAAATGGAATGCACGTCCGCTGCCATCGAGCATGCATATCAGATCGTGATTTGTGTACCTATCTCGACCGCTCGTCCTGACGGTATGTGAAAATATTTGCTCGCATCGTCCGACGATCTGGCAAGGGCGATGAAGAGCCTGTCTTGCCACTGCGGCATTTTGGATTGACGTGCCGGTCGCAGCACACGCCGGGAAAGAAAAAACGACGTGCTCATCACGTCAAACTTCAAGCCCTGGGTTCGGCAAGCCGCCAATGCGTTCGGCACGTGCGGACTTTCCATATATCCAAACTTCATCGTTACACCCGTAAAAGCATCGGAAAGCTGCCTCAGGGTAATCCGATCGGTCTCCGGGACCCGCGGCAAGTCTTCCGTCACGACATTGAGAATGACGTTGTGCTCGTGCAAGACCTTGTTGTGCTTGATGTTGTGCAGCAATGCCGTCGGCGTGGCATCAGGGTGACCGGTCAGGAAGACGGCCGTCCCCGAGGCGCGGGTCACCGAGGATTTGGCCAGCATCGAGATGAAATCAGCAAGACTTACTTCTTCTCGCTTTGTCACTTCAGAGAGAATGCGCGTTCCCTGACGCCAGGTGATCATCACCAGTATCAGGGATGCACCGACGACGAGCGGCAGCCATCCACCCTCAAAAACTTTCAGAAGATTGGCCGCCAGAAAAATCAGATCGACAGCGAGGAAGGGGGCCATCAGCAATGCGGCGGAAGCAATCCGCCACTGCCAGCATTTCCACATGACAAAGAAGGCCATGATGCTGGTGATCACCATGGTTCCGGTGACGGCTACGCCGTAGGCTGACGCCAGTGCGCTGGAGGACTTGAAGGCAAAGACGATATACAGGACCGCTATCAGCAGCAGCCAATTGATGCGGGGAATGTAAATCTGGCCTTTCTCGGTTTCGGAGGTGCGGCGCATCTCCATGCGCGGCAAAAGGCCAAGCTGCATCGCCTGATGGGTCAACGAAAAGGCTCCGCTGATCACGGCCTGGCTGGCAATAATGGTAGCAACGGTCGCGAGCAGCACCATCGGCAAGAGCGCCCAGTCGGGATAGAGCAGGAAAAAGGGGTTTTCGAGCTTCTCGGGATGCGACAGCAAAAGCGCGCCTTGCCCTAGATAATTGAGGAGAAGGGATGGCATCACGACGATCAGCCAGGCAGCCCGGATCGGCCTGGAGCCGAAATGTCCCATGTCAGCATACAGAGCCTCGGCGCCCGTCACGGTGAGGAACACGGCACCCAGCGCAAGAAGCCCTGCGTGACCATGCGCAAGCAGAAATTGAACGCCATAGATAGGATTGATTGCGCTCAGAATGCTGAGATCGTTGGTCAGATGGATGGTTCCGCCAACTGCAATGGCCACGAACCAGATCATCATGATCGGACCGAACCACGCGGCAACTGTCGCCGTGCCTCTGCTTTGAAAGAAAAACAGTCCGATGATGATCACCAGGCTCAGCGGAAGAATGAAGGGATCGAAAGCCGGGGTGACGAGTTTCAGACCTTCGACCGCTGAGAGCACCGAAATTGCCGGTGTTATGATCGCGTCACCATAAAAGAGTGCGGCACCAGCCATACCGAGCAGTGAGATGGCAAAGAAGTTGCGGCCCATCGAACGCTGCAAGAGCGCCATCAGGCTCAGGGTGCCGCCTTCGCCGTGGTTATCGGCGCTCATGATCAACCAGACGTATTTCAGGGTTACGATGATGGTCAGGGCCCAGAGCATGAGCGACATGACCCCGATCACCATTTCTTCGGTGAGCTGGCCGCCAGCCGAAGCAGCTGTCAGGCTCTCCTTGAATGCATAAAGGGGGCTGGTGCCGATATCGCCATACACGACGCCGATCGAACCCAAAGCCAGGGTCCAGATAGGGGTACGCGGTGGACTAATTGAAATTCGGCCGGAAATTGCCTGCGACATCATCGCTTTCGCTGTTTTGTTGCGAGAAGCAAGACGGGCAAACGACATATAAAAACAATAGGGAATCGGTACTCTAGATATAGGAAACTCATAAGTGCCGGCAAGCAGCAACAGACGGTTAGACCGTGCTGCCATTGTCGTTCCTCAAACAAACGACTCGGCCAAGGCCAGATAGAGCGCGAACAGAAAGCCGGCGACCAGCGCCAGCACGGCGCCGCCTGCCAGCGCCTGGGCAAAGATCGCCGTCAGCACGTCGCTGCGATGGCGGCCCCGAGCAGGGCAGAGGAGGTCGTCCCCAGGCCGAGCAGGGACGCCATGGCGCGGTCGTAGGGGGAATTCATCGATTCACCAATCGCTTCCGGTCCAATCGGTCCGGACAAATCCTGAAATCAGCGTCAAGGCGCCTTCCGATTTGGCGCAGGCGTAGTAGTACAACCAGCTGATCGACGAGGGCATGGAGCGCGGCAGGGCGATGCTGCGCACCCGAGAGCTGCAATTACGACCGGTGCTGATGACCTGCGTGGTCGCGGGCATCGGCTTGCTGCCGGCGGCGGTATCGGCCGGGATCGGATCGCAGCTTCAGAAGCCGCTGGCGGTCGTAGTGGTGGCCGGCATGATGCTGGCGCCCGTCGTCATCCTCATCACATTGCCGGCGCTTATTTCGATGTTTTCGCGCCGTAGCCGGCCCGGTCTCGCCGGCGAAGGCCATCTGGCACCTGCGGAATGATGGTCGAGGTGAGTAGTGAGTAATATCTCGTCCGAACGCGCATCGGCATTACGAAGGGGAGGGCTCCGGTTCACGGGACCGCTGCTGTGCCTTGTTGCGTTCGTGATTGGGGCTGCCGTCGCTCCGTGCGCGGCCGAAACCTTGCCGGATGCCCGGGTGAAGGCTTACCAGTCCAATCCCCAACTCAATGCAGACCGCGCCCGCCAGCGCGGCACCGACGAAAACCTGCCGCAGGCGCTCGCGGGCTATCGGCCGCAGGTGATCGCGAGCCTGAGCGCGGGGTTGCAAGCCGTCCGCAATCTGTTGCCTGACAATACGATCCAGGTCGCGACGCTGCGCCCTTGGACGATCGGCGTCACGGTCTCCGATGGCGGCACCGCAGCGTCGCAGACCCGTCAGGCCAAGGAACTGGCCTCGCAAAGCCGCATGGTGCTCGAGCAGGTGCGAAACCAGGCGCGAACGGCGGTCGTCAGCGCTTGGGTATCCAATGAGGGCACCAAGGTCGCGCTTGCGGCCGCGGAGTCCGAAGTCCGCGCGGCCGATACTGCGCTCCAGGGTGTCCGGCGCAAGGCGGCGACAGCGCACGACCATCGATGTCCTCAACGCGCAGCATAAGACTCTTGCCACGGCCGCGGCCGTCATTTCGTCATTCGCGCTTCCGGCCCATTTCCAGGGTCTCGCTAACCGGAAGAGCCCAAACAATGGCGGCCCTCTCATCGAGAAGAAGCCGGTAGTCGATGAAAAGGCCTACAAGGCGGCGCTCGACCGCATACCTGTCCCTGACCGGAAATACGATCCGTGGGGCATTGCCCGGCCGGCTGAGTCAGGAGAGTAAAAAAATCGAACTGAGGGTCGACAATTCGAGAGACGCCATGAGCGAGCATATCATTGTCGATGACGAGGACTCGACCCGCACCATCACGATGCGTCGTTCCGGAAAAGAAGAACACGCTGACGCAGGAGATGTATCTCGCGATGAACGACGCGATCGACAGCGCCCAATCCAATCCCGCGATCCGCTGCCTGATCCTGACCGGACGTTCGGGGATATTCACGGCCGGCAATGACATTGGGGATTTTCCGCAGGCCGCGACGTCGGACGACGACATGGCGCGGCCACGCAACGCCGTCATCTTCCTTCAATCGCTGGTGAACAACAAGAAGCCCATCATCGCCGCCGTCGATGGCATTGCCATCGGGATCGGCACCACCATGGTTTTTCATTGCGACTACGTCATCGCGAGCACGACGACGACGCTCTCGTCGCCTTCGCGCCGCGGCGGGAGAATTGTGGGGAGTAGGCTGTCACCTTCACCACCAGATCGGCTGTCCGCGG
>Ga0307516_10006253_pt1 | contig 14001 bp, 16 predicted proteins | sample 19_EM_MG_FD_203310 | JGI IMG/M metagenome (GOLD analysis project Ga0307516, IMG submission 203310) | Populus trichocarpa ectomycorrhiza microbial communities from riparian zone in the Pacific Northwest, United States - 19_EM | ecosystem: Host-associated > Plants > Roots > Unclassified | place... | reverse complement strand
ATTTTGGTAATATGCTTTAACTATAAAAAACCCCCCCCCCCCCCCCCCAAAAAAAAATCTTTCTTTCCATAACTTCTCAGGACCTGCTCTTGCATAGGCTCTTCATCCTTCAGTACAATTGCTTGCAGAGTGAGATTTATGGCTTCTCAGGCCCCGCCCACTGTCCACCCGGCTCGGTGTGGTTCCCCCTCTGCCCTCCGCCCAGGCCTGTCCCGAAATCAATAGCGAGCACCATGGAAATGACAACGGAAAGACAAAAGAGCACCGACCCCAAACGCCTATCGTATCCCTCTTCCGTGAAGGCCACGAAGGAGGGTTGTCCCTCCCAGCATCTCGGCCTCCTTCGCTCCTCTTCCCTTTCACACCGCCCCCGGAGTTCCTGCTCACGCTGTGCGCCTTCCTCAACTTGGCCGGGGACCCAGCCTCCCCGCATCAGTAGCGGAGAGGAAGTCCGGGGATCGCCTGGCTGCATCGCTCGTCAGCGGAGAGGGCATGGATCGTGAAGCGATCCTTACCTCTCTCCGTCTCCCTGCGCACCGCGGCCCACAGGATTCTCCGCTGGCGTTCCTGGTAAGGACAAGCACGCGAAGAGGTGTTCCCGTGTCTGCGTTCTGTATGGGGCGCTGCCAGCGCTTGGCGGTGAGTCCGTTCTTCGTCCACGCGAGATATACTGGCCCGGTAAGACCGTGGCCCGTCTCCAATTGCCAGAGCCTCGCAGCGAGCCGTTTGGTGGTTGTGGCCGGGACTGAGTCTGGCGCGGCTTCCGATGCCTGCTGTACATACCGATATTTCTTTCCCGGTCCACCTAGGCCTTAGCTTCCCGCCAATTGGGCCTCGGCGATCGAGCGCTTCAGATGAGCAAGGGGCCTGGGCGTCAGCTGGTCGCCCATACCGGCCGCATCGGAAGTGTTCCACCCATGGCTCATCCGCTGCCGACTTCGCTCACTCGTCCGCCTTCTCGCTTACTGGCACCCTCCCTTGTGGGCAGGGCATCGATCATGGTAGATACCCGGCCTCTCTGTCGGAGGGTGGCAATACATATGCTTCTTGGCTGGGGCTGGGCTCATCTCCGGATTGCCCAGATGCTGGGCCCCGGCGGGCGTGGGGATAGTTGGCGGCGTAATAACCAGAAATGGCGAACGCGGGCAAACGCGGATAGTTGCTCCCGCTTCACATGCTAGCACCATCTCTGGCTGCCATCACACGAACAATGTCGCAGGTGCGTATTCCCACGGCCGAGCTGTACCATCCACTAACCTCAAACGTAGCTCAACCCGGCCCAACCACTGACCGCCTCGAGCTCCTCGCCGGTTTCCATCTCTTGGAAAGGTCTCTCCTTGAGCTTTCGGACCGCCGGCAAGCTGTTTACCCCACCGGAAACGGGCCCGACGATCTCGCGGGCCGCTTCGCACGCAGCCTGTTGGGCGCGCAGATGCACGGCGTAGCGGTGTAGACCCGCGACAGCCCCAGACGCGATCTACACGAGCAACATTGAGCTCGACAACCAGTACGTGCCCGCTTCGGAATCGCTCTCCCCCGCGCCGCCACCGACAACACGCTGAGCGCGTGCGTCGGTGGATGTCGCGGAGCCCGCTTTCCGCCGCCAGCGAGATCCGCCAGTGCTGGGCCGCCGCCGAGACCGGCGATCAGCGTCGGCCATCGCCACCAGTCTGCACTGCAGCGGTGTGTCTGGCTGCGGGGGAGTGGGGAGTCGCGAGTTGCGGGATTGTCGTGATCGACGGTTGCTGTCGAACGCACCCGTCCGACGTCACCGCTGCTGCCGGCCACCGCAGGAAACACGCCGCACCGCATCGCAGCGCTGTCGTCCAGCCGAGAGCCACCCCGTCGTGTCTGAGCGACGGCTGTTGTGCGGCACATACCTGTCATCCCCAGAGCGGAGTAGCCTCATGTCTCGCCCACCGATCCGAGTCATGTCTGTGTCCGTTGAGAGGGGAGGGTGGGGCGGAGACACAAGATAAAACAAAACAAAACAAAACAAAACAAAAAAAGAAAAGAAAAGAGAAGCACACCCACCGTTATCGTTATCGTTCGCTGGAGATGTTTATGTGTTGTCGACGGGCCTATGCACGACTCACCGCACCGCACTGCGCTGCACTGCACCGACTCTTGCTTGTTTTCTTCATTATTATTATTTTCATGCGGTTCGTGCGGGGTGGATGACGGCGACGGAGGTGATCGATCGATTAAGTTATGTATAAGTATGCAGATATCGATAGTAGGTAAGCCACTCCGTTGGAGGAGAAGAAAGAAGAAAAAAGGGAAAAAAAAGAATATTATCCCCGCACCGCTGGGTCGACAGCCCCCGCCGCCCGTGCAAAAAAAAAAAAAAGAAAAAAAAAAAAGATGGACAAGATGATTCCTCACTCGTGACGGGAAAAAAAGTTGATTTTTTTTTTTGATTTTTTTTTCTTCCAAACGCCCCAAATAATGCAGAAACCCCGTCCTTATGTAAAGTTGTAAACGAAGGGGGGAAAAAAAGATGGTAAACGTCGAAAGCGACCATTGGAAGGAGAACGAAAGGAGGGAGAGAGCGCGAGCTTTACTGTCGTCGGATGCGCATCTACACGGCGCCGCCCAGTTCCTTCGCGCGTTCCTGCCCGCCGTGCACTGCCGGACGGGACATCGCAAGGCTGTTGGGCGCGCTGCCGTACTGGAACGGCTCGTGGCGGGCGTGGCGGTCGGTGTCGTCGACCACCTTCTTGATCTCCCGGAGCTCCTCGCCGATGCAGCCCGTCAGCTTGCCGACGAGGTCGTTCATCAGGTCGGCGAAACGGGACTCGCAGGCGTCGTGGCTACGGCGCGTCAGTTTGGAGGCTGCGGAGGGGGGGGAAACGAAGGACGGGAAGGAAGGAGGGAGGGGAGGAGGGGGGAAAGCACACGTTTCGCCGTCTTCGACGCGCGCCCGGATCGCGCGACTGTCCGCCATGACAGCCTCGGTGTTCTCGATGATGGTCTCGATGCCGTCGTCCATGCGTCCGACTGCGGTCCCGCGCGTCAGTCACTCGCTGGCTCTCCGAACGCCGGGGAGGGGAGGGGACGCAGTTACCCCGCTGTTCCAGCAGACTCATGCGGTCGAGGATCTGCTCCTGCCTCTCGGCGAGATCCTTCATCGTGTTCTGCAGCTTCGTCATGGCGGTGCACAGCTGGCGCATGACCCTGACCTCGGTCGAGTATCCGGCGCGGTCGGGGCTCGGCGGCGCCGTCTGCTGCTGCGATCCGTGGCTCGGCTGCGAGAAGACGGGGCTCGGCGGCGCTCCGCCGTGCACGTGCAGGGGCGGCGGGTATCCTGTCATGGCTGGGAACGCCATGGACGGCGGAAAGTGCGGGTACGGAACGCTGCCGCTGCCGGGGAGATCCATGTGCCCGTGCGACATCCCGCCGGGGTAGCCGCCGGCGTAGGCGAAGTCGGCGGCGGCGCCTGGGTAGGCCACGAAGGAATAGCCCGGGCCGGCCATCTGGACCAGAGTGTGCGCGACGAGCGGATTGCGGCGGCCGGTCTATGCTTCGAGTCGGTGCGAACGTCGGACGGAGACGAGGCGAGGTGGTTTCGTGCTGGTTTCTGGAGGATGTTCGAGCGGGGCGCGGCTGCTCGCACTGGGACCGCTGGCATGCAGATAGGTGCAGAGGGCGTTGATGTGTGAGCGGTGGGGGGAGCTGGGGTCTGGGGGAGAGGGAGAGGAAGAAAGGAAAAGAAAAAAAGAAAGAAAGAAAGGGGAGCGGGGGGGAATTCTTTATACGCACGAACGCCGCCTCGACGGCCGACGGGTGCCACCGGCAGCCCGGATGCGAAGCGTGGTTCGACGTCCGCCGATTCATGCGCGGCGGTGTCAAAACGGCACCGGCCCAGGCCCAGGCCACGAGTTGGCGAAGGATTGGTTGGGTGGAGGCTCTCCCTCCCGGCCCTGCCCGCAACGGGACTGGCGGTGGGGATTGGCGGTGGGACGCTAAGTACGTACACAGAGCGGAGAGCGTGGAGGCAGCGGACGGCGGAAGGCTGCACGGCCAGTCGCAGCGCCGGTGCTCCAGCGTGCGCTACGGCTGCGATGCTTTGGAGCAGTTGCAGCGCAGCAGCTGCAGGACCGTCCATCGCCCGAAAGCACCCAGGCGGGGCGACGCCGTGTGATGCGCGAGCAAGTGCTTTTTTGTTTATTTTTTGTTTATTCACGGCCGCGAGACCAAGGGCCCGTCGGCGAGCACAGTGCGAGGACTGCGGTACGCACCAGCACGGCGTCGCACGGCTTCGCACGACGCCCCCATCGCCACCAGCAGCAGCGCCGTCGTGCTCGCCATCGTCCCCGCCGCTTGAGCGAACAGCGAGGGCCGGCCTGGCCGGTATCTGTCGTCGCGGCTGCCCGGCTGGCGACATCGCCAGACGCATGTGGTCTATGATAGCAGCTGCAGCACCGCTGTACACGTAGGAGTTGTGTGCTGTGTCCGTTGCGCTTGGCGCCGCAAATCTCGCAGCGGGGATCGTGGGTGGTGCGTCGTGCGTACGTAAGCGGCCGGACCCAGCACGCAGCACGGCGGATGTATCACAGCTGTCTGGACGGTCCGCTGCAGCCTGCTGTGCGCAGCGGAAGGGGAAAGCCAGAGGCGACGGCCAGCCCCGCCGGCCTGCACGGTGGTTGCAAGCGGCTATCCTCGGAGCCTCCGCCCCGCCGCCCTCCGCCCGTGCCGCGCTTCGGTCGCACGAGGCGCCGATCGCGATGGCGACGTAATCGTGCGGACCTATTTTGGTCGCACGGCAGGCGCGCGGACACACGCCAGCACGCCCGCGCGCACGCCACAGTGGCGCGCCGTGTCCGCCCAAGCGCCGGCCGCCCGGGAGGTTCGCGGGAGGAAGCCACCGTTGCGACGGCGCAGCGGACGCGTCCCCCCCGCTAGTAGCGCACCTGCCGTACGGTCGAGAGCGCATGCGAGCCGTGGAGAAGGCGACGGACCAATGGGCCTGGCGCCTGGCCGACTCTTCGCTCCGGCCAATCCAGCGTGCACCTGCTTTCCTTCCTTCTTTCGAACGCAGGCGCATGCACACCAACTGCCGTGCCAGCGTTCCCGTCGGTCGAGATACCTGCCGCCCGCTCGTCGAACGGCCTCCGTCGAGTCGTTTCTTTTTCGTCGCGCGACTCGCGCTGTGTAGGAAGCCCCCGTGTGTGTTTGCGTGTTTCCACGGCCAGCCACAGCCGAGAACGGAGCCTCGTCTACCGCTGCGGCATTTGAGCGACATACCCTCCGTTTCCTTTCTTTTCTCCGTCCGCGCGCGGAGGAGCACGGGGGCGGCCGTGGTCACGAGCACCGCTTCCGCCGACCGACCGCCGACCGGCTGACCGCTTCCCCGATGGCGCTCCGTTTCCGTGCGAGCTGCGCCTGGCGATACGACATCCCCCGCCGATAACAGCGCCGCGCGCCGTCCGTCGATGCAGCGGTCGGCGACCGAAAGCCCTGCGCCGTGCGAACGTCAGACGTGCGGCGGGATTGGATGGAGTGAGTGCTGGGCTGGGGCGTAGCGGAACCCGCCCTAGATATCAGTCGTCGCACACGCGTCGTGCGAGGCCCTGCGTCCGGCCGGCCAGCTGGTTGGTCGCTACCCCGCATTCCTCCATCTGTCGTGCTCGCGCCCGAGCCCGGCGTTCCGGGCCCGGACCCACGAGGAGCGGGACGACGTATGTATCTAGACTCCTGGGCTGGCGCGAAAGAAAAAAGAAAACACCAACCGAGACCACGGTTCCGAGTGACGGAGCGTGCCCGCGCACGGCGGCGTCGGGCGATTGGCAGTCGGCACCCATCAGACGCGGCGGCGGATCGGGCACGGCTGCGACGGCGGGGCGAGCGATTCGCCAGCGGTGCGCCGGCCAATCCACTCGTGGGGAGGAAAGGCAGATGACGCCGCAGGGCTGGCCCTCTCGGGGCATAGTGCGGCCCGGCGATCTGTGGCAGTCCACTTACCCGCTTGCGTGCGTGTGTAAATGTCCGCATGCGAAGAGCAGCAACACACTCGCCATCGTCCGATCGAGTCGGGGCCGGCAGTGCACGCTATCTCATCCAGCGTTTTCTCATTCCATTCCGTTTCATGCCATGTCATCTCCTTCCCCCGGTGGATGGATGGATGGATGGATGGATGGATACTCTCCTGCTCTGCCAGGCAAAGCCATGTCAACGCGCGTGATTAGCACCAGAGAGTCGCCAGCACGTGCCCCGTTTTGAGAGGAAGAGAAAAAGAGGGGGGAACCCCCAGTTCCAACACCCACCGATCGTTCCGGAGCACCTTGCCGTACCTCGTCCTGTCTTTTGGCGGCCAGGATTTGGCGCAGGCGTGGATGGTGCTGACATGGAGGCGTCCCCTCGAATCGTTTCGGATGCGCTGTTCGAGCTAACGTACGTGCGTACATGCGCACAGTGCCGTCACCGTATCTGCTCCCGGACTGCCGGAAATATTCTCCTGCCCCTGCTCGCTTTTCTTCGGATGAACGCACCGCGCGGACGCTTCGATTGGCCGCACTCCACGTGCAGAGGCCTAAACGTGTGCCCGACCGGATCTCGATCTTTCGTTTTGCCTCCTCGTCCAGAGCTTGGCCCGCCCCCCCGCGTGGAGAGAGAGTGTGGGAAGCTGGGTGGTTCTACGTGCTCTTCATTGCGCCAGATGCGATGGTGGCGGTGGCGGCAGCAAATCCGTCGATGGATACCCCGCAGAGTGCCCTCCGCTCACCAGCTGCGGGACTGCGTCATACCCACCGGTCTGTGAGTATGTGAGTATGTGAGTATGTGAGTATGTGAGTATGTGTGTGTGTGTGTGTGTGTGTGTGGCATCGACATCCTCTGGCCGAGGCCGATAGCCGGACGGCCAACGGTGCTCGTCGAGGTCGCCGATGCCGGACAGAACTGCAATAGCCGTCTCCAGTTTTGACAGCCAACACTCGGCGTCGGTGGGTGGACGTCCACATCACGGTCCCAGACCAGCGCCCCGCAGTCAGCAATCAACTCAACTCCGCTCAGCTCGTCCGGTCCAGTCCGGTCTATCAGTGTGTGTAAGCACCTCCAGAGTACCCACGGCAGGCCTTATATCGCTCACGCCGGCGTCCTCTCGCGAGAAACCTCCCTCCCTCCCCCCCAAGGGAAAAACGTTTTGCGGGCGATATCGATTGATTGCATCGCTGCAGCGAAACGCACCGCCCGCCGTCCGGAGCGGTCCGGTTCGAGACGGGGCCAGGCCTGCTCCAGCGACCACGGAGCCAGCCATTCGTCCATCTCCCGATCCCCGCCGGCCAAGTCAAGTCGGTGGCCGGTTACGTAAGCGGCGAGTGCGTTTCTGCCTCGACGGACGGACGTGGCGAATCTGGCGGCGGGGCGCGGACATGTGCTATCCGCCATCTGCCTACACACGTATGCAGGGCGCACATCACCACGCATGCACTCTAGATACCCACCGACAGACGTGCACTATACGCCGGGCATATGTCGTCGATGTCGTTTATCGAGCGGCGACGAGAATCCACCGATTGATTGACGTCTCGAGGGGCGGATGGGCTGCGGCGGAAAGCGGAGGGAAGGAGCGGGGGAGGGGTGGGCGGGGAGGGGTAATGCAGTGCGATGCGGTGCGGTGCAGGATGTTTCGTGTTCACGCTTGATCACTCGTTTCGTGGGACATCGTCGGTCACTCGCGCTCGTTGTGCGAGCGACCTCGCCATGATCTGCTTGTATAGTTCAAGTGGGGTGAAAAAAAAACGTTGTTTCCCGCTGGGCGCATATTGCTATCGTCTCGGGACATGAAAAACACGTACTCTAACGGTGTTGATACATACTATGTCGCTACCATTTTGTCCAAGTTATGATAGCACTACCACATTTTTTACCCCCTCCCCCCCCCTTGACTATACAGTAGCTAAGTCGCATGCGAGTGATGAACAAATAAATGTGTGCGGAGGCGATGTTGGAAAAGTAGACTGAATTGCACCAACGGCAAAAAGCGGCTGCCTGCCCCATTCGCCTCCCCACGGACGAACGGAAACAGCGGCACCCACATGCGGGAAAAGGTCTCCGTCTCGGAAGTGATCCCATAACAAGAAAGAGAATTCAAATGTGTGTTTCACGCGATAAGAGCCTTTTTTCTTCCTTTTTTTCTGTGCCATTATCTAGACAGGGGGCGCTATAATTTCCTGGCATTGGACGGGGCAGGAAATCGTATTGCAGAATTTTGTGGTGAGTCCCCCCATCCTTGCAGGTCTTTCTCGGTGATATTTGCTGCCGCTTGTCGCAAACGATCGGAAGAGACGATCTGTGAGCCCGCCGAGGGGATCTTTTGAGGTTGTCTTTCCTTTTGTTATCAGCCATCGTTTTGTTGATAGAATCCTCGGGTGTGTTTGTGGGCGGGGGGGTGGTGTGTGGTACTTCAGCATCTCCCCACCGCTTGCCGAGGCTTTTGCGCTTAGTACAGTCACCTACAAAACTCGCCCCGGCATTCGCCGCCGGATCCACGAAAGCTCGTTTGGAGTGCGTTGGCGATATTTCAAATGAAACTCTTTCGCTTCAAAGCCACGGTGACGTCTTCTCCCGAAAAGGTGAATTCTTTGGGATGCAAGACCGTGACGTCGGTGCGTGGCGGTGTAGTTATGTACTCGTCATTCCTGGCGAACTGTGCGCAGGATGTGTTAGTAAGCCTACAGCGCGCAAGTCGGTGGGGGTTTGTGGCGTTCACCCAGGTGTGCGGGGATTGGGATTCGTGAGGGAGAGAGGTCAACGGTGCGTTAAGGTTAGATCCGATAGACTTGGCGAGGGCGAGAGCGTAGGCCCGGGGCTTTGTTGTGAGAGTCAGGTGGCGGCCACAACAGATATGTAGTTACGAGCATTCACCTCAAACGGTCCCTTTCGTCAATCTTTCTTTGTGTCCATCGATCCAACTCACCCTTTGGACACACGAAGTCTAGCAATCGTGGCGCTTACGGTGTGACAATAGGTTGCACACAGCACCAGGCTAGGAAAACCCATCGGTGGAACAAGGTACCGGATGCGGGGGGTTCGGTTTGACGTTTGGGAGATGGAAACGGAGAAAGAGAAGGGGTAGCCCTCGTGAGCCAGAGAAGCATATGGAATAATTTGTACAAGAGAGAGGGCTTCCCCAGCACTCTGGGAGAAGAGACGAAGTCCCTTCCACATTCAGCAACCAGCGATCAAGCAAAACATCTGCGAGCGACACGGCGTGGGAGCATCCACGGTACAGTGGCAAGGTGAGTCCGCTCAAGGTCACGCTATCTCTGCAACTGGCTACTGTATTGAAGACTGATTGCAAAATTCACGGGAAGCGAAAAGCAGCAGGTTCTACACAGATCACTTCGTCAGACACGAGCCACATCAACAGCGTTACGTTTCATCATGAGCTCTTTTAGCAGTTCGTTCTTGACTTCAGCGTTCCCACTCTTCATCTATCGAATGGTCGTAGCAGATCCAAGGGCGGCAGCCACAAGACTGGGGCCGTAAACATGAACGATCTCTCTATCACAAGAAAGAGTTTGTTAGCAAGCATTCATCGCCCACGGGTGCGAATAGAAAGCAACGAACTGCTGAAAGAACTCATAGCTGATGCGATGATGAAATGTAACGCTGTTTGCTGTTGCTCGTGTCTGACGAAGAGATCCGTGTAGAACCGGCTGCTTTTCACTTCCCGTGAATTTTGCAATTGGTCTTCAATACACTAGCCAGTTGTAGACATAACGTGGCCTTGAACGGACTCACCTTGTCACTGTACCGTGGATGCTCCCTCGTCGTGTCGCTCGTAGGTGTTTAATCGCTTGTTGCTGAATGTTGAAGGGACTTCGTCTCGCGCCGGGGAAGCCCCTCCCTCTTGTACAAATTATTCCATGTGCTTAGCCACAGATCGTTAGTGGAGGGCGCGGCCCCTGGGTCTGCGCCTTCGTTTCGTCGCTTTTGTAGCCGTGATGGTATTTGGCAGAACTTCCTGCAGCCATGCTCCGTCGGATGGGCGCTGTGCCTACGCATGTATGATCGTCTTCCACGACGACCACAGTCACGCACATCTTCGCTGCGGAAAATGTTGCATTCACCCTGAAGGGACACCCCTTCTCGGCGTGGGCGCAAACAACACTGTTGCGTAGTTAGTCGGATTTTTTTTTTTTGGAGCGACAAGTGAATTTCCGAGACAGCCCACATCCGCATCGCAGTCTTGAAGGCGGGAAAGTCCTCAAATTGTTGACCGACATACAGAGGTCTGACCTCTGGTAACGGTGGAGATGGAGAACGAGGCATAATAGTGGAGGATGATTGGTGGGTGGGCGGCTTGCAACGGGCAGCGGGCAGATGAGCCAGTCGATGGTGATGAAGTTTTTTTTCTTCTTTTTTTCCCCCCTTTTTGGAGCCTCCTTAGGACATGAGGATGTAGGTAGTTAATTGCTTGCTTCGTTGTATGGCAGTAATGTTCGTCGCTGAGCAGGCTCACTTAGACATTTCGAGGGGAACTACTTACTTACCTACTCTAGATACATACATCTTTTTCCATTTCTTTTCTTTCTTTGACTTCGCGCCCGTTTTGCTTTCGCTTCTGCAGCCCATGTCCCGCGCCGTGCGGTGGTGGCCGGGATCGGGGGTCAGTTGAGGTAGCGATCTTCTTGGCCTACGTATATATGTAGATAGTTATCTATGATACTTTTGAAACCGGTTTACAGCGCTAGTCCGCCTCAGGTTAGCGCCTCGACGGCAATTGAACGTTACTTAATTAGGAGGTTGAGAGGTTGAGGCTCGCAGGCGCCCTTACGCCAGCATCGTGAGAATGCTAGATGTAGACCTTTACAAAATATCCCGCGGAAAATCAAAACAACGAGAATCACAGAGGCAATAACGGGAAGCAGCAAAGCCAATTTTACTACACCAAGCGCGCTTGACACCGCCATATTGCAATTCACCGCTCTCGTTCTTACACTTATACTTCAAGAAGCTGCCGGCGAAGGTTCAGACGACTGAGATGAAGGTGACCATCTTTCGAAGCTGGCTGTCCCTCTACCTCTACCACTTCGCACAGCCAACTGTAGACCTCTTGCGCAGGTTTACTCGCTGTTCCTTGCCCACCGTACCCGACCAACTCTAGGGATAATCAACTCCTTATAGCCGCCCCCCTGCGCTGAGCCTGCCGAGGGAGTCTGCCGAAACCGCGTACGCCGAGCCTGCCGAGGATGCGTCCACCGAGAACGCGCGCGCCGAACCCGTCGAGCCTGTCGAACACACGCCGTCCATGCCGAGGAAGGGCTCGAGATTCGGTGCATGTGCTCTCAGGACTCTTATCCGGGTTTATACATACGGTAGGTAATTAACTGCCTTTACCTACTTCCATAGCACGCACTTGTGCTTCACTTCCGGAGAAGCTGCGCCAGGCTCTGCAGGAAAGGCTGCATAGCCATTTCTCGACAAGTAATAATCGCCACCTCAGAAGAACGATCAACTCCCACACGCAGAAAACCCCCCGAAATAGCGGACTCGTCCTCGAGTAACTACACGTCAACAGTCCTACATCCGAACACTTGTCGAAAGTCGAAATCGCATTGCAGCAAGAGCACTCGGCGCATTTAAAAACAGACGCGAATCCACGATGGCGCCCAAACGGTCCTTCGTCTCCCTCTCTCCCAAACCACCCTCATATGAATCCCCCCTCCCGCAATCCCTTCCCAGGCCTGGGCATCCGACAGCAGAGCCTCCCGTCCGGCGCTGGATACAGCTGGCCCCATGTGCCGTCCTCCATGGCACGCTCCCTCGCAGGCGGCGCTAGTCGCGTGCGCGGTGTCGCCTCGGTAGGCGACAGCGGCGGAGTGAGCTCTCCCGTGCTCTTCGGCAGGACCGGGCTCTCCGGATTACTTTGGCCGGGAGAAGTGGCGACGAGGTGCATATCCGTGGCGGAGCGGGACGGGAACTTGTGGGTGTTGTGGGCTTTGTTCAGCACAGCGAAGTCAGTCGGCGCGTGCAGGGCCGCGGACGGGACTTGGTGGTGAGAGGACGAGGCCCTGGGCGAGCCCGAGAACTCGGTCGGCGGGGTGACGCTCGCGTACGCCGAGTGCCGGAACTCGACCGAATGGCCGCGGCCGGAGCTGTTGCGGTCGCACGCGGCCGTCTCCGTGTGCTGCGAGCAGAGCGACAGCGCGTCGTACGAGTCCGCGATCTCCTCCGCGATCCGGTCTAGCGCCGCCGCGGACTCGTCGGATTGCAGCGACACCGGAGGCCCGTACGACGACCGCGGCGTCGCCGTGGAAACGGGCAGGGGGTAGTCGTGCGGCGACATCGTGTGCCGGAAGGTCGGGGACGTGTCCGGGTTACAATACGCCCGGGGCGGCGTCGGGATTTCGATCGGAGTCGGCGACGTCGACGTCGTGGCGTCCTTGGTTTCGGCACGTTGTTGTGGCGGCGGCGGCGGCGGTGGCGGCAACGGTTTGCGCTTGACCATGCTGCTCCGCTGAGACTGCAGGAGTGATTCCATCCACTCTAGGTGTCGCACGAGCTGCGAGATGATGTTTTGCTGCTCGTTCATGAAGCCGATCTGCTGCTCGACCAGATGGATGAGCGATCCGGGACCCATCTTTGCCGGCTCCTCCGGGGCCGGCGTGCACGGCTCGGTCACGATCTCTACCGCCGCCGTCTGGACCTGTTTGGGGAGATGCGCCTGTCCGAGCGGCTGGGTTTTGGGTGCTGGCACGGCCGGTCTTCTCGGCGGTAACGGCGGCAACACCGGCGCGTCGACAGACACCGGTCTGCGGACGCCGGTCACCAGCACCGGAGCGCTGAGCTTCTTCGCACCCTCGTCTCTGGGCTGCATCGACGACCTCAGCGCCGACTCCGACTTCCAGTGTTTCGGTCTCCTCCATCCGGGCGGTTCGCTGGAGAAGGCGGCCGAGGGGCTCGTGTTCGGGTCCGGGTTCTCGGCGAGGAATACACGGCGGACGCGGTCCATGATTTGCAGCCGTGGCATCGAGTGGTGGAGATCTCGTATCGTTTCGCGGGAGACCACCATCACCCACCATCATCGTACAATCGCCACCAACCCCCCGTATCCCAGACCCTTCCTTATGAAGCTCCGGGTCTTTGTTACCGCCCCCCCCCCCTTCTCGCTCGTGGGGCCACAGCACGGAGTCGCAGCTTCGGCCCACGGGGTTGGAATTCTGACCGTTGTGGCATGCATGCACCGCTTCCGGGCAAGAGTCGGGACGATCGCATGTTGGAGCATACCGGGGAGCCCTAACCCTTTCCAACTGTCCCTTCCATATGTTCGTACATTCCTGCGGCCAACCCCTCTCCCTCCGGATCGCCTCGCAACTTGATATACATACATAGCTTCGAGACCCGAGCAGGGGTGGGCCATCACAATAGCTCACCCGACGGTTTGTGCAGAGGCTGACCCACCCATCTCGGTCGTAGCTGTGTATCCTTCTTCGCTGACCGGTCGTCACTGGCGAACAGTGATTACCGTATACATTTCTTCACTCTGATTTCCCTTCAGGACCGAGAAGCAAGTTGGGGGGTTTACGCTCCCAGCTCGTCTTGGCTATGTAGATAGGTATCGGACAGAAAGTTTTCCCATTCCAGCCTTTTTCCGAAAAACGAATCCGCCTGCGAACTACGCAAGTTGTGGAGAAAAAAAAAACGAGCTCACGTATGTAACTAATGTTCTTGAGTCTTGCCCATCGGGGTTGTCTAAACACACGGTTTAGGGCCGAGTCTGAGGTCGATAGATATGCGGAGCCCCCGGACTGAGGGATACGGATGGGGATGGGCATGGCCCCTCACGTATGTGTCGGAGGAATGAGAGTGTGTGCATACGAGGGAGGGAAGAGAATTTTGCGCCTCCTGTGGTGATCGGGTAGACTTTCCACTTGTCTCTGTTTCGCCACGCAGAAATTACTTCTTCTGCTCTATTCCAATGCTCCAAGATTTCGAGCTGTTCGCTACAGGAATTCCGACACCAGATATGTACGTATGGATCCGCACCCCCAGTTG
>Ga0307516_10006252_pt1 | contig 14003 bp, 15 predicted proteins | sample 19_EM_MG_FD_203310 | JGI IMG/M metagenome (GOLD analysis project Ga0307516, IMG submission 203310) | Populus trichocarpa ectomycorrhiza microbial communities from riparian zone in the Pacific Northwest, United States - 19_EM | ecosystem: Host-associated > Plants > Roots > Unclassified | place... | reverse complement strand
TACTGCTCGCTGCTCTCCTGGCAGCTACTTTTCACGCGAGGTGGTCCCTTTCCCTCTCTCTCTCTTTCTCTTTCTCTCTTTTCTCTCTCTCTCTCTCTCTCTACAGCGCTGGGCCTGTGCTCCAGCCGCTGTCTTCGCTCTTCTCGGCGGTAGTTTCGATGCTTCTCACGTGCCCTCCTTCGCTGACCTCTGTCGCGGAAGGTGGGGGGGGGGGGTGGGTGGCTCGTCGCTCGTGCCGCGGGATACCACCGAAAACACGAAAGAAAAAGTGTTGCTACCAGTTGAGGGGTAGCAAGAAGCATGTCCATTATAGAGAGGCGAGCGCCGGCCTCTTATACGAGTGTCCGTGCGCCGCCTGTGACTGTCTACCGTGACTGTCCTATGTAGCCCTATATCACACTCCTGTAGCACTGTCCGTGTCACCCGAACTCTAGACACACCGCTGGGCGTAGCGTCCGCAGCGTCCGCAGCGGCCGGAATCCTCCTCCTACAAGAATGCGCAATTTGCTACCATGTGCTGATTAATACAGCATACAAACTGTCATGAAAGGTCAACAAGCGGAAGAACGAGTAATCTGCTGTGCCATCCACCTCATAATTTGGCAGGAAAACCGTTGGGAAAGCAATAAATGAGCAGAAAAATGAATGATACCACAACCAATCTATGGTATGTGGAAAGTTAGCAATGTCATTGACAAGCGGATAAAAGGGGTGCCCCCACCGTCAAGATGTCATGCAATCCGTCGAGTAATACAGCACAAGAAACATCAGAAAAGTCGTAGACGAGTGGAAGAATAAGTGATATGGGACGCAAACCTTCGTAAAAGCCATTGACAAGTGGAAGTCTGAGTACTGCACTGCCATCCACAGAGTAATAGAGGCAATAAACCCGGCAGGTAGGAACTATATACATTGAATGGTCAGTGTCCATACGTTTTGCAAAAAGACATTAGAGCGTACTTGGAAACGAATGAGTCGTCACTATGACAAGAGGTCCAAGGAGGCTCCCATAATGAAGGTTAGAGATCTCATGATGCTCAGCAGCAAGAACCTTAGGACCTGGCATCAGTCAAAGAAACTCGATCACAAGATGAAAGGCCTGTTCGAGATTGAAAAGGTTGTTTCTCCAAACGCGGTAAAGCTTAAGCTGCCAAGACATTGGAGACTCCACAACGTATTTTATGTCTCGTTGCTAGAACTGTATGGTATTTCGAGTAAGGCAAGCCATACTCTACCTGACCCTGAGAGGGTTAGAAACGAGGCTGATGAGATGGATGTTGATGTCGAAGAAGGTCAATAGGAGATTGAAGGCATCATGGGAAGTTCCTATGATCAGGACGGCAACGTGAAGTACCTCACGAAGTGGGTGGGGTTTCCCTAGGAGGAAAATTGGACGGAGGAACCCTTGGAGCATTTTCTAGGATCGGGGGAAGGGATGATTAGGGCCTTGCACAGAAAGCACCCCAACGCGGCGAAGGATCCAAGGGTCAGACTACGCGATTCAGTCAGTACCTTTTCCTGGTGAAGCTATAAGGGGATCCGGGTTTTTAATGGCTGACAAGACACCGAGGTCATGGTTTGATGTAGTGGATAATTGTGTTTTCCTTGGTTAAAGGTTTTTTGGTTTTATCTGCAAGGAGGTTTTCCTTTTTTCCTACATGTTAGGTTTTTTGGGTTTTAACAAGGAGGGAATAACAGTCAGGGTTGATGAACTTTGGTCCGAGGATGAACCCTTGTGAGGGAGGGGGTAGTGTTACACCCAGCGCACTGGTGACACCCCAAGACATCCAATTAGTATGACTAGCCGGATTCAATCTGAGGATTGAGGCCAAGTGACATTTCATGAGTGAAAGTCACAGGCTGGGGCGAGCTTTGAAAGAGAGGAGTATTACTGATCCAATAACAGCCGGGTGGTAACTCAAGGTTACCAACGGGAAAGGGGATGAGTGCCAGCCTCAGGTGAGGGGTTAGTCACATCCCTGGGAGGTGTCAAGGTTATCCTCCGCAAGACCCATACTGTTACACCCAGTGTGCTGGTGACACCCCAAGACATGCAATTAGTATGACTAGCCAGACTCAATCTGAGGATTGAGGCCGAGTGAGATTTCATGAGTGAAAGTCACGGGCTGGGGCGAGCTCTGAAAGAGAGGAGTATTACCGACCCAACAGCAGCCAGGTGGTAACTCAAGGCTCCCAAAGGGAAAGGGGATGAGTGGCAGCCTCAGGCGGGGGTCTGGTCACATCCCTGGGAGGTGTCAAGGTTATCCTCCGCGAGACCCATACTAAAAGCTACTAGTTGCCGTATACCAGCAAAAAATGTCAACTTTTTCTGGGTACAATATAACTCATGAGCGGTCGTGCAGGACGCGCGAGGGGGAACGGGTCCGGTGGGTATATGAGGGGAGCCAGACCATCTGTCAGTTGTTTGAAGAAGATCGGACCTTAACTTGTTAAGTTACAGAGACGTATTCTTCAGTTAACTGTGATTGCTGCGGCACTTGTACCGATGTCACCAGACATTCCTGGAAGCATCTAGACTCATAGATTGCGACCCCGAATGCACCTGAGAAGCATTTAGCCAGTAAGGGCTGCGATCAGGAGCACAAGGGTGATGATGCCTACAAGGGATTACAAACGAAGATTGTTCGCAAGCGCTCGGATCGAAGATCTTCTGGGTCCATACCTATCAATGAGTGCCATGTCCCAATCAACCCTAACTCCCTCGGACGAGGAGAGACGCTACTACGTAATACTAAGGTATTGCGCTTCCCAAGTCAGCCCAAGGGCGGACGGCCAAAGAGTCGGCGCGACATTTAAAGAGCGCCAGTTTCCTATGTAGAGAGGCATCAGCAACGATCAGTCGGAAGTTGAGCCTTAACAATATTACATTGTTTCTGGGATCAACTCTCTAGTGATATTTCGAATGCGAATCTCTTAGTGAATTTTCCCATCCGCTCCCATGCGAATTCTTCGGAACTACACAGTTGCTCTGCTGCCATCATACAAGTGTTGCCCACTCAAGGGTGATTGACTGTTGGTGACCACCTAGGGGTTTGTGCTGTTGGTGAAACACCCGAGTGTTACACATACTAAAAGCTACTAGTTGCCGCATACCAACAAAAATGTCAACTTTTTCTGGATACAATATAACTCACAAGCGGTCATGCAGGACGCGCGAGGCGGAGCGGATCCGGTGGGTATATGAGGGGAGCCAGACCATCTGTCAGTTGTTTGAAGAAGATCAGACCTTAACTTGTCAAGTTACAGAGACGTATTGTTCAGTTAGCTGCAATTGCTGCGGTACTTGTACTGACATCACCAGACATTCCTGGAAGAATCTAGACTTATAGATTGCGACCCAAATGCACCTGAGAAGCATTTAGCCAGTAAGGGCTGCAGACAGGAGCACGAGGGTGATGACACCTACAAGGGGGTGCAAAAGAAGATTATTAGCAAGCACCCAGATCGAAGATCTTCTGGTTCCATACCTATTAATCAGTGCCACGTCCCAATCAACCCTATCTTCCTCTGATGAGGAGAGACACTGTTACATAATACTGAGGTATTGTGCTCCCTAAGTCAGCTCAAGGGCAGACAGCTAATGAGTTGACACGACATTTAAAGAGCGCCAGTTTCCTATATAGAGAGGCACCAGCAACAATCAGTTGGAAGTTGAGCCTTAACAATATTATATTGTTTCTGGGATCAACCCTCTAGTGATATTTCGAACGTGAATCTCTTAGTGAATTTTTCCATCCACTCCTGTACGAATCCTTCGGAACTACACCGTCGCTCCACTGCCATCATACAAGTGTTGCCCGCTCAAGGGTGATAGACTGTTGGTGACCACCTGGGCGATTGTGCCGTAGGTGAAACACCTGAGTGTTACATTCAGATATTCCTCACCGACGTACGTAGGCTGGAGAAAAGGGGGTTTGGAAGGGCAACTACTACAAGCAGTATGTTGAGGCACAAGAAATTGCCTTTACACTATTAAATATTAGAAGTGGTTTCTGGAATACAGGTCTAGTTCCCTGAGACTTTAAGGCCCTACATCGAACTCTCAATACTCCCACATCTGCAGCAGTCAGCAACCTGGTACCACCACAATGTTCAACCCCACCCCTGTGTGTCCTATTATCCATGTCCCCTATTGAAATGCATGTGATTACTACACTCCACAACCAGTATTCCTTGGAACACCTCGTCCAATTGATGTCTCTTGATCTTCAAGGTAGTAATTTACTGAGGGCTTGGAGGATGAAACATGTCCTTGAAAAGTTTAAGAAAACAGGAATTATTTTTGGCCACATGTGGGATTTCACATAAGAGCGACTTACAGCTACAACCTAGTGGCAGGACAATCAAGAAGTAAAGTCCAAACATCGACGGAGGATTCCAGAAGAAGGTGTCATTCTCAAAGACAAAAAGAGTCTACATAAGTATATCAGTAAGGCTGAGGCTGGCTCAAGGTTTATGCAGTTGGACAAGCTACAAAGGTGAAAGGATAAGGCTATCAATTGGATCTCCAGGTGTAGGAGTTGACGGCAAAAAAGGTGAAGTACCAGACCATGGAACAAGTGGGCAAAAAGCTACTGGCAACCTGGAAGTCTGTAGCTAGACTGGAAGAGTCGGAGAAGAAGGAACTGGACCAGTTCTGTAATGGCGGTGGTTCTCCAAGGTACTCGAGTGAGTTCGAGTGACGCCGCGAGAGCGGGAGCGGAAGCGGGGCGGGAACGGGAACGGGAACGGGAACAGGAACGGGAACGGGAACGGGTGTCACGAACCTGGCGCGACAGGCTCCTTGGCGCCGGCACTGGTGCCACTCTCACCCATGTCACCCTGTGGTTCGTCCTCGTTTCCGCTGCCGCAGCCGGGGCCATCCTCCGCGCTTAGGCGCCTCGACCGATCTCCCCCATATCGTTCTGGTAGTGATACCCCCGACCGCTGGCCGGTCTAGACCTCTCTCCTTCATCTCCATTATGTTACTTGCGTGTCCTTTCTCCTGTCCGCTACATTTGTTGTCTCCCATTGATTGAGCTTGCGCGTCCTTCTCCCATATTCGTTACGGGTATTGTTTTCCCTTGATTAAGTTGTACGTCAGTCTTCCTTTCCTTTACTGTTACTGCTTGCGCGTCCTTTCTGCTGTTGCCGCGAGTAGAGTGTTGGCCGCGCGGTGGCTGAGTGTGATCATGTGTTTTCCTTAGGCGCGGCGATCGAGTCATAATGTTAGACGGAGGAACTGTGTCAGTCTTGCGGGCAAGCTGTGATTCCACAGAGGGAAAGAAAATTATAAAGGAAGGGCGCGGTAGCTAGTCTGGAGATTCTTCTCCATGCAATCTATTATCTCTCTCCACAGACCTACCTCTCTATCCCCGTGACCGGCACTACGACCATCCCTCCCCAGAACAACGAGCCCACACAAGGCGTGTGAGAAAAGCCGCGAAGAGACCACGCCGGGCGTGACGGATACCGCGAGAACAACGAGCCTATGCAAGGCGTGTGAGAAGAGCCACGAAGAGACCAAGCCAGGCGTGACGGATACCGCGAGAACAACGAGCCCACGCAAGGCGTGTGAGAAGAGCCGCGAAGAGACCACGGCGGGCGTGACGGATACTGCGAGAACAATGAGCCCACGCAAGGTGTGTGAGAAGAGCCGCGAGGAGACCATGCCGGGCGTGACAGATACCGCGAGAACAACGAGCCCACGCAAGGCATGTGAGAAGAGCCGCAAAGAGACCACGTCAGGCGTGACGGAAACAGCGAGAACAACGAGCCCACGCAAGGCTTTTGAGAACAGCCGCGAAGAGACCATGCTGGGCGTGACAGATACCGCAAGAACAATGAGCCCACGCCAGATGTGTGAATACACCAGAAGTGTGAGTACGCCGGAAGTGTGAGTAGGAGCGCTCGCTCCGCAGACCCAAGCCTACGTTGCCTGTCGAGCCAGAACGGAGAACTGAGGCAGGATCTTGATACTAGATTGCGTCTCCCCATCGACACCTGACGTAGCAACGAAAAAGACACAGTGGATTCCCAGGACAAAAGCACCGGGGACCCCCTCAACCTTAGCAAATTCAGAGACGTCCCTGACGACCAGCGAGCGCCGAGCCCAGTAACCCCCGAACAAAGATCTAGACCCCAGAGCCCCAAGTCCCCCGAACAACTCAAAAGAATGACGGAAGCCCCGGGACCCCACCTGTTGACAACAGAAATGCTTCAAACACTTTTAGCTGCACGTGACAGACCGCCGCAGACTAGTTACCCAAAGCTCAGGAACCCCGAACCATTCGAAGGAGAAAAAACGAAATTCAAAACATTCCTGGTCCAGTGCGAGCTGAAGTTTAGAACAGAGGAAAACCGATTCGATGACGATGAGAAGAAAACAGGATATGCATCCTCCCTACTGCGAGGGGTGGCATGGAATTGGGTTGAAACCTTCCTAAACCAGGAAGGTGGAATCAACCTGACTTGGAAAGAACTAAAGACCAACATGAAGCACGCCTTCAGCCAGGTAGACGCCGAGGAAATAGCGTTCGAGAAATTCCAGAAGATCCAGCAGGGAAATCAGACAGCGGCCACCTACTGGGCCAAATTTCAGCGAATCAAAGCAGACCTCCCATACGTGGACAACGTATACATTGCAAGATTCCGAGACAGATTACACCCCGAGGTAAAAAAGCACCTAGTCATGAGCGAAACCCCCGCCACAGTCTTGGTGGACTACGCCATGGCCGCCATCAAAACGGATAGCCGCCTATGCAACCTCGGAGTCATTAATCTACAACCTACCACCAACCCAGAAGCGCGCTTCCACGTCAACACAAAGGAGCCTCCGTCGACGCCCCCAGGAGACCCGATGGACCTCGATGCCACCTGATGATTCAAATTCGCAAGGGGAACGCCAAACCAATTCCCACGACGAGCAATCACGGGAGAATGTTACAACTGCGGAAAGAAAGGACATTTCGCAAAAGAATGCCCCCAGCCCAGGAAAGAACGAGTTCGATGGAGAAGACCATACAGGACCGCGGAAGTCACCTTCGAGGAGACGACCGAAGAAGAACCGTCGGGAAACGACTACCCTGGGGAATAAGTGCCGACAACCACCACCCGAGGGAAACACCTGTTGTCAAACCTGAAGAAAACCCACTGTACCGAGTACGAACCACCCGATACGACCGCGAGGAGAAAATTATGATCAAAGTACGAATCCAGGGGACAGACGGGAACGAATACACCACTACAGCCTTGGTGGACAGGGGGGCATCAGAAAACTTCATCGATAAGGCCTATGCTAAGGCCAGCGGAATACCTATGCAACAAAAAACAACACCAAGACGAGTATTGACAGTCGACAGAAGTGAGGTCACCGGCAGGCCGGTAAGCCATGATGCTCAAATCCACCTAACCATCAACCATCACGAGGAGGACATCTGGCTACACTGCATCACGATCGGGAACGCCCCGATCATCCAGGGACTCCCGTGGCTCAAACTCCACGACCCAGTGATAGGGTGGAAGAATCACACCGTGAAATTCCACTCCGACCACTGCGCCGAGAAATGCCTACCCAGCTCACCAAGAGCCAACACAGTCCCAGAAGAAAAGGCCACAGAGCAATACTATAAGAAAACACCGGCAGAAGAGGAGAACTGGGAAATCGGCGAAACAGACCCATGGGAGGTATACCAGACAGTAATCGACAAAATCCAAGAAACCTCCAGAACGAGCAAGAAACCAATTCACCCAGAATATCACAAATTCCTCGATGTATTCACCAAACAAGAACCAACGACACCCCCACCTCACCACACGCAGGACCATCATATCCCGCTGGAGGAAGGGAAAACGCCCCAGTATGAGCCCTTGCGACCCCTGAATGACAAGAAAATGAAGGCTGTCAAAGAATACTTGGATGTCAACGAAAAACGAGGATGGATCCGTGCATCCACTTCCCTGGCCGGAGCGCTGATCCATTTTGTGAAGAAGAAGGATGGAGGACTACGCTTGTGCGTGGATTACCGACAATTAAATGAAATCACAGTCAAGGACCGGATACCATTGCCATTGATCGGAGAATCCCTAGATCAACTGTCCAGTGCCACCGTCTACACCAAACTCGATATCCGAGACACATATTACAACCTCCGAATCGCAGCAGGAGACAAGTGGAAAACGGCCTTCCGAACCCGGTACTGACTATACCAATACTGCGTCATGCCTTTCGGGTTGACCAATACACCGGCGTCGTTCCAACGATGGATAAACGAGATTCTGAGCGAATACCTGGATATTTTCTGTGTGGCATATCTGGACGACATCCTCATCTTCTCGCAAAATCTGGAAGACCACTGGAAGCACGTCCGAACAATCTTAAGACGAGTTGAGGAAACCGGGCTCACGCTGAAAGCATCTAAATGCGAATTCCATACAACGGAAACAGAATACTTGGGATATGTCATATCACCAAAGGGACTGCGAATGGACGAAGAAAAGATCCGAACAATCAAGGAATGGAAAGAGCCAACAAATGTAAAAGGAATCCAGAGTTTCCTGGGATTTGCCAACTTCTATTGTCACTTTATCAGAGACTACAGTAAGATCACGACGCCCCTATCCTCCCTCACAAGGAAGGAAAAAGAGTGGGAATGGGGCGACAAACTGCAAGGAGCGTTCGATACCCTAAAAACGGCAATGATCACGGTACCCATACTATAGCACTTCAACCCAGAATGAGCCGTCACCATCGAAACAGACGCCTCGGACTACGCCATAGGGGCAATTTGCTCGCAACCAGACGATAGCGGAATTCTACACCCAGTAGCCTACTACTCAAGGAAACTCAAGGACCCGGAGTGCAACTACGATATCCACGACAAAGAGCTACTGGCGATCGTAGACGCACTGCGAAAATGGGATACCTATTGCAAAACAACGGGACCCAAAATCACGATTCTGACGGACCACAAAAACCTCGAATATTGGAAAACGAAAAAAGATCTGAACCTACGGCAGGTCTGATGGGGTGAGCAGCTAGCAAACTACGACTTCACGATCAAATACCGACCAGGAAGATTAGCCGGCAAACCAGACATCCTCTCAAGAGAGTCAGGAGACTCTCCCTGGGAAGGGGATATGAAGCATCGACAGAACCACGGCCGAATCCTGTTACCCGAAGAAGCGTTCGAAGCACTCCAGGCCAATACAACGGAAACCATCAACCTCAAGATAGACAAGGAACTCCTGAATGAAATCCGGACACTAAGCGCAGCAGATGAAGAGATCTAAGAAATCCGGAGGGAAAAAGCGAGCGGGACCACCTGTGATAGAAAGATCACGCTAGGGTTATACGAGGAGAACAGCGGGTTGCTAATATACGATGGCCTCATATGGGTCCCGGACAACGACACTCTACGACTACGCATATTAAGAGACCACCATGATGCGCAAGCTGCGGGACACACTGGCCGAGCAAGAACCCTGGAACTTGTTAGCCGAAATTTCTACTGGCCAGGGCAACGAAAGTACATCCACAGATACGTCGACCACTGTGACACCTGCCATCACATCAAGACAATCCGACACGTGCCATTTGGACTGCTAAAGCCACTCGAACTCCCACACCGACCATGGGACACGATATCAATAGAGTTTATCACCGTGCTGCCGATGAGCAACGGAAAAGACGCGTTATGGGTAATAATCGATCGCCTCACAAAGATGGGACATTTCGTCGCCTGCCAGGGTACCATGGACCCTGAAGACCTAGCAGACCACTTCCTCCGACAAGTTATAAGACCATACGCACTGCCAAGCAGTATTGTATCAGACAGAGGGTCCCTGTTTACCTCAGACTTCTGGAAACGAGTAACGGAAGCACTCGGGATATCACGCAACCTCAGCACAGCCTTCCACCCACAAACGGACGGACCAACGGAAAGAGCCAATGCCACCCTCGAGCAGTATCTCCGGGCATACTGCAACTACTAGCAGGATGACTGGGAAAGGTTGTTGCCAATTGCCGAATTCTGCTACAACAACACACAAACCGGAACCACAAAAATAACCCCCTTTTTTGCCAACTATGGATATCACCCTCGTTTCCTACCAGACCTCGGCACCCGGAACGAGGAGACCCTGGAAGTGTTGGAATATGTCGCGGCATTAAGAAGGTTGCATGAAGAACTTCGAGCAGAGATCAAGGACGTCCAAATGTCTCAAGCAGAGCAAGCCAACAAAGCACGACATCCAGACCCGGTACTGAACCCAGGCGACAGGGTCTGGCTATGACGGAAACACATCCGGACAACCCGACCATCGAACAAACTGGACCACAAGCAGATAGGCCCGTACACCATCCTCGAGAAGGTAGGCTCAAGAGCATATAAACTAGACCTACTGGCCACTATCAGGATCCACCCAGTTTTCCACATCAGCCTCCTCGAACCCACAGCCAGCACCGAACCCATCCCAGGACACCAACAAACACCGCCACCACCTGTGGTCATCCAAGAACAGCAAGAGTGGGAAGTAGAGAAAATCCTCGACTCCTGACGCCGTAGAAACCAGATCCAGTATCAAGTCAAGTGGACTGGTTTCCACGACCCCAATCGTACCTGGTATCCTGGCCGCAACTTTGAGAACTCACCCAACCTCGTCCGCTAGTTCCACGAGGAATATCCTGAGAAACCCGCACCCCAACTCTAAAAAACCCGATATGTCCACCACCACCACTGTAAGCACCAATGAAGGCTGGACCTTCGCTGGCTACAGCCGCACCTCCGAGTTTCCCATCACAACCTCCGCTGATAACGAACAAACCGAACTACCCACCAACGAACCCAACAATGACTGGGGCATTGCCGCCACCACGACCGACGGATGGGGCGCCCCTCCAGCCGCACCTTCGCCCCCGCTGTCCGCCGCAGGACAGCCACATACCAACGACAATGTATCTCTGCACTGGACGGCCTGCTACGATAACTACTGCAAACACCCACCGCCAGAGCAAGGACAATAACTACTACCCGCACCGAAGCCACCGCCGCCGAGCGACAAACTGCGACTGCCAGCTCCCACACCCTAACGAACTACTCGAAGTAACCCGCGAACGACGCCTCAACCCCGCCAAAGCATGCGCGCACTGGTACCGAGGAAAGCAGGTCTGCCCCGAATGCCAGTTCCTCGTGAACATGGAAAACCACCACCTCCGCTGCAGTGCTGCAGCCCCACATGAAACCTTGGCGGACATCACACCACCACAGGAAGATCAGGAAAACATAAACCCCCTGGCCGCGACTGCAGCACTACAGGACGAGCAACTCGCCCTCCTGGGGGAAATCGTCACCATGATACATCAAACAACCACCTGGGACGTCCGCCACAATCATGTCGTACACCGGACGCACGCCCAGCGGATGAACGAGTTCCACTACGTGGACCAACAGCAACTCAAGCAGATGACCAACACCCTGGGAGCCCTCATCACCGAACAACAGCGAATGAACGAACAACTCCAAGCCCGGCAGCAGGCTAGCTGGCAAGTCCGCATCGACTGCACCCCCATCCGCCGCTGGACCCTGACGACCCGACATGACCTCGTCGGAGCTTCAGTCTGGACAGGGGAAGTACTGTCACGAACCTGGCGCCACAGGCTCCTTGGCGCTGGCGCCGGTGCCACTCTCACTCTTGTCACCCTGTAGCTCGTCCTCATTTCCGCTGCCGCAGCCGCGGTCATCCTCCACGCTTACGCGCCTCGACCGATCTCCGCTATATCGCTCTGGTAGCGATATCCCCGACCGCTGCCCAGTCTAGATCTCTCTCCTTCATCTCCGTTATGTTACTTGCGCATCCTTTCTCCTGTTCGCTACCTTTGTTGTCTCCCATTGATTGAGCTTGTACGTCCTTCTCCCATGTTTGTTACGAGTATTGTTTTCCCTTGATTAAGTTGTACGTCAGTCTTCCTTTCCTTTACTGTTAATGCTTGCGCGTCCTTTCTCCTGTTGCCGCGAGTAGAGTGTTGGCCGCACGGTGGCCGAGTGCGATTATGTGTTTTCCTTGGGCACGGCGATCAAGTCATAATGTTAGACAGAGGATCTGTGTCAGTCTTACGGGCAAGCTGTGATTCCACAGAGGGAAGGAAAAGTATAAAGGAAGGGCGTGGTAGCTAGTCTGGAGATTCTTCTCCACGCAATCTATTATCTCTCTCCACTGACCTACCTCTCTATCCCCGTGACCGGTGCTGCGACCATCCCTCCCCAGAACAACGAGCCCACGCAAGGCGTGTGAGAAAAGCCGCGAAGAGACCACGTCGGACGTGACGGATACCGCGAGAACAACAAGCCCACACAAGGCATGTGAGAAGAGCTGCCAAGAGACCATGCCGGGCGTGACGAATACCGCGAGAACAACGAGCCCACGTAAGGCATGTGAGAACAGCCGCGAAGAGACCACGCCGGGCGTGACGGATACCGCGAGAACAACGAGCCCACGCAAGGCATGTGAGAAGAGCCGCGAGGAGACCACACCGGGCATGACAAATACCGTGAGAATGAGCCCACGCAATGTGTGTGAGAGGAGCCGCGAAGAGACGACGCCGGGCATGACGGATACCGCAAGAACAATGAGCCCACGCAAGGCGTGTGAAAAGAGCCGCGAAGAGACCATGCCGGGCGTGACGGATACCATGAGAACAACGAGCCCACACCAGACGTGTGAATACACCGGAAGTGTGAGTAGGAGCGCTCGCTCTGCAGACCCAAGCCTACATTGCCTGTCGAGCCAGAACGGAGAAGTCGAGGCAGGATCTTGACAACAGGAAAGTCAAGGGACGTTTCCAACGGCAACGGGAACAGGAATGGAGAGCGTCAAACGGATGTGTCAACACAGACGGACAGCGTCAGACGGACGTGTCGGACAGGGAGACGGACAGCATCAGACAGACGTGTCAAACAGAGAGACGGACAGCATCGGACGGACGTGTCGGACAGAGACGGGCGGCGCTAGACGAGCGTCGACAAAACAAAGAAATCAGGGGAAACAGAGGAAACGGAAGCAAGGTTGATATTCCGAATAGAATACAAGAGGTTGCATAAAGAGAAGAAGAAGACAAAACACAGGAGACAGCCCTCCTTATATACACAGTTCTCGCAACTCCCTTTACGTCCTCCTACTCATACCCGCACAACTTACATATGTACTCATACTCACATATGTGCTCATAACCACGCAACTCATACAACCTTCTCTTCTGCAACCGGGGCCCGTAACCAACACTCTTTCAAAGATTGAGACATCCGGAGCGAGGTGACGACACTCTTTCCAAGATCGAGACATCCAGAGCGATGTGCCAGCATCAACAACCAAATCAAACAACCAAACCCAAATCGAGCGCCGGGACCTGCGCCGTGACAGTATCCCCCTCCTATTGCTGAGCTCCCGCGAAGCTTTATTCGAGAGGGCCTGGCTTGTGGGGGTATTGTTCGTGGAATCGAGTAACCGCTTCTAGCTCGTTGACGTTTCCCGCTGGCTCCCAATTCGGGTAATCAAATCCGGTCCATTTAACAAGGTACTGTAGTCGTCTTCGATACATTCGAGAATCAAGAATGGAATCCACAAACCATTCTTGCTCGCCGTCGATTTCCACCGGAGGAGGCAGTGGTTGTTGTTGTCCCGGAAGCGGATCCTGTGCTGCCGGCTCAAGTAAGGACACATGAAAAACAGGATGTACCTGCATCGAGCTGTGAAGTTCCAAACGGAAGGCGTGAGAGGAAATCTTGCGTGCGATCTTGAAGGGGCCGTGCCGTCGATGATCCAACGTTGCTGATGGTCGTCCAGTGTTCCAATTTCGAGCGTCGAGCCACACGAGATCCCACACCTGATAGTCTGGAGCGGGGAGGCGATGGGTGTCTGCGGTTTCCTGGTAGCGGAGTTGGGCGCGATGCATTTCCGTCCTCAGGTGGTCATGAATTTCGGACAATGCTTTCGCCGCAGAACGCGCT
>Ga0307516_10006251_pt1 | contig 14004 bp, 14 predicted proteins | sample 19_EM_MG_FD_203310 | JGI IMG/M metagenome (GOLD analysis project Ga0307516, IMG submission 203310) | Populus trichocarpa ectomycorrhiza microbial communities from riparian zone in the Pacific Northwest, United States - 19_EM | ecosystem: Host-associated > Plants > Roots > Unclassified | place... | reverse complement strand
GCCCCCAGATGAGGGGGCCGTTGATCTCGCGTTGAGCGGCTCAAGTCACGCCGGAGCGGTGACCTTCCCTTTGCCGCCTGCTCGCCTGGAGGGCGCCCTACCCTCAGAGCCAGACGGCTGGTGCGGCGCGGCCACCGACTCGCCAGTTCGCGTGGCCACGGGAATCAGCCTGACCTCATACGGCAACGATGGGTTGGCCCATCGGGCGACGATGACCTGGTGCAGCGACTCGATCTGTTCAGCGACCCTGCAACCCACGGTGGCAAAGAACTCTGCGTGCTCATTGGCGAGATCGGTACGCCCCAACAGCACCACACTGAGCCGCGAGGGCACGTCGATGCCGGCATCTGACATGAGGCGACGGAACTTCGCACCGTCTTCGATGCCCCACGCCACCAGCGCCGTGATCGGCGCCTGTTCAGGAGAGGCCAGAAGAGCCTTGATCTTGCTCACCAATTCTTCTTCGTAGCCGTCGCCCGGGAGTCGGGAGACGGTGATTGCCTCGATGCCGACGTTCGGAAACGCGTCTTGAAGATGACGAAACCTGCGTAAGCCGAGTTGATTCGCAAGAAAGGGGTGATCGGTCGTCGCAAAGCCAATGCGGCTATGCCCGCCCTCGCGCAGCATGGCCACAGCGGCAGCCAGAGGTTCGCCCCATTCCAGGCCAACCGTTTCGACGTCTGCCCCAGCAAGCGCGACACCGTCCACCGCGATCACATCGCATTTGTCTCTGAGCGAAGCCAGCAGGTCGATGGTGATGGTCTTGAAGGACGACTGAACCACCACCGCGTCGAAGCGCGGCAAGCCCTTCAACACCGTGCGTGCGTGATCAGGGTCGGTGTATGAGACCTCGAGAACGCGCTGCCCTTCGGCCGTGAAGCGGCATTGCAAACCATCCATGAGCGCGCGGCCCCGCGCAATGCTGATGGAGCGTCGGAGCAACAGGACGGACCGCACCTTCTTCGACGAGGCGTTCAGGAGGGTGGCCGCCGGACCACCTTCGCCCCGAAAGTAAGTTCCCCGCCCAACCTCTGCCGCGATCAAGCCACGCTCTTTCAAGCTGCGCAGCGCCCGCTGCACCACCATCTGCGAGATGCCGAACTGACGCATCAGATCGCGGATGGGCGGAAGGCGGTCTCCGGGTCGCGCCTCTCGGGCGAGGGACTCGAGGAAGTGCTCAAGATCAGAAGCTGCAGCATGCATATTCATACAATACAACACATTCGCCGGCGTGCGCGTTAGCCCGCTGGCGATGCACTGCAGAGGCGCCTCTGACCCGGGCGACGAAACGCTAACTTCTGCTGCTGACACGTTCGACCGTGAGGGTCGTCAAGGCTGCTGACTCGCCAACATACGACGCGGCGTCAAGCGCACTCAGCACATCCTCCGGGAATTCTTCTGAAGCCCACTGCGCATGCTCCTTGATCGCCTGAGCAAACGACACGCCCTCTGACTGGGAACGCTGAGCTGCCTCGTAAAGCAAGCGATGCGCTTGATGCCGACCCATGTATCGGGTGAGGCTCATCATGGCGGCCTCTGAAGCAATCAGGCCCTGCGTCAACTCGAGGTTGCACTGCATGCGCTCCGGGTGAACCATCAGGCCACGAGCCAACTTGGCGAGCGTCTCCGTGATCGAAGCAGCGAGCACGGCGATCTCTGGCAGCAAGGTGTCGCTCACGTTGGTCGCCGAAGAATCGCCTTCGTCCATGCGCACCATGGCTTCAAGCGCCATGGGCGCACGCCCGCGCAGCATGCGGCACAGGCTCACCAGCTGAAGCGCGGTGGAAGGGTTGCGCTTCTGAGCCATCGTCGAACTGCCGACCTTGCCGAAGTGAAACGCCTCTGCAACCTCGCCAATCTCGGTGCGCTGCATGAACACCACGTCCTGTGCAATCTTTTGGGCTGTGGCGGCAAGCATCGCCAGCGCGGAGACATAGTCATTCACGCGGTCGAACGACGAACGCATTGGCAGCCCGGCCGGCAAGAGCCCCAGCTGCTCGGCCATCCGCACTTCGACTTGGCGGCCCGTGCTCCCCACGGCCGCAAAGGTGCCGATGGCGCCGCCCATGCTGGCGGTGAAGGAAGCGGCCAGCCTGTCACGGATCCGCGTGCGATCCCGGTCGAGTTCATCGATCCAGCCTGCGAGCTTGAAGCCCAGTGTCATCGGCAAAGCGTGCTGGCCGTGGGTGCGACCGGGCATGACGGTCGATCGGTGCGCCAACGCCAGTTCGCACAGCGCAGAGATGGCAGCGTCGAGCTGCTTGACCACCAGCCTGTGCGTCTCCCGCATCTGCAGCGAGTTGGCCGTGTCGAAGATGTTCTGGGTCGTCGCTCCCCAGTGGAGAAATCCTGCAGCCGGCTCGCCGCACAGCGCCTCAAGCTGATGAAGCACGGGGACGAGCGGATGCTGCGCGTGAGCAATCTCTTCCGCCAACTTGCCAGTGTCGAAGAAGCGGGCCTGCGCTTTCTCTGCAATCCGAACGGCAGCTTCTCGCGGGATGAGCCCCAGGTCCGCCTGCGCGCTGGCCAAGGCCGCTTCGACGTCCAGCCAGGCTTGCAAGGTCGCCACGTCACTCCATACGCGTTTCGCGTCTGTACTGAACCAATGGCCGGTGATGAAGGAGTCAAACATGCTGGTGGTCATAAGTCTTCCATTTCGGTCGCGTCAACTTTCGGGACGATACATATCGCATTGACTTCTCTGCTCAGGGTTTTTCATTAAACAATGTGTATTTTAATTCAATACATAATGTACCTACCTGCTCGATTGCAGTCAGAGACAGCAAAACATTTGGAGACCGACTTGGATACACGACGTTCATTCCGAACTGGCGTCTTCAGTGCAGCGAGCCGCGCTGCACTGGCAACCTTCGTCGCAGCGGCCGCTGTCGAGTCCGCGGGGGCTCAGTCCTCAGTGGGCATCTACGGAATCATCGATCAGGGAGTCGTCAAAGCGAACGGCGGCACCACACCTGGGGCCATGCTTCCCGGCCGAGGCGCATCACCGGATGTCTGGACCGTGAAGGCCGGCAACACATCGCGGCTCGGGTTTCGCGGTCAGGAAGACCTGGGTGACGGCGCCTACTCCCGCTTCCAGATCGAGCATCGTTTCGCGGTGGACACCGGTGCCTCGAGCAATGCCAACGTCTTCTGGCTCGGCCGCTCGGTCGTCGCCGTCGGAAGCAAGACCCTGGGCGAGGTTTACGCCGGGCGCGAGTACTCCGCGGCGTATGCGGTCGCGCTGAACGCCGACCCGACGTACTGGAGCTACGTGAGCCAGACCGGTTCGGCCTACACCTACGCGAACTACACGCCTGTCGCCACGACGGTCGAGGCGTCGAACATTCGCTGGGCGAACACCGTGGGCTACAAGACGCCGGCCTGGGGCGGCTTCAGCGCAGAACTGGCCACCGCATTGGGCGAAGGAACGCGCAAGCGCGCCACGTCGGGCAACGCCCAGTTCAAACAAGGCGCGCTGTGGCTCGGGTTCGGCTTTGACCGGCTCGATTCGGCGACGAACCTCGCGCTCGTGGCTGCCGGCTACGACTTCGGTGTGGTGTACCCCAAGGCCAGCTACAGCCGCGCCGAAGGTGGACTGAACGGCGATGCCACCTCGTTCACCGTCTCGGCGTTGGTACCGTTCAGCGTGGGCCGCGCTTTCGTTTCGTATGGCAGCCTGCGCCCCGCCAACCATCGCGACTCGAAGATGGTCGGCGCAGGCGCTCAATACGATTTGAGCAAGCGCACGCTGCTCTACGCCAACCTGGGCTCCGCCAAACAAGACCAGTTCACGCGCACCACGGCGTTCGACCTGGGCATCAAGCACACCTTTTGAGCAGGAGCAGCCATGAAGTCCAGATTGTTCGACACGGTGGCGGGCCTGCTGGCCGGCCTGCTCGTGACCGTCTCTGCGTCGGCCCAGTCCGACAAACCCGTCTCGCTCGTCGTCGGTTATTCCGCAGGAGGCAGCGCCGATTTCGTGGCGCGCGTCGTGGGTGAGGAGTTGTCGAAACGGCTCGGCCGGCAAGTGGTCATCGAGAACGATGCCGGTGCCAGCGGCATGCTGGCAGCGCAGAAGGTCATGTCCGGGCCAAGCGACGGGAGCGTGATTTACATGGGCGGCACCGACTCGGTTCTGGTACCGATGATCAATCCCAAGGCAAAACTCGATTGGGAGAAAGACCTCGTGCCGATCGGTCGCACGACCACCGTTCCGATGATCTTCGTGGTCCCATCGGACTCGCCGTACGCCACGCTTTCCGACATGGTCAGAGCGCTGAAAAAAAGCGGCAAAGACAACTTCGCCTACGCGGTTCCCGGCATCGGGACGATGCAGCACCTCTACGGCTCGCTGATCAACAAGCGGGCCAACCTGCAGATGGTGCACGTGCCCTACCGTGGCGGCGCGCAGATCGCGACAGACCTGGTGGGGCACCAGATCGACGCCGCCGTGCTGGTGCTCTCGACTGCCATGCCGTTCTTGAAGGACGGCTCCATCAAGGCGCTGTCAGTCTCAGACGCGGTGCGGTCGCCTCAGTTGCCGAACGTCAAACGCATCGGCGAAGAAGAGGGTTTCCAAGGCACGGCCTTGCCGCTGTGGCAGGGCCTGTTCCTGAAAGCCGGGACGCCGCCGGCGATCGTCTCCGCCTACGAAAAAGCACTGTTGGAAGCGCTCGGGTCGCCTGAGGCGCGCGTGAAGCTCGCCGAGGCCGGCGTCACCGTTGCCCCGATGAAAGGGCAAGAGATGAAGGCTTTCATCAAGCCCCAGGCGGACCTGTACCGCGACATCGTTCGTGCTGCGAAGATCACCATGGACTGACGTCCATTTGGCTTGGTGTGGAAGGCAACGAGTCAGCCGCATCTCGGGCACCCCGCCCCGATGTGTGCGGCCTCGTCGTTGCCTGATCCGAAGGGTCAACTGCTGGCACGCTCCCAACCGCGGCGCACTGCGTCCTTGAAGCGCTCCCACGCGCTGCCGGGGTAGCGCTGCTCCCAATCGCTGCGCGCGCCGCTTTCGATGGCGTCCCAGTCGCGCCCCGAGTAGCGGTCGTCTGCCGCGAGGGAATGGCCGTAGCGATAGGCCGGCTCATAGTCAGCATACTGCCCGCCTGCCGATGCGTAGCGGGTCTGGTAGTCAGAGCGGAAGTCGCTGTCGAACTCCTCGAACGGGCGCCGCACTGAAGTGCCTGTGGCAGCGGCGCCTTCACCGCGCTCGAAGGGCTCCACCTTGACCTCGGTTTCGCGCACCGTTTCCTGGATGTCCTGGGAGCGGGTGGACGCGTCCTTGCCAACGACCACCTCTTCCACCACGCGTGCGGTCTTCTGCACCACCGGCCTTTCGGCCGTCTCCTGGACTTCGATGGTGCGGTCTTGCAGCGACGCCATGTCGGCCTCGGTCACCGGGCGATCGACCGGGTGCCGTTCGACACGGGCATGCTCTTCGCGCAGCTCGATCGACTCGTTCACCGGCCGCTCCACCGTGCGCGAGTAGACGCGAACGCCACCCATGTCCACCACGCGCTTGCCGACCTCCACGTCTTCCCGCACGACCGGGATCACCTCGTCACTGGCCGAGCCGCGCACGGATTCCGATGCAACCGAACGGGTCGTTCCAGACACTGCGTTCGAGGCGGTCTCGCTGCGCTCAACCGATTCCAAGGCAGACGCAGAAGATGACACGTCATCTTCCGAACCGACGCTGCCACCATCGCTGACTGGCGACACGCTGGGCCGCGACGACGACCCCGTCTCGGGGACCCAACCGGCCTGGCGCCACTCGGCCACCCGTTCTTCGATGTTCACGGCGCCGGCCGCCTGAAGGGCCTCACGTGCCAAGTCGACCTTGGGCTCGTCCTCCACATCAACGCGCACGATGGTGCCGCCTCGCTTCACTGCCTCGGCATAGGTGCTCAAGTGCTCGTCAGAGTCCCTGTCATCGTCCGATCCGAAGATGCCAGCGAAGAAGTTGCGGATGCCTTCGAGCATGCCGCCGGATTCGCGACGGCCGTCCGTGTCGGTTGCCGCCGACTCGAGTTCATCTCCGTCGGCGCCGGTGAGGTGAACGCTGTCGGGGCCGAAGCCGCTGTCCTGAAGCCGTGCGGCCGCTTGCCGCGCTGCCTCGTACCGATCGAATACGCCTACTACTGTTTGTCTCATCACATTCTCCTGTGGCTGCCTTGGAAAATGCGAGCCGGAGCTCGCGCCTGGGTGGGACGATGAGCGGCCCGTCACGGCGCTGCTTGCATCGTCGTCGAAGGGATCGACCACGCGCCACGTGCCGTCTGGCGCCTGGCGCTCGACCACGGCGCGCTGCTCGCGAAGCTGGACGTCGCCCGCCAGCGGCCGGGTCGCTTGGTGCATGTGCAGGTGGATCTCTTCCGTCAGCACGAGCTGGCGGCGCAGCACAAGCTGCTCTTCATAAACCGGTACCACGAGGGTGTCTCCGTCGCGCCAGACATCACGCATGGCGTCGACGGGAACGCCCCGACGAACGCGGCTGACGGCAACGCTTCGCGATGTCGCTTCGCCGATCAGCGTGTGCACACGGTCCGTGGTCTCGACACGTACCCGAAGGGCGCCGGTGCGCTCTGACTCACGATCGACGTGCAGCGCTTCGGAGACGACAGGGATCACGCGTGCATCGCCTGCTGTCAGCTCTGAGGCCGCTGAGTCGATCGAGGATTGGGTTGCCATGGGTACTGCCGGTCTGCAGCAGATTGGGCAAGGCCCGTTCCGCGCGATGCAGTTCTTTGGCAGGGCTTTCGGCCGGGCATCGGCTGTCCGATCACCTGCAGGACGAACGTGCTTGTTGGTAGTCGCAGCGACGATTGCAGCAACTCCTTCCACCCTGCCCCTGAACGGCACGCGTGGCCTTCACGAAGAGGTGGACGAAGAGATGGAGGTCGGCTGGGGTTACTCCGTAGCTGCTCAGTGCCGACGACTTTGCAGCCGACGTGACGGCCAGCGCATCGGCTGTCACGGCGCTCGCGCCGCGCCGACCGCTACCAGCTGTATCGCATGTACACCTGTGCCGCTGGCACCAACGTCCGCTTTGCGGGGGCGGTCGCCACGCCGTCGGTGCCGGTGGCCAGTGACGACGGGAGCCTGGAAGGAACCAGGGGTGCAACGCCAAACTCGATGCGTTGTTCGCCGTTGAGAGGGCCCACCATCGCCAGTGCTCGCGCGCCCGTCGGGTTGCCCCTTGCGTCCAGGGCTGGAGCGGGCACGTTCTCGAGATGCCACTGGGAGGGGCGTTGCTTGGGGGTCAGCGCATTGAGTCCCAGGTGAAGCGGCTTGGGGCTGGCCTCTTTCGGCGCCGGTGGCGTCTTGGCCGGCTTGGCTTTTCGCTTGGCGGCCTTGGCAGGCAGCGGCTTCGCCGGCGTCGGCTCAGCGGCCTGAACGCCTGCAACGGGCAGCAGCAACGCCATGCACATCACGACCACCCACCTCGCCACAATCGTCCTTCCAGGATTGACTCCGCCTGTTGCGAACGACTCTGCCGCCCGGCCTTTACAGTCGGGTTGCAAGAAGCGGTCCTCACAAAAAAGGTCACGGAATCTGCCTGGCACTGTAGGTATGGACAACCGGGACTGCCATACGGTGTCGGCTGGTAAGCGTGTCAGGCAACTTCTGACAAATTCCGGCGGTCGCATGCCATGCCGGGGCCGCGACGGCCGGCAACGCCTCGGCTCAGCGCGCCGGTGCTTTGGCGTCCACCAGAAGCCCGTCCAGCAAGGCCTTGAAGGCCTTCACCGCGCGCTTGGCCGTGGCAGCGGGATTGTCTGAGTGGGCGATCCACTGCGCCGCATGCAACGCGGCTCCGCTGAGCAGGCGGGCAGCACCTTCCGGGTCGACGTCAATGATGAAGCCTTCGCTTTTAAGCCTTCTGAGGCTTTCAGTCATCGAGCGGTTGCATTCGCCCTGCGAAGGCCAGGTCGACGGATCACCCAGTACTGCGGGACCGTCGCGCATGACGATGCGCTGAATCTCCGGCTCCAGCGCCATCTCGATGTAGGCGATGTTCTCATCGACGAATCCCCGCCAAGGGTCCTTCGCCTTCGCAGAAATCGCATGCATGCGCCGCGACATCTCGGCGTCGATCTCGGCAATGACGGCTTGCAGCAGGCCCTTCTTGTCACCGAAGTGGTGATAGAGCGCGCCCCGTGTCAGGCCTGCGGCAGACGTGAAGTCGTCCATCGAGGCACCCGCGTATCCGACCGAGCCGAACGCCTGGCGCGCCGCCTGAATCAGCTTCGCCCGCGTTTCCGCAATCATCTCGTTGCGCGGTCTGTGCGCCATCCGTTCTTCTCCTTGACATACGCGGCGTATCTAATTTGACATACGTCTCGTATGTGATTACGATTCGCATACGGCTCGTATATATGTCGCCATCGCCTCGAAAGCAAGGAGTTTCAGATGTCCAACCTCTACAGTGAGATATTCAAGGTGCCCGGCGCCAAGGGTTTCGCCGCTGCCGGCTTCATCGCTCGCCTGCCCATCGCCATGGCCACGATCGGCATCGTCGCCATGCTGTCCCAGACCCATGGCGAGTACTGGCTGGCAGGCGCGGTCTCCGCCACCTTCGCCCTGACCAACGCACTCGTCTCGCCGCAGATCTCGCGCCTGGTGGACCGGCTCGGGCAAACCCGCGTCCTGACGCCGGCGACGGCGCTTTCGCTGGCGGGCTTCACGGGTCTGTTGGTGGCAACGCGTTTCGGCTGGCCGAACTGGGCGCTCTTCGCCTTCGCGCTTGTCGCCGCCGCGATGCCCAGCATGCCCGCCATGGTCCGGGCACGCTGGACAGAGCTCTACCGAGACACCCCCAAGCTCAATACCGCCTTTGCTTTCGAGTCGGTTGCAGATGAACTCGTCTACATCGCGGGGTCGACCCTGGCCGTTGGCCTCAGCGTCTCCTTGTTCCCAGAGGCCGGCCCGCTGGCATCGACGCTGTTCCTCGCGATCGGTTCGGCCGCCTTCATCCTGCAGAAGGGCTCTGAGCCGAAGGTGCTGCCCATGGCAAGAAGCGGTGGCACACCCGCGATTCGACTGCGCCCCGTCCAGGTCATCACCTTTGCGCTGGTTGCCATTGGCGCGATCTTTGGTACGGCGGAGGTGACCGTCATCGCGCTCACCGCTGAATTCGGCAACGCCGCTGCCGCCAGCCTGGTGCTGGGCGGCTATGCCGTCGGCTCTCTCTTCGTCGGATTGTTGTTCGGCGCCTTGAAGCTCAGAACGAAGCTCTCGCGCCAGTTCGCAACGGCAATCGCCATCGCGGCCGCAACGACAGTGCCGCTGCTGTTCGTGGGCAACATCCCGATGCTGGCATTCGCGCTGTTCGTCAGCGGGGCGGCGATCTCGCCCACCTTCATCACGGCTTTCGGGTTGGTCGAGCGCCTTGTCCCTGCCGCCAAGCTCACCGAAGGCATCACCTGGGTGATGACCGGCATAGGGATTGGCATGGCCGTCGGCTCGTTCGCGTCCGGCTGGGTCATCGACACCTTCGGCCCGGGTCAGGGATTTTGGGTATCGATCGCGGCTGGCGGCGTTGCCATCCTGACCGCTCTTTTTGGGCAGCGAAGCCTCACGGTTTCGCCGCCTGGTGGCGACAGCCTCCCTGCACTTTCGTGAATGCGGTGCTAGCCCGGCAACTCCGCCTCGAACCGGCTCAGCTCTTCATCCAGCGTACCGCGAGCGCGGAAGTTCCGGCCGGCCTTCCCGTACCAGTACTCGGCGTCCTCGAGATCGCCCTCTTGAATGTGCAAGATGCCATGCAGCCAAGCGGCCAACTCTGAGTCGTCGCTCTGCACAAGGTTGTGTGCCTCGCTCCAGTGGCCGGAGCGCATTTGGGCGAGCACTTGACGCAGGTGATTCATCGAAGCTCCTTCCTTTGAGCAGGGGCCTGAACATTCGGCCTCGAAGCAAAGTATCGCCAAATACGAGTTCTAGCGGCCCGAGAACTCCAGCACGAGCCGGTCGAGGCTCTCTTCCGTCCCGCGCAAGCGCTGAGCGCGGTCTTCATGCCCATCCAGATAGGTGAGCTGCTCGGTGTAGACCATGCGCGTGCCTCGCCGGCTGGCGAAGAACTCGACCGTCACGAGCGACACCGACAGCCGGCGTGCATCGAGCCGGATGTCGTAGGCGAAGACGATGCGCTGCGCGGCCACGATGTCGAAGAAGACCTTCTCGATTTGCTGAACGCGGCCGTCGGGGTAGACGACCTGGTGCGTCTCATGCCCGAACGGCCGAAAGTCCAGACCGTATTCGGTGGTGTGCGCGGGATGGCAGTCTGACCATCGCTGCTTGGCCTGCGGATCGGCCCAAGCTTGAAACACCGCTTCGGGTGTGGCGTCGAACTGGCGTTCGATGACGAAGTCGCTTTGCGTGCTCGGCGTGTGTTTCATCGTGCGGCCTTGCCTTTCTGCTCGGCCAGATATGCGTCGAGCCGGTCGAACTGGGCGTGAAGCTGTGTCTTGCGCTTTGCGACCCAGGCCTCCATCGCATCGAGCGCCTTGGGCTCGACCTGGTAGGTGCGCACACGGCCCACTTTCTCGGAGGCGACGAAGCCGCCCTGCTCCAGAACGGCCAGGTGCTTGACTGCCGACGGCAGCGCAATGCCGAGCGGCCCGGCCAGCTCGGACACCGAGGCCGGCCCGCGGCTCAGGCGATCGAGCATGCCGCGGCGATTCACGTCGGCCAGCGCGAAGAACATGCGGTCGAGGCGCGCGGGGTCGGCGATCGTGCGCATCTCAGGCATTGGCCGAATCGAAGAAGCGTTGAGACAGACCACCACGCCCGGGGTAGTACTTGAAGTACGGTCGGGCCTGATCAATGGTCAGCGACACCGACGGATGGTCCATCAATCGCTCGAAGTAAGCGGCGAGGTTCCCCTGCTGCGGTGACAGCGGCACGTAGGTCACGGCATAGAAAAGGGCCGGCGCCGCAGCACAGTCGGCCATGCTGAACGCATCGCCGCACATCCAGGTTCGCCCTTCAAGGTGGCGGTCGATCAATGCGTAGGCAGACAACAGGCTTTCCCTCGCGCGAGCCACGTTGAGCGCGTCGCGATCAGTTTCTGGCCGAAGAAGATCGGCGGTGAACGCCTGCATCGGTGTCATCACGTAGAAGTCGAAGAGGCGGTCCCACAAGCGCACGTCGAGCGCGGCGCCGGGGTCATGCGGGATGAGCGTGCGGCCGGGGCCTGCGTGTTGACGCTGCAGGTACTCGATGATGATGCTCGTCTCGGGGACGGGCCGGCCCTGGTCCACGAGCAGCGGCATCTTGCCCGTGGGCCACAACGCCAGGTACGCCGCCCGCTCAGCGGGGTCTCCCAGATTGAGCAGGCGCTTTTCGAGGTCGATGCCCAAGACATCGACCGCGATCAGCACCTTGTGGCAGTAGGACGAGAGGGGGTGGTAGTACAGCGTGAGAGCAGTCATGACATTGCGAATTGTTTCCACAATCGGAAACTATATGGTGGATGTCCGGCCGAATCAAGAACTGCTTTGTTAGCCCTGTTTGCCTGTAAGCGGGCGCTCTCGGGGTCGAAAGAATCGGTGTCCTGCAGATTGACAGCCAACCAACCTACTAGTAGATTGACTTCTCCGCGCAGCACAAACCCCGCTTGATCAAGACGATGAATGCAGAACTCTCTCCCAAGGCCCTCGAAATCGTCGCTCACGCGAGATCGATGCTCGTCGATGGCGGCTATAACAGTTTTAGCTACGCCGACATTGCCGAGAAGGTGAGCATCACCAAGGCCAGCATTCATCACCACTTCCCCAGCAAGTCGGCGCTGGTCAAGACGGTCGTTGCGCTCTATCGCGAAGAGGCGCGGACGGGCCTCGCGGCGCTGGAAGGCAAGCTCGGCGACCCCATGGCGGCGCTGAGCGCCTATGCGAACTACTGGGCAGAGTGCATTCGGAGTGGCAACGCGCCGTTCTGCATCTGCGCAATGCTTGCGACGGAAATGCCGACCATTCCAGAAGAAGTGGCGCTGGAAGTTCGAGGCCATTTCCAGGACCTGCTTGCCTGGCTCACCTCGGTGCTCAAAAAAGGGGCTGCGCTCGGCCAGTTTCACCTTGTCAAAGGTCCAGCCATCGAGGCGCGATCCTTCATGGCCGTCGTGCATGGCGCCATGCTCACTGCACGCGCGTTGGATGATCCGAAGGTGTTCCAGGCCGTCATGCAGCCGGCGATCGTCAGGCTGACTCAACCCGCATAAAGGAGGTACGTCTCGCCGCAACGTCGGCTCGTCGTTTCATTTACTCGTCCAATCTACCTACTAGTAGATAGCAAAGAGTGTTTGGTAAACGGGTCAACAACGCCGACTCACCGATTCTTTCAACCCACCCTCGCCGGCCCGATCCATGGCAGCGTGTCAACCAACGCCACCGAGCAGGCCTGTCCACCTGTCCTTTCCCTCCAACCAACACCATGACTCGACCCCTCTCTTCTCTCGGCATCATTCACACCGTCATCAGCTTGCTGCCTCTCGGCGCAGCGCTTTACAGCTTCTTCAGGTTCCGCGGCATCGAGACGGAGACGCGGTCCGGCCGCATCTACCTCGCGGGTCTCGCGCTGTCGGTCGTCACCTCCTTCGGCTTGTCCAGCACAGGCGGCCTCAATCCCGGGCACGTGCTTGGTATCGTGGCCCTCATCGCCGCGTTCTCGGCTCCCCTCGTTTCTCGCATGCAGTTTTTGGGGTGGACCCGCCCGTACTTGAGTGCCTTCGGACTGTCCTTCAGCTGCTTTCTGTTGCTCGTGCCGGGCATCGCCGAAACGGTCACCAGGCTGCCAGCGGGACAGCCGTTCGCCAGCGGGCCGCAAGACCCGGTCGTGGGCCGGTTGCTGCTGTCGTGGCTTGTGATATTCATCATCGGCTTTGCCCTGCAGGCCAGGGCGCTCCGCGCGCGATCGACCGGTTAAGCCATCTTGAGCTGCTGCGGCGTCTCCTTGGCGACCCGGGGGAACATCGTCGCGATGGCTGCCGCCGCCAACCCAGCCATCAGCGACCCGATGTACAGCCACGTGTAGCTGCCGAAGCGGTCATAGAGCCAGCCTCCGATGAACGGGCCCAGCGCCATGCCCAGGCTGGACACCATCGTCGCCGCGCCGAGCACCGTACCGAGGATGCGCGGGTTGAAGGCCTCGCGTGCCAGCGCTGCATAGAGCGGCATGGTGCCGCCGTATGCCGCGCCGAACACGACGGCGACGGCGTAGAAGCCCGTCAGCTGATTCACGGCGAGGTAAGACGCCGCCGCGAACGCCTGCACAAGCAGGCCGGCTACCAATACCGGCTTCGGGCCGTACTTGTCGCTCAGCACGCCGAACAGCAGGCGTCCGCCCAGACCGGCCGCACCCTCCATGCTGTAGATCGTGACGGCCGCCACCATCGGCAGGCCGCAGCCGATCGCGTAGCTCACGGTGTGGAAGATCGGGCCGGAGTGTGCCGCGCAGCACGCGAAGAAGGCGCCACCCAGCACGATGAAAGCGCGTGACCGCAGCGCGTCCTTCGCGCTCATCGACGTGGTGTCGCCGACAGGCATGCCGACCGCCACGGCCGTCACCGGCACCGTGCGGATGAAGTACACAAAAGGCAGCAACAGCACCCAGGTACCCACGCCAATGCCCAGCATCGTCTGGCGCCAGCCGACCAGTGTCACCAGCCAGCCCGCCAAGGGCGCAATCGTCATCGGCGCGACGCCCATGCCTGCGGACACGAGTGCAATCGCGAGCCCGCGGCGCTTGTCGAACGAAACGCTGGTGGCCGCGATGATCGGGGCGAAGAAGGCGCCGGCCGCCACCCCGATGAGGACACCAAAGGTGACTTGGAATGCAAGCAGGCTGCTCGCGCGGCTGGCGAGGATGCTGGCGAGTCCGAGCAGCAGGATCCCGGCGAGTACCACTCGACGCGGGCCGATGCGGTCGCTGAGCGTGCCCCAACCGAAGCCGGCCAATCCCATCGCGAGAAAGGCCAACGTCATCGCGGCTGAGATGCCTGCCCGC
>Ga0307516_10006250_pt1 | contig 14008 bp, 15 predicted proteins | sample 19_EM_MG_FD_203310 | JGI IMG/M metagenome (GOLD analysis project Ga0307516, IMG submission 203310) | Populus trichocarpa ectomycorrhiza microbial communities from riparian zone in the Pacific Northwest, United States - 19_EM | ecosystem: Host-associated > Plants > Roots > Unclassified | place... | reverse complement strand
ACGTTCTGCGCCTGGGCGACCACGAGGAAGCAGCGACATTCCTCACGGTCGCCGACAAGCTGGCCGTGGCGACCGGGAGAGCCGAGCCGAGGTAGGCGCGGGCGGGTTGGAACAGCTCGATCAGGCGAAGGCCGGTGCGGCGAGGACGGGCAGTAGATGCCGGACCCGGGTGTCGAGGTCGGCCGCGGTTCGGATGAAAGCGGGGTAACTGTCCTGGTCGCCGGCCGGGTCGGCGACGCTCCAGTGCAGCCGGCGGGAATCGTCCCCAAAATCGGGACAGACTTCTCGGACCTTGTCGCACAGGGTGATCACGTAGTCGAATCTGCGGCCGGCCAGCGTGTCCAGGTGCCGCGGGCGCTGGCCGGTCACGTCGACGCCGAAGTGACTCCGGAGCACCCGTACGGCTTGGGGATGGATCTGGGGTTTGGGGCGGCTTCCGGCGCTGATCACCGGCAGGTCGCCGGCGGTATGCCGGCGGAGGTGGGCCTCGGCGATGACCGAACGTGCGCTGTTGCCGGTGCACACGAACAATACGGTGCGCCGCGAGTGGACCGGCGGGGTCGGTGTGGTGCTGTCCGGGCGCAGGGCGGGGTGCAGCGCGGGGTGCAGCGCGGCGCCGGTGTCGGCCAGCGCGCGGGCGCAGCTGTCGAGGTCCAGGTGGTAGTAGCTGTCGCGGCCGTCGAAGCTGCTGCGGGTGGCCGCGACCAGGCCGCCGTCGCGCAGCAGCCGTAGGTGGTAGGAGACCAGGTTCTGTGGCTGGTCGAGCAGCGTGACCAGCTCACGGACCCGCAGATCGGTGTGCGCGAGTGTGGCCAGCAGTCGCCAGCGCAGGGGGTGTCCGGCTAGCCGGACGAACGGCGGCGCGGCTTGACTCGACGACACCATCACTCGAAGATACATCAAACTGGCTTGATCGATCGCCGGTGCAGGGCCTTTGGGGTGATCAGGTAAGGGGGCACGGCGCAATGGCCGGCGATGACCGAGCAGACGGGGTGGCCGGCGACGACTCGGCGCCGGCCGGCCGGGTCGGACTGGCGACGATTGCCCGCGAGTGGGGCCGGATCGGCTGTATCGGGTTCGGCGGCCCGCCGACGCATATCGCGTTGCTGCGCGAGTTGTGCGTACAGCGCCGCGGGTGGATCTCCGCCGGCGAGTTCGAGGACGGCGTCGCCGTCACGAACCTGCTGCCGGGTCCGGCGTCGACCCAGTTGGCGATCTTCACGGCGTGGCGGCTGCGCGGCGTGCCGGGCGCCCTGGTCGGCGGGTTCTGCTTCATCGTGCCCGGGTTGGTGATCATTCTTGCCTTGGCCGCGCTGTTCTTGGCCGGGCATCCGCCGCGTTGGGTGCAGGGTATCGCCGCCGGGGCCGGCGCAGCGGTCGCCGCCGTCGCGATGCACGCGGCCTGGGCGCTTGTCCCGGCGAGCTGGAAACGTGCCGGGCGGGCGCGCGTGGCGCGGGCCCGGTGGCTGAGTTACGGGCTCGCCGGTGCGGTGGCGGCGGCGCTGATCGGCCCGTGGTTGGTGCTGGTCCTGATCGCGGCCGGGATCGTGGAAATCCTCGTGCATGGCGGCATCCGCAACCGGCCGGGCCGCCCGGTGTTGTCCTGGCCGGTGTTGGCACTCGCGCCGCCCGCAGCCGGGGGTCTGCTGGCGCTGGTCTGGGTCGCGCTGAAGGTCGGCGCGCTGTCCTACGGCGGCGGGTTCGTGATCATTCCGTTGATGCAGGCCGACGCGGTCGACCACCACCACTGGATGACCGCCGGACAGTTCCTGAACGCGGTCGCGTTGGGCCAGATCACCCCGGGCCCGGTGGTGCAGACCGTCGCGGTGGTCGGCTATGCCGCCGCCGGTGTGGGCGGGGGCCTGCTCGCGGCGGTGGTGGCGTTCGCGCCGTCGTTTCTGTTCGTGATCTTCGGCGGCCCCCGGTTCGACCGGTTGCGGGCCAGCCAGACAGCGCAGGCGTTCTTCAACGGCGCCGGTCCGGCCGTGATCGGCGCGATCGCCGGATCTGCGATCCCGCTCGCCCTGGCCCTGCAACACCTGTGGCAACTGGGCGTTCTCGCCGTGGCGGCGCTGTGGCTGCTCGCCGCTCGCCGCGACGTCGTCAGCGCGTTGCTCGGCGCGGGCGCGATCGGGGCGGCCGCGGCGCTGGTGGGCTGGCCGGTCTCCTGACCGGGCTCGACCGGACTACGGTCGTGTCTCATGACGACGGTCACCACGCGCACGGTCGAGCACCCGGCGCGCATCTATCTGGCACCAGGGGTGCAGCTCCATTACCAGGCGAAGCCGGTGAATCACCTGGCCAAGGACGAAATCGACTTCGCCGCGGCGCGCAGCGAACCGCCGCCGGGGCGGACCAAACGTTTCGCACTCGACACCCATTCAGGCGTGGCTCACGCCTGAATGGGTGTGGGACGTCACGACCACCTGTTCTTCCGCGAGCACCGACCGGCCGACCGACGACGTCACCGCGCGGACCACCCGTTCGCCGGCGGCCATTAGGCGCATTCGCGCTGAGGACAGAGCTCGGCTGAAGTCCCTGCGGAGCGGGGTCGGATGCCTCTGGGCAGCCGCCGCATCGGGTTGACAGGGTCGAGGGTGATCATCGCCGACAACGCCGAGGAGCTGGCCATGTCGAGAACACGTGAGGACACCGGCGTCAACGAGGAAGCGGTCCCTCGTCTCGTCGAGCGAAACGTCGGTCCGCACGACCGCCCGCAGCTCGAGGATCCGGGACTTCGGGCCTGGCTGGACGCGATCCTCAGCCGGCACCCCACCGTCGGTTTGGCCATGGGGCTGGTACGCAACGGATCCCTCGAATTCTTCCACCGGCACGGGTTCGCGGACCTCGCGTCGAACACGCCGGTCGATGCGGACACGGTGTTCCGGATCGCCTCGGTCACCAAGTTGTTCACGGCGGTCGCCGTGGCACAGCTGTACGAGCAAGGTCTGGTCGATCTCGACGCGCCGGCCGCCGACTATCTGCGCGACGTCGAGTTGATCCCGGCGCGGGCCGGCTTGCCGCCACCGAAGGTGCGCCATCTCCTGACCCATACCGCCGGGATCGCCGAGGTTCAGCACGTTCGGGACATGTGGCATCCGGAAGCCGGCCCGTTCGAGGGCCGTCCGCCGATTCTCAGTGTGGGTGCCGGGGAGCCGATGCCGACACTCGCCGAGTACTACCGTCGTGGGCTGCGGGTGGTCGCCGAGCCGGGTACCCGGTTCGCGTACTGCAATCACGGGTACGCCTTGCTGGGTCAGATCGTCGAGGACGTCAGTGGGATGACGCTGCGGCGCTACTTCCGAGAACGGATCTTCGAGCCGCTCGGCATGGCGGACACCGAGCTCGGCCGGTCCGACCGGGTCGCGTCGCGCGTGGCGACCGGCTACACACTCGGGCGGCACGGCGTGCAGGCGGTCCCCGACCGGGACTGGATCGGCGCTGGGTGTGGCGGGATCTACTCCACCGCCCGCGACGTCGCCCGGTTCGCGGCGGCTCTGCTCGGCGGCGGCGCCAACGAGCACGGCTCGATTCTCCGACCGGCGACGTTGTCGACGATGTTTGCGCCCCAATTCCAGCCGGACTCCCGGGTCCCGGGTTGGGGGCTCGGCTTCGCCCGAAGTGAGGTCGGCGCACATCGTCTGGTCGGGCACGACGGAATCCTGCCCGGCTTCAACACCACGCTGTTGGTGGCTCCGGACGACGGCCTGGCGATCATCGCCCTCACGAACGGGTCGGCCGGGGCGGTCAAGTGGATGGAACCCGAGTTCAAGACGCTGCTGTGCCACCTGCTCGACGGACCCGACGAGGTCATCGGTTCCGACGTCCCGCACCGACCTGAGGTCTGGCGCGAACTGTGCGGCCGCTACCGGCTGCCGGCGCGGATCTCGGACCTGCGCGAGCGTCTGGCGATCCCCGGCGGTGTCGACGTGTTCGTGCGCGGTGGGCGCCTGATGATCCGTACGGCGGCTCCGATCTCGCGGCTCTACCGCGGCCTCCCGCTGCAGCCCGACGACGCTAACGACCCGTACGTCTTCCGGGTGGACCTTTCAGATTTCGGGCAGGGGACGCTGCGCATCGTGTTCGGCCGTGATGTCGTCGGCGACGCCGCGGCCATCCATACCGATCTCGGCGGGCAGCCGGTGTCGCTGATCAGGCGACCCGGCAAGCGGAGGGCAGCGGCGTCTCTCGATCGGAATTGAGTGCTCGAACGGTGGGAACCGATTAACCGGTTGCGAGTTGCGGCGTTCATTTGGTGCGCTGAACCGGATGACTGAGATCACGGGTGAGATGAGGACGGCGTTCCGCGAGCAGGGGTTCCTGGTGGTGCCCGCGGTGCTGAGCGATGAGCAGATCGCGGCGGGCCGCCGGGTGGTCGACGGGCTGCTGGCGGACCAGCCGATCGCCGACGGCCAGGTCGGGCCGCATTTCCTGTGGCCACGCTTCGGCGCGGCGGGGCATCCGCTGCTGGACTTCTATCGGGAGGTGGGTGTCGCGGCGCTGGCCGGCCAGTTGTTGCGGTCGGATCTGGCCGTGTCGGATCCGGATTTCGCGCAGGTGGCGACGACCATCCCGCCGTGGCCGCATCGACCGGGCGGCCCGCACGTCGACGGTCTGACCCCGTGCGAGGACGATGGGCGTCCCAGTACGTTCTCGGTGCTCGCCGGCGTCTGGCTCACCGATCAGGGCCAACGACATCGGGGAAACCTGTGGGTCTGGCCGGGCACGCATCTGCGCTTCGGACGGTACCTCGCCGAACGCGGTGCGGACGCGCTGAGAAGGATCGATGAGATGAATCCGGGCCCGTATCCGAAGATCGAACTCGGCGCGCCCACCCAGGCCGTCGGTACCGCCGGCAGCGTGCTGTTCGCGCATTACCTGCTCGCCCACAACATCGGCGGCCACGACGGTACCGCCGACGACGACCGGCGCGAGACGATCTACTACCGGCTGCAGGCGAGCGGCCATCGGCAGCGGTGGCGTACGGTCGTCACCGATCCGCTGATCGAGTTCCGGGCGTGATCGGCGGCTGAACCGACCGGCCACGGCGGCGGCGCAGCACGGTCAGCACGATCACCCCGCCGAACGAGCTGAGCGAGATCACCAGCAGCAGCAACGCCAGGCCGGTGCCCTGGTGGTCGACCGTGACCACCGGCGACGAGCCGGGCACACCGGGCGTGCTGACCGTGTCGTACTGCGTCTCGACCGTGGTCGCCGGGACCACCATCGTGCCGATCAGCGCGATCAGGCCGAGCGCGATCAACAGGGCCATCGGGATGGTGGATCGAACCAGCCAACGCTTCATGATTGGTATCTCATCTCTGTTCAGGATGTCGGGAACTGCCGTGCGGGGTCGTAGCCGACCGCCGCGATGTTGACGCTCTGCACTCGGGGGTCGGCCAGCAGCGTGCGCAGCTGGGTCACGGTGAGTCGTTCGACGACGGCGCCGTCGACGTGCGGGTCGGCCGCGAGCGACCGGAGTTGCTTGACCGGGGGAGCGTGCAGTTCGTGCAGCGCGTCGTCGTCGCTGCCGGACAGGTGACTCACCCACTCCTGGAAGCCGCGCAGGTCGCTGACCGGCCAACTGGCGACCGGTTCGGCGTACGGCGAGGTCAGGAACACCTGCGCCCGCAACGAGTTCGGGACCAGGTCGAGGAACTCGTTGGGGCTCAGCGGCGGCCCGAACTCCACCACCGCGGAGGCCACCACCGAGGCCGGCAACGTCGCCAGGAACGCGGTGGTCGCCTCCTTTGCCGGCCGGCCGCGCTGGAGTGCGTCGCCGATCGGGGTCCCGGTGGCCGGCGGCATCTCGGTGGTGATCGCGCCGCTCAAGCCCTTGCGGATGACACCGGTCAGGGTGCTGGTGCCGCCGATGGTGCCACGGGCGGTCAGGTCCAGGTCCATCCGCAGTGAATAGCCGAGGCCGGGGCAGCAGTTGTTCTCCGCCGAGGCGTACTCGGGGCGGCCGACCAGCGCACCACCCTGCGCGATCTGCGCGAAGTGCTCGCCGCGTACCGCCGCCAGGATGATCCCGGTGAGCACCACCAGCAGCGCGCCGACCAGCAGCCACGCGGCCGCGGCGAAACCGGTGCGCAGGACGCCGAGGAACACCGCCCGCCGCAGCGACGGCGGCTCCGGCAGCACGATCTCGTCGATGTCACTGGTCATGATCGGCCCTCTCGGTGGTGATCGCGCGCAGTGCGTCCCGGGCCCGCCAGACCGCGGATCGTACGGCGGCCGGAGTCTGCCCGGTCATCGCGCCGATCTCGGCGTGGGTGAACCCGTCCAGGTACGCCAGTTGCAGCAGTCGCCGCGTGGTCGGCGGCAGCCGGCCGAGCAGGTCCCGCACCTCCACCGAAGTGTCCGGGAAGGCCTGCGCGGGCAGCAGCGTCTCCTCCAGCGGCACCAGCTTGCGGCCGCGGCGATGATGGTCGGTCAGCACGTTGCGGGCGATCGCCAGCAGCCACGCCGCCGCCGGTCCACCCCGCCAGCCCAGGAACGCGGCGGTCGCCTTGACGAATGTCTCCTGCGCCAGTTCCTCGGCCAGCACCGGGTCGCCGGTGCGCCGGCACAGATAGCCGTACACGGTCGGCCAGTGCGCCCGGAACAACTCGGTCATGGTCGCGATGGCCGGCTCCTGGCAGGTCGAGCGAATCTTCCATGCCGTACAGACGGCGGTGCACCGGTGATTGTCACACCTGTTCGGCAAATTCTTTTCGGTCGCCCGCTCGGCGCGCCGCGGCGACGGGCACCCGATGGGGATCACGGTCGTGATTGGCCACTACGATGGCCGCACGGATCGCGTGGGGCAGGTCGCGATCGAGGGGTGAGGGAGGGTCCGCCATGGGTGGCCACGACGAGGCATCGTCCACCGGCGCGGCGTCGCCGATCGATACCTCCGTGCCCCATTCGGCCCGGCGGTACAACTATTGGCTGGGCGGCAAGGACAACTTCGAGATCGACCGGAAGTCCGCCGACCTGATCGCCGAGGCGTTCCCGGCAATCCGGACCGCCGCCAAGCAGAACCGGGCCTTTCTGCGTCGCGCGGTGAGCTTCCTCGCCGAGCAGGCGGGGATCCGGCAGTTCCTCGACATCGGCACCGGGCTGCCTACCGTGGACAACGTGCACGACGTCGCGCAGCGCATCGCGCCGGCGTCCCGGATCGTCTACGTGGACAACGATCCGCTGGTCCTGGTGCACGCCCGGGCGCTGCTGACCAGCTCGACCGAGGGCGCCACCGCCTACATCGACGCCGACCTGCACGAGCCGCAGAAGATCCTCGACCATTCCGCCGTACGCGACACTCTGGACTATTCGCAGCCGATCGCGTTGATGCTGGTCGCGATCCTGCATTTCATCCCGGACGACGCCGACCCGTACGGCATCGTGCGGCGGCTGGTCGACGCCTTGCCGGCGGGCAGCTACCTGGTCTTGTCGCACGCCACCTTCGATCCGCTGCCCACCGAGGTGGTCAACGCGCTCAACGCGGCGAACACCGGCAGTCCCACGCCGTTCGTGCCGCGTACGCGAGAGCAGGTCGCCCGGTTCTTCGACGGGCTGGAACTGCTGGAGCCGGGGATCGTGTCGGTGGCCGACTGGCGCGCCGAGAACGAACCCGAGCCGCGACCGACGCCGGCCGAGGTCGCCTGGTACGGCGCCGTGGCCCGGATCCCGTCCACCCGATAGCCGAAGGCTCCGGTTTCGTCTACGGTCGACGGGTGATCCCACTGGAGGCATGCGCAGCCGCGTACGCGTGCTGGATCACGCCCGATCTGCCGCTCTACGGCAACGATCACGAACGCGGTGACTTCGCTCCCTGACCCGCCGGTTCCTCCGCCGCAGTGTGTCCATTTTTCGTCGCTCGGGAGCGATGTCTCATGTCTGACGTTCTGCCGCCCTCGTCCGGAATCCGCGCCGTGTTGCGCGCCCGCCGGGTGCTGTTGCTGCTGGTCGCCGGCCTGATCGGCCGTCTCCCGCTGGGCTCGGCGCCGCTGGCTCTGCTGCTGTACGCCCGGCAGTCGCTGAGCCTGTCGACGGCGGGCCTGCTGGTCGCCGCGTACACCGCCATGATGGCCGTCAGCGCGCCGCTGCTGGCCCGCGGCGTCGATCGGTGGCGCCAACCTCCGATCCTGTACGGCTCGGCCACGGTGTCCGGCGCCGGCTTTGTCGCCGTGGCGTTCAGCGGCGGCCACCTGCCGATCACATTGGCCGGCGCGGCGCTGGCCGGCCTCGGCACCCCGCCGCTGGAGGCCTGCCTGCGGGCGTTGTGGCCCGATCTGGTGGCACCGGCCGACGTGGCCGCCGCGTACGCGCTGGACGTCGCCGTCCAGGAGCTCATCTTCGTGGCCGGGCCGCTGGTCACGCTGGCCGCCGCGGCGATCGCCGGTCCGGCCGCGGCCCTGGTCTCGATCGGCCTGCTCCAGTTCGCCGGGGTGCTGGTCTTCGCCCGCGTCGACTGCGCGCGCAACTGGCGCGGCGTACGCGCGAGCCGGCACTGGGCCGGCCCACTGCGCGCCGCCCGGTTCGTCGCCGTGCTGGTCGGGGTGATCTGCGTCGGCGCGGCCGTCGGCAGCATCCCGGTCGCCGTCACCGGATATGCCGAGGCCGCCGGCAATCGCTCGATCGCCGGCTGGCTCCTCGCCGCGCAGGCCACCGGCGCTCTGCTCGGCGGCCTGCTCTACACCCGTGCCCGCCCGGGGAGCCGGAACCGGCTGCCGTGGTTGACCGGTGCGCTCGCCGCCGGCTTCGTACCGTTGCTCGCGACGCCGCGGCCGAGCGTGCTGGCCGGGCTGCTGCTGATCAGCGGGCTGGCGCTGCCGCCGGTGCTGACCGCCGTGTTCCTCGCCGCCGACCGGCTGGCACCGGCCGGAACCACCGTGGAGGCGTTCGCCTGGATCTTCACCGCGTTCACCGTCGGCAGCGCGTCCGGATCGGCGCTCGCCGGCCCGTTGACCGCGACCGCGATCCGGGACGGCTTCGCCTTCGCGCCGGCGGCGACGTTGCTCGCGATCGCCGCGATGCTGCTGGCCGGCACGGCGCAGTCCTCAACCAGACACGTCGAGCAGATCGGAACACGTCAATGACCGAGACCGTCGGTAAGCACATCGTGTGGGACTGGAACGGCACCATCTTCGGCGACAGCGACGCCCTCATCGAGGCGACCATCGACGCCTTCCGCGCGTGCGGGCTGCCCGCCGTCACCCGGGCCGACTACCAGCGGCACCACACCCAACCCATCCCGACCTTCTACGAACGGCTCGCCGGCCGGTCGTTGACCGACGACGAGCAGCGGCGCCTCGACCGCGGCTTCCGCACCGCCTATGCCGGTCACCGAGCCCGGGCGACGCTGACCGTGGACGCCGTCGCGGCCCTGACCCGATGGGCGGCCATCGGCGGGCGGCAGTCGTTGCTGTCGATGTATCCGCACCACGAACTGGTGCCGCTCGTGCACACCGCCGGCATCACGTCGTTCTTCGCCCGGATCGACGGAACCACCGACCACGACGTGGCCCGAAAGGCCCCGCACCTCGCCCGTCACCTGCAGCGGCAAAACCTGCCGCCGACCCGGGTGCTGCTCGTCGGTGACAGTGTGGACGACGTACGGGCCGCCCGGGAGTGCGGCGTGGACTGTCTGGTCTACCACCCCGGTGCGGCCGCCCTGCACGCGCGCGAGCATTTCGCCGATCTCGACGTGCCGCTGGTGGCGACGCTGCAGGAAGCCGTGGCGTACGCACACGGCGCCGGGTAGCGGCACCGGCCCGACCGACCGCCGTCGCTTGCGGCCACCCGAGCGTGGCTGCTCGACCAGGTAGCCGCGCAGCGTATGTCTTTGGCTGCGGCCGTCGTCGACACTGACCGATACTGCGGGTTCATCACGACCACGGTCATGCCGGCGTCGTTGTCGGCTGGACCCCGTGTGGGCACGGTGCAGGTCGCTACCGCAGCATCGGGATCGTGTTGCTGCCGGAGTGGCGAGGACGGGGTGTCGGTAGCCGAGACGACCGCACCCGAGTTCACTGACTACGCAGCGTGAGTGTGTACTGCCCCGGCAGTCGCCGGATGATGCCCTGTCTTCCACAACGCCTCATCGAATATTTGGATCTGCCGCGAGGTGGGCGCTACTCGGCGTCACCGCGGACCATCCGGGCGTGCGCTGATGCCGCTGGGAGACACTCCGGGTCGGTGATGTCGAGGTCGATGAGGAAGCCACGGGGCTGCCATTGTTGTGCGGGCAGCCGGTCGCGGGCCATCTGGAAGTGCTGAGTGGGGCTGAGCCACTGCATGGTGCCGGGTTCGGGTTGATGCCCGTCAGACAGCGGTGGGTCGACGAGGGAGGGGTCGTCGCGCAGGTGTCCCGGGAAGGCATCGGGGACGTCCGTCAGCCGTACGTCCCCGGGGCGGCGGATCCATCCGTCGGTACCCCGGTCGTACAGGTCGTGCACGACCCGGACTCGCCGCACGACGCCTACCGTGGAGGGCAAATAGGCAATGAGCCCGAGGTACGCGTCGAAGCCCAGGCACCCGTCGAGTGCCACCGCACCGTCGCGGTGATCGCCTTCTCGGACCGCTAGCAGGTCGCCGGCCTCGATAAGCTGAGCCCAGGGCCCGCCCGTCGACGTCGAGCAGCGTGCTAGAGCGCACGACGACCTGGTGTAGTACCAGATCGTCGGGTAACTCCGGGTCGTCGAGCCATCTCAGACGGGTTGTGACCAGCTCGCCCAGTGACCACGTGGCCTTGCGGGGATGAGTGTTCAGCAAGACCGGCCAGAGCATTACTGCATCGTGCCACCCACCGTGATCGTCGCGGCGCCAGGCTGCTGGCTTGAGATGCAGCGCGCCGGACGAAGCTTGCCCGCTCGTTTACATAGAGAACCGTTACGCGCTCAGCACGCCGTCAAATCGATGCCTTGATCTGGTGCACGGATTTGCCGCGACCCGCTCGCTATAGTCCGGCAGGACAGTCACTGTTCGTGTTCGTTGCCGTTGAGCGCATGCCCGACTTCGCCGCTGGGTTTACGCGTTCCCGAGAGCGCCTATCACGTTCGGTGCGCCCGCCGTCGCATCCCGAGGCCATCCAATATGCCGTCGCGGAGCTAAGGTCGAGCCGGCCTTGGTTCATCAGCAGGTCGAATGGAACAGTCCACCGACCAGTTGGGTCGCCGCGAGTTCGTTGTAGATCTGGACCGCTTCGGTCGTCTCGGCGACGTACGCCTTGACGTCCGTCTCCTCGAGAAACTCAAGCGTGGGCTGGCTGACCTGAAGTTGTAGATCGATGCCCGACCCCTGGTGGTCAATTGTGGAAACTCCGTTGACCGGCGTCGCGGGTGGAGCGCCGCGGGTGGCCTGCGTGCCCCTCAACACCCGTACTGCGCCACTGGAGCGCTCCAGTGGCGCAGTACGGGTGTTTTCCGGTCCGGAGTCCACCCGTAGCGCTCCGGTCGCGGTGTTCATTGTCGTGGGTGGTGCAGGCGAGCGCACGGGGGATCGGCGCATACCAGGTTATTCTGGGCGGGTGAGGGCTTCCGGCCGCGCGTACCCCCTCGCGCTGTCCGATATCTCCGGTTCGGGGTGCTCGGATTCCGGTTCGTGTGGGCCTACCGCCCGCCGGGGGGAGGCCACGCCACACGGTCGGGTCAACCCGCCCCGGTGCGCCCCGGCAAACACCACAAATCGTCTACCCGGCGTGATCAACTTCGGTGTGCCACGCCGAGCGCCGGCAACGGCCGGCGTCCGATCAGCCGGCAGCCGGCCAGGGCCGCGAGACACGCCGCGGCCACCAGCGCCCAGGACCAGGACGGCACGTCGGGTAGGCCGTGCGGCATGCCGGGCAGCCCGGAGTAGCCGCGCAGTTCGCCGGCGGTGGTGGCGAACCAGATCGCGGCCACCCACCCGCCGACCGGAATCCGCCGCGGCAGCGGGAGACGGCGCGGCGCAGCAGGCATGGGCTGATGGTAGCCAGGCCGTCCGCGCCGGGCGTCCGACCACGGTAGTACGACCGCGGATGACTGCCCATCGGCGGAACTGCCACCCACGGTCTGACGACGCACGGGGGTGCCTGTCGGCATGGTGGGCGGGTGAACGAAGTCAATGGATTCACCCCGCCAACCCAGTTCCTTCCCCAGCGAAGCTCGCCGGGAATGTCACGCCGGCGCCTGCTCGGGGCGGCGCTGGCCGCCGGGATCGCCGTACCGATCGGTGTCGCGGGCCCGGCATGTGCGACGTCCGCCCGGCCCGGCTCGGCCCGGCTCACGCTTCCCCGGCCCACCGGTCCGTACCCGCTGGGCACGATGGCGCTGCACCTGGTCGACCGGTCACGTCCGGATCCGGTGGCCGGCCCGGGACGCTACCGCGAGTTGATGGCCAGCGTCTGGTACCCGGCCCGGAACGTGTCGCGATATCCGCTGGCACCGTGGATGCTCCCCGCCCCGTTGCGCGAGCTCCTCATCTCCGGGGAGTTCGACCCCGACGTCGCGGTGACGCCGCTCACCGCCGCCCATGACGGCGCCCCGGTGCTGTGCGCGGGCCAACGATGGCCGGTCATCGTGTTCTCGCACGGCGCGCACGATCACCGTTCCGACACCACCATCGTGGTGCAGGAACTCGCCAGCCACGGGTACGTGGTGGTCACTGTGGACCACACGTACGACGCGTACAGCGAATTTCCCGACGGCCGGCTCATCGTGCCCTCGGACCGCCCGATGTATCCGGCAGACTTCGCCAGAGACATCCGATTCGTCGTGGACCAGATCGAGGTCCTCGCGGCCGGGCGCAATCCCGACGCGGATCACCGGCCGTTGCCGACCGGCCTGGGCGACGCTCTCGACCGGCGTCGCATCGGCATGTTCGGCTGGTCGAAAGGCGCCACGGCGACCGCTCTGGTGATGGGTGACGACCCCCGGGTCCGGGCCGGGCTGAGCTTCGACGGCCCGATGGAGTCGGACCCGCCGGACCCGCCGGTCCCGGCCGAGCTGGATCGGCCGTTCATGTTGATGACCGCGGTGTTCACCCGGGCCGCGTACCCGAACGTCGCCGAGTTCTGGTCGCACCTGACCGGATGGCGGCTCAACGTTCAGGCCGAGGGCGCGGTCCACCCGTCGTACTGCGACCTGCAGTGGCTGCTCCCACAGGTGGCGACGGCCACCGGGATGAGCGACGAGGAACTCCGCGGCTGGATCGGCACCCTCGACCCCGCCCAAGCGGTACGCATCCAGCAGGCGTACCCGCTTGCCTTCTTCGACCAGCACCTGCGGGGACGACGCCGGCACCTGCTCGACGGCCCGAGCCCGGCCTTCCCCGAGGTGAACTTCATTCCATAACGACCAGCCAGCCGGCCCGCGTCGGCGTGGTCACACCGGGAGTGCCTCGGCGATCATCCGGTGGCCCTGGGCTTCGAACGCCTCGTCGCCCACCTGGTAGGCCCAGGACGCGGTGCCGATCGCCTCGCGGACCTGGTTGCGGTGCCACGCGTTCGGCTCCCGCGGGTCGGCTCGGTAGCCCTCCAGGAACGCCGTCTCGAGCGTCGGGTCGCGGCGGAACTCCTGCACGGCCAGGCGGGCGAAGTCGGTCAGCGCCGGGCGCATCGCCGCGCGGCCGAAGTCGATGACGCTGATCACGTCGTGGTGCACGAGCCAGTTTCGGGGCTGCCAGTCGCCGTGCGTGGGCACCAGGACCGTGGCCGGCGCGGGCCACGCGGCGATGTCGGCTCGCAGTCGCTCTACCGTGGCCGGGGCGATCCGGTGTGGTCGCTCCAGCGACGCCAGCGCCTTGGCGTTCGCGCGTGCCTCGTAGTCGTCGTCGACCACCGCGGCCTGGGCGTGCAGCAGCGCGAGCAACTCGCCCGCCTGCCGATAGGTGCCGGGCGCGTCGGCGCACCCGCTGCCCAGCACCAGGTCGCCGGGCAGGAATCCGGTGACCAGGATCTTCGCCGCCGGGTCGCGGTGCCGCAGGATCGGTGCCCGGCCCCGGCTGGTCCAGGGAGCCAGCCAGTGCTGATGGGCGTACAGCTCGC